>OGJT01000136.1_pt1 | contig 46110 bp, 38 predicted proteins | sample 1572331 | NCBI WGS metagenome assembly OGJT01 (sample SAMEA2582094, study PRJEB24529) | metagenome | biome: Human gut stool | place: China | collected 2011
TACCTCCGTTCACTCCCTGCCTCTGTGTGATATTTCATCAAAGTCATCAACTCACGAGACAAACCTCATCACTCCGAATTCCTGAAGACCCCCACTTTTAATATTAATATGCCCCATGCGGGGAACCGCCAATAAGGCCTTACTTGAAGGCCAACTAAGGCTCACTTGAAAGCCTGTCAGGCCTTACTTGAATGTCAGATAAGCCTCACTTGCAATTTCATCAGACCTTACCTGGACTGTCTGATAAGGCTCACTTAATTTTCTTTCAGACCTTACCTGAATTGTCAGATAAGCCTCACTTGCCTTTCCTTCAAACTTTATCTGAATTGCCAGATAAGGCTCACTTGTTTTTCTTTCAGACCTTACCTGAATTGTCTGATAAGCCTCACTTGAAAGTCGAATCGTTCAGAACAACCTTGCATTCTATCCTCCCTCTCCCCATAGAATCCAGCTTAAAAACAACCTGCATTCCAAAGAAGAAAATGGAAGAAAATCCCCTACCCTATCACGATGAAATTATTTTACGAACAGGCACGCCTTCTCCAAATACTTCCTCACGCAATATTCTGTACTTTCACTTCTTATTCTCCATTGTTCTGCGCCGCCTTTCTGTTTTCTTCGAATGCCCCGGCCCTTTACGCTCTTACACTGTCATCCCTCCGCCCTTCCGCAGTTTTTCACTTTTTTGTCGCCGCTTCCCATCTCACTTTTCACCTGCCTCCGCAACCGGATTCCTTTGTCTGTTTTCATGCTTTCCTACAGCAGAAAAGTCTCAAAACAATGTATCTGAAAACATAAAAACATACATATATAAAAATAAATTCATTCTCTTATTTTCATATTTATCTGCTCAAATCTTTTTCTATTATAATCTTTATTTACTTATTTAATATTTCACACTTTTATATAAATAAATAAAGGCACATTTATAATTTCATATATTCAAATTACCCCATCAATATTTAAGATATTTATATAAAAACATTTTAGTACACATGAAAAATTAAATACATATTCAACTTTATATATATTAATGCAGTTCTACAACAAGCAAAAATAATCATATATTTATATAAATCAATATTATTAAAAGAGAGTCGCGATCAATAACAAAAAAAATGAGGAAAAAACAAGGATGTCTCTCCAATCAGCTCTAAGCAACGTTTCCTACCGCATCAATACGCCTCAACCGAACTTTCCCCCTATCTGTCCGGCTGTCTACCCCGAATCCCTCTCAAATGCAGACACGAATAAAATGCAACGCAAAACGCTATAAACCAACATTATAGACTATTGAAAGAATCTCTGTTACACGGAAACACCAGAATACGATACGCAAGACCATAAGAAAGTATCAATCGGTAGACGGAAAAAGTCATCGGTAACAACAAGAGAAGCAAGTAAAACATTTAAAGAGTCCATTCCGATGAAGGAAAATGATAATAAAAAAGCACATAATGTACGATTTTTTCAAAGGCTCAATTCATATTCAACAGACAACACAGCTAAAACACTATGCTTCCTGTCTACAACACGGAGGAGGGATGCGAAAATAAACGGCAGAAGGATGCGAAAATGAATTAAAACAGCTGGCAGCTCAGGAACAGGAAACAGAAAAATCTTTCAAACTTCCGGTAACAAATATTTATTCAAGTATATAAATATATATAACCGTGTCTATCAAAGATATACAGGTCCTGAAAAAGAAAGGAAGCAAAGGGAAACTGGAATAAAACACGGATGCGGAGAATTAAAAAAGAGAAATGCCAGCACAGAAAATTACAAAAGCAGAAGAGAATTACAAAAGCAGAATGCAAAGGAAAAGAACAGAAGCGGAAATACAAAGAGAGAAATGAAGAAATGATATACGAACGCCGAGAATGAATAAAGAAAAATATACAGAATACAGATATAAAAGAAAAAAATCCCTGTATACAGCTGAATCCATGAAGATCAGTTAAAAGCTATGGAGAATTAAAACAAACGCAAACAGCTCATCAACAATATTTTATATATTCATATTATTACGTATTAAAACATTTATATCTACAAATAACCAAGCTGAAACGGCATTCTATGTTAACGAAGAGGGTCTCAGGAAAGTTAAGGAAGAACAAAGCAAATCGCTGGATGAAAAAATACCGGAATAGGCAAGAACCTGCCTGAAGAAAGAAAAGGAGGGATTGAAACCTACGAAGCACGAAAAGGACACCGGAGGAAAAAAGAATGCCAGAAGAAAGAAAAAAAGTTTGAAACCTACAAAGTATGAGAAGACCTCCAGGATGGGACAGGAGTCTGCCGGAAGAAAGAAAAAGAAATGATTAAGACCTACGGAAAATAGAGAAGAAAAGACGCAGGCATCTTAACACCAATATTTTATATATTTATATTATCATGTATTTAAACGTTTATATTCCATTTACATGAGAACAAACTGGAACAGCATTCTATGCTAAAGAAGAGGGCCGTCAAGAAAAACAACGAAACAAGAAGCTAATCTCTGCATGAAAAAAACATCAGGATGGGAAAAAGCCTGCCTGAATATATGCAGAAGACGGCCCGAATGCCAGTAAAGGAAAGAAAATGGTTTACGTATTATGCACCTACCTGTTAATCAACTGAACACGAAACACCCCTCATAAACTGACAGGCAACTGGAAATCAGCTGCCAGTACATCAGCCCTGAATATCAATTCAGTCTGCTACAAAACCCACAATGCAGCATGACCGGAGACAAAAGCAACAGAACCAAAATCAGACCTACCCGAGATGAAATACGATCCGTCACCCTCCAGATGTCCGGACAATCCATAGGGAACAGAGTATGTAAAATAAATTCAAACATGAACGTATCCGTGGAATAAGACCTCAAAAGGAAAATAAATATTTGCTTTTTAGCATAAATAAATTATTCGGTGTTTATATAAATATATTTCATAATAAAAACATTAAAACTTAAAAGAGTAAACATACAAAATGAAAACAAAATAACTTATCGCAAATAAAACATATTTATATATTTATGTTTGACAATAAATAAACATTTACAATTTCATATCAGATAAAGAAAAATAAAAGAAAGTTTGAGTAATAAAAAACAACAATATATATTTAATCATTTATTTATTTGCATTAAAGAATAAAGAAATAAATATTTTATAAGACAATTATTCTTTTACCTATTTATTTTTTCTGATAAAAATGTTTAGACGTATTTGTCTGTTTCAACAAATAAGTGTATATTTGCAAGCATAAAAATATAACCACGCTTTTACGTGTAGAACAAAAAGAGTCCGTCATAATAAGAAAACGGCTCTATATAATAAAAAGGTATGATGAAGTTGAAGAAATTCCCCGTTTCGGGTGCCCAAGGCGAAGTGCTGAACTGGAGCATGGGGCTGTTCCTTGCCTTCAGCGCAGTAAACCTGGCCGACCACTGGACATCATCTCCCAACGAAGGGCAGAGCATGTTTACCGAGGCGTTCGCTTCGATACAGAGCAGCAGCGGAATCCAGATTGCAGAAGCAGTACTGCTGCTATCGACAAAACTGGTGATGTGGGAAATACTACGCAGGAATCTGAAGAAGAATAGTCATTTTTTCTTACAATTGTCAGTCATCATATTGATGGTTCTCAATACGATTCTGACGGTTGCCACCTGCCTGCCGACAATCCATACAGGGGCTGCAGGAAGCATGATGATAGAAGTCGGCGAGACAAGCCGGCTGCTGTCCCACTTCGTTGCCTCCTGCTATACGATAGCCACCCTCGTACAAATCGGCCTGGGAATCGGACTGTTCCGAAAGTTCGCCGGCATGATCCGCTGCTATGGAGCTTCCCTGTTCCTCTGCCCGCTGCTCTCCTCGCTCTGCAGCATGAGTTATTATTACATATATAATAATGTGGGCGGCGTATCGATGACAGACATCATCACCTATGGCACGATTGCCACGCTGATAAGTTTCGTCCTCACCGAGCTGCTGCCGTTCATCCTGCTGAGAAAGAGCATGACGACAGAGGACTGACGAGCGGAAAGTTGCCCGACAGCACCGCCCATCCGACTGAAACGGAGACGGAGACATAGCAAGATAAAAGACTGTTGTCAAGGTAATTAGCATTCCTTTGACGTTCGGAAGGACAGTCCTCTCTCCTACTCCTCTGCCCTGCACTGCAGACACAAAAGGCCACATAAAAGTCTCAGGACAACAGTCTGCAACCCCCATGGGGAGTAAACGCAGATGCCGGAAAGCAGAAGCCCTTTGTGCCCGACCGTCCGAAAAAGACGCAAAGAATGAGGATGCCGGCCAAAACCGGTTTGAAGAGATTGCAGAGGAAAAAGAAGAAACCGGAAAAGGAAAAAGGGAAGTCGCATGAGGAAAAAGCATGACAAAAAGGCAGGAATAAACAAGAGCAGCAAAGAAGCGCATATTTCCGGTATTTGCGGGGAGATGACCGAAGAAAACAGAATATCGCAGAAATGAACAACGACAAAACAGGAAGATGTTGGCAGAATGGTAGCATTCGTACCACCAGCCTGTTGAACTGAAAGAAGAAAGTGACAGAGAAGGGTGGAAGACGATGAGAAGAATGACAGAATGACACTTTGAGAGCTTCGAGCAAAACAAGCAGTCCAGGGCGAAAAAGCTGTATGAACCCTCTTGCAGGCCTATCATCACTCGCAGTCATCAACTTTCCAGGAAAAATGGAAGAGCCTCCCTCCCCCCGCACGATCCGGACCAGTCAGGAGGAAAAACTTTCCACCTCCCTGCTTCAGAGCAATTCAGAAGAAAGGGGAATCCTGCCGACATTCACCGGACCCCATCAGGGAACAGCAGCCGGCAACAGCCTACGCTTCTCATTTGGAGGACGCCTGCCGACATTCACCGGACCCATCAGGGAACAGCAGCCGGCAACACACCCTCTCCCGGAACAGCCGGAGAATCCCAGCTGACAACAGACAAACAGACAACAATATAAAAACGTAAATATATAAACAATGAAGAACAGGAAAGTTGTTTTTGCAAACCAGAAAGGTGGAGTAGGGAAGAGCACCCTGTGCATTCTCTTCGCCAACTATCTCGCAGCAAAAGGCAAGTCGGTCTGCATCATCGACACCGACTTGCAGAAGACGATTCTCATGCAGCGCCGCAAGGACAAGGAGCTCTATGAGGGCGAGGAAGAACCCTACAACGTACAGGACTTCGACGTGACGGATGTGGAGACCATGCAGAAGCTCGTCGATTCGGCCTCGCAGGTCGACGGTTTCGTGCTGTTCGACTCGCCGGGCAACATCAGCGAAGACGGTCTCGCACCGCTGTTCGTGGGAGCCGACTACATCGTCTGCCCCTACGAATACGAGGACAAGGCACTCGATTCGACAGGGGTCTTCGTGCAGGTGCTCAACGTGCTGCGCGAACACAACCCGCAGATGACCGCCCAGCTCTTCTTCGTCCCCAACCGCATCGACCCGCGCATCGGCACCGCCGACGAACAGGAGATGTGGCGCAGGACGGACGAGGTGTTCGGAAACTTCGGGAAGGTCACACCGGTCGTCAACAGCCGCGCCACGCTCAAGCGTACGAATACCTACGAGCTGCTCGGCACACAGCGCGACGCCGTCAAAAAAGCATTCGAATACATGCTGAAGAGGATGAAGTAAAAGCCTCACCCCCGGCCCCTCTCCGAATGGAGAGGGGGAGTGAATGGCGGGATGCCCCCGATGATAACATCAATGAAGGGACAGCAGGAGAAAAGCGAAAAAAGTTCAGATGACAGTGAATATGAACACTCCTAAAATGAACACCGCCGCTTCCAGCTGACAGGCTTAAAGAAAAAGGCACAAAAGTTAAACCCAAAAACAGAAGACAAAAGTTAAGGGGCAAACTTCAAAGGCTAAAACCCGAAGGCCAAAAGACAAAACCTTAAAGGGCAAAAAACGAAAGCAAAACCTCAAAGCTCAAACTTCAAACTTCAACCCCAAAGGGACAAGGGGAAACCTCAAAACTCAAAACTCAAACCTCAAATGCGAGGGGGCCAAGAGGAAACCTCAAAACTCAAAACTCAAATGCGAGGGGGCAAGGGAAAAACCTCAAAGCTCAAAACTCAAACCTCAAATGCGAGGGGGCAAGGGGAAACCTCAAACCTCAAACCTCAAACCTCAAATGCGAGGGGGCCAAGAGGAAATCTCAAAACTCAAACCTCAAACGCGAGGGGCAAGGGGGAAACCTCAAACCTCAAACCTCAAACCTCAAAGAGAAAAAGATATGGCTAAGAAAAAGAAAACAATGGTGATGATGCCGGGCGGACTGTCCGACCTGGCCCATAGCGTGCAGAGAGGTGCCGGAAGCGCACCGGCCGCAAACATAGAAGAAACAGATGCCGACAACGAAACGGCTGAGAACGAAGAAACGGTCCCGCAGATGGAGAACGGCAGCACCGCGGCAAGGACCGCAGGCCTGGACACATACCGCCAGCCGGAACCCATGCGGCAGAATGCGGCATACGAGCCCGCTCCCCGCGACGCACAGCAGCCCGCACAGACAAGCCAGTTCGGACACGTCAGTCCCAAGCAGGAGGCTGCCGACGGCAAGGACCGTACGGCACCGGCCGCAAAGAAACTCCCCAAGGCAGAAGGCAGGCAGCTCGCACGCGAGTACTCCATGGCGAAGGACAGCGGCGAAGACAGCTGGCAGATCTTCCTCGACCTGGCACGCGACTACAAGGCACGCGACTCCCGGCTGGCAACCGTCTACATCGACTCCGACCTCAAGGGTGTCCTCGACCGCCTCAAGTCGGCCACAAGCGTCAAGCTGCCTTCTACGGCACTGCTCAGCGCCATCGTCGCCCGCTTCGTCTTCGAACACGAGAAAGACATCAAGAACGCCATCTTCGGGGAAAGCCTACTGTAGCCGCTCCCCGTCTCCTCCGAAAGAATATCCCACCTTCCCTTCCGAAAGGAGGGGAGGGCAGAGGCCGGTCAGCGCAAAGCCTATCACCGCTTATAATCGCCTATTACCGCCTATAACGCTTATGATCGCCCATCACCGCCTGCTCTCCTCCGGAGGCTCCTCACCTCACCTTCTTTCGTTTCCCGCTGAACTCTGTGAAGTCCACCCGGATGATCTCCACCCGGTGGAAGCTCATGTGCGCATACTTGTCGCCCAGCTCCTTGAAGTCGGCCGACAGCTTGTCGATCAGCAGGTGCAGGGCACGCATCTTCTCCTCGTCGCTGAGGTGGATGTGCGCCTCGCCGAAGAAGATCGCACTCTCATACTCGGTGGTGAAAATCCGCGGCAGCAGATGCACATTGCCGATGACGCACAGCGAGACCCTCGGATTCTGTTCGATGGCCGTCAGCTTGCGGCCCGCCGGCGCACAGTGGATATAGACGCTGCGGGCGCCGTCCCACACGAAATTCACCGGCACGCCGTAGCCCCCACCGTCGGCCACCATGCTCAGCACACCATATTCGCCCTCGCGCAGCAACTCGAGGGCCCGTGCCTCGTCCATCAGGCGGTCCTGCCTGCGGACGCGGTCGTTCACATACTTCATTCCTTCTGCCATACTATGAAAAAACAAAATTACTGACTGGCAAGACAATACCGACTACGCCCATAAATAAAACATGGTCGGCGGCCGCCATACATAAAAAAAGACGACAAACAGAACCGGCATCCCGTCCGTCCGCCTCTCACATTTCTACACAAAAAAGAACCTTGACTGATTCACATCACCCAAGGTTTAAATACTAAAACTAAATTAACCACTAAAAAAACTTGTTGCAAAGTTAATGGGTTTCTATGAAAAACACGAATACTGAATGCAGTTTTTTTTGTGTCCACTGTCACATTTAACCTTTATTAATTTATAATCTCCTCATTTTACCGACGATAAAGACAATTTAAGGAAACCTGTCCGCCGCCATGGCGAAAAAGGATTACTCCTCCGCCGCCTGTCCGCATACGGAGGAGAGAAAAGAAATGACATTATCCCCAGAGAATGCGTCCGGCCCTTATGCAGGCATCCATGCTCCCCACACTGCTCCCTCCCGATACCACGCCGCATCCACGGCCCCTCTCCGCAAGACGCATCACCGTCTGATGAAGCACTCACAGTCAGGCAGCGGCGACGGATAGGGAGGGAAAACTCAAAACGGCGGACAGGAGATGTGCGACGGAAAAGGAAGATGTCGCCGCCACCCTATATATAACAAGGTGGGAGAGCGGCCGAAACCGTCGCCGACAGACAGGGAGGAAGATGACAGCAGACACCATGCGACAAATAGGGAGCAAAAACAACCGATTGCAAGAAACATCATAACACATTGGAAATCAGCACAGTTATGAAGAAGCATAAAAGCCGACTGCGACAAAAAAGTGACAAGTTGGGCCGCCAGCTCAAGCGGAAATCAAACACAGGAACGGCAACAGATTGACAACAAGGCGTTTATGAGAAACAAAGACTGTAAAAGAAGAAAAAGATGTTCCCGTTTTGTCGGCTGTCCCAAGCGAACGGAACGAGCACCGAAACAGCCCTCCTGCCGGTGCCACCGGAGAGAGATGCGACAGATAAGGAGGGAAAACCGCAGACAGGGCCACAGCCCGGAAAGACAAAAAGGGAACATCTTCCGGACCATGCATCAGCAGCGGCAGCCGCCTTTCTTCCACCCTCATCCCTCAACCGCTGCCGGCAGAACAAGCACCGGCCGCCCGATACGGCACACATCGCCATACGGCCGCCCCCGCCGCAGCCCCGTGACCTTCCCACAGCCGTCCTGCCCCGCCGCCGCATCACGGAGGACCGCCCCCAAAAGTCAACTGCCAACCGTCACGGCAACAGGACTTTAGCGACCCTTCCAAGTAAGGCCTTCCTGCCTTCCGACTAAGGCCTGACTGCCTCTCAAGTAAGGCCTTTCTGCCCTCCAACCAAGGCCTGTCTGCAAGGCAATCAGGCCTTAGTTGGAACTCGGTCAAGGCCCGTCTGCACCGTCCCGATCCGCCATCCGGATCTTCAGGCCGCCGGCACGGCAGGGGGCACACTCCTGCCCTCCGCCGCCGTCGGAAAGGCGGAAGAAGACGGAAAAGACAAGTGCGACAAAAAGGGAGGTTCGCCCCGGAATTTTTGTTTAAAATCGTCTTCCCCCACAGGAAAATCATGTTTTCTTTCCGAACACAAAACTTCTTCTCAGGTTAGAATGTCGTTATACAGTCTTTATAAGATATTAGTAGGGAACATTGGACATCCTGGCACCCAACAGGTTACAACGATACCGAACGACAAACAGGGAACATAGCGGCGACAGATAGGGAAGAGCGCGGCGACAGATAGGGAAGGGTGCGGCGACAGATAGGTAGCTGTCGTGTGCAGGTATCCGACAATTTGGGAGGTTAGGTGCGACGGATGGGGAGGAAGCAGGTGCGTTTTATGAATTATTCCGACAAATCAGGTCATTTCTTCCTTGATTCCTCCGTCCGTTGTCAGGCAGAGAGGATAGGGTGGGGGAGAAAACCGTTTTTCCTGTCCTGCCTCTGCTGACAGAAAACAGACGGTCAAATCACTGTATATCATCTTTTTATCCTTCCCTCCCATACCCTCTGTGCGACGATTCGGGAGGATTTCCTGTGCGGCAGGATTTCTCGCTGGACGACAAAAAAGGAAGATGATAAAAAAACATAACAGATAATCCCCCCTCTCTCAAAAGGAAGCTGGTTAGAGTAAATCCCATTCCCGCTTATCCTCTGCCCATCATCTCCCATCATTGTTTACCTTCCACAGATTCTATCCTTCACTTCTTTTGTGTTTCCTTGTGTGTTTCAGGGATTTTTCTTACCTTTGCACCGTTTTTATCACTAAATGGACGTTTCAGGAAGTTACAGATGGGAGGAGCAACGTCTCCCCGTGTGAGAGAAGTACAGGCACAGGATGTGGAGCGTGAGACCGGTCGGCTCCTTGTGTTTTTGTCCCATGCCCGGCTGAAAGACAGGGGGCATCAGAGGAATCTGCCATGACCGGGCTTGAATGGAAATTATCGGTTTTATGTAAAATCATCAGGATATGAAGAAGAAAATAATTGCAAGAAAGCCATACCTTGCCCCATGCGCCGAGGTATGCACTTTGAGGATCGAAAGTCCGATGCTGGGGCAGTCGCCCTTTGTCGGCGGACACAATAGTGCCGGCGACGACGAACCGCTGACGGCCAAGCCGCACGACTTTTCCGATGCTGACAGGGCTGGGCAGGACGGCTATGGGCCGTGGGAAGATTAACCACCGCCCTTTAATCACCTCATATATCAAATGGATAACGAATCAAGAGCATATTTGAAGACAATGAAGAAGATACGATTCTATAAGAAGACGCTTGCCGTTCCGGCACTGCTGCTGTTCCTGACGGGCTGCGCCGGTGACGATGCGTCGCAGGAGAACAGTTCCGTGCAGCCCGGTACGGAGAACATGACCAGATTTTCCGTGGCAGAGGATGCCGTAGGCCCCCAGCCGGCATCGGCCACGCGCACAGCCGGCGAATACACCGGATCGGCCGTGAAGTTCTACTGGACGTCGGGCGACCGCCTCTGGGTGAACGATGCTGCCACGGCCCTGAAGGTCAGCAACCGTTCGACCATCTCCGCCACCGCCGGCAAGGAGACCGCAGCCAGCTTCTATTTCGACGGTGTCTTTACCGCCCCATCCTATCCCGTGCGTTATACAGGGAACGGCAATGCAGCGGGAGACAAGGTGACCATCAAGGCTGAACAGCAGCAGCAGGCCCCCAACGACGGCGCACACATCGGCGCGGACGGCGACTGCGGTACGGCTGTGGCCGGCAGGCAGGGCGACGGCTCTTACCGCTTCATGCTCGACCACAAGGCCTCCTACCTCACCTTTGCCCCTTACGACAGCAAGGGCGAACTTGCCGGAACGGTCAGCGTGCAGCAGATCAAGGTGACGGCCGACCGGGACATTGCCGGTACCTACGGCTTCGACGACAGCGGCATACGGAAGGATGCGGCTTCCGCAACGTCCAGGTGCATCACCCTGACGCTCTCAGACAGGTTCACCCTGTCACAGACATCCGATTATACCCGCAACGGCGCCATCATGGTGCTTGCCCCGGGCGATTATGCGAATGTGACGGTAGCCTACACCCTGAAGGACTCGAAGACCGGTGTGACGGGTACGGTCTCGAAGACGTACAGCACCCTGAAGCTCAATGCCGGACGGAACAGGCTCGTGAAGTTCGACCTGGCCCTGCCGCGTTACGAAATGAAGTATTATATGTGGGATGCCGGCAAGGATTATTGGAACACCTACACCGGCACGCTGCCGGCCGTCGACGGCGAGCAGGCTCCTTTCAACGGCTATGGCACCAACCGCTATTTCAACGGCAACGGCTCGGATCTTTATGCGGTCAATTCCTGCAAGACCTGTCCGAATGCCAACGAGGCGACCCTGTATGCCTTCAGGGGCGACCCTCACTGGGACGAGACGACGCTCTGGGTCATGAACAAGCACCTCTACATCGGCGGAATGTGGTTCAAGAAGCTGCAGTATTGCGACGGTAATTCCCAGCAATCTCCGGTAACGGTTTATCCTGACGGAAAGGACTACCGGGATAATTCCGTGTGGAAAGACTGGGTAGAGAATTCTTCCGATTATCATGGCAAATGGGTGAGAACACCCGCCCAGGGCAAACCGTCCGACACCAGCCGGTATTTCTATCTGCCGGCCATGGGCTACCTTGACAACGGCACCAGCAACGGGAAGCTCAGGCTGGGTGCAAGCGGTTATAGCGGCGCTTATTGGACATCCACATCCGTCAAGAAGTGGAATGGTTCCCTGCAGGCCGTCTCGCTGCACTTCTCCAAGTCGGAAGTCGGCCTGGATGTTGACGACCGTGTATGGGCTTATCCTCTCTTTGCAGTTCAATAGAGGCAGCCTTCGGTTTCGCAGAAACCTGAAGAGGGGCTGTCCCCCGCAGTCATGCACCTGTCTTTGTATAGGATGACATGATTTCTTTTTCCGGACAATGACACGATCCGCTGCTTCGGGCAGGCTCGTGTCATTGTCTTTTTTTTGAAGTCGGTTCCGGCATCTGAAGGTTTTACCGTTCCGTCATTCTGTCTTTTCTGTTCCATCCGTTCCCTTCCTGTCTTCAAATATGCTGCCCCGTCTGCACGGATATGGAAAAAATTGCTTACTTTTGCCTTTGAATAAAAACAGGAAGCGACATGGAACCACTGGCAGAACGGATGCGGCCGCGCACCCTCGACGACTATATCGGACAGCAGCACCTCGTGGGCGAGGGGGCTGTGCTCCGGCGGATGATCGACTCGGGGCGCATCGCGTCGTTCATCCTCTGGGGACCGCCGGGCGTGGGCAAGACGACGCTGGCGCAGATCATCGCCCACCGGCTGGAGACGCCGTTCTACACCCTCTCGGCGGTGACGAGCGGCGTGAAGGACGTGCGCGACGTCATCGAGCGGGCACAGAACGGCCGCTTCTTCAATTCCGCCTCGCCGATCCTCTTCATCGACGAGATCCACCGCTTCTCCAAGTCGCAGCAGGACTCGCTGCTCGGCGCCGTGGAGAAGGGGACGGTGACGCTCATCGGGGCGACGACGGAGAACCCGTCGTTCGAGGTGATACGGCCGCTGCTCTCCCGCTGCCAGCTCTATGTGCTCAAGCCGCTGGAGAAGGACGACCTGCTGACGCTGCTCCACCGGGCGGTGGCGGAGGACACGGAGCTGAAGAAACGGCATATCGACCTGCACGAGACGGATGCCCTGCTGCGTTACAGCGGCGGCGACGCCCGCAAGCTGCTGAACATCCTCGAGCTGATCGTCGATGCTGCGCCGGACGGCACGGTCACCGTCACCGACCGCATCGTGGAGGAGCGGCTGCAGCAGAACCCCCTTGCCTACGACAAGGACGGCGAGATGCACTACGACATCATCTCGGCGTTCATCAAGTCGATCCGGGGCTCCGACCCCGAGGCGGCTCTCTACTGGATGGCGCGCATGATAGAGGGAGGCGAGGACCCGAAGTTCATCGCCCGGAGGGTCGTCATCAGTGCGGCGGAGGACATCGGACTGGCGAATCCCAACGCCCTCCTGCTGGCGAACGCCGCCTTCGATGCCGTGACGAAGATCGGATGGCCCGAGGGACGCATCCCGCTGGCCGAGGCGGTGGTCTACCTGGCACGGTCGAAGAAGGACAACTCCGCCTACAAAGCCATCAATGAAGCCTTGGAGCTGGTGCGCCGCACCGGCAACCTCCCCGTCCCGCTCCATCTGCGCAATGCGCCGACGAAGCTGATGAAGGACCTCGGCTACAGCGACGGTTACAAGTACCCGCACGATTACCCCGGCCATTACGTCGAGCAGCAGTACATGCCCGATGCGCTAAGCCTCACCCCCGGCCCCTCTCCGAATGGAGAGGGGAGTGATTAGCGATGAGGATTGAGGTCAGCTGCTATCCATTCCCGCTTATCCTCGCCTATCCCCGCCCATCATCGCCCATCATCGCTTATTATCGCCCATCATCGCTTATCATCGCTTATGAAAATCTCCATCCTCGACTGCCATGCAGTCAACCCCGGCGACCTCTCCTGGGAGCCGGTGAAGTCGCTCGCCGACTGTACCATCTACGACCACACCTGCCAGGAGCAGGTGGTGGAACGTGCCAGGGAGGCCGACGGCATCCTGATCAACAAAGTGTACATCACGCGCGAAGTGCTCGGCGAGCTGCCCCGCCTGAAGTATATCGGCGAGCTGGCGACCGGCTACAACAACATCGACCTCGAGGCCGCCCGTGAGCGGGGCATCGTCGTCTGCAACATCCCGGCTTACAGCACCGACAGCGTCGCACAGCACGTCTTCGCACTCCTGCTGAACGTCGCTACCCGGGCCGACCACTATGCCCGGGCCGTGCGGCAGGGCGAGTGGAGCCGACAGCGCGACTTCTGCTACTGGGACACGCCGCTCATCGAGCTGGCCGGCAAGACCATCGGCATCGTCGGGCTCGGCAACATCGGACAGCGCGTGGCGCACATCGCCCACGCCATGGGCATGGACATCTCCGCCTGCACCAGCCGGAACAGCAGCGACCTGCCCGAGTGGATCCGCAAGACGACGCTCGAAGGGCTGCTCAGCACCTCCGACGTCATCACGCTGCACTGTCCGCTGACGGCCGTCAACACCCGCATGATCAACGCTGGTACGCTGGCGATGGTACATCCCGGTGCCATCCTCATCAACACCGGACGCGGCGGTCTCGTCGACGAACAGGCCGTGGCCGCCGCCCTGGAGAGCGGACAGCTCGCCGCCTACTGCGCCGACGTGCTGACCGACGAGCCGCCCCGCCCCGACAACCCGCTCTTCCGCCAGCCCAACGCCTACATCACGCCCCACATCGCCTGGGCGACCCGTGAGGCGCGTCAGCGGCTCATGGCGGTCTGCGTCGAGAACATCAGGCGGTTCATCGCAGGGAATCCGCAGAATGTGGTGTAATGCCATCACATTCTCATCCCCGCCCATCATCGCCTATTCCCACTTATCATCGCCTCTCATCGCCCATTATCGCTTATCCCCGCCCATCATGCCCTACACCGACCCCCAGCTCGTCCACACGCTCCAGGTAATCCTGGAGTTCCTCGGGACATTCGCCTTTGCCATCTCCGGCATCCGCCACGCCGCACAGAAGCACTTCGACTGGTTCGGAGGCTACGTATGCGGCTTTGCCGTCGCCATCGGCGGCGGTACCATCCGTGACACCATGCTCGGCGTGCGTCCGTTCTGGATGACAGACATCATGTACGTCCTCTGTACGGCGCTCGCCCTGCTGCTCGTCATTCTGTCGCGCAAGTGGATCAGGCGGCTGCGCAATGCCTGGTTCGTCTTCGACACGCTCGGACTGGCACTCTTCACCATCGCCGGCATCCAGAAGACCATCGCCCTCGGACATCCCTTCTGGGTGGCCGTCATCATGGGCTGCATCACCGGTGTGGCGGGCGGCGTCATCCGCGACGTGCTGCTGAACAACGTGCCGGTCATCTTCCACAAGGAGATCTATGCCATGGCCAGCGTGGCAGGCGGACTGCTCTACTGGGTGCTTCTCGCCCTCGGACTGCCGCTGCCCCTGACGGTTGTCGTCACCTTCCTCACCATCTGCATAATCCGCTTCATAGCAGTGGGTTATCACATCTCCTTGCCGACACTCCACGGTGAGAATGAAAAAAAACGGGAAAAAAGACACTGAAACATTTGGCAGAACCGATTAAAAGTCCTACCTTTGCACTCGCAATTAAGGATTGGAGCTTCGGCTTCTCCGTCTGTTGCGACCATAGTCTTATGGTTCCGTAGCTCAACTGAATAGAGCACTTGACTACGGATCAAGAGGTTACAGGTTTGAATCCTGTCGGAATCACACAAGGGAATACTCGAACGAGCATTCCCTTTTTTTCATCTCTCCCTCTCTCTCATTCCAAACTTTCTTCCTACCTTTGCAGGTATCATCCATCACACGTCAACCGCTATGTTACGTTATATCAATACAGACATTGTCTTTCAGGAATTCCCCGACGAGGTGACGCTCGCCATCAACATCTCCGGATGCCCCTGCCGCTGCCCGGGCTGCCACAGCAGGTTTCTGTGGGCTGATACCGGCACGTTCCTGACGGAAGAGACCCTCTCGGCCCTCATCCGGGATGCGGAGGAGACGATTACCTGCGTAGGATTCATGGGGGGCGATGCCGACCCGGCGGCGGTCGACAGGCTTGCCTGCCACGTCCTGCACAGCCACCCCGGGCTAAAGACGGGATGGTACACGGGACGCACGGCCCTCTCGCCGCTCGTCTCGCCGCTGCACTTCCATTATATTAAGGTGGGACCATACCTCCGCCACCTCGGCAGCCTGAAGTCGCCGCGCACCAACCAGCGAATGCTCCGCCGCCGTCCTGACGGTACTTTCGAGGACATCACCGCACGGTTCTGGAAGCGGTGAGAAGCCTCCCCGGCTTTCTACAGACACAACTACATACCTTTTGTTTGGAATCGGGTTTGTTTCGCCGTACCTTTGCATTGTCATCAGAAACAAAGCTGACAGACACTGAGTTTTTTTCTTATCTGACTGAACGGTCTATAATAACAATGTGTATGACGAACCAAACGAAATCTACAGACCTCGACTGCGAAGAGCGACTCTCACCCCACTTCACCGTGGGGGAGATGCTCCGCTCCGGAACAGCCATCGCAATGGGAATCAAGAATGTACCCGCCGACGCTCCTGCGGGCGGTGAGACGCCCCGAGAGGAGGTCGTGACGAACCTCTCTGCACTCTGTACACACGTCCTCGAACCGCTGCGGCGACAGGTCGGGAGGGTGATTGTCACGAGCGGCTATCGCTGCGAGGCTCTGAACAGAGCCGTACAGGGAGCCCTCCGCTCACAGCATCTGAAGGGGGAAGCGGCCGACATCCATGTCACCGGACTGGAGATGTGCCGCAAGTATGTGGCCGTTCTCCGCCACACCGACTTCGACCAGATGATCCTCGAGCCGTGCGGCTCCGCCCGGAAACGGTGGATCCACGTGAGCTACAGGCGCAGGGGCGGTAACCGGCACCAGATACTCGGGGCACAGGGCTGCCTGTAGACGGGGCTGTGCCAAAAGTCCATAGGGCAGCTGAACTGTAGGGGCACACCTTTACTTCCTGTCTGTCTGCGGTCCTGTTGTCTTCCGGACCCTTTGGAATCATCTGTAACCCATTGATAGTATGATTTCTGAATAAATGTATTTTCATTTTTATATACTTTTATGTTTATGTTGAATTATGTTTGTACGTTTCTGTGTTTTCCGCTTTTTACCTTTATATTTTTATATGTTTTTGCATTGTTGCTTTTTTAGTTTTTCTGTTGTTTATCTTTTTATCTTACTGCGTATTTAGTTTTTTACTTTTTTACTCTTTTACCTTTTTACTTTTATATTTTTCTGCTTTTTTATTTTTTCACTTTTTTGTCGCATTATCTATTTATATCTTCATCGCTTTAGCGATTTCGATATTTCAGTATTTATTCATCTAATTCATTCACCTTATTTATCCATCTAATTTATTCACCTTTTAAATTTTTCAAGTTATGTCAATCAAGTATCGTATGTATCAAGACAATCGTAAGAACAGCAAGCACAAGGGATTCTGGTATGCCCGTGCGGTGTCTTCAGATGTTGTAGGCATCAAGGAGCTTGCCCTGCGCATCAGCAACAGGTGTACCGTCACCGAGCCTGACATCCTGGCTGTTATCAGCGCCTTGGTGTTCGAAATGAACCAGGTGCTCAAGAGCGGCAGCCGTGTGAAGATCGACGGATTGGGAACATTCCGTGTGGGCTTTCATTCTCAGGGTGTCGAGGATGCCAAGGACTTCAATGTCCAGAAGAACATCTACGGCGCACACGTGCTCTTTGCGCCTTCCGTGACCGTCGATACCATGCACCGGCGCATCAAGACCCTCATCAGCGGTCTGCGCATCCAGGAGGCGGTAAAGTATGACGCACCGGAGAAGGGCAAGGCCAAGGAACCGGGCAAGGAGCCTGGTAAGGACCAGAAGCCCGGCGGCAACACGCCTTCCGGCGGTCCGCAGGCCGGCGACACCACCGGCGGAGACGAGGCGGGCACGCATCCGCAGGGGTAGCCGGTAAATAGGCAGGCTGGCGGACAGATAGGGAGACATAGGAATGCGAGGAGCGGCTGAAAAGCGACTTTGTTTCCCTATTTTTCGCCACACTCCTGCCTTTCTGCTGTTTTGCCTTTCTGCTTTTGTTTTTTACTGTTTTACTTTTTATCTTTTTACTTTTTTACCTTTTTACTTTTTTACTCTTATGAACAAGCCAGTATGGAAGAATGTCCTGAACATTCTTATCTCCGTCCTCACGGCGTTGGCCACGACACTGGGCGTCAGCTCCTGTCTCTGAAGCCGACCATGCAGCCGTCTTGGACTTAGACTATCGTTTTCGTTCAGATTATAACTGATTTAGTTAGCAATCCTCTCCTCTCTGGCGCACAGCCTCTTACGCCGTTCCCATGCGACGGTAAGGGAACATCCCTACGACTTTCCGGGAGGTTTTCCCCGACGGTGCGGGAGGTTCTGTGCGACAGGAGGGGAACATTTTTCCCGTCTGTGCGACAGATAGGGAACCTGACAGGGACAGAAAGGGAACTTTCGTCTCTTTTGTATCTTCTTTCTTTACAAAAGCTGTGTTTTTACAGGACTGTTTTTGTAATTTTGCAGTTACCGATTTGTCTGCTGCCTCATTTTGTTTGATTCGGTTGTCTCGTAATCTACGCTGAATCAGTGGTATGTGGAGGTATGCGACAAATTGGTAGCTTTTCTCTTAAGCGGCATCCTCCTCATCGACGACAGATAAGGAGATTGTTGAAAATAACGAAACTTTACACTTTTTTGTCGCCGAATTATATAAATATATATTCCTTTGTTTATAAGCGGCGTGTCGGACGGACCGTCGACGAAGGGGAGGGCGTGGCAGAAGACCCGGCAGGAAACAATTGTCTTCTTGAAAGTCTTACGGTTTGGAATGCCCCCGAAGGGAAAGCCCGTTTCCCAACTCGTCTGTGAGTAGGGAAACGGGCTTTTCCTTGCTTCTGGAGGCTCTCAGATGCAGATAGGTTTGTCAGGCGCAGGTCTGTTTTTTCTGGCGCACCTTCTGTTCTGCATGGCGGTAGATTCCGGGCGGGATGGCTTCAGACGATCACCTTGATTTTATGATGGCTGTTGCGGAACTCGGTGGGGGAGCAGCCTTTCTTCCGTCGGAAGATGCGGTTGAAGTTGCTCATGTTGTTGTATCCGCATTTGAAGCTGATCTCGGAAATGGTGTCGGTGGTGTCGATCAGCATCCGCGTGGCGTAGCCCAGGCGTATGTCTATAATGTAGTCGCTCAGCCGCCGTCCGGTGTGCAGTTTGAAGAAACGGCAGAAGGCGCTCTCGCTCATATTGGCCAGGTCGGCCAGCGTCTTGAGTCGCAGTTCGTACTTGTAGTTGTCGGAGATGTACTTCTTCACGCGGAGGATGCGGCGGCTGTCGTCTTCGATGTCCACCTTGGCGTAACTGGTGGTGGCGAGGGTGCGTGCATCCGTGCTCAGCGACAGCGTGTGGAGGATGTCGAGGAACTCCATCAGCGCCGTGAAGCGGTCGGTGATCTGGCTCAGTCCGCTCAGCTTTCCGTAGACCTTCATGATGGCCGGCATGGGGAACGCCAGTCCTTTCTGCGCTTCTTTCATCATGCGCCGTATGCTCTCGAAGGGTGTCTTGCTGAAGAACTGGTCGTTGTCCGTCGTTCCGTCGCCGAAGTTGAACTGGATGGTGATTTCACGGATGTCTTCGCTCTTGCACTCGTGCTGTTCCCAAGCGTGTTCGAGTGAGGGGTTGGCGATGAGGACGAGGTCGTAGTCGCCGATTACCTCGTTGCTGTCGCCGACGATCCGTTTTACGCCGGCGGCGTTCTCGACGAAGTTCAGCTCGAAGACGTCGTGGTTGTGTACGGGATAGGAGAATTCGCCCTTGCGCCGGTCGGCGATGTAGAGGGCGTCGGTCTCCATCAGGGGAGTAATCTCATGTAAGACGTAGGTTTCCATAACGGGGGAGTTTTGTCGGGGGGGAGTTGGTTAGGGTTATGAGGGGGAGAGACTTCTCTGGCATCACGGGCATTTCTATTTCTGCCAGAGTTGCTGGTAATGCCAGCTTTGCCAGCAGCCGTCAGCTTCTCCGGTTCTTCAAAGAGAGGCTTCTCTCCATTACCTCCAGGCACATCCTTGTGTTGTGGTAGGGGCATTTCCAGAAGCCGGCTTTGTCGTCAGCGAGGTTCGGGCGGCCGTTCTCGTCGCATCCCCAGAACCATTCGCCCTGTTCTCGGTCAACGATGTGTGCGGCGGTGTACTGCCAGCAGCGGCGGGCAATGCCGAGGGCTTCTGTGTCGCCGAAGTGCTGGTAGAGGTCGATGTGGCCGATGACGCACTCGCACAGTACCCACCACTGCCGCTGCGTGTCCGTGCGTCCCGTGTCGGTCCAGCGTTCGTACACTATCGAGCCGTCTGGCTGCAGTCCCTCGTCGGCGGCCCTTGCGATAGCCTTTATCGCCGTCTCCACTCGCTCGAGCAGGGCGGGCTCTCTCAGCTCCAGTGCGGCCTCGTGCAGCAGCCATACGGCTTCGATGTCGTGTCCGAAGCTCTGGATGTTGCGCCGTCCCTGCCAGCTGTCATTGAAGAAGAGGTCGAGGTGGCCGGTCTCCGGATTGAGCAGCCGTGTGAGGAAGATGTCGATCAGATTGGCGATCCGCTCCGCCAGCTGCGGTGTCCGCCACACCCGGTAGAGGTTGGTGTAAGGCTCGAGGATGTGCAGGTGCGTGTTCATGGTGCGCGACCCGTTCTCGTCCTTGTCGCTCAGCCGCATATCGGCGATGGGCTGCCAGTCGCGCGTCAGCGCCTCGACGTAGCCGTCGTGCCGGCTGTCGAAGGCGTGGCGTTCGATGTCGCCGTACAGCTTCTTCGCATAGTCCAGTGCCTCGCTGTCGCCGGTGGCACGTGCGTATTCGCTCAGTCCGTAGACGGCGAATCCGATGGCGTAGGTCTGCTTCCGGCCGTCGAGCACGTGTCCCTGTGCATCCAGGCTCCAGAAGACACCGCCCTGCTCGGCATCGATGAAACGGTCGATGAAATAGTCTCTGGCCCGTGTGGCTGCCTCCAGGTATTCCGGCCGGTGCAGGACCCTGTAGGCGGCAGCGAACGCCCAGAGGATGCGGGCGTTGAGGACGGCTCCCTTTTCGGCATCAGGCATGGGGTTGCCGCCGCCGTCTATCCGTCCGAGGAATCCGCCGTAGCGGCGGTCGGTCATCCTGTGGAGCCAGAAAGGCAGGATGTTCCGTTCCAGCTCCCGGCGCAGTTCTTCCGATAAATTGTCCACAGCGTGCAGTTCCGATGAATTGTCCATAGCGTGAAATATTGAAAGGTTTTGCATTCTATTGTCTGTCGGCTGCGGCCGTCCGTTTTTCTTCCAGCTCGTGTGTTATCTGTCTCATCTTCTGTTCGCTGAGCGGATAGAAGTAGATGAACACCAGCGAGAGGAACGCCCCGGCCGCCGGCAGCAGTGAGAGGAACATCCGGATGCCCTGGAGGGTCTCGGCCGACTGTACGGCATTGGCCTGGAAGCCGAACTGTGCGAGCATCCATCCGGTGATGGCCGTGCCGAACGCCCATCCGAACTTCTGGCTCATCGACGACGACGAGAAAATCAGGCCCGTGGCCCGGTTGCCGGTCTGCAGCTCGCTGTAGTCGGCACAGTCGGCATACATGCTCCACAGCAGCGGGAAGATGCTTCCGGCGCAGACGCTGATGAGTGCCTGCAGGATGAAGATGGGCACGAGCTGGTCCTTGCCGAGCCAGAAGAAGGCGACGCTGAGCACAGAGGCCACGGCCATGGCCGCCATGAACGTGCGCCGCTTGCCGATGCGGTTGCTGACAGGTGCGGCGAGGATGACGCCCAGGATATTGGCGGCCTGCCCCACGGCGAGGTACAGTCCGCTGAGCACGAAGGGCAGTCCGAGGAAGCTGATGCTCCCCACGGCCGTCTCGTCGACGTAGTATTTGAAGTAGTAGACCGTTGCGCCGTCGCGGATGGAGTTGAACACCAGCGAGGCGACGCCTGCCCCCAGCAGGATCCACCACGGCCGGTTGTGGAGCAGGTCGCGGAGGTCGGTCTTCAGCGAGGTCTTTCCCTGCCTGACGGGTCTCACACGCTCTTTCGTAAGGGCGAAGCAGCCCAGGAACAGCAGCACGCATACCACGGCGATGACCCCTGCCGCCATCAGCCAGCCGGCCTGCGGGGCGGTGAGCCAGCCCAGCATCGGTCTGCCGCTGTTCCCTCCACCGAAGGCGTTGACCAGCGGCATGAAGAGCAGCAGGGCCAGGAACGAGCCCAGGTAGGCGAAGGTCATACGGTAAGTGGCCAGCGTGTTGCGGTCGGCCGGGTCGGGGCTCATCACGCCCAGCAGCGAGGCATAGGGCACGTTGATGGCCGAGTAGACCATCATCATCAGTGCGTAGGTGATGAAGGCGTAGACGATCTTCCCGGTCTGGCCGAACGGCGGCGTGAGGAACGTCAGGATGCCGATGACGCCGAAGGGCACCGCCAGGAAAAGCAGGTAGGGGCGGAAACGTCCCCAGCGTGACGAGGTACGGTCGGCCACGGCTCCGACGACGGGGTCGAAGAACGAGTCCCAGACCCGTGTGACGGCGAACATCGTACCGACGACAGCGGCCGAGATGCCGAAGACATCGGTATAGAATATCATGAGATAGGCACCGAAGAGCTTCCAGAACATGGACGACGACATATCGCCCAGTCCGTAGCCTATCTTTTCGCTGAGTCTGATTTTCATAATGCGCGGTTTTTGTCGATGAGCTTCCTGACGGTTTCAACGCTGGCCGCCGTGGACAGTCCGTCCTCGGGCGTGTGCAGGCAGTAGTCCACCAGCCGTTCCACCGTCGATGTGGCCACGTGCAGGCGTGTGTCCGACGAGGCATAGTAGATGAGCACGCGTCCGTCCTCGTCGGCGATCCATCCGTTCGAGAAGACGACGTTCATCACGTCGCCCACGTATTCCCCCCCCTCGGGTGCGAGGAAGTAGCCGCCGGGCTGTGCCGTCACTCGTGTGGGGTCGTCGAGGGCGGTCATGTACAGATAGAGCACGTAGCGCAGGCCGCTGGCGCAGGCCCGCACGCCGTGTGCCAGGTGCAGCCATCCCCGGGGAGTCTTGATGGGGTGGGGGCCTTCGCCGTTCTTCAGTTCCATGATGGTGTGGTAATGGCGCGGGTTGATGATGGTCTCCTCGTGCAGTTCGGCGTGGGTGATGTCGTCGACGAGTGCCCAGCCGATGCCGCCGCCGGAGCCGGTGTCGATGAATCCGTCCTGCGGGCGGGTGTAGAAGGCGTACTTCCCGTCGACGAACTCCGGGTGGAGGACGACGTTGCGCTGCTGGCTCTTCGACTTGAGGTCGGGCAGCCGCTCCCAGGTCTTCAGGTCCCGGGTGCGTGCGATGGCGGCCGTCGCCGTTGCGGCCGAGAGGTCGGCGGGCCTGCTGTCGTCATGGCGTTCGGCGCAGAAGACGCCGTAGATGTAACCGTCCTCATGGCGGGTCAGGCGCATATCGTAGATGTTGGTCGCCGGGTCGTCCGTGTCGGGCATGGTGACCGGTTCGTCCCAGAAGCGGAAGTTGTCGATGCCGTTGGGACTCTCCGCCACGGCGAAGAAGCTCTTGCGGTCGGCTCCCTCGACACGCACCATGAGCAGGTATTTTCCGTTCCACTTCATTGCGCCGGCATTGAGGGTGGCGTTCATCATGATGCGCTGCATGAGGTGCGGATTGGTGTGTTCGTCCAGGTCGTACCGCCACTCCAGCGGCGTGTGCTCGGCGGTCAGTATGGGATGGGCGTAGCGTTCGTAAATGCCGTTGCCGCCTTCCTGTACGTGGTTGGGTGCGGAGAGGAGTGCTTCGTGACGGAGACGGAGTGTGTCGAGTTTGGAATTGAAGGTTGTCATGTCTGTATTTCTATCTTTTTCTGTTATGTTTCTTTGTTGTTGCGGCCTGTGCAGGGCCTGTCTGGCTGCGGAAGAGGAAAGCCCTCTCCCTGTAAATCTTCCTGAAGTCGGCGGCGCAGGATTTCTCCGGTGCGGGGCCGAAGTTCTCTTCGGGCCTGTCCCATGCGTTCCGCCAGAGCAGGACATAGCAGGGTTTGAATCCCTGCAGGCCGGGCAGCAGGGTGGAGGAGTACCAGGCGGCATCGGGCGTGTTGCGGTAGCCGGCTTCGGTGAGCGCATACAGCTTGCGGTGCGCTCCGGCATACGTGGCCATGATGTGCAGTTCGTTCTGGCACTGGTCGATGAAGTCCTGCCGGCCGTTGTTCTGGTAGAGGTCCACGCCCAGCAGGTCTACGCATCCGTCGCCGGGATAGAAGCGGAAGAAGTGTTCAGGCGTGTCGCCGGCCTCGGCATTGGGCGAGTAGCTCCAGACGATATTGCGCAGTCCCCGGCGGCGCATCGCCTCGTGGGTGAGGCGGTACAGGGCGATGTACTGTTCAGGCGTACACTGCCGGCTGCCCCACCAGAACCAGCCGCCGCTCATTTCGTGCCAGGGCCGGAAGATGACGGGTATGGCGTTCCCCCTGTCGTCCTTGAGCGAGGCGAGGAAACCGGCTATCCGTCCGAGCCAGCACTGCATCTTTCCGGACTCTTTTCCGCCGGGCAGCACCTGTGCGACGGCATCGCCTTCCGTGTGCCAGGCATCCTCTTCCGTGACGGGATTGTAGGCATGCCAGCTGACGGTCACGATGCCGCCCCTGCGCCAGTGGCCGATGATCTGCCGGCGCATCTCGGCGAAGGGAACGCTGTCCAGGTTGCGGTCTCTCCCGAGTTCCAGTCCGCCCAGCTCGCAGCCCAGGACGGCGGGGTAGTCGCCGCAGACATCGTTCACGTCGCTCCGTCCGTATTCCCATTTCCACGTCGTACCGTAGAAGAGGGCGTCCTGGTGACCGAACATCACACCTTTCTTCTGTAAGTCCTGCAGCCGTCCGATGAGCTGCTGTGCCGGTGTTTTCTGCATTTTCTTTCCGGCTGCTGCGTTCGCTGTGAGCAAGGCGGCAGCCATGGCAAGGAATATTCTTTTCATATTCATTTTACTTCGTATTCATTCTACGAGCCCTCGGTAAAACTCCATTACATGAGACTCTCGAAAAGTGTAACTTATTGATAATCAAATATGAGGTTCTGATATAAATAGAGTTTTGCAGGGGTCTCTCTACTGTTGTAAAGGTCGCTTTCTGCAGGTCCTCGTCCCGGCTGCTGCCTCCTACCAGCACCTCGAAGTCCCCCGGTTCTACGACGGACTTCCTGTCGGGGCCGCAGAAGGAGTAATAAATAAGGTGAAAACACTTCTTCTGTTCATGCTGTTATCTTTGATTTCTGGTTTTTAGGATATTACGCTTCTCCGGCTCCCTCGGCAGACATCATCGGATGCCTCGCCCGCGGCCAGTCGGAAAGACTGCTGCAAAGATAAGGGTTAAAAGTGTAAACTGCAAATACTATTTTAGCCAAAGTTGATACTTTATGGACGGGGTGGGCATTGCCGGTACTGCTGTTCCCAACCGGTTGGGGACAGCAGTACCAGACGCTGGGAATCATATTCCCAAGCACCGGGAATCCCCGTCCCGGCCTTCGGAGGGATGTTCTTCTGTGCAGTTTAATATGTCGGGTTTGTAGTTTAACGTTCTGGGTTGACTGCTTTTCGTTTTATTTCTAAACTTGGCTGACGGGTTGAAAACTTATTTCTAATTGTTGCTGACAGTATATGCCTTTCCATGCAGGTATATTTCTGCTAAAGGCCTGTTCTAAAAAACACGTTGGTCTGTCGTTGACAGGGAATCTGTCCGCTCTTTGTGTCTTTACTTTTATGCGGCATCTTCGGCTTTTCCTTTCGGCCATATAGACAGAACCCATTGGGATCAAGCGTGTTATTTATAGTTAAATTATTTTGTCATTCATAAAAACAGCACTACCTTTGCACACAAATCATTAGAATCCGGAAGGATTGATCGTATGGATAATGGCATCCTTATATTTATATTATAAGGTGTGAAACATCCCACAAAGAATTTCTTGTTGTCTCGGTATATGCTCCGGACGTGCGCATGATATTCATCAGACATACGGAAACGTGTAATGCCGCAGCCTGAGGGACAGGGATTCTGCAAGGTTTCCAGACGGCAGCCAGTCCGGTTCCGGCTGATGTACGCATCAGCCGATTATAAAGAGAGATGTCGGTAGACAGCAATTTTCAAAATCGTAATCACTAAAAGTTGACAATATGGAAAGAAAAATGTATGTTAAAGCTGAGACAGCTGTAATATCCATCGGCGAGAAGGAATATCTCCTCCAGACTTCTCCGGTAAAGGGAGGACATTACAGCGCAGAAGATGATGGCGAGCCTTTAAGTGCAAAGCCGTCAGGCTTTTTCTTTGAGGAAGAATCTGCCGAAGACAAGAACTAAAGTAGAATGGAACACAAGTTAAGACAAATCAGGAAAATGAAGTATTCTTATTTTTGGGCTTTACCGGTCGCAGCCTTGCTTTCACTGGCAGGCTGCTCTAATGACGACACTTTGCAAGCAGACAACGGGAAGCAACAGAACACGGTGCCCGCAGGGATGACAGAGTTTGCAGACGGGGTTTTGACCCGCACAGCAGGCACTTACGACGGTTCGGCGATAAAGTTTTATTGGACTTCAGGAGACAAGCTGTGGATCAACAACGCCGGCACTTTAACAATAAGCACAAAAGACAATATCACGGCTAAGGCTCCTACGGCCAAGTTCTATTTCCCCGGGATACTCACCGCACCGAAATACAACGTACGTTATACGGGCAACGGCAACGCCCATGGTGACAAGGTGACCATAAGTCCGGCCCAGTCACAGAGCGCTCCTGACGATGGCTCGCACATCGGTACAGACGGAGACTGCGGCACGGCGGAAGCCAGCAGGCTGGGTGACGGGAGCTACACCTTCACGCTCTCTCACAAAGCATCCTACCTCGTCTTTACGCCTTATTACAGCCCTGAGTTTGCAGAGGACGTGAAAGTGACACAGATCAGGGTAACGGCAGACGAGGCACTTGCCGGAGAGTTCAAATTCGATGACAATGGGATAAATACGACACCCCGCCCCGCCGCAACTGCTGCCAACAGGAGCATAACGCTCACACTGAACGGCGGCTCGGACGATGGATTCGTCATCCCCAAGGCAGCAGACCATAAAAAGAATGCGGCTATAATGGTCCTTGCACCGGGCGAATATCATCATGTCACCGTGGAATACACCCTCTACGACCAGAAGACGAAGGTCCGTGGGACAGTATCCAAGACTTATAGTGACATTACCTGCAAGGCAGGAAAGAACAAGAAAGTAAGCACCGATCTGGCAATCAAACACTATTCGAGCGACGGATACTATCTGTGGGACGCTGCCGTGGGACAGAACGCATGGAAAGGCCATGAGAACGACCAGCCGGTTCTGAAAGGAGCAACGAACGCCAACTATCCAAAAATATCCAGTGACCCGAGATGGTACAACCCTGCCCCGTTCCCGACTTCTGCAACACGTTCGGCAGCCGCTTGCCCTAATGCCAACGAAATGTTGTGGTATGTCATGTATGGAGATCCTCATTGGGATCCTTCTCTCTGGTCCATCATGAAACATCTGTATGCCGGAGGTATGTGGCTGAAGAAACTCAGCGGCATCGCTGCCGCCGAGCACAAGACTGAGGCAGAGATGAAGAAGGCGGCTCCCGGTGGAACTGATTACACAAAGGTACAATCAGATCCTAAGATTTATGACAAGTATCCTAAGAGCAACAAAAACATTGAAAAAGGCAGACCCGGCAACCCGAATGATTATATCTTCCTGCCAACTATCGGCATCTACCTAGAAAGTACGGGACAGTTATGGTGGATTGGGACCAGAGGATATTATGGGTCAAGCACACCACGTCCTGATGGGACATCAAATGTCTATGATTTGTATGTTCAGGAAGATGAGGTACATACCGGATATGGCTCTCGCGCACATGCGCGCTGGTTGTGGCCGAAATAAGAAATACGCTATCATGCAGTCAATAGCAACCATTGACTGAACCATAAAAAACTCCTTATATGCCCGCCGGGCATATAAGGAGTTTTCTTTTATCCAAAGCAGTGTGTACTGATACAGAAAACAACCGCATCAGGCTGGATAAACGATACGAGGAAGAGTTGAAAGCCATGTATATACCTGCCTCTTATATGAGCGTGCCTGTAAATGAAAGATTTGCACAGATTGTAAAGGAAAAGAAGGAAAATGAGATAATAGCCATACTGAAGGTTCTTGACCCACGTATCATTGATATGCAGCTGGTAGACACGGAACTCCTTGTTGATATTGGTTTGTCGCATCGGCTGCCCGTAAATGTTATGGGTGATGGTATGCGAAAACTTATCTCAATCATCTTGTCAGTCTATAGTTGTAAGGATGGTGTTTTGATGATTGACGAGGTTGACAATGGTTTTCATTATACAACAATGCCTCTGCTGTGGAAGGCTTTGCTGACAGCTGCGAAGGCTAATAATACGCAGGTTTTTGTCACCAGTCATAACATTGATTCTCTGAGAGGATTGTCAAAGGTACTTGAAGAAGATGACAATGCTCGGTTCAGAAACCTCGTTGCAGCTCACAAACTGGTAAATGACGCCGATGGCAACCTGCAGAGTTTCAGATACGATTATGAGGCTTTTGACTATTCTATCAAACAAGAACTTGAGATACGATGACATATATTTTTCTTGAAACAGGAAAGCCTGCTACCTCTGAAGCTGTCTTTATCAAAGACACTCATAGAGAATTTAGGCTATAACATATCGTCTAATAAAGTCGAATTTGTAAATGGCTACAAGAATCTGGTAAATGTGATTCCTACGATAAAGGCAAGGTGTGCAGAAGGCGGAAAAGTCGTTATCATATTTGATGCAGACTCTCTCGGGAACAATGGGGGATACGAGACAAGGAAGAAGGAAATAGAAGAGGTCTTAGGGGAAAATAATGCTCAGGCTGAGCTATTCTTGTTTCCCAATAATGAGGAAGATGGTGATTTTGAGACTTTGTTGGAACATCTGATTCAGAAGGAAAAGCATACCCAAATGCTTGATTGTTATGCTGATTATGAGACTTGTCTGGGAAACGATTATGTTCATCCTAATTTGAAAGGGAAGATTTTCACCTACATCAGTGCGATGAAAATGTCAAGTTCAAAGCGTAGAAAGTTAGGTAATGGTGAATGGATGTTTGATAATGCTGAGTATTGGAGTTTGGAATCGGATTATTTGAAGCCTTTGAAAGCATTTCTTCAGCAACACTGTTCAAAGGAATAGTATGAAATTGAGCGAGCCTTGAAAGTGGGGTGTGCGTTTTTGTGTGCTGGACAGCAAGCTGGAGTGTTGTCAAGACGGTTGGCATCAGGCAGGCTACAGGGATTTCGGCGACCCGCTGAACCGGGAGAGAATTCTGGAGACAGCCTATTCCTATTGCCCGGGCAACGACGGGATAATCGGAGGCTGGGGATTATCCGGAAAGAATCATTATGCGCCGGCATTGTACACACAGAGTGAAAAAGGAAACTGGTATGTGGTTCCGACTGCGGGCAAAGACCGTGATACCCATCGAAGTGTTCTTCAATATAGATCCTTCACTGTTCTATGTCCGGACGAGCACCCCGGTGACGGTCGATCAGGAGGGAAAATTACATCTGACGCTGCTGCCGGATGACGGCATTGCCGACTTTTATCTGTTCTATTTTCCGGCTTATCGGCGACGTCTTCGGAGTTCATCACCGCCTTCCACCATTCGTCCGATGCGTGTCCGTCGCCGTACCACGGCATGAACCAGCTCCATGCGGCATCGCTCTTCCACTGGGAGGGGATGTCGGCGACGGTGCCGCACTCGGTCAGCGAGATCATCTTGGAAGGATAGCGGTAGGCCAGCTCGTTGAAGCGTGCTGCCATCTCCTCGGCCGTAGCGGCGTTGCCGTCACGTCCGTACACGTCTGTCCCGATGATGTCCACGTATTCGTCGCCGGGATACCAGTCGGCATCGGCCTTCTCGGAGGTCCACACCCAGATGAGGTTGTTGATGCCCTGCTGCTTGAAGTAGTCGTACATCGTGCGCCAGAGCTTCACGTAGGAGGCGGCAGAACCGTTGCCCCACCAGAACCACTTGCCGGCCGCCTCGTGCAGGGGCCGCCACAGAACCGGGATGCCGGCCTGCTGCAGCTGCCGCAGGTAAGGCACGATCTTCTCCAGGTCGGACTTCATGAAGCGGTTGGCCCATGTGCCTTCGGTGACGGCGGCATCGAGGGTGAACTCGTTTTTGGCGGCGTAGAAGCCGTACTTCACCGTGCCGGCTGCCTCGACGGTGACGCCGGTGACCGTATAGTCGTGTCCGCCGATGATCAGACCGTTGGCCCGCATTTCATTGAGCGTGGTCTGGTCGAGCGTCATCGAGTAGCTGTCGCCGCTGATGTCGAAGTAGTCCCAGTTCTTTCCGTTCTCGTCCACGAAGCCTGCCCAGCTGCTGTTCTTGATGGAACCCTGTGCGCCCGGCTTCACGTCGGTAATCTTCACCGCCAGCCTGCTCCCGATGGAAGCGCCGGCCAGGATGTCCTTCGCCGCCTGTGTGGTGAGCTGTATGTTGCCGCTCCAGTCGCTCGGCATGACCTTGTCGGGACCGCCGTAGAGGACGACGGGCACGACGGAGGCGTAGGGATTGGAGGTGGGCACGTTCCAGTGCCAGCCTATCGTGACGATGCCGCCGGCATCGTGCCACGTCCTGACGGGGGTGATGTCGGCATAGTCGATCCATCCGCCCGGCCGGGTGTACTGCAGGTGGATGTAGTCGTAGCCGTTGATGGCGGGGTACTTGCCCGTGAGGCGGTGTACCCTCTCGGCGTTCTTGTTGTTCCATGCCACGTCAGCCATCGTGGCCGAAAAAGTCTTCTTGCCGTAGTTGTCGGCCAGCTTCCGGTAGAGTGCTTTCGCCTCGGCGGTCGCTTCGGCGTTGACCGGCCGGTCGGCGATGTGCTGGGTCTGGGCCGTCAGGGTGGCCTTCACCATGGGTGCCGCCATGCGGTTAGGCCCGGTGACGATGCCCTCGGGGATGACCAGCTCGTAGCTCTTGCCGCGGCTGATTTCGGCCATGACGAGCAGGCGGTTGGACGATCCGATGACGTTGGCGCTGACGGCCGGCGAACCGTTGAGGGTGATTTTCCGGTAGTCGGCGGAAGAGAAAAAGATGTTCTTGTCGTAGGTGACGACAATCGAGTCGAGGCCGGCCCGGATGTTCGTCTGCGGACTCACGCTGACGAACGACGGTGCGTCCACGTCGGCGATGGAGTGTCCTGCGGTGTCGCTGCAGGCTGCGGCCGTCAGCGAGAGCAGCGCAAGGGCTGCGGTATGAAGTCTATGGGTGTGCATTGTTTCTTTTGTTTTTACGGGAAAGGAAGCGGGGCAAGGTGCATCCTCATTCGTGAGCAGAGGCTTCCCTGCCCCCCTTCCGGCCACGGTGTTTCTACTTGTTGATCGGTACGACCCTGATGTTGTCGATGTCCAGCTCGGGCGTGCAGTCAGTGCCTTCCACGCCTCCGTTCCAGAGGAAGAAGGTGAAGCCCGTCATGCAGACAGCCTCCGCATATTCCCTTCTGCTCTGTGCGCCGGCCTGTACGGTGCAGCTTTCCGTTGGTCCAATTCAGGTTGGCATTCTCCGGGCATCCTGCTCCGGGAATGAATTTCGGTGCAAAGATAATCTTTATTATCGGATAATACCGATGTTTTCTTGTCGGTTGCTGACACTATGTTGCCCATCTTTTCCCGAAGCACTTCACGGAGGTGGGAACAGCATCCGGCAGGCAGGCTTTTCCGTGTAAGTCGGTCATCAGCGTCTTGCCGTATATGACAGCGACAGGCAAGAACAGGCCTTTCCTGCAGATGTGCTGATGCCCGTCACATATTGTGTTGTCGGCAGACACCAGCCGTGCTGAAGGTCTGCTCCTTGCAATATGTTGCCGGGACGGGGGCGGCTTGCAGCCGGAAAAGAGCTGTGCCGGAAGAACTTGTCTGGTCAGGGGGGTGTTTTCCCGGAGATAATGCGGAACTGTCAGTTCAAAAGAGGTTATGTATGGGAAAACAGGCTGCTTGAGTTTTATCGGCCGGTATCCACTAAATAGATAAATGCAGGAAAGGGAAATGCGTGACCCGGATAGACGGTCAAGTCCTTCACGTTAAAGCTGCACGCTCTACACGAGAAGTGTCTGTGCTTTTAATGGAAAGTTTTTTATCTCTACGAATTATTCAGGTTAATAGAGTCATGACATTTTTCAGTGTCATGACTACCGTAAGGAAATATTAAATGACATACTGCATGATATTTGACGTTCTCCTGTTAGACAGATTAAAGGTGCAGGTCCTGTTTCACAACAGGTCCTGCGGAAAAATAGAGTGATATGAAACAACCTCATGTGCTGAGCATTCCCGCTGATCGGCATGGAGTCGGAATCGTCTGAGGCGACCTTGCCGTCCGCCTGCATCTTCATTCTCCAGGGTTTTGATTGTCTTGTGCAGTGAAGCGGCGGAAATGTTGACAGCGACTAAAGCACAAGCAGTGGGGCACCTGAGGTATAATTAGTGCCCCGCTGAAGTATATTTAGTCGCAGTCTGTATCTGCACCGCCCTTCGGCTGGTTAGTTATTGATATATCAATGGATGTTCGAAGGTCCGTTGGTCTGATGGTGCGAGAAAAAAATATCCAGTATGTCAAATGGCGAAAAGTGCGCCAATGACGTACCTGCAAAACGAAACGGAGGTTCACTTGAATGCCTGCACCGAGGACCCGATTTCGCGGCTGTTGTGGCTCACAATCACCTCACCCCTGCCAAAGTACAGGTAGAACGCTTGGTTACTACTGGTCCATGGTTGAGCACTGGATGACCAGTAGGTGCCAGCGTTGCCAAGGTCTGTGCCAAGGCCTTGCAGCCTGCCCGATTGATAGTAGCCTAAAGCAGGCAGATAGAAATACTTGTCGGCATCGGCCGCAGTGGGGACACCCGAGGGAATGGTGGTGGTGTCGAAGCCGTTAAAACCGAATCTTGAACGGTAGTCGTTACCGTCAGGAGCGTTGTTGGGAGTGAAGCCGGAAATTTCAGCCTTTTTCTTAAACCACATACCACCCTTGTATAAGTGTCCCATGGTCGTCCACAGCTGGTCGTCATCCCAGCGCGGGTCGCCCTTCATGGCGTACCAAAACATTTCATTGATGTTGGGGAGGGTCTGGAAAAGAGCTGTTTGGGCATCGCCTCGGGTACCGTCGTTGAAGCTTCTCCCATCGCACCAGCGGCTGTCACTGTTATCTTGAGGATAAGCACTGCCTCTCTGGCCATACACAGTAGGCTGGTCAGTCCCTGCCACATAGCCGGCTTTGTCCCACTCATGCCCGTACCAGTAAGGCTGCTCTGCATCCCACATGTAGTAGGGGGTGGTGTAATTCTTTACATTGAGGTTGGCCGTCATGTCGTAGTAGGCGTTGGCAGCGTAGGTGAACGAGGGCATGACCTTGGTGATGGTACCTTCGTTATTGGTCACGGGGTCTTTTATCCAATAGCGTACCCTGAGTGTATGCGTGCCGGGAGCGATAACCATGTAGGCACCGTTGGTGGCAACGCTGGCGGAGGTGTTGGTCAAGGGGAAACCGTTTGCATTTGCGCTGCCCGCTGCCGGGTTCTTGGTGGTGAGGACGATCCGGCTGCCGCTGCCCGTGCCGGTGAGCGTGCCCGTGGCGGGGTCGAGGGTGTAGGTGCCCGTGAGGTTGTTGTCGGAGGTTACCTCCACCTTGGTCAGGTAACAGCCTTGCAGGATGGTGTTGCTCGTGTATGGCTGGAAGACGAGGATGGCGGGTTTGTGGTCGAGTTTGAACTTGAACAGTCCTCCTTCCTTGGTCGCCGTGGCTATGCCGCAGTCGCCCGAGGAGCCGATGTGCTCGGTATTGTCGGGTGTGGTCTGGGTCTGGGCGGCAGGGATGGAAACCCGGTCTTGATAACCATTCTTGCCGGGATAGTACACCTTGTACGTGTTGCTGCCGGTGAATCTGCCGGGCACCTTGAACTTGAATGAGGCGGTTTTTTCGGTCGGGGCGTTGCTGCTCACCTGCCATGTGCCGTCGTCGTCCTTTACATAGATCTTGTCGCCAGCCTCCCAGTAGAATGCTCCGCTGGCGTAGTCGAGCGAGGTGCGTGTCTTGGCGTTGCTGCTTTCCGGCTCGCCGGTCTCGAATGTGGTGAGGTCCTTTCCGTTTTCTATTGCAGTCTTCTGATTCTGCACAATCTCCTCATTCGAGCAGGAAACCAGCGTGACGGCCAGTCCGAAGAGAGCCGTAACGGCCAGCTTGCACACTGAGAAAGTTTGCATTTTCGTCTTGTTCATTGTCTTGTTCATTTCGTTTCTTGTCTTGTCTTTTGCTTTTACTCTTTTAGCTTTTCAGTCGTCCCATAAGGAATGGTCGCCTCCCGCTTTGGAGGAGGTGACGGGCCAGCAGTTCTCTTCTTCGCCGAACCACCCCTGCTTGGCTCCGCCTGTGGGTGTAGGTCCTGGCCTATGATTGCCCGGGTTGTGCTGGCCGGACATAGAAGCTTCCATCAGGTTGCTGGTCATCTCGGTGGTGACCACTATACATTCAGACTTCACGTAGGGCCGCTTGCCTGATCTTTTTTCCAGTTCTCTTTGCATAAACTTTACTGTGGTTTTGTGAATTAAAATGTTCTTATTTCGCCCTTTTCCCACTTGGCAAAAGGACACAGGAAACCAGGCAGGGGAACATCGTGAAGTCCCTTGCCTGTCGGGCTTGCGCGGCGAGCCTCGCGCGCGTACATTAGAATATTTTAAAGATGGGTTACGCCAGTAGCGCCTAAGAGAGAGAGAGAGAGAGAGAGAGAGAGTAATAAATTATTTGGAATAACCAAATAGTCCGACAACAAATTTACAGGGAAATTGATTTCCCCCGTATTCTGCATATTTCTTTTATTGTATAAGGAAAGATGCATCCGATGGCTGTTGCTTCCTAATCCATTCATTTGCTGATGACTATAAGGAAATACAAAGGTAGTCAAAGTTTCCGAGACCTGCAAACAAAATCCAAGAATTATGCAGAAATATCATGCAAAGGGAAGACAAAGGGAAGACAAAGGGATGCAAACTTGGCATTGAAAACATGCTTGTTCTAATATCTCTCTGCTATTTGTCCGACTTTACCTTCATGGTCAACTCTTTTCCGTGCTGCTTAAAATACGCCATAAGTTTTTTGTGTGATTTGGACAGATTTGCCTGATTTCCCGGGCATAACCCGACTGAAGGAGTACTCCTGCGTGCAGATGTGTTGATGAGCCATAGACGAATAAATCAATTCAAATCAGTTCCAACCGGGCGAATCGGACCGGTGTGTGTAAATCTATTGTATGTTGTGTAAATCAGTTGTATGTTGTGCAGGGCAGTTGCATATTGTGCAAATCTGCACCTTCGGATTGTCGGAATTTGATTTAAAAGCCGGTTTTTTACCTTATTATAATATATTTTCATTATATTTGCACGTCGGATGCCCGCCGTCCCTGTCTGCGGTACTTCCGGGGAAGCAGAAACAGGATGGGGCTGTCGTCCCGACTGAACAATGACAAACAACCAAAAAAACAAGATAAACAATCCCGAAACAAGATAAACAACCAAAAAAACGAAAAAGAACATGAAGAGAAAGAAGTTACTGGGTAGCCTGTTCTTAGGCATTACATTGGCATTCACAGCCGTCGGCTGCGGTTCTGACAACGATTCTGCCGCCCCCAAGGAGCGTTCGGAAGGACCTGTCCTGACGCAGGAACAGCAGAAGCAGCAGCTGGACGCCACCGCCAGGAAATTCATGGGCAGCATCCATCCCGATGATTTCAAGGTCCTTGACAATCTGGCCTATTACGTAGAGAAACACTATCTGGACGACCAGAGCGTGGAGCCGGTGAACAACTGGGCGAAAGGCATCCTGCAGTCGATGACGCAGACCATCGCCACCGGACAGCCGGGCTACACGGAGTATGCACGGATCATTGATGCGACGAAGTACAGGGGCCGCTTCGAGCATCAGGGCTACAAGTGGGTGCGCACGAAGGACTCGCAGAACCTTGAGTTCCTGTTCCGCGACCAGGACGGCAACGACTGCCTGCTCGCCTTCACGGTCAGCGACAAGGCGAAGGCTGTGAGGTCGGAGTTCTTCAACAGCGAGGACACCGAATACGTCCCAGGGGCAGCGGGACACCCGAGGTACACGGAAAGGACGAAATACAAGAACACCGTCATGGTGCCGGAGGACGTGCGGATGACGCTGCAGCAGGGCGGCAGGCAGCTGCTGTCCACCGACATCCACACCGACCTGACCACTTCCGGCGACCTCAACCTCGCCGTAGACCAGCTGGCATTCACCTGCAAGACCGTCTTCCAGAAGTACGAGGTCATCGTACACCGTGCCTTCTACAAAGGGCCGGGCGATGCCGAGGCCGGTGTCGAACTGAAGGCGGACGGGAAGACCCTCCTCACCGCCAAGGCCACGGGGCACGGGCTGGTCAGCAACCGGGGAGTTGACAACGTGGGCAGTGTCAACGTTGCTGCCGACGTCCTGGGCGAGCTGCAGGTAAAAGGAACGTGTTCCAACGGCAGCCGGCTGGCCGAGATCATCGACAGGATGGAAAAGGACAAAGCCGTCTATACCGATGAGGCCCGCTTCAAGAAAGAGGTGGCCGATGCCAACAGCCTGCTCGACGTGAACGTCTATTACAGCTATGCCACGAAGCCTTCGGCCGGTCTGCTGCTGGGCGCGATGAAGACTGTGGACGACTACAGCGGGCGTGCTGAATGGATTTCCAATGCGCTGATCAAGTTCACTGACGGCACGACCTATGCTGTCGACGACTATTTCAGCCGGAAGAACTTCGCCGGAGTCTTCAAGGAAGCCGGCGATATGATCAACGCCTTCAAACGTCTTTTCAACTTCTGATACCATCTCCTCAAGGCCGGGAGAGAGACCTGTCCGTGAGGTGACGGCAGGTCCTGGAAATCTGTCAGAGAGGATTTCCAGGACCTGTCTGTGCCTTCTGACGTAACCTCACCGTCCGTATGAACCCATCTTCCGACGACACGATGCACACCCTTCCCATCCGTCCGAAAGCCGGCAGACTGCTGTTTTCCCTGCTCTGCTCCCTGCTCTTCACGCTGCCTGCCCATGCACAGGAAGCCGACACGGCAAGGGTGAAGGAGCTGCAGGGCGTGGAGGTCGTCGGTCGGCACGTGACGGGGAAGCTGCGGCACGACAGCCTCGGAGGCATGAGCCTGGACCTGTCGTTCCTCGACGATATGCCGCGCATAGCCGGCAATGCCGACCCGATACGCTACACGCAGCTGCTGCCGAGCGTGCAGACCAATTCCGAACTGGATGCCGGCCTGTATGTCCAGGGCTGCGACAATGCGCACAACGGGGTCAGCATCAACGGTGTCCAGCTGTATGACATCCAGCACATACTGGGCATCTTCTCCGTCTTCAATCCCTCCCACTATTCCCGTCTGCAGTTTGCCGGTTCGGCCTTCACCGCCTCGGCTGCCAACCGTCTCGGCGGTTTCATCGATATGCAGCGGCCGGACACGCTGGCAGGAAGGGTGAAAGGCGAGCTGTCCGTCGGCCTGATTTCGTCGCAGGGAACGCTCCACCTGCCCCTCGGAGGGAAGTCCGAACTTATCCTGTCGGGCCGCGGGGCCTACATCAACCTGCTCTACGGACGGTGGCTGAAGGTGGAAGAGTCCGCCATCCGGTATTCGTTCTGTGATGCCAACGTCACGTGGCTGTACCGCCCCGATGCGCACAACACCCTGTGGCTGGACTTTTACGGCGGCAACGACCGGATGGACTATCAGGAAGACGGCGAGAAATATGACGCACGCCTCGGCTGGGGCAACCGGATGGTCTCGATGAACTGGGAGTGGAAACGGCGGGGATTCATCCTGCGCCAGACGGCCTATATGACCCACTACGGGAACCGCTTTTCCATCGAACGGCCGGACTTCCGCCTGCGTATGCCGTCGGGCATCACGGACTATGGCTACAGGCTGTCGCTGCGGCGGGGCAGATGGACTGCCGGCACCGACTGGGCTCTGCACAGCATCCATCCCCAGCAGCCTGAGACGGAAGGAGAACGGCAGACGACGACCCTGTCGGCCACCCGCCGGCACAGCACGGAGGGTTCGCTGTGGGCAGACTGTAAGTTTGCCGTTGCCCGGAACATGGAACTGCTGGGCGGACTGCGCGCAAACGTCTACACGATCCGCCGTTCCGCCTTCTTCAGTGCCGACCCCGTCCTGTCGCTGCTGTGGACGCCGGGGTACGGACAGTTCCGCCTCACGGCGAACGTGAAGCACCAGTACCTCTTCCGGACCGGCCTCTCCGCCGTCAACCTGCCTACGGACTTCTGGCTTCCGGCCGATGAGCGGCTGCGTCCGCAGTATGCCTATGGGCTTTCGGCTGAATACCGGACAGACCTCATTCCCGGGCGGCTGCAGCTGTCGGCCGGGCTGTATTACAAGCGGCTCTATCACCAGACAGAATACATCGGGACACCCTTTGAGCTGATATACGGCGACTACGACTACCGCAAGAACCTCATCAGCGGGAAGGGAGAGAACTACGGACTGGACCTGATGATAGAGAAACGCACCGGCCGGATCACGGGCTGGATGAGCTATTCACTGGGGCGGGCACTGCGCAGATACCCCGGCCGGTTCAGCGGGACCTTCCCGGCCGGCCACGAACGCATACACGAGTTCAATGCCGTGGCCACGTGGAAGGCCGGGCGCAGATGGTCGTTCGGGGCCACGCTGGTATGGGCGGGCGGTACGCCGTTCACCCCGCCGAGCTATTTCTACCTGCAGAACGGAAACCTCCTGTCGCAGTTCGGCGACTACAACAGCGCCCGTCTGAGCACCTACATCCGCCTGGACGTGTCGGCGACCTGCCGAATCAAGGTACACGGCGGCCGGGAAAGCGGTCTGAACTTCTCCGTCTACAATGCGAACTGCCGGCACAACGACCTCTTCTGGCGGCTGAAGTTCAACGACGGACAGTATTATTATGCGCCGCTGCGCCCGCTCCCGAAGAAGCTGCCTTTCCTGCCGTCCATCAATTATTACATCAAGTTCTGATCATGCACAGACTGTCTTTTCTTCTGCTCGCCGTTCCCCTTCTGCTCTCCTCCTGCTACCGGACGGAGATTGAGGAGGCGGCCCCGCAGCTCGTCGTAGAGGGCTGGATAGAGAACGGCCGGGCCCCTGTCGTACAGCTGACGACCACCGTCCCCATCACCACCTCGAAACACAGTGTCGATTCTCTGGACCGCTACGTGCTAAAGTGGGCCAGGGTGACGGTCTCTGACGGTACGAAGGAAGTGATTCTCACAGGTGTCTACAACCGCCGCTACACCCCGCCTTATCTCTATACGACGGGCGATATGCTGGGCGAGACGGGCAGGACCTATACCCTGAAGGTGGACTATGCGCAGTTCCATGCGCAGGCCGAGACCGCCATCCCTGCCGCCGTCGGTCTCAGCGGCATCCAGGCCCGGCCGCTGGAAGACGGCAGCCGGCGGTACACCATCAAGGCCTCGGTGCAGGACGATCCGCAGACGGAAGACTACTACAAGGTGTTTGTCCGCACGTCGGAGAAGGACATGACAATGCGCAGCGCGTACTTCGGCGTGTTCAGCGACAGGACGTTCAACGCCGGCAACACGATCACGATCAACAACGGACGCAACAACCTCCTTCACCCTGCCCCCGACATTTATTTCTCGGAGGGCGACAAGGTGCTGGTGAAGTTCTGTCATGTCGATTCAACCGGCTACCGGTATTGGAAGGCCTTTGAGGACTATAACGCCGAGGGCCGCAACCCGCTGTTCAATACGATGCAGAACCTCCCGGGCAACGTCAGGGGCGGACTGGGCTGCTGGCTGGGCTACGGTGCCGCTTATTATGTCGTGCAGTGAGGGTTTGAGGTTTGAGATTTGAGATTTGAGATTTGAGGTTTGAGATTTGAGGTTTGTTCGGATTATGCAGGTCTCTGTTCAGGTGGGACAACTTACATTTATTTCACGTAAATATTGAAAGACGGAGGAATATCACTTATTGAAAGAAGATGAAAGCTTCACTTTCACTTGTTGAAAGATGATGAGAACATCACGGGAAACCGTCATGACTTGTAAAGATAATTCTTCCACGGACTGTCTCTTGATGGTCCGTTTTTTTGTGTCAGGCACTGACAGGGGACTGAAAGGTGCTTGGTTGCCGTCCGATCAGTGCCTGATAGCCGTTCAACTAAGGCCTGTCAGGAATCTAATCAGGCCTCTCTTTGAATGGGATTGTACTGTACTGATTCCGTGACAGTTATGATGGAACAGGGGGGAATCGCTTTTCTCTGTCCTGGACGGAAGGCGGGAATGATGTGTGTAAAGTTATTTCAAATCCTGATGATTTATGAAGCACCGCTGCCGGGCTGTCGTGAAAGAACCGTGAGAGGGCATTCGGGAGCAGGAGAGCGGGGGCGTATAAGATGACCCGACATAAAAAAACAGGGACAGGCAAAAGTGCCTGTCCCTGCTGATAGGGATATTTTATAATGAACTCATGCTGTATGGAACGCTGTCATTCCGGCAGCGGCGCCTCCTTAGTAGTTGTTCTCCTGTACCTGGAAGAAGCTCTGCGGATGGTTGCAGACGGGGCATACGGCCGGAGCTTTCTTGCCGACAACGATGTGTCCGCAGTTGCGGCACTGCCAGATGCAGTCGCCGTCGCGTGAGAATACGACGCTGTCCTCGATGTTCTTCAGGAGTTTGCGGTAACGCTCCTCGTGGTGCTTCTCCACCTGCCCTACGCCGCGGAACTTGACGGCCAGCTCGGGGAAGCCTTCTGCCTCGGCGTCCTTTGCCATCTGGTCGTACATATCGGTCCACTCCCAGTTCTCGCCGGCTGCAGCATCAGCCAGGTTCTCTGTGGTAGTAGGGATGTCGCCCCCATGCAGGAACTTGAACCAGATTTTGGCGTGTTCCTTCTCGTTGCGTGCGGTCTCCTCGAAGAAGCCGGCGATCTGCTCGTAGCCGTCTTTCTTCGCCTTGGAAGCGTAGTAGAGGTACTTGGTGTGGGCCTGGCTCTCGCCGGCGAAAGCGTCCTTGAGGTTCTGCTCGGTCTTGGTGCCCTTCAGTGCAGCCGGGTTGAACGCCTTGAACTTGTTGGCCTTTGCGTGGCATACCGGGCACTCTGCGGGTGCCTCTGTTCCTTCGTGGATGTAACCACAGACGGTGCAAATAAATTTCTGCTTCATAATGCTTTTGTATTATAATGTTAATGTATTGTCACTCGCTAAATGACTATGTGTCGTGCATCCGGCTGATGTACAACCGGATAGGGTGCAGTCAATAAGCTGTAATTATTTCAACCTTTCGTCTGCAAAGATAGGCATTATTTCTGAAACCGTATAGTTTCCCTGCGTTTTTTTTCGTCGGATGGGGCTATTTAGACGATGGATAATTAAAAAAGAGAGACCCCTCCAAGCCCCTCCGAAGGAGGGATGTGCCTGACGGAAGCCAAGTGGGACAAGACTTGCCGCCGCTTACTCTTGCCCATCACCGCCTGCCGCATCCCCCCTCTTCCGGAGGGGCTTGGGGAGGCTTTCATCACGGCCTGCCACAGACTCGTTGCCGCAGGGACAGTCCTTCTGAGGGGCCGTCAGCTGTTCTTCACACTGACGATTTTCGTCGGAGCCTGCTGCTTGTTGCGGCGGTTCACGACGGTCACGACCGACTGTGCCAGACTGAGGAAGGCCTGTCCGGTGACGGTGTCCACCTGTGTGGCAGCCGGCGTTCCGTTGTCCCCGTCTTCGCAGATGCTCTGTACGATCGGGATCTGTGCCAGCAGCGGGCAGTCGAGTTCCTTGGCGAGGTTCTTGCCTCCGTCCTTTCCGAAGATGTAATACTTGTTTCCGGGAAGCTCGGCCGGCGTGAACCAGGCCATGTTCTCCACCAGTCCGAGGATGGGGATGTTCACCTTGTCGTTGCGGTACATATCGATGCCTTTGCGTGCATCTGCGAGGGCTACGTTCTGTGGTGTCGATACGATGACGGCTCCGGTGATGGCGAGCGTCTGCATGAGGGTGAGGTGGATGTCGCTCGTCCCCGGCGGCGTGTCGAGGATGAAGTAGTCGAGTTCGCCCCAGTCGGCATCGGCGATGAGCTGTTTCAGTGCGGCTGTCGCCATTCCTCCCCGCCAGAGCGTGGCGGTGTCGGGATTGACGAAGAAGCCGATGGAGAGGAGCTTCACGCCGTACTTCTCTATCGGCTCGATGAGCTGGCGGCCGTCCTTCTGTATGCCGTACGGCCGTTCGTCCTCGACACCGAACATTTTGGGCATGCTCGGTCCGAAGATGTCGGTGTCGAGCAGTCCCACCTTATAGCCCAGCCGTGCCAGGGCGATGGCGAGGTTGGCGGAGACGGTGCTCTTGCCCACGCCGCCCTTTCCGGAGCTGACGGCGATGATGTTCTTCACCCCGGGCAGGAGTTTGCCCACCTCCGGGCGCGGCGCGTTGCGGAACTCGGTGGTAATGTGTACCTCCACGTCCTTGCCCACGGAGTAGTGGATCTGTGCCTCTGCCGCCTTGACGGTGGACTTGAGGAACGGGTCGGTCTCGCGTGGGAAGATGAGTGTGATGCGCACTTTGTTCCCGTTGATGCTGGGGGTGTCGGCCAGCATCTCACTCTCGATGATGTTCTTCTTTGTGCCCGGGTAGATGACTTTCTCCAGGGCTTCCGTGATGAGTTTTGGATATAGTGTCATTGTTCTTTTGATGTGTTGGAGAAAACCTCTCCCGATCCCTCCGGAGGCGGGGAGTGCCTGACGGGGTGTCGGGAGGGTCGGGTGACGGGGTGGTGCGGGGATTGAATGATGGCAGGATGATTATAGGCGGGCGATCTTTTCGGGCGTGAGACCTGTGGCCTGGGCGATGATGTCGGCCGGTGTTCCCAGTTCCCGCATCCGCTTGGCAATCTCGGACATCGCCTCGGCTCTTCCCTCCGCACGACCTTCCTCACGTCCTTCTTTTCTTCCTTCCGCGCGTCCCTCTGCTCTTCCTTCTGCCAGTCCCTCCATCTTGGCGGTGTCGATCACGTCGTTCTGGATCATGATGGCGTCGATGTGGTGGTCGTAGGCCTGACGTTCGGCCTTGCTCATCATGAGGTACTGCAGCTTCTCGCGTGCCTCTCGCAGTCCGGGGGCCTGGGTGTCCTCCTTGATGTGTCCGTTCTTCAGGTAGTCGATCCACTCCTCGAGCGGCGTGCGAGCCACGTTGTTGAACTCGTTGACACGGATGAGGAAGTACTCTGGGAAGATCTGCTCGGGCGTCTTCATGCGGATCATCTCTCGGTCGCGTGCGTTGATCTGCAGGGTGTCGTTCGTATGGACGCCTACGAAGGAGGTCGTGCCGTGGTAGAGATAGTCCGCCCCTTTGCCGAGGTCGAAGTAGAGGATGCTGATGGAATAGACCTTCCGCACCCTGTCGTACTTGTCGCCCAGCGAGATGTGTTCGGTGATAGCCTTTGACACGCCGTAGAGCACGCGTTCCAGGTAGTACAGCTCACGTGTCAGCTGGATTTCCACGATGATGATCTCGTCCTTGCTGTTCCTGGCCTTGATGTCGACGCGGTTGAACTTGTCGTCGATGCTGTCCTGGTTGGATTCGCTCTCGAGGATTTCGACGATGTGTACCTCTTCGTTGAGCAGCACGGTGATCAGTCCTTCGAGCACGCCGAAGTTGGCCTTGTCCCTGAGCATCCGCTTGGCGGCCCAGTCGAACCTTACGTATTTGTTGTATTCCTCCATGTTTCTTTCCTCCTGTATTCTCTGGTTATCAAAAAAGATGCCATTCTACGCTCCGGTCACATCAGTTACCGTTTTTCTATGACTTTGCTTGTTTACTTCCGTTTTCCTATGAATTCAGTCACCGTTCTGCTGCGACTTTTCCCATTCCTCCCATTCTCTGGCACTGGCTTTCCAGTCGGTCATCTCGCCCGTCTCGATGGCTTTCCGTTCGCGTTCGGCCTTGTCGCGTTCCCTGTCTCGTGCCCGCTTCGCCTTCATGTCGGCAATGGTGGCATCGTCGAGCACCTGGATGGCGCCCCGCCTGATGGCTTCCTGCAGGTCGGCCTCACCGAAGGCTTTTCCCGGCTCGTTGAAGTCGGAGATGTTGAACTCGTAGACCGTGCGGAGGTCGTGGCGCACCAGCTTCTGCCTGGCCCGGTTGCCGGCGTTTTTCAGCCGGAGCAGTCTTGCAATCTCGTTGATTTCATCCTGTGCGAACTTGTTTCTTCCCATTTCATCTGTTTCTGTCTGTCAGCCGCCTGCGGGCTTCCTGTCTGCGAAGATAGCAACATTTTTGCAATGCTGCAAGTTTTTACGGCTGAATATGCAGCCTGATGTCAGGCTTCCAGGTGGTTTTCAGGTGGCGACGAGGCAGGCGGATGTGGACGGGATATTGTGCTTTTTCCGGTCCGAAGTCCTGTAATCTGAGTTTTTTCCTGCATTTCCTCTAAGGGAAAAAGCATTTTCTTTATCCGATTAGCTTATAAATCACGTTTTTTATATAAATTTGCATAAGAAAAGCTGTACCCGGCAGACCAGTGGCGAGCATTCTCCCGCTCCCGTCCGCCTTGTTCCTGCCGGCTGAAAACAAAAATACGAAACCGATATGTCCATCCCGCAAAGACTGCAGAACCTCTCTTTCCGCACAGGTGTCGTCGTGCTGCTCCTGTGCGTACCCTTCTATGTCCTGTCCTTCACGCAGCTGCTCCTTCCGATTTCCGTAAGCGCAAAGGGAATCCTTTGGGCGGTGCTGTTCGGACTGGCAAAGGCCTTCCAGTACGGCGGCATAGCCATCCTCGGTGCGGAAGGCTACCGGCGTGTCAAGGGATGGTTCTGGAAAAAGAAAACCGCTCCCGGTGCCGCAGCCTCTGTGACGGCACGGCAGCCTCGGGTGCGGTACTGTCCCGACCTTTTCGCCGACCCTGCCATTCTCGAGGGCATCCGCCTCGTCATCTTCGACTTCGACGGTACGATCGGCGACTCCCGGCAACTAATCACCGACACGATGCTCGCCACTATCGAACGGCTCGGACTGCCCCGGCGGAGCCGTGAGGCGTGTGCCCGGACCATCGGTCTGCCGCTGAAGCAATGCTTCTCTTCTATCATTCCGATGACCGACAGCCAGGCGGAACGGTGTGCCGCCACTTACAGGGAGCTGTTCGATGAGAAAAACGTGCCCGGTGCCGTGACCGTCTTCCCCGGTGTCTGCAAGACGCTGGAACACCTTGCGGAGCGAGGCATTACGATGTCCATCGCCAGCAGCCGTCGCCGTGAGTCGCTTGTCGGGCTGGTTCGCGACCTGCAGCTCTCGCCTTTCATCACTTTCCTTGTCGGGGCGGATGACGTGGAATACCAGAAACCGGCCGCCGATCCTGTCGCCCTTACCCTGCGCCATTTCAGCGTCCGTCCCGATGAGGCTCTCGTCGTGGGCGATACCGAGTACGACATTCTCATGGGGCGGAATGCAGGTGTACACACCTGCGGCGTGACCTACGGAAACGGCAGCCGGGAGAGTCTGGAGGCAGCGGGTGCAGAATGGATCGTCTGCTGAATGCAGAGAAAATGGTCTGTTAAATAATGTATATTTTCTTGGCTGTTACAGCAGAAAGCCGTACCTTTGCATTCGCAATTCAGAAATCAGCCGTAAGGCATGGGATGAATTGCCGGTTTTTAACATCGCGGGTTGGAGCAGTTGGTAGCTCGCCAGGCTCATAACCTGGAGGTCGCACGTTCGAGTCCTGCACCCGCAACTATTGAATTTGGAATTCCTGTCAACAGGAGTTCCAGTGACGAGTGAGGTAACCCTTATAGGGCTACTCGCAAAAGCACTTGGTTGTTTCGTTTCTCATAGAGTACACAGCGATTTTAGTCTCTTTTTGTACATGGGGAGAACTCAAGAAGGGCGATAGACATACAGAGAGGGCAGGACACTTTCACTAATGTTGACTGTAATCTCTGTGCTATCTCATACTTGAACAGACCTCTGTGTGGCTTAACCTGTGAGGCACAAGTCTGTGTCGTTCTGTGAGAAAAATGACCGAGACATCCCTATAAGATTACTGATAAAGGACGAAGAGAGGCTAAACGTGTAAGAAGATATTGTAAATAATTATTGATAGTCATTTCCCTCTCCATTTGAGAAGAGGCCAAGGATGATAAAAGAAAAGGCCCTTCTTTGTTCGAGAACATGCCCTTCTTGGGTGCAGAAGACGCCCTTCTTGAAGCAAGAGGGGCGT
>OGJT01000139.1_pt1 | contig 45593 bp, 38 predicted proteins | sample 1572331 | NCBI WGS metagenome assembly OGJT01 (sample SAMEA2582094, study PRJEB24529) | metagenome | biome: Human gut stool | place: China | collected 2011
GTAAACCTTTAGCTGAAGTTGAAAACAACGATTTTGAGGATGCTGAAGAGTAATTCAAAACTTGATAATCGCTTCTCGTTAATCGGCACCGTGTGTCAATTACCTAAACGAAGCAAAAGCCCTAACGGGATTGCGCATTGCCAATTTTGGCTGGAACATCGTTCCGAACAAGTCGAAAGTGGTTTATCACGCCAAGTGTGGTTAAAGATGCCAGTTCAAGTCAGTGGCAATCAGTTAATAGAAAAAACTCAAAGCATTACGGTCGGCAGTAAACTTCTTGTGGTGGGGTTTATAACTTCACATAAAACCTCAAATGGTTTAACGCAGTTAGTATTGCATGCCGAGCAAATCGAATTTATAGATTAGGAGACAGCCAAATGGCACGTTATTTCCGTCGTCGTAAGTTCTGCCGTTTCACAGCGGAAAATGTTGTTGAAATCGATTACAAAGATATCGCTACATTAAAGAACTACATTTCTGAAAGCGGCAAAATTGTACCAAGCCGCATTACCGGTACTCGTGCGAAGTACCAACGCCAATTAGCACGCGCAATCAAACGCGCTCGTTATTTAGCGTTATTACCTTACTCTGATTCTCATCACAATTAAGAAGGAGTTAGGAAATGCAAGTAATTCTTTTAGATAAAATCGTTCACCTAGGTAACGTAGGTGATCAAGTTAATGTTAAATCTGGTTTCGCTCGTAACTTCTTAATCCCACAAGGTAAAGCGGTTATGGCAACTAAAGCTAACATTGAACACTTTGAAACTCGTCGTGCAGAGTTAGAAGCAGCGGCAGCAGCAAGTTTAGCAGCAGCTCAAGCTCGTGCAGCACAAGTGACTGCATTAGGTTCTGTAACTATCGCATCTAAAGCTGGTGAGGAAGGTCGTTTATTCGGCGCAATCACTACTCGTGATGTAGCAGAAGCAGTAACTGCAGCAGGTGTTGAAATTGCGAAAAGCGAAGTTCGTTTACCAAACGGTCCAATCCGTACTCTTGGTGATCACGATGTTCGTTTCCAACTTCACGGCGAAGTATTTGCAACATTAGATGTTATCGTTGTTGCAGAATAATTATCAAAGTATTTGATAAAAGAAAACCCGATGTAATGTCGGGTTTTTTGTTTTTCTAGATTAAGAAAATATTTTGGTTATTCTCCGAGAATAAAAAAGTGCGGTCATTTTTGACCGCACTTTCATTTATCAATTTCATGTTTTTAAATTACAAACCTAATACAGCAAATAACACCCAGATTGTGTAAATCATGGCTAAGCCGTAAAAGATAAATCCGCCAGCTGGCACGTGGATTTTAAGATCGTGCATTGCATGATGGATACGGTGTAAACCACACCACATTGGGAAAATTGTTAAAACTAAGATAACTAATTTTCCGATCCAAGAATAAGCGAATGTAATTAGGTTATGTGGATCAATTAATCCAAATGGTAACAATAAACCAAGGATTAAGATTACCACAGGGAAGAAAATCGCACTGACAGTCCCGCCAGCACCAAACATCAACCATACTGGTGGTTCACCAGAGCGTTTTGGATTTTGTTCGACCATTTTTTCTCTCCCTACATATAAACTAAAATTAATGCGATAACACTAATCACAGCTGTAACTGCCCAAAGTGCATTTCTTAACACGTGATGTGGTAAACGTTCATTTTTAACAATGATGTTCATCACTTTTGGTGTCATCACGAAATAAGTTGCAGTGTGATATAAAGTCGCAATTAATGTAATGATATTTAAGATTACCACAATTGGATTTCTTAAGAAGCCAATGAAATCAACAATACCTAAGCCTGGTATAGGATTGCTTGCAAGGCAAAGTACACCATAAAGCAATACGATACAGAACCATACGGCAAAGATAGAGGTTGCTTCACGCACCATATAAGCTTTGTAGAAATCCAACTTTTGCCACCAAGTAGCCGTCATTGGGCGAACATATTTTTTACGTTTACTTACTGTTACTGACATATTCTTCCCCTTAGCCTTTTGGTTTTAGCATTGAGATAACATAATCTTTGGCACTTTCCACTTTGCCTTGGTTTATTGCAGAAGCCGGATCCACGTGTTTTGGACACACTTCAGAACAATAACCGACGAAAGTACAGCTCCAAACACCGTTTTTACCATTTAATAATGGCATACGTTGTGCTTTACCATGGTCACGGTTATCCAGGTTGTAACGGTGTGCCATTGTAATCGCTGCAGGGCCTAAGAATTCAGGGTTTAAACCAAATTGCGGACAAGCGGCATAGCATAAACCACAGTTAATACACATTGAGAATTGACGATATTTTTCAAGCTGTGCCGGGGTTTGTTTAGTACGGCTTACTTGCAATTCTTTTGATGGATGTGGTTTACCATCTAATGGTGGTGCTTCGTTACCAATAATATACGGTTTAATTGCCTCTAAACTTTCGATAAAGTGGCTTAAATCAACCACTAAGTCGCGTTCAATAGGGAAGTTTGCTAATGGTTCAATACGCATGTGGCCGCTGTAATCACGTAAGAACGTTTTACAAGCCAATTTTGGTTTGTTATTGACCATCATCCCGCAAGAACCGCAGATCGCCATACGGCAAGACCAACGATAAGAAAGAGACGGTTCAAGTTTATCTTTAATGTAACCTAACGCATCTAAAAGAGAGGTTTGGTTATCATAAGGTACTTGATAAGAGCTTAAATGTGGCTCTTGATCGTTTTCTGGGTTGTAGCGTAATACTTCTACAGTCATTACCGGTGAATTAGCCATTTGCTTGCTCCTTAGCTTTCGCAGCCGCTTCTGCCGCTTCTGCTTCAGCACCATAAACACGTTTTGCTGGTTGAGATTTAGTGATTTTCACCGGGCTGTATTCAATACGCGGTGCATCATCGCCATTGTAGTAAGCAAGGGTGTGTTTTAAATAATTCACATCATCACGTTCAGTGTAGTCTAAGCGTTGGTGTGCACCACGAGACTCTTTACGTTCAATTGCAGAGTTGGCAATAGATTGTGCTACATCAAGGATGTAACCTAATTCTACGGTGTAAAGTACATCGGTATTGAATACGCTTGAACGGTCTGCAACACGAATACGTTTATAACGTTCTTTAAGCTCAGCAATTTTATCTACTGCTTTTTGCATGCTTTCTTGGTCACGGTAGATACCACAACCTTCTTCCATTACGGTACCCATTTCATCACGGATTTCAGACCAAGATTCGTTACCTTCTTGGTTGTAAAGTGCTTCAAGGCGAGCGACAACATCTTGAGCTTGCGCATCAACTGCTGTACGGTTTGCAGGTTTCGCTTCTGCTGCTCGTTGTGCGGCATATTCACCTGCAACACGGCCTAAAACTACTAATTCAGCAAGCGAGTTAGAACCTAAACGGTTTGCGCCATGTAAACCAGAAGACGCACATTCACCCACAGCAAATAAACCTTTAATACGAGTTTCGCTGTTGTAATCTACTTCGATACCACCCATGGTGTAGTGAACAACTGGACGTACAGGGATTGGTTCATTAACTGGGTTTACACCTTCATAAGCACTTGCTAATTCACAAATGAATGGAAGACGTTCATGTAAGTATTTTTCACCTAAGTGACGTAAGTCAAGGTGAACCACATCCACACCTTTTGCAGTTTTTAAGGTGTTGCCTTTACGCCACTCTTGCCAGAATGCTTGTGAAACTTTATCACGCGGACCAAGTTCCATATATTTGTTTTCAGGTTTACCGATTGGGGTTTCAGGACCTAGACCATAATCTTGTAAATAACGGTAGCCGTTTTTATTCACTAAGATACCGCCTTCACCACGACAACCTTCAGTCATTAAGATACCGGTGTTTGGTAAGCCGGTTGGGTGATATTGGACGAATTCCATATCACGAAGAGGAACACCGTGACGATATGCCATTGATAAACCATCACCAGTTACGATACCGCCGTTGGTGTTGAATTTAAATGCACGACAGCCACCACCAGTTGCAATCACAACCGCATTTGCGTTGATTTGAACAAGTGAACCTTCCATCATATTCATCGCCACCATACCGCGAGCATGGCCATCGTCAACTAAGATGTCTAAAACGAAGTGCTCGTCAAAGCGTTGAATTTGTGGATATTGAATGGATGTTTGGAAAAGAGTATGTAATAAGTGGAAACCGGTTTTGTCTGCCGCGAACCAAGTACGTTCGATTTTCATCCCACCGAAACGACGCACGTTCACATCGCCATCTGCTTTACGGCTCCAAGGGCAACCCCAACGTTCAAGTTGAGTCATTTCCACTGGAGAATGTTCAACGAAGTATTCCACCACATCTTGTTCACATAACCAGTCACCACCGGCAACGGTATCGTGGAAGTGTTTATCGTAGGAATCTTCCTCTTTAATTACCGCGGCCGCACCACCTTCTGCTGCAACCGTATGGCTACGCATAGGATAAACCTTAGAAACTAATGCGATCTTTAAGTTAGGGTTTGCTTCTGCTGCTGCAATTGCTGCACGTAAACCGCCGCCACCAGCGCCAACAATAGCAATATCGACATTAACCGTTTGCACGATATCCTCCAATCATATAGAAAGTAAAAAAATAAAACGCCCTAAATTAATAGGGGCATGTTGTCATTCTGCCATTTTTGTTTACAAATTAGTAACTTTTTTTCTGGAATAAACGGACAAAATACCAAAAGTGTGATCTAACTCAAAAAAGTTAGTTTTTTATATATTTATAGATGATAACCGTTTGCGTTTAAGAATGATTTAGTCGGATTATTGAGTTAAAAATCACTCTTGTTTACAATAGCCTAATTCATTTTAAAGGTGAAAACGGAGAAAAAAATGACCGCACTTAGCGATAAAAAAACAGAATGGCAACCTTCCGCCTCAATTAAAAACTTATTGGCGCGAGCCAAAATCATTGCGGATATTCGTCAGTTCTTTACTGAACGTGGATTATTAGAAGTGGAAACGCCCGTTTTAAGTGAATTTGGCGTAACGGATCTTCACCTTTCCACCTTTAATACGGAATTTGTTGCCCCTTTTGATGAACTCTCAAAAACACTCTGGCTTTCTACTAGCCCGGAATATCACATGAAGCGTTTACTGGCAGCAGGCAGTGGACCGATCTTTCAAATTGGCAAAGTGTTTCGTAATGAAGAAGCGGGTAATCGTCATAATCCGGAATTCACCATGCTTGAATGGTATCGACCGCACTTTGACATGTACCGTTTGATGAATGAAGTGGATGATTTATTACAACAGATCCTCGATTGTAAACCGGCAGAAACCTTAAGTTATCAGTTTGTTTTCCAAGAATATGTCGGATTAGATCCATTGTCTGCGACTCGTCAAGAATTGGTGGAAGCAGCACGTAAACACAACTTTATGGCAGATGAAGATGAAGATCGGGATACTTTATTACAATTTCTATTCAGTGAAGTAGTGGAGCCTAAAATTGGGCAAGAGGTACCTGTTGCCGTTTATCATTTCCCTTCTTCCCAAGCCGCACTTGCACAACTTAGCCCTGAAGATAGCCGTGTGGCAGAACGTTTTGAGTTCTATTATAAAGGATTAGAGCTAGCCAACGGTTTTCATGAACTCACGGATGCGCGTGAACAACAATACCGCTTTGAAAAAGACAATCGTTTGCGTGAAAAAGCGGGATTGCCACAGCGTGAAATTGACTATCGTTTTCTGGGAGCTTTACAAGCAGGCATTCCAAATACCTCTGGTGTGGCTTTAGGTGTCGATCGTCTAATTATGATTGCATTAGGTGCTGAAAGTATTAAAGAAGTGATTTCATTTTCGGTGGAATGTGCTTAGTTTGTTTAAAAAATATTCATTATTCCTTCTGGAATAAATCAAAAAGAAGAATAAATTGCTCAAAATAGAGCGATCATTGTATAGACAAAATTCTGAAAAGTTCGATGTGAAAGGATGTTTTTGATTAAAAAATATCCTTTTTTGCGCAAAAAATGTGATCTTGATCCGATTTTAGAAAATTGAAATGGATCCTCCATTGACACCATAGGTTTATTTTGTAATATTTGCGGCGTCTATTTCGGAGATTGAACTTTTTTATGAAAAATTGTTTCAATCAAAAATCGTAGGTAACAACCAAAAGGAATAACAATTATGAAAAAGACACTAGCAGCATTAATCGTTTCTGCAGTTGCAGCTTCAGCAGCAAACGCAGCAGTAGTTTATGATAACGAAGGTACTAAAGTTGAATTAAACGGTTCTCTTCGTTTAATCTTAGAAAAAGCCGATGCTAAAAAGTATGACGCAGCAGGTAATTCAACTAAAACTGCAAATTCCGCTTTACGTAACGCAGGTTCACGTTTCGGTATCACAGTAAAACACAACTTAGATAACGATTTCTATGCGTTAGGTCGTTTAGAATTCCGTTTTGATGATACAGAATCTCGTGACCAATTCGGTAGCCTTTATGCTAAACGTGCTTACGTAGGTTTAGGTAGCAAAGCGACTGGTGACATCACATTCGGTCGTCAATTAACTATCGCAGATGATTTAACTCAAGCAAATGACTATGAATATGGTTTCATTCCAAAAGGTAAATATATCCCAACTTCAGGTACTGGTGTAGTACGTTATGACTATAAAGGTATCGAAGGTTTACAATTAAGTGCAAACTACAACTTCGGTCAACGTCATAATGATAAAGGTAGAGCGCTTAACCCAGGTCTTAAAAATGCATATGGTTTCGGTGCATTATACACAGCGGGTGATTTAGATGCACGTTTCGCTTATGGTCACACTAACCTTGAAACTAATGCAACATATAAACACCGTGTAGATGGTTTCTTAGCATCATTAGGCTATAAATTCGGTGATTTCAAATTAACTGGTGATTTTGGTTATGCACATGTGAAATTTGATGATGCAAAAACAAATAAATTCTATGTATCTCCAGGTTTTGCATATCAAGTAACTCCAGCATCTCAAGTATATGGTAACTACCTATATGAACGCGTAAAAGGCGAAGCTGATAAAGATAAAACTCACGGTTTCTTACTTGGTGCAGACTACAAACTTCATAAACAAGTTGTATTATTTGTAGAAGGCAAATATGTGACTACTAAAGAGTACGTTAACGATACTTACGATGGTAAAACTAAAGACAGAGCTATCGGTGTAGGTATGCGTGTATACTTCTAATCTTTGATTAGAAAAGAATCTTAAAAGGCGAATCGAAAGGTTCGCCTTTTTGTTTGAATCTCATAAACTATTTTTAAATCTCCCCAAACCCCTCTTTACGAAAGAGGGGCTTTTTATTATTAGAGGAAAAGATGCCAAAGGTTTTGATAGATAAAATATTTAATTAGAAAATATCTATTAAGTGAGAATCGGAAAGCATTTATTTGTTATAAAGCTCCCCCTCTTTCGTAAAGAGGGGGTAGGGGGAGATTTAACTACTGCAACTTATTTAAAATTACCTCTTTACAAAAGAGTTTTTTTTATGACGTTGGTTTTAATGATTTTATTAGGAATATATTTACTAGAGTTAAGAACAGAAAGCATTTATTTGCCATTAAAATCCCCCCTCTTTCGTAAAGAGGGGGCAGGGGGAGATTTAACTACTTCAACTTATCCAAAACCAATTTCCCCATCATTTCAATATGGGCTTTTTCAGCATTCAATGCGGGGATATAGTGATAAGACACACCGCCATGATTTAAGAATGTTTCTTTATTTTCAACCTCAATTTCTTCTAAGGTTTCTAAACAATCCACTGAAAAACCAGGGCAAATCACCGCTATTTTTTGAATACCTTGAGAAGCGGCTTCTTCTAAAAAGTGATCCGTATAAGGTTGCAACCATTCTTCACGACCAAAGCGAGATTGGAAAGTCATATTCCATTGGTTTTCTGTTAAACCTAATTTATCCACAATGGCAATGGTGGTTTGTTTGCAGTGCTGGCGATAATAATCGCCCATATTCTCATAACGTAATGGAATGCCGTGATAAGAAAAAAGCAAAAACTCATCGGGTTTTAACCGCACTTTAATCGAATCCACTAAGGCATTAATGTAGTTTCCATCAAGATGATAAGAATGAATAAACTCAAAAGGCACAATATTGCGTTCTTGTGCGATGGCACGATTGAAGGCATCGATTAATGCGCCCGTTGTGGTGCTAGAATATTGCGGATAAAGCGGCAACACAATCATGCGTTCCACCTCATTTTTAAGTAAATTTTTGACCGCACTTTGCATTGAAGGATTGCCGTAAGTCATGGCAATTTCGACTTGGGCATTGATGCCTTGTTCATTTAAATAAGCTTGTAAACCAGCTTGTTGTTGCGTGGTAATAGCAAGCAGGGGAGAGCCTTGTTCTGTCCAAATAGATTGATAATTTCGTGCAATGCGTTTAGAACGCATCGGTAAAATAATGGCTTTTAAAAGGGGATACCATTTCCAACGCGGTAAATCGACCACGCGAGGATCCATTAAAAATTCCCACAAATAACGAGAGATCGCCGCGGGTTGAGGGGCATCTGGCGTACCAAGGTTCGCTAAAATGATGCCAATTTTTTGAGTTGTAGTCATAAATGTTTGATATAAAGCGTTAATCGAGAAACGCAGCAAAGTTTATCTTGTTCATCGCGAATGTCAATTTGCCAAACATGGGTATTTTGACTTAAAGCAATTGGTGTTGCCTTTGCGGTAACAAAACCTTTTTTCACTGGGCGAAGATGATTGGCGTTGATATCTAATCCCAAGGCAATTTGGCCTTCTTCTATACTGAGAAATCCCGCCAAAGAGCCAATGGTTTCTGCCAACGCCACAGACACGCCACCATGTAATAAGCCGAAAGGCTGAGTGGTGCGATGATCAACGGGCATTTTTGCCTCAATCCAGTTTTCACCATAAGCTGAAATTTCAATGCCTAAATGCCCAACAGCACAATCTTTCCCCATTTCGTTGAGCTGTTCAAGCGTGAATACTTTTTTCCAAATTGTCATGTACTTTTCCTTATCTTATTTGATGGCGTTAGTTTGATCTAATTCGATACTTTCGTAAAGAAAAAAGAAAGGCGAAGTTGTGCTTTTAGTATCTAAATATGTTTATTTTTTAAACAAAAATTTACATATCTTTAAAGTTTTTGTAAAAAACATCAGAAATCTTTACATATATTTACATAACTTAAGTTTTATCTTAATTAATTGTAATTTTTGGTAAATCCTTTTTATTATGCTTCCTTTTTGTACAAAGTTCGCTTAGAATAAGCTGTTCTGACCAGAAAGGAAGGGGAAACTATTGCCAAAATCTGTTGTCGCCGCCTTTCTGACGTTGAATTTTTCGGCGCTGTTGCTTGAGTAACAGCTTCTTAACCATCCTAATAAAAGGAATAAATTTATATGAACAAAGTGTTTAAAGTTATTTGGAATCATGCGACACAAACGTGGACAGCTGTTTCTGAACTTGGGCATGCTAAAGGTAAAACCAAATCTAAAAAAATCGTTAAATTGACCGCACTTGCTGGTGCAGTAATTGGTTCATTGGCGGTATCTCAATCAGCAATGGCTGCAGCAGATCTTACAACTAATGATGCAGTGAATATTGCAGCAAACAATGTACCAAATCCAACTGCTGGTCGTGAAGCGATTGCGGTAGGTCAAAATGCAAATGCCTCCCACCAGCATTCTATTGCAATTGGTAGAAATGCAGCCTCAAACTGGACGAATACTATTTCTATCGGTAAAGATACTGTATCAAGTCAAGATCATGCGATTGCAATGGGTACTAGCGCAAATGCGAAAGGCGTACAATCAGTTGGTGTAGGTTCTTACACTAAAGCAGAAGCTAACTTAACCATTGCAGTTGGTCCATATGCTCAAGCAAATAAAGAAGCAGCGATTGCTATGGGTTCTAATGCGACTGCAGCAGAATCAAATTCTGTTGCTGTAGGTCAAACTGCAACCGCAGCTAACAACAATGCGATTGCTATCGGTACTAAAACCAAATCTGCTGGTGATAACGCAATTGGTATCGGTGCTTATGCTGAATCAACTGCTGCACGTGCTACAGCAATAGGTGTGTTGTCTCAAGCTAATGGCGAAGGTTCATTTGCTGGTGGTGCATCTGCTCAAGCAACAGGTACAAACTCTGTTGCTATCGGTGGTGCAACAGATGGTACTTTAGGTAATAAAGCAGGTACTGCGGCGAAAGCAACTGGTGCACAAGCTATTGCTTTAGGTACTCAATCTAATGCTAGTGGTGAAAATTCTATTGCTGAAGGTAACGGAGCGAATGCTTCAGCAGTTAATGCTACCGCAATTGGTAAAGATGCAAAAGCATCTGATAATAATGCAGTTGCTCTAGGTTCTGGCTCTGTAACTAAAGGGGCTATTGCTTATCAGTCTGATACATTTTTGGGGAAAAAATATATATTTGCAGGTGGATCACCAAGCAGTGTAGTAAGTATTGGTTCTGCTGGTAACGAGCGTCAATTAGTTAATGTGGCGGCAGGTCGTATTAATGGTCAATCAACAGATGCAATTAACGGCTCTCAATTATATGCGGTAGCTGATGCTGTAAGTAATCACCATTGGGTTGTCGGCGGTAACACCACTGCTCAGAATACAGGTGCTCCTCAAGTCAGCGATCACTCTGAGGTTAAAAATAAGGACATCGTAGAATTCCAAAATGGTAATGGCACTAAAGCAACTATCGAACATACTGCTGCTGACCAAAGCTCAGGCAATCCAGCAAAAACAGTTGTTAAATACCACGCGAATATCGTAAACGGTGACAATACTGAAGTGGTATATAACACTGATGGTTCAGTTAAAATCAATGCGAAAGTGGCTGGCGGTAAGGATACTACTGCGGCAGTGACAACTAACACTACCGATGCGTTGGCTGTAACGAACACAACTACAGGCAATGTAACGACTTACAATGTTAATGCAAAAACCGGTTCTATTTCTACCACACCTGTTGGTGCTGCAACCTATGCGAAAGATGGTGATAAAGCAACTGGTGGTAACTATGGTTCTCGTTTAACTAACGTAAGTACTGTAACTGATATTGTGAACAATGTTTCATGGCATTTGAATTCATCTGCGGTAACAGGTACAAACGGTAAAATTACTGAAGGTAGTGATACTGAAGCAGCAGATGTTAAAGCATCGAATACTGTAAACATTAATGCAGGTAAAAACATCGAAATCAAACGTAACGGCACAACCATTGAAATTAGCTCAACAGCTGGTGAAAAAGGTGACACTGGTGCAACCGGTGCGAAAGGTGATACTGGTGCAGCAGGTGCGAAAGGTGACACTGGTGCAACTGGTGCAGCGGGTGCGAAAGGTGATACTGGTGATAGAGGTGAAGACGGTTCTAGCATTACAGGTGAAGTTGTAGATAACGGTGACGGTACTCACACTATTACCATTACTGATTTAGGTACAGGATCAGTGACTACTACTATCGTTAAAGATGGTAAAGACGGTAAAGATGGTGCGACCGGTGCAACTGGTGCAGACGGTAAGAACGCTGAAGCAGATGTTAAAGACAACGGCGACGGTACTCACACTGTAACTATCAAAGACGGTAACGGTAATACCACAACGACTATCGTTAAAGATGGTAAAAACGCTGAAGCAGATGTTAAAGACAACGGCGATGGTACTCACACTGTAACTATCAAAGACGGTAACGGTAATACCACAACAGCTATCATCAAAGATGGTGCAACTGGTGCTAAAGGTGATACAGGTGCAACAGGTGCAGACGGTAAGAACGCTGAAGCAGACGTTAAAGACAACGGCGACGGTACTCACACAGTAACCATCAAAGATGGTAACGGTAACACCACAACGACTATCATTAAAGATGGTGCAACTGGTGCGAAAGGTGATACTGGTGCAGACGGTAAGAACGCTGAAGCAGACGTTAAAGATAACGGCGACGGTACTCATACTGTAACTATCAAAGATGGTAACGGTAATACCACAACAACTATCATTAAAGATGGTGCAACTGGTGCGAAAGGTGAGAAAGGTGATACTGGTGCAACAGGTGCAGATGGTAAGAACGCTGAAGCAGATGTTAAAGACAACGGCGACGGTACTCACACAGTAACTATCAAAGATGGTAACGGTAATACCACAACGACTATCGTTAAAGATGGTGCAACCGGTGCTAAAGGTGATAAAGGTGATAAAGGTGATAAAGGTGAAGACGGTACCAGCATTACAGGTGAAGTTGTAGATAACGGTGACGGTACTCACACTATTACCATTACTGATTTAGGTACTGGCTCAGTGACCACGACTATCGTTAAAGATGGTAAAGATGGTGCAACTGGTGCGACCGGTGCAACTGGTGCTGATGGTAAGAACGCTGAAGCTAATGTGAAAGACAACGGCGACGGTACTCATACTGTAACCATTAAAGATGGTAACGGTAATACCACAACGACTATCGTTAAAGATGGTAAAAACGGTAAAGATGGTGTGATGACTTGGGATATTAAATCTACAGGTAACACAACTGAAGGCTCAGCAGATACAGCGAAAACTATTAAGCATACTAACACCGTTGATATGGCCGCAGGTAAAAACTTAACTGTTAACCAAACCAACAACAGTGATGGTGCGAAAGTTGAATTTGCCTTAAACAGCACTGTAACCAACTTAGATAAAGTTGTTGTTAATGGTAAAGATGGTGTAGACGGTAAAGATGGTGTAACCATTACAGCACCTGTTGAAGCTAAAGATGGTAAAGATGGTTCAGACGGCAAAGTTGGAATCAGTGGTAAAGACGGCAAAGATGCAGTTTCTATCTCTGGTAAAGACGGCGTAGGTCAAATCGGCTTAACCGGACCGAAAGGTAAAGACGGTAAAGACGGTAAAGACGGTGCATCTATCAACATCACAACAGACAACGGTAAACAAACACTTGTAAACCGTGAAGTTGGTGCTGATGGTAAACCAGGTGAAACTACCCAACGTATCATTTACGTACCAACAGACAAAGATGGTAACCCTCTCAAAGATGAGAACGGTAAAACAATCAAACGTGAAGTTGCAACCATGGATGATGGCTTAATCTTCGGTGGTAACACTGGAGAAGCACACAAAGCAGCACTTGGTACACAAGTGAATGTTAAAGGTGCAACTACCAATACAGATTGGAACAAGTTTGATGCTGGTAAAAACATTATGACTCAAGTTAACGGTGATACCATTACTGTGGGATTAGCGAAAGACTTAGAAGTTGATAATGTAGATGTTAACAACAATGTAACTGCTAAAGGTACAATCTCAGCACCAACATTCAAAGCGGGTGACACCACAATTAACAATGGTGTAGTGACTAACTTAACACATCATATTGATAACCCAACAACTGTTGTGGATGACAAAGTGTTAAATATCACTGATGAGAAGAAAAAAGAAGCTGCAACAGTTCGTGATGTATTGAACTCAGGCTGGAACTTACAAGCAAATGGTAAACCGGTTGATGCTGTAACACACGGCAACAACGTGAACTTTGCAAGTGATAAAGGTACTGTGACAGTTAAAGCGAACTCAGATGGTAAAACATCTGTTGTGAACCTTGATGTTAACGTTGATAACGATACCATCACTGTGAATAATAAAGGCCAATTAGTCGCTAATGGTGCAACCAACTTTAATGTTGCAACTAAAGATGGCGGTAACAAAGTGGCTAAGAAAGGCAGTAGCTCAACAGCGAAAATTACTAGCGGTAAAACAATTACTTATACTGCAGGTAAAAACATCGCAATTGAGCAAAATGGTGGTGAAATCCTTGTTTCAACAACAAATGATGTAGACCATAACAGCGTAACCACAAATAACTTAACTGTTAACAAAGGTGGTAACATTGATATGGGTGGTAACCAAATTCACAACGTGAAAGCGGGTACTAAAGATACTGATGCGGTTAACGTATCTCAATTGAAACAATCAATTGGTGACGTACATAAACGTATCAATAAAGTGGGCAAAGAAGCTCGCGGTGGTATCGCAGGTGCTAACGCAGCAGCAGGTTTACCACAAGTTTACATCCCAGGTAAATCAATGGTTGCCGCTTCTGCAGGTACTTTCAAAGGTGAAAGCGCTGTAGCAGTAGGTTACTCACGCTCAAGCGACAATGGTAAAGTTATCTTCAAACTTCAAGGTAACGCGAATACCCAAGGCGACGTAGGTGGCTCTGTGGGTGTAGGTTACCAATGGTAATTAACTTTCCATTAAGATAGATAAAAACCCAGCTTCGGCTGGGTTTTTTATTTGTATCAAATTAAGGATGAAATGGGATAGAATGAGCACATAATAATATTTCTAAAAAATAGTTTTTGTGATTAATTAGACAAGCTTAAGGATATGTAACCCAAATGACCACTTCAGAAAAAATCAATATTGCGTTTGCGATTGATGCAAAATATACCCCGCATTTGGAAGCGTTGATAAAGTCAATTTGTTACTATAATAAGAATGTAAACTTTTATGTTTTGCATAATGATATTCCAGAAGAATGGTTTGAAGGGATTCAATGTAAATTAGAGAAAATGGGAAATAATCTATTTTCTATTCATATTTCTGACGATATTTTTAAAGACTATAAGACGTTGGAACATATTTCTTCGTCGAGTAGCTATTATCGTCTTTTGATCCCAAAATTGATTAATCAAGCACGTGTCTTGTATTTAGATGCAGATATTATAGTGAATGGCTCATTATCTGATTTTTATTATAGTGATCTTAATGGTGCTCCTGTAGGCGTTGTGAAAGATTATGGAATGGGTGAAAACTTTCCATTTCCTTATTTAGATGCATCCGTTTCTAAAAATTATTTCAATAGTGGTGTTCTTTTGATTGATTGTGTGAAGTGGAGAAATGAAGGTTTAGTCGATACCTTATTACAAACTGTTGAAGAATATGGCGGCCAAGTATTATATGGAGATCAGTGTATTTTAAATATCGTTTTACGAGAAAAAGCAAAATATTATAGTTTTACTGAAAATGCTCAGGTGCAATATATTGAAAAAATTAAACGGGAGCATGGTATTACTCAAGTTAATCTCAATGTTCCACCTCTTATTATCCATTATGCAGCAAAACATAAGCCGTGGGATAATCATAACCCAACATTATTTGAGCGTGAAAAATATTGGTTTTTCCGCCATTTAGATTGGTCTTATCTTACTAACGCGATCAAATAAAATTTTATAGTGTGATCTTAATTCTTAATAACTAGCGTAATTTCTCAGCAAGGTCGAGAATGAGTTTTGCGAGTATAGGCAGTGGATCATTATTTATTAGATGTTGATATTTCAATGCAAACTTTGTGGAGCGTAGAGGTTGTTGACGAGCAACCTGTATTTGTTTCTCATCAGATGCGCGATAGTTATAGGCAATTAGGCGGAGCTCATCAAGGGAGATGTCCAGATTATGGGCGAGTAAATCACGTAACTGATTTTCCCAAGCGGAATCACGATATCCCTTTTTCTCCATCACCATCGTGATAGATTTTTCCAAGACTTTTTTAATTTGCTGAATTGTTGAGCGAATAGGGTAGTGCCCTAACCATAAATCATTTGTTTCAATGAATTCTGCATTGAATCGATTAATGAACCAATAATAGAATTGTTGGTTATTTGAACCAATAAATACGATACTTTGAACTTCTTTGCCCTCTTTATCTCGTACGGAATGGCTACCTATAGTCAAAGTGCAGGTTTCTGCAATCGCTCGTGGAATAATGACTTTTGGAGTAAGAATTTCTTCTTTCCGTTGGTCGGTAAAATGAGAAATAAAATCAGGGTCATATTCGGTGGAATGCGGCAGATAGCCTCGCCAGGTGTACATGCCTACACGGCCTTGAGGAATAAGAGTAAGAAAAGTGTTCAATTTCTCACGGGAAGGACAATAAATAAATTCATCAGCATCAAGTGGAAAAATATAATCAATGTCAGCATCATTATTGAGAATATGCTGCATCATATGATTTAATACGCGTTCAGGGGCAAATTCGAGTTCATTGTAATGATAGATATGAATTGGTAGTCCCTCTTGCTTAAGAAGAGTGAGAATTTCACGCGTATTGTCACTGCTATTGTGGTCAACAATATGAAGTTCATCTAATAAGGTTAAATTGTGTCGAATAAAAGTTTCAATAACATCACTTTCATTACGCACCATGCTTAAGCCAACTCGTTTTTTACTCATCTCTTATTTACCTTATATTGAACGCCTAATATTTTTAAAGATGCTCTTTTGCTAACTTCAAATTGTCTAGTAATAGTTTTCTGTTTGGTTCTGGTACGGCTGGATTAAATAATAATTCGATGCAAAGATCATGGCAAAGCTGATAATTGCCCACCGAATTCGCACTCATCGCCAGTTCTTCTTTAGCTTTCCATTCATAAACAGAGTGATCTACAAAAAGAATATCTTTACTTAGAGGAATGTTTGCCGCTACAGTTGCATAAATATAAGCCAGTCTGGCTTTGTTGTGGTAGCGTAGTTGGCGAGCTAAATGATAAAGACTTTCCGCACGTTGTGGGCGATATTCATAAGTAGCTAATAATAAATTTTGTATTTCATTGAGTGATGCATTTAATTCAATTTTTAATAGAGCAATTTGGAGAAGTGAATAATAAACTTCTTCATACCATCCCCCTAAATTTGCACGTTTGGCATACCACTCAATGGCCTTTTCAGGCATATCTGCATCACGATAAGATTGTGCAGTATAAAACGCATAGCGATCTTTAAGATCTTCATCTTCAGGTGAATTGAAGGCTTTTTCTAACACTTGAGCATCTTGGAAATATTTTTGTGGATTGTTGCTACGCGCCCCAAATCGACCACTAATTACATAATAATCACCAAAGATTTTTTGCTCCACAACGGTTTTTTTACGTTGTTCGACAAATTCATGTAATACGCCACGCCAGTAGAATGAGCCATCATTACGAAACATAAGCGTACGGAAATAAACATTTGCACCCGTTACACTATTTGCCATGCGGAAATAATAGCGATCGCTCGTCAGTTCTTCAGGTAATACAAAATTTCCTTCAAAGCGATCATCAGCATCAAAGATTAATACATAATCTGTTTTTCCTTGTGCATGTTGTAGAGCACAGTTTCGATTATGGGCAAAGTTTACCCATTCATCGTGATGAATTTCGCCTTGAATACCTTTTTCATCAAAGAATTGTTTGATAATGTCTGCAGTATTGTCGTCCGAGCCTGTATCACTAATGACATAATAATCTAATGGAACATGAGTAATAATGTTCTCTAATGTATCTCGGATGATAGCGGATTCATTTTTGACAATCATATTCAAACAGATTGTTTTTTTATCAGTTCTTTGAGGCATTTTTCTATCTCTTATATTTATTATTCAGTCAAATTGATTTCTCTTTAGAGTTGAAGGGCATTATAGCGAAAATACATTTTGCTTGCTGAAAATTATGCGAAAAATGACCGCACTTTTTCTCGCATATAGACAATTCCAATTACATCAATTTATAGCTTTCTTATTCACTTTTAGGCAAAATAGTAGAAAATTCTAATGAGTAAAAAAGGATAATGAAAATGACTAAACATTATGATTATATTGCAATTGGTGGTGGTTCCGGCGGGATTGCTTCAATTAACCGTGCGGCAAGCTATGGCAAAAAATGTGCGATTATCGAAGCAAAACATCTCGGTGGCACTTGTGTGAACGTAGGTTGTGTACCGAAAAAAGTGATGTTCTATGGCGCACAAATTGCAGAAGCCATTAATAGCTATGCACCAGCTTATGGTTTTGATGTAGAAGTGAAAAAGTTTGATTACGCGAAATTAGTTGAGAGTCGTCAAGCTTACATCGGTCGTATTCATACCTCTTACAATAATGTGTTAGCGAAAAATAATGTGGATGTTCTAAATGGTTTTGCGCGTTTTAAAGATGCAAAAACGATTGAAGTGAGCTATGCAGATGGTTCAACAGAATTAGTGACGGCTGATCATATCTTAATTGCGACGGGTGGCCGTCCGAGTATTCCTGCAGTAAAAGGCGCAGAATACGGGATTGATTCAAATGGTGTATTTGCTTTAAATGAATTACCAAAACGTGTCGCAGTAGTAGGCGCAGGTTATATTGCAGTTGAATTAGCGGGTGTTTTAAATAGCTTAGGCAGCGAAACACATTTATTTGTGCGCCAACATGCCCCATTGCGTAATCAAGATCCATTGATTGTGGAAACCTTAGTTGAAGTGTTAGCACAAGATGGTATCCAATTACATACTAAAGCGTTGCCTGATGAAGTCGTGAAAAATGCCGATGGTTCGCTTACCTTGAAATTACAAGATGGTCGTGAAACCACAGTGGATACGTTAATTTGGGCGATTGGTCGTGAACCGGCAACGGATGTGATTAATCTTGAAGTAACCGGTGTGAAAACCAATTCACGTGGACAAATTATTGTTGATAAATACCAAAATACAAACGTACCTGGCATTTATGCAGTAGGTGATATTATCGAAGGTGGTATTGAATTAACGCCAGTTGCCGTGGCGGCAGGTCGTCGTTTGTCTGAGCGTTTATTCAATAACAAACCAAATGAGCATTTAGATTACAATCTTGTGCCAACCGTCGTGTTCAGCCATCCGCCAATTGGTACAGTGGGTTTAACTGAACCGCAAGCGATTGAGCAATATGGCGAAGAAAATGTGAAAGTGTATAAATCCTCTTTCACGGCAATGTACACCGCTGTCACTGAACATCGTCAACCTTGCCGAATGAAATTAGTGTGTGTCGGCAAAGAAGAAAAAATCGTAGGCTTACACGGCATTGGTTTTGGTGTGGATGAAATGATTCAAGGTTTTGCGGTGGCAATCAAAATGGGTGCAACTAAAGCAGACTTTGATAATACGGTGGCAATTCACCCAACAGGTTCAGAAGAATTTGTCACAATGCGTTAATTGCAGATAAAAAAAGTGCGGTTAAAATCTCTGATGTTTTTGACCGCACTTTTTATTGATATTTGTTATTAGGCTGCTGCACGATTGCCTAATGTGCCATCATCTTCCATTTCTTTAGCCACACCGACGACCTCAGCAATTTTGTCACCTTCTTTGAAGAATACGAAACCACCATGTTCCATTTTAACCCAAGGTTCATCTTTGGTGAGAGGGAACGTCGTAATAATGGTGACTTTGTCGCCATCTTTTGCGTAATCATTAAAATCGATGACACCATCATCATCAATGCGGTGTGCTTTACCAAAAGGGGCTTTACGTGTTAAGTAATGCAAATTGGTTGAGCAGTGGGCAATCATCCATTCTCCGTTTGAAAGAATGAAGTTAAAGGTGCCTTTTTGTGAGAGCTCTTTGGTAATGTCTTGGATAGCTTCAAAAATTTCCATTTCAGACGGTTTGCGACGGAAGCGATTTTTCAAATATTCCGCCATATAACAAAATGCCGTTTCTGAATCAGTTGAGCCAATAGGCTGGCAGAAACTCTCAGACATATCCGGTAAGTCTTTTAAATTACCGTTGTGAGCAAATACCCAGTTTTGTCCCCAAATTTCACGAATAAAAGGATGGGTGTTTTCAATGGTCACACCGCCTTGCGTGGCTTTACGAATGTGAGCAATCACATTGAGCGATTTAATTTTGTATTGTTTTACACAATCCGCAATCGGGGATTGAGACGCAGCGTGGTTATCGCGAAAAATACGCACTCCACGACCTTCAAAAAAAGCGATACCGAAGCCATCTGAATGGCAATCAGTAAGACCAGCACGACGACGGAAACCTTCAAAAGAAAAGACAATATCCGTCGGCGTATTGCAGTTCATTCCAAGTAATTGACACATAAATTCCTACAACTTATTTTTATATTTTTATAACCTTATAATGTGTGCTGATTTAACACCATAATGTGATTAAATTCAAGATGGATCACAAAGGATTTTTAGAAGAAAATGTTACATAAAATAACTTGAGAATCTTTCTGATCTGAAGGTTAGGGATGAGCACTTTATCAAGTCAATAAAAAAGGCGTGTTTATCACGCCTTTTGCTATATTTTTTAAAATTATGCTTTAATTTCTGAGCGGCTTTTTAAAAAAAAGAGCGCAACGGTTGAGATAAGCATAACGAAGCCAACGCCAACATATAAACTCTGTTTGTCCCAGCCCATATCTAATAATTGCCCCGCAATCGTAGGAGCAAGAATCGCACCAATACGACCAATACCAATTGACCAACCCACGCCGGTGCTACGAATATCTGCATCATAAGTAAGTGGGTTTAAGGTATAAAGACCGCTGATACAGCCATTCATTAGTGCGCCAACTAAAATACCGAATACCATCGCAACCCATAAAACGGATGAAGATAGGATAAAGGTAATGATCGCGGCGGAAGATAATATGGTGAATAAAATTAATACGCCGCGAGCCGTCCAACGGCTAGCCAGTAAGCCATAGATTAAGGCACCACAAGTGCCCCCTAATGAGATCATCATTCCGACGCTCACACTTTGTTCTGTTGTCATGCCCGCTTCTTTTAATAAGGCTGGTGTCCACGAGCTGATAAAATAGAAGCTGAACATGATCGCAAAGAAAGCCGTCCAAATTAACAGAGTAGAGTGTAAGTATTTTTCGCTGAATAATTGGCTAATAGGTAATTTACTTTTAACTTTTTCTACTTTTGCAGGAAGTTTCCAATCACCGGCTAAACCAATTTTTTTTGCGATTAAATTTAACCGCACTTCTGCATTTTTAGGTTGTTTGGAGGTGAGGAAATCAATGGATTCCGGTAACCAAATAAATAACACCACTAAAAGTAAACCGGTTAAGATAGCCCCTGCTAGGAACACAGAACGCCAGCCATATTCACCTTGCAACATTACCGCAAACATACCGCCTAATACCGCACCGATACCAAATCCTGCTGCATAGACACTTATCGCAAAACTGCGCCATTTACGAGAGGAATATTCACTGGTGATCACGTTTGTACCCACTAAAATACCGCCGACACCAAGTCCGGTGATAACGCGCCAGAAACCGAGCCATTGATATTGTGAGATAAACGCAGAACCTAACATCCCAATAGCGGAGAGTAATACCGCCATTAATAACAATGGGCGACGACCAATTTTATCCGCAAGTGGAGCAAGGAAAAGTGAGCCGGCAGTCATACCAAATAAGCCTGCACTTAATAAATAACCTAACTCAATCCCCGTGAGGCCAAATTCGCCACGAATGGCTGTTGCGGTGAAGGCCAGGGCTAATACATCAAAGCCATCAAGTAAATTCATGATGGCAGCCATCACCACAATCATCCATTGATAAGCCCCCATTGGACTTTGTTCTATTTTGGCTCTAAGAGAAAGGGTTTCAGTCATTTTATTTCCTTAAGTTAAGCAAACTGGCGGGAGCTTGCGAGAGATTGAAGTTTACGCAAAATCATGCTGAGTACCACGCCATAAGCGGGAACAAACAAGACGATGCCGACAAATAATTTAAATAAGTAATCGACGAATCCAAGACTAAACCAATGTTCAGCCATGAATGGATCGCTACTTTTATAAAATGCTACACAAAAGAACATAAAGGTATCGGCAAGGGAACCAAATGTCATGGAGCTGCTCGGGGCAATCCACCATGTTTTTAATTGGCGTAAGCGGTTGAATACTAACACATCTAATAATTGTCCGAAAACATAAGCACAGAAGCTGGCGAACGCAATACGGAAAACAAACATATTGAATTCACTTAATGCACTTAAGCCTTGATATTGCCCATTAGAGAAAACAACCGACACAATGTAGCTGACGATAAGTGCTGGAATCATCACGATAAAGATGATCCAACGTGCCTCTTTCGCCCCAAATACACGTACTGTTAAATCAGTGGCTAAGAAAATGAATGGGAAAGTGAGTGTGCCCCATGTGCTGTGGAATGAGAAATCATCAGCAAAACCAAGTGCGGTCAATTTTAAATTGATTTCAAATGGAATTTGAACGAAATAATTACTGGCAGTGATGATGAAGATATGAAATAAGCTTAATAAAATTAAAGCAAAACGTTTTTGTTGATCATTGAAGATCGGAGTATTAATTTTCATTTTAAGACCTTTTTAGTTAGTTAATCGGGGGTAGGGAACCCGACATGAGAAATAAATCCGCCAAATTGGCGAGCCGTGAATAATACTAGAATTTATTGGGATTGCAAGAAAGTGCGGTCAAAAATCTAGGCATTTTATTTGTTTTAGTTTGATTTTAATAGCAGTGATAAGAATTTTCATTTACACTAAAATGATATTGTACTAGAATTCTCAGGCATTTTTATTTCACATATGCCTGGGGAGCATTCAATGTATAAAACCAATCATTTAAAAACAACATCATTCTTCGCATTAAGCACGTTAACCATCGCGCTTTTTTCAAGCTATTCTTATGGCGAAGAGAAACTTGAGGAAATTAAAGTTACAGCAGAAAATCAGGTAAAACAATCACTTGGTTCTTCTCTTGTGACGGCAAAAGATTTAGAGAAACGTCCTGCGACAAATGATATTTCTGAAGTATTACGTACTATGCCCGGTGTGAACTTAACGGGTAACTCATCTACAGGACAACGTGGTAATAAACGTCAAATTGATATTCGTGGCATGGGGCCAGAAAATACATTGATTTTAGTGGACGGAAAACCTGTCACCTCTCGTAATGCAGAACGTTATGGTGTGCGTGGTGAACGTAATTCCCGTGGCGACAGCAACTGGGTGCCGGTTGAAGCGATTGAAAAAATTGAAGTATTACGTGGTCCTTCAGCTGCACGTTATGGTTCAGGTGCAATGGGTGGGGTGGTGAATATCATCACTAAACCTGTTACCAATGATTTGCACGGTAGCTTAAGCTATTACACCAATCAACCAGAAGACAGCGATGAAGGTGCAACGAACCGTGTCGGTTTTAATCTAAGCGGAGCGTTAATTAAAGACGTATTGCAATTCCGTTTATATGGTAACTGGAACAAAACGCAAGCGGATGAAGTTGGTATTAATGGCGATCCTGCGATTGCCGGTCGTGAAGGCGTACGTAATAAAGATATTAATGGCCGTTTAGTGTGGAATATCAATGAGAAAAATAAATTAACCTTGGATTCTGGTTTCAGTCGTCAAGGCAATATTTATAACGGTGATACGCAAAATAGCTCAGCAGGGCTTTACAATAATAAAAACTATCCTGAAACCAAAACCTTGGCAGGAAGCAAAGCTGAAACCGCTCGTTTATATCGTCAAAACTATGCTTTAACCTACGAGGGTAAATTCGATCATTTCGACAATAAAACCTATATTACTTTTGATAAAACGAAAAACAGCCGTTTACCGGAATATTTAGCGGGTGGTCCAGAGGGCAGCTATTCGAGCACATCAGCCTTTAGTGATTCCATTCTTAAAAATACACGCTTTAGTTCAGAATTCTATATTCCATTTACCTTGGGTGTAGATCATATGCTGACAGTTGGTTTTGAGGGGGCACACAGCAGTTTAGATGATGACGCTTCTATGACACAGTTACTTGGTGGACGACGAGACAAGAATACAGGGAAGGTGCTTTATGATTTGAAAGAACGCCTACCAACCGGCATCTCAAACGTACGAGGTGGTCATAGCAGTCAAACTGAATGGGCAGTATTTGTTGAAGATAATATTTCAGCAACCCAATCTACCATCTTAACGCCATCTTTGCGTTATGATTACAACACCTATTCTGGTTCTAATCTAAGTGGTGGATTAAACTTCTTACAAAGCCTCAACGATGATTGGAGAATTAAAGGTGGGATAGCAAGAGCTTATAAAGCACCGAATCTTTATCAAACTAACCCGAATTACTTGTTGTTTACTTTAGGTCAAGGTTGTCCAACGAATGTACCAAATAATAAAACTTGTTATTTCCAAGGTAATAGCGACATTAAACCAGAAACCAGCTGGAATAAAGAAATCGGAATTGAATATGATAAAGACGGGCTTCTTGCTTCTGTGGCTTACTTCCGTAATGACTATCGTAACAAAATCGTGTCTGATGGTGAATTTATTGGTTTAACTAACTTAGGTAACTATGTGTATAAATGGGGTAATGCAAACCGCGCAGTGATTGAAGGTTTTGAAGGTAATCTGACATTACCATTAATCCAAGATAAATTAAACTGGGTGAATAACTTCACTTATATGCATAAAACCAAAAATAAAGATACAGGTAACCCGCTTTCTATCGTGCCAAAATATACCTTGAACTCAAGCTTAAGTTATCAAATTACAGATAGCTTGGATGCAATGTTGACTTATACGCAATACGGTAAACAAAAATCCCGTAAAAATCCGGAAAACCGTATGGAAAATGGTAACGGCAAAAATATTAATCAGCTAGCTAACTCAGAAGATATCGGTAGCTATGCAGTTTGGGGATTAAGTGCAGGTTATAATTGGAAAGATACAATCAGCATTCGTGTTGGCGTAAGTAACTTATTTGATAAACGCATTTATCGTTCATCAAGCAGTACAAATTACAATGCTCATACTTATAACGAACCTGGTCGTGCTTATTATGCAACAGTTAAATATTCATTTTAATTGAGTATTTAGAAATGATAGAAAAAGTGCGGTCGATTTTGACCGCACTTTTTTATTGATTGAATTTTGAAAATGGTGAATTTCAGATAATAAAAAACCCTGCATAGGCAGGGTTCTTCACACAGATTCAAATTATTTTGTACCTGGGATTTTGAAACGGCTGTTAAAGCGTTCAACACGACCACCAGTATCAACAACACGTTGTTTACCAGTGTAGAATGGGTGGCAGCTACCGCACACATCAAGGTTGATGTCTTTGCCTAAAGTTGAACGAGTTTTGATCACGTTACCGCAAGAACAAGTTGCAGTGATCTCTTTATATTCTGGATGAATACCTTGTTTCATAGAAAACCTCAAATTGAAGCCACGCCGCTATAAATGCTTTCCACTTACACCGCGTGAGTTAATAATCGCCGACAATCCGGCACCAAATAGACTGCGAATTATACTGAAAAAATCAAATTGATCAAGAGGTGTGCTTTAGTGATAGAATCATCACAAAATTTTTGCTTATTTTGACCGCACTTTAGGAAAGTTATGTTAGCCCAATCCTCTGTGAATGCCCCTTTTGCCCATTCTGTTTTACAATGGTATGAAAAGTTTGGGCGTAAAAATTTGCCTTGGCAACAAAATAAAACCCTTTATGGTGTTTGGCTTTCCGAAGTGATGTTACAACAAACTCAAGTTTCCACAGTCATCCCTTATTTTGAGCGATTTATTAAAACCTTTCCTAATGTGACCGCACTTGCTAATGCGTCGCAAGATGAAGTATTGCATTTATGGACGGGACTAGGTTATTACGCACGTGCGAGAAATTTACATCAAGCCGCTCAAACCATCAGAGATGAATATCAAGGCGAATTTCCTACGCAATTTGAACAGGTTTGGGCATTAACAGGCGTAGGGCGATCAACGGCAGGTGCAATTTTATCTTCTGTGCAAAATCAACCTTATCCGATTTTAGATGGCAATGTGAAACGTGTGCTTTCTCGTTATTTTGCTGTTGAGGGTTGGCCTGGCGAAAAGAAAGTCGAAAATCAATTATGGCAGTTGAGTGAGCAGGTTACACCAACAACGAGAGTCGCTGAATTTAATCAAGCCATGATGGACATCGGTTCGGCAATTTGTACCCGAACAAAACCTAAATGCGATCTTTGTCCTCTAAGTCACGATTGTTTAGCTAATAAACTCGAAAAGTGGACAGAATTTCCTGGAAAGAAACCCAAAAAATCGTTGCCAGAAAAGCGGAGCTATTTTTTGATTTTATCTTATCAAGGAAAAGTCTGGTTGGAACAGCGTGAAAGCAAAGGCTTATGGGGCGGATTGTATTGTTTCCCTCAGTTTGATGATAAACAAATATTATTGAATTATCTGAAAGAACAAGGGATTACCGAGTATCAAGAATGGGTAACTTTCCGTCATACATTTAGCCATTTTCACTTAGATATTCATCCCATTTATGTTGAAGTTGATCGAAAATCTGAAGAGGACGATCGTTCAGATTGGAAAAAATTGCCAGAAAAAGGAAAAGAATCTCGATCTGGTCTATTAAGTGCGGTCAAATATTGGTATGATCCAACGTCACCTGAACAGATCGGGTTAGCTCAGCCTGTGAAAAATTTATTAACGCAATTTGTAAGGAATTATTATGGCTAGAACTGTTTTTTGCGAATATTTGAAACAAGATGCGGAAGGATTGGATTTTCAACTGTATCCCGGTGAATTAGGTAAACGTATTTTTAATTCAATTAGTAAACAAGCATGGGGCGAATGGATTAAAAAGCAAACCATGTTAGTGAACGAGAAAAAACTCAATATGATGAATGCCGAACATCGTAAATTATTAGAAGAAGAAATGGTGAATTTCTTATTTGAAGGCAAAGATGTGCATATTGAAGGTTACGTTCCCCCATCTAAATAACAAAAGATTATGAAAAAGTATTTATTATTGGCGCTACTTCCACTTTTATATGCTTGTAGCGACTCGCCAACCCATCGACGTGGCATTAATTATGACGAAGTGTTTTCAAAAGACACGCAAGGTTTAGATATTTTAACTGGTCAATTCTCCCATAATATCGATCGTATTTGGGGGGTAAATGAGCTTTTAGTGGCGAGTCGTAAAGACTACGTGAAATACACGGACTCTTTCTATACGCGTAGCCACGTAAGTTTTGACGAAGGTACAATTATTGTTGAAACTCAACAAGATCTTAATCGCTTACACAATGCGATTGTCCATACTTTATTGATGGGTTCCGATGCGAAAGGGATCGATTTATTTGCTTCTGGCGATGTACCGATTAGTACGCGTCCTTTCTTATTAGGTCAGGTTGTGGATAACAATGGTCAGCAAATTGCTAACCAAGTGATTGCAAGTAACTTTGCGACTTATTTAATTCAAAATAAATTACAAACTCGCCGCTTACAAAATGGTAACACCGTACAATTTGTGGTGATCTCAATGATTGCAAACCACGTTGAAGTGCGTGCACAAAAATATATTCCATTAGTTCGTAAAGCCGCAGAACGCTATGGCATTGATGAAAGCTTGATTTTAGGTATTATGCAAACAGAATCTAGCTTCAACCCGTATGCGATCAGTTATGCGAATGCAATCGGCTTAATGCAAGTGGTACCAAGCACAGCAGGTCGCGATGTGTTTGCGATGAAAGGTAAAGGTGGACAACCATCTGCACGTTACCTTTATGATCCAGCAAATAACATTGATGCGGGTGTCTCTTACTTATGGATTCTGCAAAATCAATATTTAGATGGTATTACAAACCCTACCTCTAAACGTTTTGCAATGATTTCCGCCTACAACAGTGGTGCTGGTGCAGTATTACGCGTGTTCGATGAGGATAAAGATGAGGCGATCTATAAGATCAACCAGATGTATCCAGAACAAGTGTATCGTATCTTAACGACTGCACACCCATCCTCACAAGCAAGAAACTACTTGTTGAAAGTGGATGCGGCGCAGAAGAAATTCCGTGTAAGACGATAATTTCTACGATGAAATACCATGCCCGAAAGAATTTTCGGGCATTATTTTTTGAGAAAGTGCGGTTATTTTTGATTGAGTTTTACAAAATACGTTCTTTTTATAGTCGTTTTGGTTATTAACCACTCAAACACACCAACTTTTTCACTTTTTTTGAATTTAGTTGTTGACCGATACCCGAAAAAATAGTTTAATACGCTCCGTTGTCAGGCAGTAGCCAATAACGATAACGCCTCGATAGCTCAGTCGGTAGAGCAGGGGATTGAAAATCCCCGTGTCGGTGGTTCGATTCCGCCTCGAGGCACCATTTCCTCCTTAGTTCAGTCGGTAGAACGGTGGACTGTTAATCCATATGTCGCAGGTTCGAGTCCCGCAGGAGGAGCCAAATTCTAAGAAGCCGCTAAAGTAATTTAGCGGCTTTTTGCTTTTCAGAATTTAACGACCATTCTGTTATTTTCCTCTCTTTAAAATTTACTCAAATTTCTCACCGCACTTTTTTGATCTAGATAAATATTTATGTAAAAAAGTCACATAAAATTGTTAGCAAGATCACACTTTATTATTTTGTACTTTGCGCTCACCCCATAACGTTATCATAATGCTACCATTAATTTAATGAATGAATATTCATTGGATAAAGATTTTATAATTTAACTTTAGAGGGTGATGTATGAGCACTACAACTAATAAAAAATGGAATAAATTTGATACAGCTTGGGTATTAAACTTATTTGGTACTGCGGTAGGCGCAGGGGTATTATTTTTACCAATCAATGCAGGGATGGGCGGTTTTTGGCCTTTGGTTGTGATGGCGATTTTAGTCGGACCGATGACATATTTTGCGCATCGTGGCTTGGCCTATTTCGTGTTGTCTTCTTCTAAACCAGGCAGTGATATTACCGAAGTAGTCGAAGAACATTTCGGCCCGACCGCTGGGAAATTAATTACATTATTATATTTCTTTGCGATCTTCCCAATTTTATTAATTTATGGAAATGGGATCACCAATACGGTTGATTCTTTTATCGTCAACCAATTAGGCATGGCTTCACCAAACCGTGTGATTCTTTCTTTTGTATTGATTGCAATATTGATTTCAGTCATGTTGTTCAGTGAAAAAGTGATGTTGAAAATCACCGAATTACTCGTTTATCCATTGGTGTTGATTCTCTTTGCGTTATCAATTTATCTCATTCCGCAATGGAATGCTTCAATGCTTTATGAACTTCCTACAGCTGGTGGCTTCATCACGACATTGTGGTTAACCATCCCAGTATTGGTTTTTTCTTTTAACCATTCTCCGGCAATTTCGTCTTTCACGCTTTCTCAACAACGTGAATATAAAGATTTTAATACAACGGAATATCACATCGGCCGTACAGAAAAAGGCACTTCAACCGTATTACTGTTCTTCGTGATGTTCTTTGTATTTAGCTGTGTATTAACCTTAACACCAGCAGAGTTATTAGAAGCAAAAGCACAAAATATTAGTATCTTGTCTTATCTTGCTAACAAATTTGATAACCCATACATTTCTTATTTCGCACCATTAGTGGCTTTCTTCGCGATTACAAGCTCATTCTTTGGCCATTATTTAGGAGCACGTGAAGGTTTAGAAGGTTTATACCTCAAAATGAAAGGTGAAAGCGTGAATCGTAAAAAATTAAATTACGGTACTGCAGTTTTCTTCTTATTGACTTTATGGGGTGTGGCGATCATTAATCCAAGTATTTTAGGTTTGATTGAATCCCTTGGCGGCCCAATCATTGCGATGATCCTTTTCATTATGCCTATGTATGCGATTCGCAATGTACCAGCTATGAAACGTTATCAAGGTCGTTTTAGCAATGTATTTGTTACAGTTATGGGATTAATTGCTATCTCCGCGGTCGTATATGGATTATTATAAGCGGCTTTTTAGTTTAGCTTAGGATTTAAAATAATATGATTAGTGTATTTGATATGTTTAAAGTGGGAGTTGGGCCATCCAGCTCCCATACTGTTGGCCCGATGAAAGCAGGCAAGCAGTTTATTGATGATTTAATCGAGCAAGGTAAATTTGATGCTGTTGCAACCTTGCATGTTGATGTGTATGGCTCTCTCTCAATGACGGGACATGGTCATAATACAGATATTGCGATCATTATGGGATTAGCCGGTTATCTACCGCATGATGTGGATATTGATTTAATCCCAACCTTTATCGAACAGGTTAAACAAACTAAAAAACTGTCGATTGCACAGGGCAAAAAAACGGTTAATTTCGATTGGGATGCCAATATGGTATTCCATAATTCCTTTTTATCATTGCATGAAAACGGTATGACCATTACTGCATTAGATGCTGATCGTAATGTGCTTTACCGCCAAACCTATTACTCTATCGGTGGTGGCTTTATCGTAGATGAAGCGCATTTTGGTCAAGAGGAAGAAAATCCGGTGACTGTGCCGTATCCTTATCAACATGCTGAAGATATTTTGAAACATTGTCAGGAGAGTGGCTTAATGCTCTCAACCGTGATGATGAAAAATGAATTAGCATTGCGTGATAAAAAAGAGGTTGAAGCACATTTACAGAATGTTTGGAAAACCATGAAAGATTGTATTGAACATGGTATTAAAACAGAGGGTGTGTTACCAGGGCCTTTAAAAGTTGCTCGTCGTGCGCCATCACTTTATCGTCTCTTGGAGGCAAATAGCGGCCGTTTAGCCCATGACCCAATGTATGTGATCGACTGGGTGAATATGTTTGCCCTTGCAGTAAATGAAGAGAATGCGGCAGGTGGTCGCGTCGTAACAGCGCCAACAAATGGTGCATGTGGTATTGTGCCAGCAGTGCTTTCTTATTATGAAAAATTTGTCGCACCTTTAACGCCTGAAGTCATAGAACGCTACTTATTGGCTGCCGGTATGATTGGTTCTCTTTATAAGATGAATGCATCTATTTCGGGGGCTGAGGTTGGTTGCCAAGGTGAAGTGGGCGTGGCATGTTCAATGGCTGCCGCAGGTTTAACTGAAATCTTAGGCGGTACGCCGGTACAAGTATGTATTGCAGCTGAAATTGCGATGGAACATAACTTGGGCTTAACTTGCGACCCGGTTGGTGGCCAAGTGCAAGTACCTTGTATTGAACGTAACGCGATTGCTTCAGTGAAAGCGATTAACGCTAGCCGTATGGCATTACGTCGTACCACAAACCCTCGCGTAACCTTGGATAAAGTGATCGAAACCATGTATGAAACAGGTAAAGACATGAATGCTAAATATCGCGAAACATCGAAAGGTGGCTTAGCGGTGAAAGTGGTGTGTTCTTAAGATTTCATTGATAATAAAAGAGCGGTCATTTTTGACCGCTCTTTTTTATTTCCCTTTCACGTCAATAATAATTACTTCAGACTGTGAACCTAAGCGCATTGGGATGCCCCAAAAGCCGTAACCAGAAGTGACAAAAAAATGTGGATTGCCAATTTTTTCATGGCCATAATCCAAACGATATATCATTTTTGTGATTAAACTGGCGGGGAATACTTGCCCTTTATGTGCATGCCCTGAAACTTGAATATCAAGCGGGAGTGACGCATGTTTTTCGATATCTGTTGGGCGGTGATCCAATAGAATAATCGGTAAGTCAGTATTCACTTGTTTTAACAAGGTCTCGGTGCTTGGTCTATCGTGAGCAAGATTGTCATTTCGTCCAATAAGCACCAATTCATTATTTAACGTTAATGTTTCATCTCTTAATACCGTAATACCGGCTTTACGAATTTCTCGATCAATTCGGTCTTGATCACCGAATAAGTCATGATTGCCTAGTGTGGCATAAACGCCCATTGGGGCCTTGAGTTTCGCTAAATGGGGTTGCATTTTTTCGGCTAAATAAGCATTGACGTTATCATCCATAATATCGCCAGGCAATAAAATGATATCCACCTTTTCTTGCTGCATAATATCAGCCAGTTTATCCAATTCTTTCCCACCAAATAATTTGCCTAAATGGAGATCGCTGGCCATGCCAATTCGCAATGGTTTAATCGGTTTATCTAGCGTAATTTCATAATGAATAACACGTGTGACATAGGCGTTATACACACTTAAGGCAGTGATACCAATAAATAAAATCGGGTAAGCAATGCGTAAAGTGCGGTCGATTTGGGTGATGGATTTGGATTTTCGGAAAAGAAAGTGAATACCTCCCACGGCGATACTCGCAAAGGCTGAAAAAAGGAGCAGTGCGAGCATTAAAGCAATAAGTCGAAATACCGTAAAAAGCTTTAAAAAATGGCAAATAACCAAGACATTAGGAAGCAAAAAGCTGACAAAAGTAATTGCTCGTCTTGTCTTTTGAGAGAGCGGTTTGTTAAGCCACCAAATCAGCGTTTTATTAAAAATATAAATCAGCAGTTGTAGCAAAATAATAGCTGCCGTAAATATAAAGTAATAACGAGTTTCCATCTGCAATTCCTAAATAAAAGTGCGGTCGTTTTTGACCCAGTTTTGAAGTGTGGAATAATAAATTTCTCTGTTCCCAAAGGCAAATTTTTTCGCTAAAATGCGGCTCGTTTTAGTTAATTTAAGAAGGAAAATCCCATGTTCGGAAAAGGCGGTTTAGGCGGCTTGATGAAACAAGCCCAACAAATGCAAGAAAAAATGCAAAAAATGCAGGAAGAAATTGCCCAATTAGAAGTAACTGGCGAAAGCGGTGCGGGTTTAGTAAAAATCACGATTAATGGTGCGCACAACTGCCGTCGTATTGAGATCGATCCTTCTTTAATGGAAGACGATAAAGAAATGTTGGAAGATTTAATCGCTGCCGCATTCAACGATGCAGTACGTCGTGCAGAAGAATTACAAAAAGAAAAAATGGCTTCTGTAACCGCAGGCATGCCATTACCGCCAGGAATGAAACTTCCATTTTAATTCATCGGGTGTGTGAATTTACACGTTCACACACCATTCATTTTTTCCCATCATAAATACTATGCAAAGCAGTCCACTTTTAGAACATCTTATTGAAAATCTTCGTTGCTTGCCGGGTGTTGGCCCGAAATCAGCGCAGCGTATGGCTTATCATCTTTTACAGCGCAATCGTAGCGGTGGGATGAACTTAGCACGCGCGTTAACGGAAGCAATGTCTAAAATTGGGCATTGTTCACAATGTCGTGATTTTACCGAAGAGGAAACGTGCAATATTTGTAACAATCCTCGCCGTCAAAATTCAGGTTTGCTTTGCGTGGTGGAAATGCCGGCAGACATTCAGGCCATTGAGCAAACAGGCCAATTTTCTGGGCGTTATTTTGTCTTAATGGGGCACTTATCGCCGTTAGATGGTATTGGTCCAAAAGAAATAGGTTTAGATTTATTGCAAAAACGTCTGGTAGAAGAATCTTTCCACGAAGTGATTTTAGCGACCAATCCAACGGTAGAAGGCGATGCGACAGCCAATTATATTGCTGAAATTTGTCATCAACATAATATTAAAGTAAGCCGTATTGCCCATGGGATCCCTGTTGGTGGCGAGTTAGAAACCGTGGACGGCACCACCTTAACCCACTCTTTCTTAGGTCGTCGTCAGATCGACTAATCTTATGCGCCTGTTTATTGCCGAGAAACCCAGTCTTGGGCGAGCGATTGCCGATGTATTGCCAAAACCTCATCAACGGGGTGATGGTTTTATTAAATGTGGCAATGATGATGTTGTGACTTGGTGCGTGGGGCATTTGCTCGAACAAGCAGAACCGGATGCCTACGATCCGAAATTTAAACAATGGCGTTTAGAACATTTACCCATCATTCCTGAAAAATGGATTCTGTTGCCGCGAAAAGAAGTTAAAAAACAACTTTCTGTGGTGGAAAAACTGATTCATCAAGCCGATGTTTTAGTTAACGCGGGTGACCCGGATAGAGAAGGGCAGTTGCTAGTGGATGAAGTGTTTAGTTATGCCAATTTATCCGCCGAAAAACGTGATGGCATTTTACGTTGTTTGATTAGCGATCTTAACCCAAGTGCGGTCGAAAAAGCGGTACAAAAACTCCAACCAAATCGTCATTTTATCCCATTAGCCACTTCAGCATTGGCGCGTGCGCGTGCGGATTGGCTTTATGGTATCAATATGACCCGCGCTTATACCATTCGCGGTCGCCAAGCGGGTTACGATGGCGTGCTTTCTGTTGGGCGAGTGCAAACTCCCGTATTAGGCTTGATTGTTCGACGTGATTTGGAAATTGAAAATTTCCAACCAAAAGATTTCTATGAAGTGTTGGCATGGGTAAAAGACGAAAAAACGTCTGAAAATCCGACCGCACTTTTTTCTGCACTTTGGCAACCAAGTAAGGCTTGTGAAGATTACCAAGATGAAGATGGTCGCGTGCTGTCTTTAGGCTTGGCCGAAAATGTAGTGAAGCGCATTACCGATCAACCTGCCGAAGTGACCGAATATGTGGATAAGCGCGAGAAAGAAACCGCCCCTTTGCCTTATTCGTTGTCAGCATTGCAGATTGATGCGGCAAAACGTTTTGGCATGTCAGCGCAAAGCGTGTTGGATACCTGTCAGCGGTTATATGAAACCCATCGTTTGATTACCTATCCGCGTTCTGATTGTCGTTATTTGCCAGAAGAGCATTTTGCTGAACGACATAAAGTGATGAATGCGATTTCACAGCATTGTCAGACTTATCAAACTTTGCCATCAGTGGTGGATACTGAGCAGCGTAATCGTTGTTGGAATGATAAAAAGGTGGAAGCGCACCATGCGATTATTCCGACAGCTAACATGCGCTCGATCAATTTAAGTATTGATGAACAGCGTATTTATGAACTCATTGCTCGCCAGTATTTATTGCAATTCTGTCCAGATGCGGAATATCGTAAAAGTAAAATTACCTTAAGTATTGCAGGCGGTACTTTTGTGGCTCAAGCGCGCAACTTGCAAACCGCAGGTTGGAAAGAATTGCTTGGTAAAGAAGACGAAGATGAAAATCAAGAGCCGCTATTGCCGATGGTGAAAAAAGGGCAGATTCTGTATTGCGAACGAGGTGAAGTGGTGAGCAAAAAAACGCAACCGCCGAAACCATTTACCGATGCGACGTTGCTTTCCGCCATGACGGGGATCGCGCGTTTTGTGCAAGATAAAGAATTGAAAAAAATTCTGCGTGAAACAGATGGGCTTGGCACAGAAGCCACCCGTGCAGGTATTATTGAATTGCTGTTTAAACGCGGTTTTTTAACGAAAAAAGGGCGCAATATTCACAGCACAGAAACAGGGCGGATACTGATTTCTGCTTTACCTGATATTGCTACGCAACCTGATATGACGGCACATTGGGAAGCGCAATTAACGGATATCAGTCAAAAACAGGCGAGTTATCAGCAATTTATGTTTACACTCAATCAAATGTTGCCGGATTTAGTGCGTTTTGTTGATTTCACTGCATTACGTCGTTTAAGTCAGATTTCAAAAGGTTTAAGCACACCAGCAACAAAACGAAAAAGAGCGGTCAAAAAATCGGAAGATTTAAATGCTGAAAATTGATTAAACTTAATACAATTAAGTAAAAAAAAATGGGAAAGCGCTTGCGAAAAGCGTGAATTTTATATAACATTTGCTCCCAGTTTTCTTGCGAAATCGCAATTTAGAGAAGAAAGAATAATGTACAATATTTTATTATTTGTTTATGTATTAATTTGTATCGCCTTAATCGGCTTTATCCTTATTCAACAAGGTAAAGGCGCGAACGCAGGTGCGTCATTTGGCGGCGGTGCATCAGGTACGATGTTTGGTTCTGCAGGTGCAGGTAACTTTTTAACTCGTACCAGTGCAATCTTAGCAACTGGCTTTTTTGTGATTGCTTTAGTGTTAGGTAATATTAACTCTCACCGTGGCAACGTACACAAAGGTTCGTTTGACGATTTATCTCAAACCGCTGAACAAGTTCAACAACAGCAACAACAAGTTGCCCCAGCGGTTGAAAACAAAAATAATGACATTCCGCAATAAGGAATAAAAACAGAATAAACGCTCTGGTGGTGGAATTGGTAGACACGCTATCTTGAGGGGGTAGTGGCCGCAGGCCGTGCGAGTTCAAGTCTCGCTCAGAGCACCAACTATAAACCGACTTAATCAAGTCGGTTTTTTTTCGCCTAAAATTTGTTTAGACTGCTAGTTATTATCCCCCGTTTTAGTTACAATCGGTCAATTTCTTTTTTTTAGAAACCCATTAGGAGAGCACTATGAACTTCCCTCAAATCGCCCAACAAGTGATTGATAAACTTGGCGGTAAAGACAACATCGCCACCGCAGCACATTGCGCAACGCGTTTACGTATTGTGTTAAACGATGAAAGCAAAGTGGACAAAGAAGGTATTGATAACATTGAAGGCGTGAAAGGGCAGTTTGCTGTCGCGGGTCAATATCAAATTATCTTCGGTTCTGGCACAGTGAATAAAGTCCATGCTGAACTTACCAAATTGCTTGGTATCGGCGATGTGAGCAAAGCCGAAGTGGCAGAAGCGGCGTCAGGCAATCAAAACTTATTGCAACGTTTGGTGAAAGGCTTAGCAGATATTTTCGTGCCAATCATTCCAGCAATCGTCGCAGGCGGTTTGTTAATGGGTATTCACTCCATGCTTACAGCGAAAGGTTTCTTCGTTGATGAATTAAGCGTGATTGATATGCACCCTGGTCTTGCGGATTTGGTGGACTTCATTAATACCATCGCGAATGCACCATTTGTGTTCTTACCGGTATTACTTGGTTTCTCTGCGACCCGTAAATTCGGCGGTAACCCATTCTTAGGGGCAGCGCTTGGGATGTTGTTGGTTCACCCTGCATTAGCAGACGGGTGGAACTACGCATTAACCCTTGCTCAAGGCAAAATCCAATACTGGAATGTATTCGGTCTTGAAATTGAAAAAGTCGGCTATCAAGGCACGGTTATCCCAACATTAGTTTCTGCTTGGGTATTAGCAACCTTAGAAAAAACCTTCCGTAAATTTGTCCCTTCTTACTTAGATAACCTGATTACCCCATTATTCTCGCTCTTTATTGCAGGCTTCTTAGCGTTTACCGTAATTGGTCCAATCGGTCGTGAAGCGGGTTCATTAATTGCATCAGGTTTAACTTGGTTATATGACACCTTAGGTTTCGTGGGCGGCGCAATCTTCGGGGCATTCTATGCACCTATCGTTATCACCGGTATGCATCAAACCTTCATTGCAGTTGAAACACAATTATTGGCTGAAATGGCAAATACAGGCGGTACCTTTATTTTCCCTATCGCGGCAATGTCAAATATTGCACAAGGTGCGGCCTGTTTAGGTGTGGCAGTGGCATTAAAAGATCCAAAAGTACGCGGTTTAGCGGTACCATCAGGTATCTCTGCATTATTAGGGATTACTGAACCGGCAATGTTCGGGGTGAACTTACGTTATCGTCAGGCTTTCTTTGCGGCGATGATTGGTTCAGGCTTAGCAAGTGCCTTTATCGCATTCTTCAATGTAAAAGCCATTGCATTAGGGGCAGCCGGTTTCTTAGGTATTCCATCGATCAAACCAGATAGCCTTGCGATGTACAGCATCGGTATGGTGATTTCATTTGTGGTGGCATTCACGCTTTCAGTCGTTTTCGTGAAACGCGCACAAGCAAAAGCATAATCGAAATAAAAAAGAAAAAGCACGAGTTTAACCTCGTGCTTTTTTGTTTGGAAAAATGTGCCTAAAAATGGCCGCACTTTCAGTGAGAATTAGCCTTCTCGACAATTTAACCAAGTGCTTTTCATACCTTGATTATTCTTGTAATACACGGAATTATTTTCACGAGCGATTAAATCAACATAACTGCCATCAATCGGCTCATAAGAACGATAAATCACTTCAAAGCGATTTCCGCGAGCATTTAAGGTGCGATTTTCCACATGATCAAACGGCACTGCTTTTCCACCGTCTAATTGGAAATAAATACCAAAGTTATCTTTCATGCGGCTTTCTCTTGAAAGCGGGAAGTAAGTGGTTAAATAAGAATTCGAGCCCGTTTCTGAATTACGGCAAGAATAGTAATAACGCTTGTAATCTTTCGGATTGTTTAATTCCATTTGGCTAATGTTATTTTTAAGGTATCGTGTTTTAACGGTTTTCTTTGGTTGTTGTGTTGTGGTACAAGCAAACAACCCTACGAATGCCGCCGTGAGTAATGCTATTTTGAATTTATTCATTGATAAAGTTCCGAGAGTAGAGTGAATGAGAAAGGGAGTATGATAGCGGAAATTGGCGATTGTGCAAGGGATGATATGCTATAGAAGGTTTTGAAATTAGGCGCACATAGAAGGTGCGCCACATAGGATTTAAAATTTATTTTTAATTTTGCTTAATGATTCTTGCATTGCATTTTCAAGTTTCTTGATATTTTTAACATGCCATTTTATTGCAATATTCCAATTATCATAATCATCACGAATAAAAGATGTTGAGACTGAAATTCTTGAAGCTTTTCTATCATCTAAACGTTCCCAGTTTAGTTCCCCACCAAATTTGCTTTCAATTAGCTCTCTTTCTTCATTGAGTAAATCAAATATTTTTTTATTTTCTTCTACCGATTTTCTATCTATATATAACTCAGCTCTGATTTTATCTTTTAATAAAACAAGAGAGTATATAACTCCAGGTATAATTCCTGATGCTGCAGCAATCCAGTTATCACTAGATCCTGTTCTATTACTATATAGCTCTAAGGAATTAGATTTACCGTATTCTAATAATCTAGACCAATATTGAGAGTAAACACTATCGCTAATATTTTTAGCTATAGCAATATCTTTTTCTTCCGTTTCCTTAATAGTTGCCCTTATCGTAAATTCCTCAATTTCAGGTACTGGTATAATTTTATCTATATCAATAATAACATCATTACCAAATAAATACGGAACAACTTTAATACACTGTATATCTATTCTATTACCTCTTAACCATAATACGGTACTTGTTACTTCAGGTCTGAATTCTCTAGCCACTAATATTATTCTTTGAGAATATCCAATATTTATATTGGCATCTTCATTGTTAAGATGCTCAGATAATTTTTGTTCCGCATTATATTTTTCACCTGGATATTTTTTATCTAAATATTCTTGATAAATTGAAATTATTTCATTTTTAGTTAATGTAGAGCAATAGGAAACATATTTTAATGCTTGCCATGTTACATCTTTGCCACTATCGTCCAGCTTATTTTCGATAATAACTAGATTTCCGTTCTTATCTATAGCTAATAGGTCTAAACGCTCTTTTGTTTTGTCAAATCGATTAAACTCTTTCTGTATGATTAGTAAATCTTCATCTTCTCCAAGCTCTTTTGACAATATTTTGGGATCACTATCAATCCATTCTTGTAAATCATATCTCTCGGTTAAACCATGTTCAGAAAATTTTGTTTCATTAATTTTTACTAATTTTTTTACTTCTTCGTTTAACACATACATCTTGATATTCCTTATTTATGGTTAATATTATTTATATTTTTTATAAAATTTACTTCATCGCCACACCCAACCACTTCATCATCTCTCTCTCATCCCAACCTTTACGTTTGGCATAATCTTGAGCTTGGTCTTCATCGATGCGACCTAAAGTGAAATAGTTACTTGCAGGGTGGGTGAAGTACCAACCACAGACGGAAGCAGCCGGCCACATTGCATAGCTTTCGGTGAGTTTCATGCCGATGCGTTGTTCTACTTCTAATAAATCCCAAATCAAGGCTTTTTCGGTATGCTCTGGGCAGCTTGGATAACCCGGTGCAGGGCGGATGCCGACATAGTTTTCATTGATTAACCCTTGGTTATCGAATTCTTCTTGCGTGTAGCCCCAAATGCGGGTGCGAAGCTCAAAGTGCAGGTATTCTGCCATGGCTTCGGCTAAGCGGTCGCCTACAGCTTGTAGTAAGATAGCGTTATAGTCATCGCCTGCCGCTTTATAGCCTTCTACTAATTCCATTTCTTCAATGCCCGCACAGACGGCAAACATACCCATCCAGTCTTTTTTGCCACTTTTGCGATCAGCAATAAAGTCACTTAAAGCAAAGTTAAACGGGCTTTTGCTGTTTTTGCCCCGTTCGGTTTGTTGACGTAAGCCATAGGCCGTGCCGATTGGTTGTGTGCGTTCTTCATCAGCGAAAAGCACCACATCATCGCCCACACGTTCCGCAGGGAAAATGCCTAAAATACCGCTTGGGTTGAGTTTGTGGTTTTGCTCTAATTCATCTAAAACCACTTGCGCATCATTCCATACTTTACGTGCTTCTTCGCCGCCTTCCGGATAATCAAAGGCATCAGGGTAACCCCCCATCAAGCCCCAAATGCGGAAGAATGGTGACCAGTCGATAAATTTGCGTAATTCAGCAATTGGCACATTTTTAAATTCCACAATGCCAGTCTGATTTGGTTTTGGTGGTACATAATCTGCCCATTCTCCACTAAAGCCATCAAAGCGGTTTGCGCGAGCTTCTTCAATGCTCAATTGCTTACGAAGTGGTTTACGGTTGGAGAAAGATTGTTGAATTTTCTCGTAATCTTTCTTGAATTGTTCCCACAATGCCGCACGGCTTTCAGGATTCATTAATGTCGCACACACCGTCACCGCGCGGGAGGCGTTAGAGGTATAAAATACGCCGTGTTCTTTATATTTTGGATAAAGTTTAATCGCCGTATGTTCTTTAGAAGTGGTTGCACCGCCAATCATCACAGGTAGATTCAAACCTAAGCGAGTCATTTCCCCCAAGAAGTATTCCATCTCATCTAGAGAAGGGGTAATCAAACCACTTAACGCGATGATATCCGCTTTTTCATCAATGGCGGTTTGAATGATTTTGTCCGCAGGCACCATCACGCCCAAGTCAATCACTTCAAAGTTATTACATTGCATCACCACGCTTACGATGTTTTTACCAATATCGTGCACGTCGCCTTTTACAGTCGCAATCACTACTTTACCGTTGCTTGAGCCTTTTTGTTTGGTTGCGTTGATGAATGGCTCTAAATAGGCTACGGATTGTTTCATTACGCGCGCAGATTTCACCACTTGTGGCAGGAACATTTTACCGTCACCGAATAAATCGCCGACTACGTCCATGCCCGCCATCAACGGGCCTTCAATTACATCTAATGGGCTTGGTAAGGTTTGGCGGGCTTCTTCCGTATCTTCCACAATGTAAGTGGTAATCCCTTTCACCAGCGCGTGTTTTAAACGTTCTTCCACTGGCCAAGTGCGCCATTCTGCGACAGAATCGACCGCACTTTCATCGTTGCCTTGGTTACGATATTTTTCTGCAATATCGAGTAGTTTTTCAGTGGCATCAGGGCTGCGGTTTAATACCGCATCTTCCACGATTTCACGCAATTCAGGATCGAGATCGTCATAAATTGCCAGTTGTCCTGCATTCACAATCCCCATATCCATGCCTTGTTTGATGGCGTGATAGAGGAAGACGGCGTGAATCGCTTCACGCATCACGTTATTACCACGGAATGAGAAAGAGACATTCGACACCCCGCCCGAGATTTTCGCGTGCGGTAGCGCGCGTTTAATACGCCCCGTGGCGTTGATAAAATCTACACCGTAGTTGTTGTGCTCTTCAATCCCTGTACCGATGGCAAAAATGTTCGGGTCAAAAATAATATCTTCTGGCGGGAACCCGACTTGATTCACCAAAATGTCATAAGCACGGCTACAAATTTCAACTTTGCGATTTTCGGTGTCGGCTTGTCCCACTTCGTCAAATGCCATCACCACCACAGCTGCGCCGTATTTACGCACCAATTTGGCGTGTTCAATAAAGATTTCTTCGCCTTCTTTTAATGAAATAGAGTTCACAATCGGTTTACCTTGTACCGACTGCAAACCAGCTTCAATTACTTCCCATTTAGACGAGTCGATCATGACAGGTACTTTTGCTGCATCCGGTTCGGTTGCCATAATATTGAGGAAACGAGTCATGCATTTTTTGCCGTCTAATAAGGCTTCGTCCATATTGACATCGATCACTTGTGCACCATTTTCCACTTGGTCGATAGCAATTTCAATGGCTTCAGCAAATTTGTCTTCTTTAATTAAACGTTTGAATTTCGCCGAACCTGTCACGTTATTACGTTCGCCCACGTTCACAAATAGGCTTTCATCATCAATATTCAGTGGTTCTAAGCCTGATAAACGCATCGCAGTTTTAATTTCAGGCAATTTACGAGGTGGAATACCTTGCATTGCATCTGCAAAGGCTTTGATGTGCTCCGGTGTTGTACCACAACAGCCGCCGACAATGTTCACAAAGCCACTTTCAGCCCATTCTTTAAGATGTGCCGCCATCTCTTCCGCCCCTAAATCATAGCCACCAAAAGCATTCGGCAAGCCCGCATTCGGGTGAACAGACACATAGGTTTCGCTGATTTTAGATAGTTGTTCAACATACTGGCGGAGTTCTTTCGGACCTAGCGCACAGTTCAAACCAAACGTTAGCGGTTTGGCATGGCGAAGCGAGTTGTAGAACGCTTCGGTGGTTTGCCCTGAAAGGGTTCGACCGGAAGCATCGGTAATGGTGCCGGAAATCATAATCGGCAATTCCACACCTAATTCTTCAAATACCGTTTCAATGGCGAAAATGGCAGCTTTTGCGTTTAACGTGTCGAAAATGGTTTCGATCATGATTAAATCAGCACCACCTTCGATTAATCCTTTAGTGGCTTCAGCATAGGCATTGACCAATTCCATAAACGTCACATTACGGAAACCTGGGTCGTTTACATCAGGAGAAATAGAGGCTGTGCGGTTAGTTGGCCCTAACACGCCAGCAACAAAGCGAGGTTTTTCTGGTGTGCTGTATTTATCTGCGGCTAAACGTGCTAATTTTGCGCCTGCAAAATTCAGTTCGTAGGCAATAGACTGTAAATCATAATCCGCTTGCGCGATGGTGGTAGAACTGAAAGTATTGGTTTCAATAATATCGGCGCCTGCGGCTAAATATTTCTCATGAATGGCAGAAATTAACAGGGGTTGGGTTAAGGTGAGCAAGTCATTATTACCACGTAAATCAACCGCACTTTCTTTAAAACGCTCGCCTCTAAAATCAGTCTCGGTGAGTTTATATTTTTGGATCATCGTCCCCATCGCACCATCTAAAATAAGGATGCGTTCAGTGAGGGATTTTTTTAGTAATTCGGTTTGATTATGTGACATAGACAGCTCTTTTTAAAATCAATCAATATTGGTCGGAATAATAGGGATAAGCATGGATACTGTCAAATAAAAGGGGAGAAAGTGCGGTAAAAAAATGGAATGTTTTCAAAAAGAAAGGCGGACAAATGTCCGCCGAATGGTTAGCAATATTTGCTGTCCGAGTAAAAAAACAGATTAACGTAGAAATGCCGGAATATTTTTTTCGTATTCACTGATGGCATCTTCATGTTGTAACGTCAAACCGATGTTATCCAAGCCGTTTAACAAACAATGACGGCGGAATTCATCCAGTTCAAAGGTATAAACTTTGTCGCCTACGGTCACTGTCATGGCTTCCAAATCCACATGAATTTGTTTGCCTTCATTTGCCCATACCCATTGGAAGATTTCTTCCACTTCTTCTTCGCTTAAACGAATTGGTAACATGTGGTTATTTAAGCTGTTGTTGTAGAAAATATCCGCAAAACTTGGTGCGATCATCACTTTGAAACCGTAATCGGCAAGCGCCCAAGGCGCATGTTCACGAGAAGAACCGCAACCAAGGTTTTTACGTGCTAATAAAATGGTTGCACCTTGATATTGTGGATAATTCAATACGAAATCTGGATTTGGTTTAGTGCCTTCTACATCCAAATAACGCCATTCATGGAATAAGTGTTTGCCGAAACCTACGCGCGTAATCGCTTGTAAAAATTGTTTTGGAATAATCGCATCCGTGTCCACGTTTGCCGCATCCAATGGCACTACTAGGCCTGAAAGTTGTTTAAATCCTGCCATTTTCTGCTCCTTAGTTTAATGTGACGTCACGAATATCAACGAATTTACCGAACATTCCCGCTGCCGCTGCCATCGCAGGACTTACTAAATGGGTACGCCCATTACGGCCTTGGCGACCTTCAAAGTTACGGTTCGAAGTAGAAGCACAACGTTCCCATTCACCTAAACGGTCATCGTTCATCCCTAAACACATTGAGCAGCCTGGGTTACGCCATTCAGCACCCGCTTCGATAAAGATTTTATCCAAGCCTTCTTTTTCCGCTTGTTCTTTGACTAAACCGGAACCCGGCACCACTAAAATCCGTTTTACGTTATCGGCTTTTTTACGGCCTTTCATCACCGCCGCAGCGGCGCGTAAATCTTCGATACGTGCATTAGTACAAGATCCGATAAACACTTGATCCACAGGGATTTCTTTTAAATCAGCGTTAGCTTCTAAGCCAATATAATTCAACGCTTTTTCTGCTGAAGCACGAGTGACGGGATCTATCATTTCTGCTGGATTTGGCACTGGCTGATCGATACCGATTACTTGGCCTGGATTTGTTCCCCAAGTTACCTGTGGCGCAATATCTTTGGCTTCTAATGTGATGACCGTGTCAAATTTCGCATCATCATCGGATTTTAAGGTTTTCCAATAAGCAACGGCATCATCCCAATCTTTACCTTTTGGTGCATGTGGACGACCTTTTAAGTATTCGAAAGTCGTTTCATCTGGTGCGATTAAGCCAGCTTTCGCGCCCATTTCAATCGCCATATTACATACAGTCATACGGCCTTCCATAGAAAGGTCACGAATAGCTTCACCACAGAATTCCACCACATGGCCTGTACCGCCTGCCATGGTAGTTTTACCGATAATGGCAAGAATAATGTCTTTTGCGGTAATGCCTGGCGCCACTTTGCCACGCACTTCAATTTTCATATTTTTCGCACGAGCTTGTTTTAAGGTTTGGGTGGCTAATACGTGTTCGACTTCGGATGTACCGATACCAAATGCTAAGGCTCCGAATGCACCGTGGGTGGCAGTATGAGAGTCACCACACACGATAGTCATGCCTGGTAAGGTTAAACCTTGTTCAGGTCCCATCACATGCACGATGCCTTGTTCTTTTGTGGTCATATCGAACAATTGAATACCGGTCGCTTTTGTGTTTTTTGCGAGCTCCAATACTTGAATTTTCGCTTGGCCTTCAAGTTTGTTCACATCACGTACTTGGGTAGAAATACTGTGATCCATTGTACCGAAAGTTTTACTTACTTGACGTACTTGGCGGCCTGCCACACGTAAACCATCAAAGGCTTGTGGGCTGGTCACTTCATGGATTAAATGACGGTTAATATACAAAATCGGCGTTTCGCCTTCAGCTTCGTATACCACATGGGCATCGAATAATTTTTCGTAAAGAGTTTTTGCCATAATTTTTCTCAATTCGTTAGAGTAGTAAGTGCGGTCAAATTTCGGAGTATTTTTGAACCGCACTTTAATTGTTTTTTATTAGATTGCGTTAGCGATTAATGTACCCATTTCCGCAGTTGAAACAGGGGTGGAATCATCGGCTAAATCACCCGTACGGTGACCATTTGCTAAGACTTTTTGTACGGCATTTTCAATCGCATCAGCCGCATCATTTAAGTTGAAGCTATAACGCAACATCATTGCCGCAGAAAGAATTTGTGCGATTGGGTTGGCAATGCCTTTGCCAGCGATATCCGGTGCAGAACCGCCAGCCGGTTCATATAAACCAAAACCTTCTTCGTTTAAGCTAGCAGATGGTAACATCCCCATAGACCCTGTGATCATCGCCGCTTCATCAGAAATAATATCACCAAAAATGTTAGAGCAGAGAAGCACATCGAAAGACTCAGGCGCTTTGATTAATTGCATGGTCGCGTTGTCGATATAAATGTGATCTAAGGTGACTTCAGGGTAGTCTTTCGCCACTTCTGTCACAGTTTCACGCC
>OGJT01000141.1_pt1 | contig 45081 bp, 36 predicted proteins | sample 1572331 | NCBI WGS metagenome assembly OGJT01 (sample SAMEA2582094, study PRJEB24529) | metagenome | biome: Human gut stool | place: China | collected 2011
CGAGGGCGTCTGTCCCTACTTTATAGCCTCACCTTCCAGCTCCTCTCCGAATGGAATAACCCCACCCAGCCTCCCCAAAGGGGAGGAGTGCCTAACGGGAGCCGGTTAGGAAAAGGCATTCTTAATACAAAGGGGGCGTTTCTTCACATCGAAGAGACGCCCTCTTTAAATGAAAGAGAGCGTCTTGTTTAAATCAGTAGATTGTATGCTAATTGACTTCCGTTGCCCACTCCTACTCTTTGTGGAGGCAGGGTGGGGTGTAGGGAAACCTATATCATATTATTCTTTGGGTTTATTTCCCTTCTCAATAACGTCCATCACTTCCTTTAACTCCTCATCTTCATGCTCCTTCGTGACGTATCTTTGCCAGTAAGCAATGATGAGTGTCGTAAGCGGAAGAGCGATAATAAGACCGATAAAGCCTAACAATGCCCCCCAAACAGAGAGCGAGAGGAGGAGGATGGCAGGGTTAAGTCCCATAGCCTTACCCATTATCTTCGGTGTAATCACCATATCCATAAGTGCTTGAACGATGGCGAATACAGCTAAAGCCGAGCCAAAGATAATCCAGAAATTCTGCCCCGTATCAGCCGCTTTAAGCAATGCTAAGAATGCAGTTGGGATGAGGGCGAAAGTGTGGAGATATGGGATAAGGTTGAGAACTCCTATCAGTATGCCCAGACCAATAGCCATTGGGAAGTCGATGATGGTGAATCCTATACAGAAGAGAACGCCCATGCAGAGCGATACAAGCCCCTGCCCACGCACGTAGTTATTGAGTTCTCGTTCCACATCCTGCTCTAATTCGCGCCAGAAAGGACGTGCTTTTTTAGGGAAGATCCTTATCCAATTGGAGGTGAGGAACTCGTAATCCAGCAAGATAAAGAACATATAGAGTAAGGTGATGAAAGACGCTATGATGGATAGCACGATACTAGCTGTTTGCCCTATAACAGAGAACAGTTTGGGCATAACCGATTTAATGGCATCGGTGAAGTCGGGGCTCTTTAAGAATCGTTCTATTTGGTATTGATTCTCCGAGACCCACTGTTGGATCATAGCCGAGATATTGTTAGTATGAGCCGTCTCATGTAAGTATCTATTGGCGATAGTCATAAGTCTGTCTATCTGACCAATCATCGGTGGGACGATGAAGTAGAGCACTCCTGCGATGATGGCAATAACAAAGATCATTGTAACGATAATGCTTAGTGCCCGGCTGGGAACGTGCAACTTGTATTGAACGAACTTCACGATGGGGTAGAGGAGATAGGCTAAGAACCATGCAATAAAGAATGGTAAGAGAACGCTCGAAAGCCCTTTTATCACTAAGAAAACGGCAACAACTGCCAGAGCAGTTAGTGACCAGCGTATGAATTTATCAAATGTAATAGTCTTATCCATATCTATTTATCTTTTGATGAACATTCGTTTTTAAGGCTCTTTTGGTAACAATCGCGGCACAAGGGTTCATATTCTTGTTGTTCACCAAGCATTACTCGACGGTCATCAGCTATCAGTCGGTGACTGACATAAGCCAAAGCTCCACACTTAACACAGATGGCGTGTACCTTTGTTACATCATCAGCTATGGCACAAAGAGCGGGCATTGGACCGAAAGGAACACCTTTATAATCCATGTCAAGACCGGCTATGATGACTCGAACTCCATTATTGGCTAGTTGGTTGCAAACGTCAACGAGCCCTTCATCTAAGAACTGCGCTTCATCAATTCCCACGACATCTATATCTGAAGCTAATAATAAGATGTTACCCGAGGAGTCGATGGCTGTGGAGTGAATAGAGTTCTGGTCGTGGCTGACAACATCCTCTTCAGAGTAGCGAGTATCTATCGATGGCTTGAAAATCTCTACCCTCTGCTTAGCGAACTGAGCACGTCTCATACGGCGGATAAGCTCTTCTGTCTTACCAGAGAACATACTTCCGCATATTACCTCTATGCGTCCTTTACGACACCTTTCACCATTAAGATTATTAATCGTTACCATAATTGCTGCAAAGATAAGTATTTTCTTGGAGTTAAAGGATACTTTCTGAGCCTTAACTCCTCTATTCGTTATGTAAAAAAAGCTAATTTATTTTGCCCTTCAGTGCTTTTGCTTTACATTTGCAAGCAACAAATGGGAATATTATACCTCGTACCTACACCGGTTGGAAACATGGAGGATATGACGCTCCGTGCGATCCGAATACTGAAGGAAGCCGACTTAGTCTTATGTGAAGATACCCGAACTTCGGGCATCTTATTGAAGCATTTCGATATAAAGAACCGTCTTCTATCACATCATAAGTTTAATGAACACAGCACATCAGCAGGTATCGTCAATCGATTGAAGGCTGGTGAAACCATCGCACTCATATCTGATGCGGGTACTCCCGGTATAAGTGATCCTGGCTTCTACTTGGCTCGTGAGGCTGCAGCAAGTGGTATTACGGTACAGACCTTACCGGGTGCAACAGCTTTTGTTCCAGCTCTCGTCTCTAGCGGACTGCCCTGTGATCGATTCTGTTTCGAAGGCTTCTTACCACAAAAGAAGGGTCGTAAAACACATTTGGAGAGCTTAGCTGATGAGACGCGAACAATGATTTTCTATGAATCACCTTATAGGGTTGTGAAGACATTGAGCCAGTTTGCGGAGGTGTTCGGTGCTGATCGACAAGTAAGTTGTTGTCGTGAGATATCGAAGGTACATGAGGAAAGTGTTCGAGGAACGCTTGCCGAGGTTATCAACCACTTCGAGGAAACAGAGCCAAGAGGCGAGTTTGTGATAGTGGTTGCCGGTAAAGAGAAGGTTAAGTCTTCGACTAAGAAGGCGCGAAATAATATTAAAGAGTAATGTTATGAAGAAACTTTTAGTAGTGGCAGTATGTGGAGCTCTTGCACTGGCATCCTGCAATCAAGACAAGAAAACAGCGTTTAATCCAGCACAGATACAGAACGATTCCTTACGTGCAATTATTGATGCTCGTGATAACGAGATTAATGACATGATGGGGACACTCAATGATATTCAACAGGGATTTGCTGATATCAATGAGGCAGAGAATCGTGTGACTATTGCCAAGGATAGCGAGAGTAAGGATAAAAACGAGCAGGTGAAAGAGAACGTACAGTTCATTGCTCAACGTATGAAAGAGAATCGTGAGCTTATAAAGAAACTGCAACAACAGTTGCGCGAGACGGGGTTCAAGGGTGATGCAATGAAGAAGACTCTTACGCAGCTAACCAATCAGTTGGTTCGTAAAGAGGGTGAATTGAAACGCTTGCGCAGTGAGTTAGAGTCAAAGAATATTCATATTAAGGAGCTTGATGAGACGATCACAGGTCTGAATACAGATGTAGAAAACCTCAAGACAGACAAGGAGAACCTTACAACCGAGAAGGAGAACCTAACGACGGAGAAAGAGAATCTGCAGAACGAAAGCAATCAGAAGACTGAAACGATCAATACGCAAGATAAGCAGTTGAACACTGGTTGGTATGTATTCGGTACTAAGAGCGAATTAAAGGGACAGCGTATTCTTGATGGAGACAGGGTATTGCAGGGTGCTTTCAACAAGAGTTACTTCACGAAGATAGATATCCGCATTACCAAGGAAATCAAACTTTATAGTAAGAGTGCACGACTGTTAACGGCGCACCCAAGCAGTAGCTACAGCTTATCAGCTGATACAAATGGTCAGTATGTACTTCGTATTACTGACCCACAGACTTTCTGGAGTACAAGTAAATACTTGGTTATTCAGGTTAAGTAACCTTATATATATAACAAGGAAGAGGCATTCTCGTGATGAGAGTGCCTCTTCTTTGTATGTGTTAGATGGTTTTATGGTCATTTGTTGAAGTCTGCTAGCTTTGAAGTAAGGAGCAGACTCAACATGATAAAGGTGGAACCAATGGCTAAACTAATGTATTTAATGTTGTTGAGAAGGGCTATGATAAACTCCGAGTTAGAACCTTGCTTAAGTGATTCTGTTAGGTCGGGTAGGGTGAAGCTCGCGATAGTGACAATAGTTCCTAATACGATTCCAATAGCCAGCATGATGATGGAGAACCGTTTGTTCTTACGTTTCTCCTCACGTTGATAAGCCTTTACTTCATCAATAAGAGCCATCTGGCGGTGTAGTCTTTGCATGAAGGCTGCATCGTCGGTGAGCTTTGGCTGATAATCAGTCAGCAGGTCTTTTAAGTATTTATCTTCGTCCATCTTTCAATAAGCGTTTTAGTTGTTCCCGTCCTCGGGATAGTTGTTTCTTAATCGCATCCTCACTGTTATCGGTTATTTCAGCAATCTCTTTGATTTGATATCCTTGCATATAATAAAGGAGAATACTGGTTCTTATCGTTTCAGAGAGCGTGGCTAATGCCGCATGAAGAGCTTGATAACGGAAGCAATCATCTGCGTTTGCTGTTCCTTGAAGCGTAAACACTTTCTCTAAAGATAGTTTATTTTGCTCTTTCTGTTTACGTTTAGCATCAATAAAGATGTGGTATGCTATCTTTAATAACCATGCCGAGAACTGTCCGCGTTCATCATATTGCTCACAGTGGAGGTAAGCCTTGATAAGAGTCTCTTGTGCAATATCGTCAGCCTCAGCGCTGTCTCCGCAGCACAAAGCCATCAGGAACCGACGTAGATGAGCCTGTTCCTGATTGACTTGATTGACGAATTGATTTCTGGTCATACGCTCTTATTCGTTCTCTGAAACCTGATTAAGTGACTTCTTTCCGCTTTTGTAAGCTACTAACAGACCAATCCCGGTTGCTAAAGGTATTATTCCAAAGATCGCAAGGAAACCGATATCCATTCCTTGATACCCGTTGATGAAGCTCGTTGTGACTGTTGCTATAATGCAGACAGCCCCTCCGATTGAACAAATGGAACCCCATAAGATTTCTTGATGTAGCCTATTAAGCATCCTCTCTTTGTATGTCTTCTGTGGAGGATTAAGTTTGCTTAGGAACTCTTGTTCGTCAATATCGCTGTTCTTCTCTATTGCAGCCATGATAATCTCAGTTCTTTTGTTTGTTTCATGCTGCTTCTTTTTATAGGCAATGTAGGCGATAACAATAGGAAGAACTACTACAACTCCTAAAGGAACGATGATTGATGTGAGTGCGCCAAGTGTTATTGGATTCATAACTTTATACTTTTTAATTTGTTATACATTGGTTGTGAATATTGAACCGATTCGTATGTATAACGAGAGTTAGGTGTAAAAGGTGACATTGATTATTAAGTTTTTTATCATGGAAGGCTATCTTCTCTCTTGGAAGAAACGTTGCATAAGAGCCTTACACTCCTCCTCGAGGACGCCAGAGGTTACGTTTGCCTTAGGGTGGAAAGCCTTAGGAGCATATTCATGATAGCCTCGCTTTATGTCAGGGCACCCATATACAATGCGTTGAAGTTGCGCCCATCCGATTGCTCCAGCACACATGATGCAGGGCTCAACAGTAACATATAGCGTGCAATCTTGTAAGTACTTGCCTCCTAACTCGTTCTCCGCAATCGTGATGGCTTGCATTTCTGCATGGGCAGTAACGTCGTTCAAGGTTTCAGTGAGATTGTGGGCACGAGCTATGATACGATCTCGACATACTACGACAGCCCCTATTGGAATCTCACCTTCACGATATGCAGCCTTCGCTTCATCGATTGCGCGCTGCATAAAATACATGTCTTTCTTTATTTGCTCATCAGTACTCATGCCACAAAAATACGTGTTTTATTTTGATTATACAAAACTTTGTCCTATCTTTGTGGTGCGAATAATAATGTGAGAAAGGCGCATGGCATACCATAATGATCTAGGTAAATGGGGCGAAGAAGTTGCTGCTAACTATCTTCAACAGCAAGGTTATACCATCTTACATCGCAATTGGATGTATCAACATCGTGACTTGGATATTGTTGCAATGGACGCTGGAGCGTTGGTGATAGTGGAAGTGAAGACACGAAAGGACGAACGCTTTGCCAATGCCGATGCAGCTGTAACACCACAGAAGGTGCGCTCCTTGTCTCTTGCTGCTAATGCTTACGTCAAGAGATATAATATAAGTTTGGAGATACGATTCGATATTATCACCATCGTTGGATGCCCTGATGATAAGCACGAAGTACGCCATGTGAAGGATGCCTTTCTACCTTTTATATAATAGATAGCTATCATTCATGAAAATTATAGATGCAGTATTAGGTCTTTTCAAGCCTTCAGTCGTAGAAAAGAAGCAAGAAGTAAAGGTCATTCGATTACCAGAAGTGGATAGTACAAACAATTTCTTACGTAACTATACACCTGCGGAAGACGAGCCAATGACTGTTGTTGTGGCAGAACATCAGACCACTGGGCGGGGGCAAGGAACTAATACTTGGGAGAGCGAAAGCGGTAAGAACCTACTATTCTCCATCCTTGTGCATCCTACAATGCTGCCAGTCCGCAGTCAATTCTTGCTTTCTGAGGCAGGAGCTTTAGCTTTGAAAGAAGCCTTATCAAGCTATGTTGCGGATGACATACGCCTCAAGTGGCCGAATGACATCTATTGGAAGGATAAGAAACTGAGTGGAACTCTGATTGAGACCAAACTTAGTGGCGGACATATAAAGGATTGCATCTTTGGTGTAGGGCTCAATGTTAACCAATCAACATTCGTTAGTGATGCTCCTAACCCCGTCTCTCTCTGCCAGATCTTAGGGCATGAAGTAGATAAGGAAGCACTTCTCAAGCAGATAATCGCTAAGTTCCAAGAGTGTTACCACCTGTTAGAACTAGGCGGATACAATGATATTAGTGCAATGTATCACGAAGTTTTGTACCGTAAGGGAGGCTTTCATCGATACCGCGACATAGATGGCGAGTTTGAAGGAGCTATCGTTGAGGTAGAAGACAATGGGCATCTCATCCTAAGAGACCGTAGTGGAATGATTCGTGAATACCAGTTTAAAGAAGTAGAATTTATTGTTTAATTAAGATAAAGAATGGCAAGATTCAAACGTATACTATTGAAGCTCTCGGGTGAGAGTCTTATGGGTAAGCAAGGCTTTGGCATAGATCCTGAACGTTTAAGTGACTATGCGAAGCAGATAAAGGAGGTGCATGACATGGGCGTGCAGATAGGTATCGTCATTGGTGGAGGTAACATCTTCCGTGGATTAAGCGGTAGCCAGAAAGGTTTCGATCGTGTGAAAGGAGACCAGATGGGTATGTGTGCCACTGTAATTAACTCCCTCGCGCTCTCTTCAGCACTTGAGGCAATCGGCGCAAAAACCAAAGTTTTGACCGCAATTCGTATGGAACCAATAGGTGAGTTCTATAGTAAGTGGAAGGCTATTGAGGCTATGGAAGCCGGCTATGTATGTATTTTCTCTGCCGGAACAGGCTGCCCTTACTTCACAACTGATACGGGTTCTAGCCTCCGTGGTATCGAGATAGAAGCCGACGTAATGCTAAAGGGTACACGCGTAGATGGCGTTTACACTGCTGATCCAGAGAAAGACCCAACAGCGCAGAAGTACTCTGAAATCACCTATGATGAGATTTACAACAAGGGCTTGAAGGTTATGGATCTTACAGCAACGACGATGTGTAAGGAGAATGACCTGCCTATCTACGTCTTCAATATGGATGTTGTTGGAAACCTCAAGAAGGTGATGGGCGGCGAAGATATAGGTACATTGGTTCACAATTAACCCATACCTAATATTATGATAATGTGATGATTTTGATAAAGATAAGAGTGTCTAAAGTTTCTGTAAGTTACTTTTGACACTCCTACTGGTTGATATTTTTGATGTTATATACCTATAATCTGTAATCAATTCAACGATATATAGAATTATTTATTTACCTTTGCAAGCGTTTTTTTAATCGTACAAATCAATGAACAAGAGAAATACATTACTATTTATCTTCATGTTGTTCGTTAGCTTAACAGCTTTCGCACAACAGAAGCCAGCACACTTTACTGTGCAACAGAAACAAGTGTCTCCAACAGAGGTAGACCTCATCTTCTCTGCTAAGATCGATCAGGGATGGCACGTCTATTCGACTAACTTACCTGCAGATGGACCTACTTCTACCACTTTGCATGTAGAGAAAGCAGAGGGCGTAACGCCTGTTGGTAAACTAACAGCACGTGGAAAGGAATTGAATGTCTTTGATAAAGCATTCGAGATGAAGCTCCGCTATTTCGAGAATAGTGTTAGCTTTGTTCAACGTTATAAGATCACAGCAAAGACATACACGATCAGAGGTTACTTAGAGTATGGTACTTGTAACGACGAGATGTGTATGCCTCCAATGCAGGTGGAGTTTAACTTTAAGGGGAACGGCTCTGCTGAAGCTCCCGCTGCGACGCCAGCAAGCACATCAACTACCATCGATAATACTGCGTCAGCTGCTACTCCAGTAGCAGCTGATGGTTTATCTGCACTGGCTGCAATGACCGCTGACACGGCAAAAGAGGCTACCACGGCTAAGACAGACTCAACTACTGCAACGGCTCAAGCGGCTGTTCAGAGTACGCCGGATGCCGACCTATGGACGCCTGTAGTAAAGGAGTTGGCGGCATTCAACAATGCGCAAAATAACAAGAGCAACTCTCTTTGGTACATCTTCTTCATGGGTATTATAGGAGGACTCGTCGCTCTGCTCACCCCCTGCGTGTGGCCAATCATACCAATGACCGTTAGTTTCTTCCTAAAGCGTGCGAAGGACGACCGCAAGAAGGGTATTCGTGATGCCATAACATACGGTATCTCAATCATAGTAATCTATCTTGGCTTAGCGTCAATCGTAACAGCTGCATTCGGACCACAGAAGTTGAATGAGCTAGCAACCAATGCCCCGTTCAATATCTTCTTCTTCCTTCTGCTGTTAGTGTTCGCCTTTAGTTTCTTTGGATGGTTCGAACTCCGATTGCCATCATCGTGGGGCAATGCTGTAGATAACAAAGCGGCAGCGACCACGGGATTGCTTTCAATCTTCCTTATGGCGTTCACCTTGTCACTGGTTAGCTTCTCTTGTACAGCACCCGTAGTGGGACTTTTACTTGTTCAGGCAGCCACAAGCGGCGACTGGGTAGCCCCAGCAGTAGGCATGTTCGGCTTCGCCTTGGCGTTAGCCTTGCCTTTCACGCTCTTCGCCCTCTTCCCATCTTGGTTGAAGCAAGCACCTAAGTCAGGTTCATGGATGAATATGATTAAGGTCGTGTTAGGCTTCATTGAATTGGCATTCTCACTGAAGTTCCTATCAGTAGCCGATCTCGCATACGGATGGCACATCCTAGATCGTGAGACATTCCTATCTATTTGGATTGCACTCTTTGGTTTGCTCGGTCTCTATCTCATAGGAAAACTTAAGTTCCCGCACGATGATTCGGAGCAGAAGGCAATGCCTGTACCAGCCATTATGCTAGGTCTTTGCTCATTAGCATTTGCTATTTATATGGTTCCGGGGCTTTGGGGCGCACCTTGTAAGGCGGTTAGTGCCTTCGCACCACCTATCAATACACAGGATTTCAATCTAGCTCCACAAACCGTACATGCCCAATATACCGATTATGAAGAGGGCATGCGTGCAGCCGCAGCAGCAGGGAAACCAGTCTTAATAGACTTTACGGGCTTCGGATGTGTTAACTGTCGTAAGATGGAAGCATTGGTATGGACCGACTCTCGTGTAGCTGATAAGCTCATGAAAGACTATGTTCTTATCTCGCTCTATGTAGATGATAAGACTCCGTTGAAACAGCCTGTAGAGGTGAAACGTCCTGATGGTTCTACTCGCACTCTGCGCACTGTGGGCGATAAGTGGAGCTATCTTGAAGAAACGAAGTTCGGTTATCTCGCACAGCCCTTCTATGTGCCATTGGATAATGCTGGTAAGCCTCTCAATGGTAGCTTCAGCTTCAAAGAGGACGTGAAAGCCTATCTTGACTTCCTTGATAAGGGGCTTGAGAATTACAAAGTAGGTAAGTAATCAATGGTATAAGACAACACTTCTCTCCTTGGGAGAGGTGGGGTGGATTTCAAGAGACGCTCTTCTTTGTGGAAGAAAGGCGTTTCCTTGATACGAAGAGAGGCTTTCTTTATAGCAAAGGAAGCCTTTCTTTAAATGGAACAGGAAGTCGCTTCAAAGAGTGATGACACCTTTGTACAAATAAAGAGAGTATATCGTTGGTTCGTGGGAACCTTGATATACTCTCAAACATATTTATCAACTTTAATACTATGGGTTCATTCTTGCTGGTCATCCTCTACTTCCATGAAGTCTACATATTCGCCTTCACTATCAGGGATAACCTGTTTATTGCGTTCCTCTAAGGGTCTATTATCTGTAATCGTAGGCTCGTTCGATTGTGTTTCCTGCTGTTGTCTGTATGGATTAAACTGCTTCCGAGCACGTGTCAGTTGCTTATAGAAAGCATAAGCAACCCATCCTATCATGATGAGGAAGAATACAAATATGAGGAAAGCAAACTTCAGTAAATCTTCTATCATAGTGTTCCTTTGTGTTATTACTTACTTGCCTGCTGCTTAACTATCGCTGATAATACAACGTACCAAGCAACGATGATGGCAAAGGCAGTAATACCGAAGATTACTAAAAGAGGAATGCTGGTGAGTAAGAAGATGTATTTTACCTCATTACCTTTCCATCCCCAATGCTTAAACTTTAGTGCGAACATTGGTATCTCAGATACAAGTAGCCACGAACTAACCAATATTCCAATCAGAATTAGGTATAGTGTCCAAGGGCGATAATACATCTGTTCTCCGATACCAACCAATAACGAGCCCCAGAAGAGGGCGTTGGCAGGCGTTGGCAAACCTATGAATCCGAGTGCTTGACGCTCATCGAGATTGAACTTAGCAAGGCGCAATGCAGAGAAAGCAGCCATGATGTAAGCTACGAAAGGGAGGTAGGGACGTAGAGGCTCGAGGAACTCTGGATAGCTCATCAGCTGTAGTTGAGTAAAGATAATAGTAGAGGGAGCTACGCCAAAGGTAATGTCATCCGCAAGAGAGTCAAGTTCTTTACCAATTGGAGAACTGACATGTAAGAGGCGAGCAGTCATGCCATCGAAGAAGTCGAAGACTGCTCCAATAATAATCCAAAGCAACGCAATCTTCGCTTCACCAGTGAAAGCAAATGCCGTCGCGATGCAACCTGAAATCAAGTTACAGCATGTTATGCTGTTAGGAATATGTTTCTTCATTATTACCCGTTTATTTCTTAGGCTTCAACTTAGCGATAACTGTTTGGTCGCCAGTTGTTGCCTGTCCCATTTTAACGCATACTTCAGAGCCTACAGGGAGGAAGATATCAACACGACTGCCCAACTTGATGAAGCCAAGGTGCTCATCAATATAACATTCCTCACCCTCCTTAGCATAAGTCACAATGCGTCGTGCCATAGCACCAGCAATCTGCCTGCATAACACATCAGTGCCATCAGGAGTAGTAATAATGGTATCGGCATGTTCATTCTCCTCACTTGCCTTAGGAAGCCAAGCCTTGTGAAAGTTGCCATCAAAGTGTTGTACTGATTTAACTACGCCATCTACAGGGAACCAGTTGGCGTGTACATTCCATAAACTCATGAATATTGAGATCATTAAACGGCGTTCATGGAAGTAGGTGTTTTCGTCTACTTCTTCTATAACTACGATGTGTCCATCCGCAGGAGCAACTACTATGCCTTCGGTCTCCTCGCTGCCAAAATAGCGGATAGGGCATCTGTAGAAGTTTAAAACAATTCCGTAGACTGTACCGAAGACTACTGCAAAGATCCAAAAGGGTATCTTTGACGGAATTGCAAACCATAGAATTAACGCGATAAGGGCTAAACATATACCGCTATAGAGCAGCGTGTCTGTACCTTCGCGATGTATTCTTATCTTCTTTAGCTTCTTTTTAATTTTCCCCATGGTCGTTAAATCGACGTTTTGTAACGCTTGCAAAGGTACTTCTTTTTGGTCGTTTCTACAAATTTTCATTATTATTCTTTTGGCTATATGGGCTTTTCGTCGTAACTTTACAGCTCAAAATTCGTAGCTTAATGGAAGATTACATACATTTACATGTGCATACTAATTACTCCATTCTAGATGGTCAATCAAAGGTAACAAGGCTTGTTGATAAGGCAATCGCTGATGGAATGAAGGGTATGGCGATAACTGATCATGGCGTGATGTTCGGTATCAAAGAGTTTTCGGACTACTGCGCTAAGGTCAATAAGGAGCGTAAGAAGAATGGTGAAGAGCCTTTCAAACCTATCTTCGGATGTGAGATGTATGTTGCCCGACGCACTATGCACGATAAAGATAAGTCCATGCACGATAACTCTGGATATCATCTTATCGTCTTAGCAAAGAACTATAACGGCTACAAGAACCTTATTAAGCTCGTTTCTCACGCTTGGGTGGATGGCTACTACTATCGTCCTCGAACGGATCGAGCCGAGTTGGAGAAGTATCATGAGGACTTAATCGTATGTTCGGCATGTATTGCTGGTGAGATACCAAGTAAGATTATACATGGAGATATTGATGGTGCGCGTGAAGCCTGTGAGTGGTATCATCGTGTATTCGGCGATGACTTCTATCTAGAGTTGCAACGTCATGAGGTGAAAGACCCTACTATCCTTGCCAATCGAGAGGCTTTCCCCTTGCAACAAAAGGCTAATAAAGTATTGTTGCAGTTCGCTAAGGAATATGGAATTAAGGTGGTTTGTACGAACGACTGTCACTTTGAAGATAAGGAGACAGCCGAGGCACACGATCACTTACTATGCCTTGCAACGAATGAAGACTTGGACGATCCGAAGCGCATGCGCTATTCCAAGCAAGAATGGTTCAAGTCTCGTCAGGAGATGAACGATGTTTTTTCGGACATCCCAGAGGCATTGACTAACACACTGGAGGTGCTTGATAAGGTTGAGATCTATAGTATTGACCATGGTCCTATCATGCCTTTCTTCCCCATCCCAGAGTCTTTTGGTACAGAAGAAGAGTGGGAGAAGAAGTTCACAGAAGAAGACTTATACAAGGAGTTTACCACAGATGAGAATGGTGAGAATCCTCTCTCACCCGAGGAAGGACAAAAGGTTATAGAGCGATTAGGTGGTTATGAGAAGATATATCGTATCAAGTTCGAAGCCGACTATTTAGCTAAACTAGCCTACGATGGTGCTAAGAAGCTATATGGTGACCCTCTTTCAGATGAGGTGAAGAGCCATATAAGGTTCGAGTTACACGTCATGAAGACCATGGGTTTCCCTGGTTATTTCCTTATAGTACAGGACTTTATCAATGCAGCTCGCCAAGAGTTAGGGGTCATGGTAGGGCCTGGTCGTGGTTCAGCAGCAGGTTCAGTCGTGGCTTATTGCCTAGGAATTACGAAGATAGACCCGCTTAAGTACGACTTACTGTTCGAACGCTTCCTTAATCCGGATCGTGTGAATCTCCCTGATATTGATACAGACTTCGATGATGACGGTCGTGGTCGTGTGTTGCAATGGGTCATGGATAAGTATGGACATGAGAATTGCGCGCACATCATCACCTATGGTACAATGGCAACAAAGAACTCTATTAAGGATGTTGCCCGTGTAGAGAAATTACCTATTGCAATCGCTAATGAGCTGTGTAAAGCGATACCAGATCGTTTGCCAGATGGCATGAAGATGAATCTAGCAAACGCCATCAAGTGTACCCCGCAACTGCAAGATGCAGAGGTAAGTGAGGATATCCGAGAGCGAAACACTATAAAGTATGCGAGGATGCTTGAGGGTACTGTGCGTAATACGGGGATACATGCTTGTGGCTTCATCATCTGTCGTAACCCTATTGATGATTGGGTTCCTGTATCCACAGCGACCGATCCGGACTTCCCCGAGAAGAAAGTTCCTGTAACGCAGTATGACGGTCATGTCATTGAGTCAACAGGCTTAATCAAGATGGACTTCCTCGGTCTGAAGACCTTGTCAGAGTTAAAGGAAGCATGTAAAGTTATTCGACAGACAACAGGTGACATCATCGATCTTGACAACATTCCGATAGATGATGAACTGACCTACCAGTTATATCAGAAGGGGCAAACGATAGGTACTTTTCAGTTCGAGTCAGCCGGTATGCAGAAGTACCTCCGAGAGCTTCATCCAACAGTCTTTGAGGACTTGATCGCCATGAATGCACTGTATCGTCCAGGTCCAATGGACTATATTCCCGATTTTATTAAGCGTAAGAACGATCCGTCGCTAGTAAAGTATGACATCTCATGTATGGAGAAGTACCTCAAAGATACATACGGGATTACAGTCTATCAAGAGCAAGTGATGCTCCTAAGTCGCCAGTTGGCGAGCTTCACCCGAGGTGAGAGTGATGCCTTACGAAAGGCAATGGGTAAGAAAAAGAAGGCTATCGTTGACCAGATGAAACCGAAGTTCATCAAGCAAGGACAGGCTAATGGGCACGATCCGCAGATACTGGAGAAGATATGGAGTGACTGGGAGAAGTTTGCCAGTTACGCCTTTAATAAGTCGCATGCCACGTGCTATTCGTGGGTAGCTTATCAAACGGCTTACCTCAAGGCACACTATCCCGCCGAATATATGGCAGCCTTAATGACCCGCCGTTTCAGCCAGATTACCGAGATAACCAAGCTCATGGAAGAGTGTAAAGCATTGAAGATTGCAACGCTCGGACCTGATATCAATGAGAGTCAGATAGGCTTTGGTGTAAATAAGAAAGGTGAGATTCGATTTGGTCTAGCTGCTATCAAGGGTATGGGAACAAGTGCTGCTGAGAGTATTGTAAGCGAACGGGAGAAGAATGGACCATATAAAGATATATACGACTTTGCCGAACGTGTCGACCTTAGCAATGTGAATCGTAAGGCATTCGAAAGCCTCGCTTATAGTGGTGGCTTTGATAGTTTCGGCTTGCAGAGAGAGCAGTTCTTCGGTGTATCAGGCAGAGATAGCGTCTTTCTTGATACTATCGTTCGTTACGGACAGTTATTCCAGACAGAGAAAGCAGAGCAACAGAACTCCCTCTTTGGAGGTATGGATGCTGTCGCAGTTATGCACCCCGTTGCACCGAAGACAGAGAAGTGGCCGACGATAGAAAAGCTCAACAAAGAACGCGAGTTAGTGGGTGTTTATTTGTCAGCCCACCCATTGGATGAGTATAGCGTCGTACTGAACAACATGTGTAACACGCATTGTTCGATGATAGGACGCAATGCTGATATGACGAAACTATCCCAAACTGATGAGGTAACATTCGGTGGTATCGTCACGTCAGTGAATGAGCGTTTCTCACAGAAGACGGGCAAGCCCTTTGGTTTCGTTACAATAGAAGACTTCGAGGGAACGGGTGAGTTGGCACTCTTCGGTGATGATTGGGCACGCTGGAACAATCTTCTAAAGGTGAATTACACCATATATATAACTGCTAAGTGCCAACCCCGTTATCGCAATAACCCGTTATTACTGGAGCTGAAAGTGCAGAATGTGGAGCAACTCTATGATGTTAAAGAGCATAAATTACAGCGGTTTACCATCTCAATGGATGCCTCATCTTTAGATGACGAACTCGTTTCAGAGTTGTCAACAGTGATAGATGAGCACCAAGGCAATACACAGCTGTTTATTCAGTTACGCACCTTAGAGAACTCTATTGTCACTCTTCAGAGTCGCAATAAGACAGTCAATGTAGACCGAAAGTTGATAGACTTTATCACTGCCAGTGACAAGATGGAGTTCCACATCAATTAGTTATATATAAAGGTGGCATACACTTTGTTATAACATAAGCGTGAGATATTAATTTAATAACAATCAGTATAATTATAAAAAAGTAAAGACATGGAAGTAAAAATCACTAGTGAGAACTTAGAGACTTATAAGAATGGTGACTTACCATTGGTAGTTGACCTATGGGCAACATGGTGTGGACCTTGCAAGATGGTCGGTCCAATCATCTCTGAACTAGCAGAGGAATATGATGGAAAGATCGTTGTTGGCAAGTGTGATGTTGAAGAGAATGATGATGTTGCAATCGATTTCGGAGTACGCAACATACCAACGATTCTATTCTTCAAGAACGGTGAATTAGTAGATAAGTTCGTTGGTGCTGCATCAAAAGCAGTGCTTGATGAGAAGTTCAAAGCACTGCTCTAAGCAGTCAGTTGATAGATTAATAATGGTTGAAAGCCATATTAGGCAGTCGTTAAAAGACTGTTTAATATGGCTTTTTTAGTGGGATTTTGAGGACGTTCGAAAGGTATTCCAGAAGATTACAAGTCTTTTGTAATGGTTCTCCAAGTGCTTTGTAATAGTTTTCCAAAGCATTTGGAGAGGTCTGGAATGACTGCATATAGGAACCTCTTCCAGTTTTCCTCAAGGGGAAATATAAGTTTCCTCTCTCCTTCTCTCACATAGAGTGGGGAGTAGATAGTGCCGTTTACTACAGAACAAACAGCGGATTTGCATGTTTACTTGTTAGCTCTTCGAATCGAAATAATTGTCAGAAGTAGGGACAGACGCCCTCGTCTGTCCGCCCATTTATCCTTTCATGACATCCCGTTAGGTGACATCCCCTCCTTTGAGGGGCTTGGGGAAAGCTCTTATTGCTTATGTTTTGGACGGACAGACGAGGGCGTCTGCCCCTACTCTGTGTCATTGCTTTTCATAGATGTAGATTGTAGGTAAAACTAAAGAGAGCCTCTCCTTGATATGAGAAGAGGCTCTCTTTGATGCGAAGAAGCACTCCCTTCGCATTGAAGAAAGCCTTTCTTTAAATAGTCCTGTAGGTTACACCCTCTCCTTTTAACGGGCTTGGGGAGGTTTCCTGCCGTTAGATTCAATTTCAGAAGGGTGTTGTTTCGTTACCTTAACACGTCAAGAGGCGGCTGCCATCAGGCTGTTCTTCGATCGTAACTTTGATGACGTTCTCTGGAAGAACATCCTCAACGAGCTCCGGCCATTCGAGTAGACAGAGGTTACCACTATAGAAGTAATCCTCATAACCCATGTCGTAAACCTCCTCCAACTTCTTTATTCGATAGAAATCAAAGTGATAGATAGGGTTGTCGTTGCAGTCTGTATACTCATTAATGATGGCGAATGTAGGGGAAGTTATGACGTCTTTAACCCCTAGAACTTCACAAAGTGCTTTGATAAAGGTGGTTTTTCCTGCTCCCATCTTACCATAGAAGGCAAACACCTTACCGTCTCCCATTCCCTTAATAAAGTCCTTTGCAGCCTCGTGAATGGTATCGAGACTATTGATTCTGATTTCCATATTGCTTTAATTTATCTGTTCTTTATGATCGTTTACGTGGTGTGAGCGTGACCAAAGGGACAATCATTTCTTCCAAAGAGATGCCTCCGTGTTGGAAAGTATCCTTATAGTAAGACACGTAATAGTTGTAGTTATTGGGGTAAGCAAAGAACGAATCGCCCGTAGCGAATACGTAACTTGTACTGAGGTTAGGGGCTGGCAGCTGTGCTTGATGCGGATTCTTGATAGTGAAAACCTCCTTAGCATCATAGTTAAGACTCTTTCCCAGTTTATAACGAAGGTTCGTATTCGTATTGCGATCACCGATAATCTTCACTGGATTAATCGTCCGAATGGATCCGTGATCAGTTGTGATTATCACCTTATAGTTCGATTGTGCCAACTCCTTGATGACGTCTGCAAGGACGCTGTGTTGGAACCAGCTAAGTGTAATGGAGCGATAGGCACTCTCGTCACTGGCTAGTTCACGTATCATCTTCATCTCTGTTCGGGCATGAGAAAGCATGTCGATGAAGTTAACAACGAGCACATTTAAATCGTTTTGAGCTAAGTTCTTGTATTGTTGCATGAACTTCTCAGCACCCGTTGAGTCGTTAATCTTATGATAAGAGAACCTGTCATGACGGCGATAACGCTCTATCTGCGTCCGGATAAGCGGCTCTTCGTTGATGTTCTTGCCCTCTTCTTCGTCCTCATCGACCCACAATTCGGGGTACATCTTTGCTATTTGTTGAGGCATAAGACCACTGAATATAGCATTGCGAGCGTATTGTGTCGCTGTTGGAAGTATGCTCATGTAAAGGTCCTCTTCAATCTCGAACATGTCACCAATCTCTTTCGACAGGATGCGCCATTGGTCAAGTCGGAAGTTATCAATGACGATGAGGAATACTTTCTCGCCTTTGTCAATGAGTGGGAACACCTTTTTCTTGAAGACCTCTGGGCTTAGTAAGGGCTTATCGTTGGTTTCGTTGTTGGTATCAGACTTCTTATTGCGTCCTGCCAAACGTGCGAAACTACTGTTCATCTTTGTTTCCTGTGGTGCTACCCAGTTGAGATAATGCTTTGAAATATACTTAGCAAAGCCATTATTAGCCTCTTCCTTCTGCATTTTCAGCATTTCCACCATGTTGCTGTCGGTACTGCTTAGCTCTAACTCCCAGTGTACTAACTTGCGATAAACCTCTTTCCAATCATCGAACGAACGACTGTCGGCAATCTCCATAGCAATCTGTTGATAGCTTTGTTGGTATCCGCTCTGCGTTACTTCAGTGACAATTTCCTTCTGATGGATATTCTTTTTCAGTGAAAGAAGAATCTGGTTCGGGTTGACGGGCTTGATGAGATAGTCTGCAATCTTTGCTCCAATCGCTTGATTCATGATGTCTTCTTCTTCACTCTTCGTCACCATGACAATCGGTGTAGCAGGTTGAATCTCCTTGATCCGTTGTAAGGTCTCGAGCCCAGAAAGCCCTGGCATCTGCTCATCAAGTAGCACGAGATCGAAGGTCTGCATGCTACATTGCTCAATAGCATCAGCCCCGTTGCTAGCCATGACAACCTTATATCCTTTGTTCTCAAGGAATAGGATGTGCGCTTTCAACAGCTCGATCTCATCATCTACCCATAGTAACAATCCGTTGTTCATATATCTTCTTGCTTCTAGTTAGAACCCCTCCAAGTCATAATACTCATCTTCGATGTTGTTTTGAATGGGTTGGTTCTTCTTGTTAGTCTTGTTGTTATTCTTCTTGCCAGACGTTGGCTCGTCATCTCCGAAGTAAATGATTGGACCATCATCTACCATCTTTGGCTTCTTTGCCGGAGCCTGTTGAGGCTGCTTAACAGGTGTTTTCTGCGGTACAGTAGATGGTATCTTCTGTACTTTTTGTTCTGTCTTTTGCTGCGTTGGAGTAGGCTTTGTTTCAGCCTTCTTCGTCTCTTTTCCTGTGTTGACAGGAGACTTCGGGAGAGCAGGTGTAGGCTTTTCGGCAGGCTTCTCATCAGGAATAACGAACGTGTTAGTGTCCTCTAACGTTGGTTTCTTCACCTCCGTAGGTATCTCGAAAGTGTTTTCATTCTTTGGAGATGTTGTTGGCTCCACCTTCTTTGATGCTGGTGTGTCCAACGGAATATCCATCGTGTTGTTTGCAGGAACATCCATATCATCAGGGAAGAGATCCTTGTCATTGGCGTGCTTCTCCTCTATCTTTTGTAGAAGATCAGGTTCGCGTGGTGTCGCCACTTCGGCTGGTTCACTCAAGAGATAGCGTTTGGTGACTTCAAGCGGTGAGAAGTTCTTTTTATAGAAAGCCTCATAATCCTTATAACTATAGGTTGTTCCAATCAGTTTCAGGTTCTTGTCACTAATAATGACAGCCTTAGTAGTCTTGCTCATCTGCATCACCACGTCCTTAGCAGCAAATAGTTGACGGGCATATTGATACGCTTCATCATAACTGCGGAAGCCCGATACCATCATTTGATGCAATCCGCTGAGGTCTTCTATTTGTATTTCAAAGTTGCGAACGAGGAAGTTTGTGAAGTTGAAACGCGCTAACTCGAATAGTAACTGGTTCTCCTTCAATGAATCGGGGTTGTATATTAGCAAGAACTTAAAGTCTATGTTGCGTTCAGGAGAGAGTTTCGCTTGTCGGATACTGTCGCTATCACTAAGGATAGAAGTGCGATATGACCATACAGTATTTAGGTCGAACTTACCGCTGCGGAGCTTCTTTCCAGCCTGAACACCATTCACTATCATTCCAGCCATCTCACTGATACGACTGTTGGGGTACTTCTTTACAACCTCCTTCATGTCGGTTAAGCACCCATTAGCGTCTCCCGTGTTTAGCTTACTCAATCCCCCAATGAACAAGAACTTATCTCGGTTGGCTCCCATAGGGAATCGTTTCTCGGAGATTTGAGCGTTATTAGCAACCTCATTATAGCGTCCTTGCTTGAAAGCATCGTAAGTTGAGGCATATAGAGAGTCTTCTATCTGCACGCCGAAACGTAAGTTTTGTTTGTAATAAGGGTCAGTTAAGAGGGTAGTCCACTTGCTCTTGGGGTATTGCCGACTTAACTTTGTAAGGTAAGTCTCGGCTATCTCGGGTTCGTTCTTACGCATATAAAGCAAGTAGAGGTGGTAATAAACATCGTCCATAGCCTCATAGTCAGGATAATTATCACTCACTCTGCGTAGCGCCCGCTCTGCTAGACGAAGATTGTTAAGCCTATCCTTGAATATTACTCCTGAATGATGTAGACCATCCTCAAGTATCTTGTTACTTGCAGCAAGCTGTTCCGTAGTGAATGGGATTTGTGCTAGATAATACTCCCGCTTATGTGGGTCGTTCTTTAAAGAGTCTCTTGTCTGTTCGAGCGAATCCCTCTTTGCTTCGGCTTTATATATGGAGTCGCGTTGAGCATCCGTCATTTCATAAGGGTTGTTAGTGTTTCCAATATTCCTAACAACCGTTTGATTCATGCGTTGCCAGTTGTCGATATTCTCTCTCTTGCCCCATAGTTGTTGGAAAGTAACCTTTCCTTGTTGTACAGCCGTTGGGTTATAGAAATACCAAGTACTACCTTGTTGCTGGTTGGATTTGACTCTTTGAATATTATTCGATGTGTTGTTACGTCCGAAATTACCATCCATACCTTGCTGCCGGGCATTGTTATTTTGCAAGCCCAGTGCATTTTGTTCCTCTTTCTCCTTCTTCTTCAATGCCGTGATGACCCTATCTATAGCGGCATTACGCTCCTTTTCAGAGTATTTAGCAAGCTGTTGGAGAGAGTCCTGCAGCTGAACAGCATCCGTATAAGGTGCTAATTCGTCTAATATCTTCGAACGATCAGACAACTGTTCATAGTCTTTACGATCTCTGTCGAGTAATCCCAATGCTTCGTCATAGCATTTCTTAGCATTGCCGAAACGCTCTTTAGTCCAATACAAATCGCCAAGATGTAATAACAAAACGCCTTTCTCAATTCCACTACGCGTCGCCTTCTTACGTCCCAGTTCGTAGGCATTGATAGCAGCAAGCGTATCTTTGTTCGCAAGATGTATGTTTCCCATTGCGTAATAGACCTGATCCAGATACTCCTTATTGTTATCTGAAGCCGCCATGTGCCTTAGTTTGCTTATCATCTGCTTGCTTTGTCCTTCTGCCATGACCTCTGTTTGGGCAATGCGAGCGTTGAACTCCAGTTCATAAGGGGGATTGGTACGAATGACGCGTTGGAAGGCTTCATAGGCATCTTGCCTCTTTCCCAATGCTGCATACACTTGTCCAAGTAGATAAAGTTCACGTGCTTTCTGCTTCTGACGCATCTCGTGCTTGATAACCTTTTGTAAGTAAGGCACAGCCTTAGCCAGTTCTCCCGTATGAAGATAGTAGTCTGCGTAAGTATAATCCCACTCCTTCACCGCACGCCAGTCCATTGAATCACGTTGCATATTGCGAATAACATCCTCGGCATCGTATAGCCAGCCCTGTTCTATGTAACATTTAGCCAACCAAGCACGTGCTTTTCCATAGATGGCGGGCTGCCCCTTGTACATACGACTCATGTAGGCGAAGGTTGCAGCAGCCTCTTCAAAGGCTCCTTGATGGAACTGTGAGCGTCCCATTAACATCCATGCCTTCCACAAGAAAGGGTTATATTCACGTCGTGAGAGCCACTCTATGTCCTTATCAGTCTTTCTTCTGTTCTTAGTCCACTCTGGTCTCTTCTTGATACTATGCTTAGCTATTGCCTTCTCTGCCTTTTCTATGGCACGATTAAAGTTACTTTTACCTAAGTCCCGACTATTCTTATTGCCGACAGTATATAGTGGAATAAGTTCGGTAAAGTTATCCTTGTTCCCCTTTTCTTTCTCTAGAGAACCATCGATATAAGCTTGTGCTCCATTAAAATATACGTTATATCGGGTATTAAAAGCCTGCCACCAGCGAGATTGGGCGGTGTTATTCTTCGTAGAGCAACCCACAATCACCATTGTAATGATTGCTAATAAAGAGAAAGTTATATGTCTGTTTGCTTTCTTCACGTTAGCCTTCTATCATTGTTATCAGTTCATCCTTAATCTGATTAGGGACATTTATCTCACGGAGGATGAGGCTTCTATTCCAGCCTTTTGCCTCTTGTGGCTGCATGGTATAGAGTATATTGGCAAACTCCTCGGCTTCTTCATCGGTGTATTGATTCGACTGTCGCCCACGGAAACGGTCGAGTTCTTCGTCATCATAGTACTCTATTTCTCTTGTTGCAGCCTCCATCATGCACACTTGCTCGCACTTATCATCAGTGCCATCACACGATGAGCAATCACCAGAAGTAGGCATAATAACATCGGGTTCACCCTCTTTCTTCTTGGTGAATAAGGTTGTTATGGCGGCAAAAAGAGCCAGGACTATAAGTGCACCAATGCCAATATAAAATATACTCATTTGTTCTTTTCTTCTTTTGGAAACATGAGAAGTAGGACAGATAGGCTATTCTACCTCCGTAATATGAAAGCCCGCAGAACGTAAGTCAGCCCAGAATTGAGGATAAGACTTCGTTACTACCTCTGGATGATCTATGCGTATTTCCCCCAGTTTGATAGCTAATGGAGCGAAAGACATTGCCATTCTATGGTCTTCGTGTGTGTTGATGACAGGAAGAGAAACAGGTTCGCAACGTTCACCCTCCCATGACAACTCCCCATCGTTACGGCTTTGAAGGACGTAACCCAGCTTTGCCATCTCTGTTTTCATTGCTTCTATGCGGTCTGTCTCTTTGATTCTTAGACTATTCAAGCCCGTGAAATGGAAGGGAATACCCAACACTGGACATGCTGCTATCAGTGTTTGTGCTAAGTCTGGATGGTTAATAAAGTCGTAATCCATCCTATTCAGCATACGGGTATGGCGTGTTAACGTTGCGTCAGTCAGCCCTTCTGCATCCTTGCGAGCGAAGTTTGTCTTTATACCCAGCAGTGAGAAGATGTATCGAACAGCTGCATCTCCTTGTCGCGAACCATCTTTTAAACCAGAGATAACCACTTCTGCATCTAGATCTTCTTGTAGAGCGAGGACTTCATACCAATAGCTTGCTGCCGTCCAATCATTCTCTATTGTGTAAGTTCGGCGTGTGTATTGCTGTGGTTTGACGCTAATTGTGTCGAAGTTAGTCCATTCAGCAGCAACTCCAAACTCATGCATAATATGCAAAGTGAGGTCGATGTAAGGTCTAGACACAATCTCCCCCGTGAGCTTCAAGTCCAATCCTTTGGTCAAAATGGGCGCAATCATGAGTAAAGCCGAGACGTATTGCGAACTCACATTACCAGGTATTACCAGTTGTCCACCCTCTAATTCACGCCCACGAATGCGCAGAGGAGGATAGCCCTCATTACCAATATAATCAATATCTGCACCTAAGTAACGCAAAGCATCAACGAGAATCTTTATCGGTCGATGCTTCATTCGCTCTGTTCCCGTGATAATATGCTCTCCTTGTGATAGGCATAAATACGCTGTCAGAAAGCGCATTGCAGTGCCAGAAGCCTTTATGTCAATCACATCTGATGGTTGAGAGAAAGCCTGCAAAATAACTTTTGTATCATCACAATCCGATAAGTTCTCTGGTAGAATTCCCTCTTTTGTAAGTGCCTGTACGATAAGTGCACGATTACTAACGCTTTTTGAGGCTGGAAGTGTAATGCGAGTATCAATATGTTGGGGTGGAGTTATGATGTATTGCATGCTTTTTCGGTGCATAATTATTACATCACAAAATTACAAAATAAACTTGGGATGTGAGAAAAAGAACCTCAAAAGTTTGCTAATATCATGGAAAGTACGTAATTTTGCAGGGCTTTTAAAGGAACGGGATGTAGTTCAGTAGGTTTAGAATGCTGGTCTGGGGGACCAGTGGTCGCCAGTTCGAGTCTGGTCATCCCGACTTAATTGAAGAGAAAGAAACCATTCTTTGGTTTCTTTTTTTTTGTTTTTTAAGCTGTTAAAAATGTTTTCTTCGAGTCGACTTAAAGCCTTTCTGTAATGTTACAAAAGGCTTGGAGAAGTATTACAGAAGCCTTGGAGAGGTATTACAGAAGGCTTGTAATAATTCTGGAGGATATTAAGTGCTACCGAGTGTTATGTTTTTTTGATAGGAGTTAATTACATTTTCTATTATCAAAGTACGCTTTGTGCATAAAAAGGTACGGTTAGTAATAGCTTTTCCAATTCTTATTTGTATCTTTGTTACCCATAGTGAAAACCAAAGTCTATTAATTTCTACAAATGAAGATGAACATGAGAAAGACGATAATTGAGGGGATCTTTGGGAGCAATCTCACCTGTAAACGTGTGCAACCTAGGGCTGGAACATCCGCTTCCTCTTGTCAGGTGTATGCGAAATATGCTATTAATAAGATACTGATAAGCATGTTTATACTACTAGCTGCATTGCCAATGAAGGCTCAAAACTTTCGAACTCTGCGCGATATAAAGGTGAATGAAACTGTACTCGACCTTTCTCAAACTGCCTGCAAAGTGATTCCACGTAATGCAATGCACTCTCGGCATAGATTACAAAAGCTTATTCTCCCTGCGACTTTGGACTCTATTGATAGTCAGGCGTTCTTTGCTTGTGATGGTTTAAAGGGGCAATTACTCATCCCATCATCAACTCGTGTGATAGAAGCATCGGCTTTCAATGGTTGTAGTGGTTTGGATGAACTCGTGTTTGAAGGTTCTCCTCGTTTGGAGTCTTTCGCTTTTGCTAATTGTAAGGGCTTACGTGTGATACGTCTTTCAACACTTGTTCCACCAGTTTGTGCAGCTAATACCTTTGTAGGAATTGATTTTAAGAAAGTCAAACTCATTGTTCCTTCAAAGGCAAAAGCGGCTTATCGGAACGCTGTGGGTTGGCGTTCTTTCTTTTCGAAGACCGAAGAGAAGAATGTTTGTGAGCCTGAAGAGTTACTCGTTCCACGTCCTCTTCGCATGGAAGTGTTCTCTAAAACAGATTCGAAAGACGTTTATAAAAAAGCGTTGAATTGGTCGGATGTTATCGGCGTTGAGGCTTCGAACGGCTTAGATAATGAAAAGGAACAAGCTGAACGCATACTTCGTGAACGTACAACGAGTGTGCTCCGTCCGCAAGCTAATAATATAAAAGGTGGTAAGAGTAGGGGAGTAATAGTGCGTTTATCACTTGATTCAACTCTAAACAATGCTGAGGCTTATACGTTAGACTTATCAAATAAAGGCGTAGAGATAAAGGGAAAGACAGCAGCGGGAGTGTTTTATGGACTGATGACACTCGAACAATTATGTATAGGGAATGGTGTTGCTGCCCCCTCAACAACGATTCCTCCTCTTTATATAGTAGACCAGCCGCGAACGGAAGTGCGTGAGTTAATGGTGGATCCAGTGCGTCATTTCATTCCATTCAACGATTTAAAGCACTTCATTGTAGAGATGGCTCGCTTCAAATTCAATGCCCTTCACCTCCATTTAGTTGATGATCAAGCATGGAGAATAGAGATTAAGAAGTATCCAGAACTTACTGAGAAAGCCTCCGACAGAGTAGGAATGGATGATATGCCAGAGCGTATTAGCGGCTTTTATACGCAAGAGCAGATGCGTGAGTTGGTACGTTTTGCAGCTCAATATCATGTTATGGTGATTCCAGAGATAGAACTTCCCGGGCATGAAGTGGCTGCTATTCATTGTTTCCCACAACTCTCTTGTGCTAAAAAAGAAGTCCCCATCCGTTTGACCTGTGGCGTTAGTAATGACTTACTCTGCCCTGCCGAACCCTTTGTTTACGAGTTTCTTGATAACGTTCTAAAAGAGTTAGCCGAGGTATTCCCTGCTCCATACGTTCATTTGGGCGGTGATGAGGCGGGTCAACCACCATTAGGCGCATGGACAAACTGCCCTGCTTGTAAGGAACTAAAGCGGAAGGAAGGGTTTACTGAGAACTGGCAATTACAGCAATACCTCTTTGATCGGGTTATAAAACAGCTTCATCAGTTGGGGAAGACGCCGATGTATTGGTATGAGAAGGAGTTTAAGACGATCCAACCGGGGTGCGTTGTTTATGCTTGGCGGAATGGGTTAACGCAGGTGGCGATAGATGCAGCCGTGCGTAACAAAGCAAAGATTATGATGTGTCCAGGCGAGCATTGCTATCTTGACTACCCACAAGGGCGAGGCGATATGCCAGAGGTTAATTGGGGAATGCCCGTTACTTCGCATGAACAAACTTATCGTCTTGATCCGGCATGGGGGATGGATAGCACCTTTGTACAGCGTAATCTCTTAGGCGTGAGTGGTACACTTTGGAGCGAATGTATCAATTCCTCGGAACGACTTTATTATCAAGCTTTCCCTCGTGCTGCTGCTTTGTCGGAAGCAGGTTGGACCATTCCTGAACGGCGCAGTTATACTGATTACCTCCTTCGAGTGCGCCCTTTGATGGACGATATGTTGCGTCGTGGTATTGCAGTGAACGTGAATTAAACGAATAAACACCCCTTTTTACACCGAAAGTCCACTTTTCTTTTAAATCTCTTTGCCGTTTTAATATCTTTTATTACTTTTGCAGCCGAAAGAAATAAACCCAATCATGATTCAAGCATTATATATTCAAGCCACAACGAACAGCACCTTATATAATAAAGGTGTTGCTTGTTGTGCTTCTGTATTTGAATCATTGAATACTGAGAGAAAAATAATTGAGAAAAAGATAGCAAATAATTTGGTAGTTCCAAATATTTGTATACTCTCTCTCTCTCTCTCTCTCTCTCTCTCTCTCTAGTAGAGCAGACGTTAATTACACATTTTTTTCTTCTCTCATACGCGCGCGCGAAGCGTGCCGTAAACCCTGTAAACAAAGGACTTCCGGTAAGTTTCCTTTGTTCTTTTTTGCGTCTTTACTTAAACTGAAATATAGAGAAATTTAAAACGTAATAACAACTATTTTTAATCAATAAAAGCAATGAGAAAAAAGAAACAGAAAAGGGATTATGAATGTCCCAAATGTAAAGTACATGAACTTCAAATCGAAAGATTTATCTGCACGAGCGTGACACCAAGTGCTAGTGGGTCTACTAGCCCATCATGGGGTAGTGAGCAGGAACACGGTGGCGGAACTATTCTTATTGGTGGTAGCAGCGTTGCACCGGCAAAGCAGGCACCATCATGGGGAGAGGAAGAAGAAGCCGATTAACCATCATTCAGAAGCACTGATGTACAATAAAAGGGTTTAATCGATAATCAAACATAATAATAAAGATGAAAACAAAACATAAATTTCTAAGGTTATTTGGTATTGCGCTTCTATCAGCAGCAATAGCATCATGCTCTAATGATATAGAGCAGAAGGCAGACGGTAAAGTAGATATGAGAGAGACGGCTACGTTTAAACTGAACTTTGCCAATTATAATGAAGATAAGGATGTTTCTGGCACACGCGCAGGTAAAGAGGCTACACCAGACAGCTTCAAACTGAAGCCCATAGAGCTAGGCAATGGTATTCTTGCTTGTCCTACACTTGTAAAGGACAAACAAGAAGAGCGTAAGCCAGCCACCCGCTCATTGGGTAATGAAGACTATACAATGCTGGCATACAAAGGGGGCGTACTTGTTGGTGAAATGACTGGTACAGCAAGTGATGCTGGTGGTACAGCAACCTTTACACCGACAAGCAGTAATGAAAGTATATCCTTAACTCCAGGTACATACGACTTTGTTTGCTATACAACCAACTATGTTACGCGCAGTGGAGATGAGATTACGGTCGAACGAAATTATGCTGATAAAGCTTTAATCGGCAGAGCGGCAGGCGTAGCAGTAAGTGGAGTAAAGCAAGAGATTCCATTCACTATGAAACATGTTGCTGCACGTGTACGTATCAAGGTCAGGGCATGGAAGTCGTTTAATGCTTCTACAGCTGACTTACGAGGCATTGCTAATGACCTTCCTCAGAAAGCTGTCTATAATGCCTCTACAGGAGTCTATGGCTATACACAGGGGGCAGTGAGTGGATATTACAATCTCCCAGCAAGTACTCCAGGATTGTATCCTTTCCAAGAGAGTGTCAGTGACTATCAGTATTTCATGCCAGGAACTGATCCATCAAAAATGAAGATAAAAATTTATGGAACATTCTACAATGCCTACATGAACGATTATTTTAATGTTAAGCCTGATGCAGCATTTACATTCAGTGAAAACGAAAGCTATACCTTGCGCTTTGACCTATTGTATGATTATCTCTATTTGTTTAGTGATGGAACTATAGGACATTTCACCGAAACTACGCAGGGAGGAGGCACCAAGACGGCTATTGGTATTGTAGTAAGTCGGAGTAAAAGGCTGGCGATGGCACTACATGAAGTAGCAGACAACTACACTGGGAATCTCATAGATGAAGCACTTTGGCATCCTACACCTCCTGCCAATAAATATGACATTAATAATACAAAATGGAATTTAAATTCTTTTGGTTCTTCTGATTGGACTAGTTTCATTAATGATGAAAATGGTTATGCCTATACTTGGCTAGGTAGTGGGAGTAAAGATGGTACAACGATAAAGGCTACCGCTAAGGATCCAACAACAGGCAAACCTATATTTCCGGCTTTCTATGCTGCTGCACATTATGATGAAGAATTGACAGCACAGGGAATAACCCTCGCACCGAATGTAGGAGCAGGGAAATGGTTCTTGCCCACTTTTGCACAATTCTATCAAGCATATGTCAATATCGCTTTTGCGGATAAACTCCCTATGTGGCTGTCTTATGGAACACCTGGATATGAAGGAACTATTAGTAATTATGATAGGAACATGATTGGTCAAGCATTTGCACAAGTGAATGGTTATTCATTTAGCAGTACCTATATGATAACAAGTAGTGTCGCTAACAGGGAATTTAGTAATGATATCGGTTTTGTAAAGTTCTATAATACTAATACTTGGGTAACAGATTTTTCTAGTTCTATTTCTGCTGCTCCTCGTCCATTTATTACTTACTAATGTCTGTGTTGCTAGGCATTTCTTAAACTCTTTAGGACTTTAAGTTAAAGTCGTCCGATACTTTAAGTTAAAGTCCTCGATAGTTTTAAGTTAAAGTCCTTCGGTACTTTAAGTTAAAGTATGACGGGACGGAAACTATAAGATGAAAGTCTTTGATAATAAAGGATTTAAGAAATTAGCCGTAAGGCGAAAAAGAAAAGACAATATCGTGTTAATCAACGGGGCGTAATGAATGCGTTGCGCCCCATATTTAAAAACCTAAAAACTTTAAATTTATGATCTTTTTTAAAGTAAAGGAGAGTGTTCTCCGAGTTGGTCCTCGCAAAGGACAGAAAGCGTATAGCGCAGTGCCAAAGGCACCGAGTAAGTTTTCCGCTGCATGGCTGGTTGAGCGCATTGTTCGCGAGACTTCATTGAGTGAGGGCGATGTGCGTAATGTGCTTATCACGTTGAAGAACATCACTAAAGAGGTGGTTTCATTGGGTGGTTCGCTAGACCTTGGCGACATCTTCTCATTCCGCACGGTTATTAACTCGAAGATGGAAACTAACGAGAAGGATGTTTGTGCCGAGTCATTGAAGAAACCGCATATTGTGGTGGCATGGAAGGAGCCTGTCCGCAAGGCGTTGAAGGATATTCAGGTGGATGTGGATAACCCTGCGAGGAGGAAAGGTAAAAAGCCGGAAAGCCCCGACCCTTCTCCGAAAGAAAAGGAGAATAAAGAAGAGGGTGGACCGGTGGCTGGGTAAAGGCCTCCCCAAGCCCCTCCAGAGGAGGGGATGTGCCTAACGGGATGCAGTTAGGATAGGTGTTTCTCAATCTTCAAAAAGTAGGGACAGACGCCCTCGTCTGTCCCTATTTTTTATTTGTTTTTGATGTATTTGTTCAATCAGTATTTAATCACTATCTTTGTATCTGATTAGTATAGAAGAGATTGATAAATGAGAACGATTGAACTCCTTGCTCCAGCTAAGAATCTTGAATGTGGAATAGCCGCTATTGACCATGGAGCAGATGCCATATATATCGGTGCTTCTCGCTTTGGGGCACGCCAATCGGCTGGTAATAGTGTTGAGGATATTGGCAAGTTATGCGAATATGCTCATCGTTATGGTGTCACGGTTCACGTGACCATCAATACGATTATCTATAATGAAGAGTTTGAAGAGACACTTGCCTTAGTACGTGAGTTGGTGAATGTTGGCGTTGACGCTTTTCTTTTACAGGATATGGGATTGATGAGTAAGGTGAGGGAGATTGTGCCTGATACAGTGGCTCTCCACGCCAGTACACAATGTGACACACGTACATGGGAGAAAGCCCAATGGTTGAGCGAGCAGGGTTTTGATCGTATTGTTTTGGCTCGAGAATTATCTGTTGAAGAAATCAGTGAGATACATAAACGTTTGCCTAATCTGGAGTTAGAGGCCTTTGTGCATGGCGCATTATGTGTGAGTTATAGTGGAATCTGTTATGCCTCACAATATTGTTTTGGGCGTTCAGCCAATCGTGGAGCATGTTCTCAGTTCTGTCGTTTAGCGTTTGACTTGAAGGATTCAGACGGGAAAACCATAGAACACCAGCGTCATCTTCTCTCACTGAAGGATATGAGTCAGATAGATAATCTTGAGGCACTAATGCGTTCAGGGGCTTGTGCTTTTAAGATAGAGGGAAGACTGAAAGATATTAATTACGTAAAGAATGTGGTCTCGGCTTATAGCCAACGCCTTGATGAGATCATCCGTCAATATCCTAGTGAGTTCCGTCGTGCCTCTTTAGGATGTGTGACTTATTCGTTTACGCCTAACCTAAAGAAGACCTTTAATCGTGGATATACGAGCTATTTCTTAAATGGTCGACAGGCTGATATTTTCTCCCCTGATACACCCAAAGCCTTAGGCGAGTTTGTAGGTACGGTGAAAGAGATAAGACGTGATAGTTTCAATGTGGCTGGTACGTCAAGTTTCGCTAATGGTGATGGGTTGTGTTTCTTGGGGGGTGGTTTTCGTGTGAATCGAGCCGTGGGCAATCGCCTTTATCCCTATAAGATACCACATGGCTTAAAGCCTGGTATGGCATTGTATCGTAATCAAGACCAAGCCTTTGATAAGGAATTGAGTGGTACTACGGCTATCCGTAAAATCCCTGTTGTAATGACTTTCGGGCTTACGGATAATGGCTTTATATTAAGGGGGAAGCTCGTATCTGGTGATGGTATAGAAGATACATTAAGTGCCGAAACTCTTATTATTTTCAACCATCAACAAGCCCAGAAACCTCAACATGATAATATCGTCCGTCAGTTGACAAAACTCGGAAACACGGCTTATGAATGCTCGGATGTTAGACTTGAAGATGGGGTGGAGCAATGCTTTATTCCTAGTAGTGTACTTGCTGATTTGCGTCGTGCATTGATAACAGAATTAGACAAGAAGATACAGGAAAGAAAGCGTATCACCATTCACAGGACTACAAGACTGGATAGCGATAAGGCGCAATCCTATAAGTCTGTGAGAGAGGCTAACCCTAGTCAATATCAGGCATTCCCTTACCTTTATAATATCTCTAACGATGTCGCTCGTAAGTTTTACGAACAACAAGGATTAACGAAACCCGATGAGGCTTTCGAGAATCAACACCCACAAGGCGTACAAGTGAAACGTGGACAAGTGGAGGATGCCTTACTCATGCAATGCCGTCATTGTATTCGTTATTCGTTAGGCTATTGTGTGAAACGTGGAGGAAAGAAACCCACATGGCGTGAACCTCTCTATTTAGAGTTACCCGATAAGCGTCGTTTTCGTCTAGAGTTCGATTGTAAGGATTGCCAAATGAATATCCATCCTGACGTAGAGTAAGTGTGTTTCCTCTAACCTTTAACCCCAAACATTCTCATAATATGCGAAGATATTATCCGATATTGATTGTCATCCTGTTTAGTGTGACACTCATGATAACAGGCTGTTATCATAAGAAGACACCCTCTTCTTTCCGATTACCAGATAGTATTCAAGAGGCACAGATTACGCGTAAATTAGAGGCAGGAGGCGACTCTCTTTCAAAGCAAAAAGATAGTACGGAGGAGGATTGGCAAGGCTCTATAAGTGGGGCCGACTCGCTTTCTTTCCGTGTGAAACACCATTACTCGCAAGGCTTTAACTTTGTGGTCAGCTCAGATTCACTTATGCTTATACGCCAACAACCCGAAGAGGCCGTGAATCGAATGAAGACAGATTCGTTCGCCGTACATGAGGGTAAGGGGATTGTAGTGGCTGATATTCGTATTCTTCCTGACGATAAGAATGATTCTGTATGGGTTCAGATAGCGACTGAAGATTATGCCTTTGGATGGATACATGAAGGGCGTCTTTTGAAGCAGGTAACCCCTGACGACCCCATATCCCAGTTTATCTCCACCTTCTCTAACATCCACTTGCTCATCTTTATGATTATTATTTCTATTATAGGCGTGGGCTATTTGGCACGTAAGATATTAAAGCGTAATGCGCATATTGTCCACTTCAATGACATTAATTCCTTCTATCCTACATTGCTAGCTGTAGTAGTGGCGTTATCAGCGGCATTCTATGCAAGCATACAACTCTTTGCCCCAGAAACGTGGAAGGAGTTCTATTTCCATCCTTCTCTCAATCCCTTCTCTCAACCCCTATTGCTCAATATCTTCTTATGTTTAGTATGGGCAATGCTGATCATCGCCATAGCTACTATAGATGATGTGCGCCGTTTATTGAAGTCGGGCGATACCATACTCTATCTTAGTGGATTAGCCGCCGTATGCGCCGTTAATTATATCATCTTCTCCGTTCTCACCTTATATTATATAGGTTATTTCCTACTTGTCGTTTATATCTATTATGCCTTTTGGACGTATTTACGAAAGAGTAGTGAGACTTATTATTGTGGGAATTGCGGGACGCGCTTACATCGTAAGGGGCGTTGTCCGCATTGTGGTGCGATGAATGAATAAGTAATCCTAATAAATTAGGATTGTGTGGTATGTATATTCTATCTACCTTTGCAAGGTGAAATAATACTTAAACGTAAGAAAGCGAAAAAGATATGTTTAAATACCAGTTTAGCTTAGCTTTGTTGATAGCAACAGGCTTGTCAGTAGGAGTCCATGCTGATAATACCATAGCAATAGGTGATACCTCTCGGGTTTATGATATTGATGAGGTTTTGGTAATCAATCAGCCCAAAGAGGTCTACCGACTTCGCCAACAGCCTTTGAGTAGTACGTCTTTCGATGGAAGCCAACTCCAGCAATTAAATGTGCAGGACGCTCGCCATCTATCCACCTTTGTCCCGTCATTCGTTATGCCTGAATATGGAAGTCGTTACACTTCCTCTATTTATATGCGTGGTATCGGCTCACGGGTGAACTCACCAGCTGTTGGTATTTATGTTGATGGAATGCCGATATTGAATAAGAGTGCTTTTAACTTCCACACTTATGATATTGACCGTGTCGACGTATTGCATGGTTCTCAAGGAACGCTTTACGGAATGAATACCGAAGGCGGACTCATTCGTATGTACAGTCGTAACCCATTCCAGTATCAGGGCACAGATGTTAAGCTCTCGCTTGGCACAAGGCTATTGCGCAAGGTGGAACTGAGCCATTATCAGAAGCTCGATGACAAGCGTGCCTTCTCTTTATCAGCTTTCTATGGTGGACAGAATGGGTTTTTCCGAAACCAATTTGACGGAAGTCGTGCCGACCTTATCAATGAATTCGGAGGCAAGGGGCACTTCATGTGGAAAGCATCAGACAGATGGATGTTTGATTGGATAGCCGACTATCAATATACTCACCAGAATGGGTTCCCTTATGGACAACTCGTGTCAAAAGAAGAGATTGCATCTGCTCCCCTTACCTCGCCCTTATATGCCCTGAAAGCTGGCACACAAATGCCCAATCAGAACAGACAGAGCTATTACAGACGTAATATATTGAATACAGGAATGGGAATCAAGTATGCTGGCAATGGATTTGACGTGAATAGCATGACTTCCTGGCAATTCCTCCATGACAATATGCTAATGGATATTGATTATCTCCCACAAGATTTCCTCCATCTTACCCAGCGTCAGCATGGTAACACACTCACGGAGGAACTATCAGTTAAGAGTAACAGATCAGGCAGATGGCAATGGACTTTTGGTGTCTTTGGGTCATATCAGTGGCTGAAGACAATGGCGCCTATCTACTTCGATAAGGATATGAATACAGCCCTGTCAAAGAAGATAACGGACTATGCTTATAACGGGATGTTGAATGCTATGGCGCGTGGTATGGTTCCGAGCTTCGTGGCACGTGGTATGTCTGAGGAAGCGGCTCTAAAAGCGGCTCGCACACTCGTAGCTGCGAATATTGCACGTGCAGGAGGTGTTTCCATTAATATGATGATGGATTCTGTTCCAGGGCTTTTCCGTACACCAACATTTAACTTTGGTGTCTATCATGAGAGTAATATCGACCTCACCAATCGCCTAAGAGCGACGCTCGGCTTGCGCTATGACTATTCGCATGTGGCGATAGACTATACGACTTCAGCTCGTGTCGCATTGCAAGGGCACGTGTTAGGCGTGAATATTAATCCTGTAATCACATCAACGTTGAAGCACCATGAGGGCAATCATTTCAAACAATTACTACCAAAGGTTGGACTAACTTATCGTTTCGATGACGGGAGTAACCTATATGCCACATGGTCTAAGGGCTATCGTGCTGGTGGATATAATTTCCAAATGTTCTCTGATATATTACAGGCTGAGACATCACAAGCCGCACAAAAGGCACGTGCCGATGTAGAAATTCAGCATGATGAGGCTTATTATAAGCGAATCGCTAAGACAATAGAATATAAGCCCGAGACTAGCTGGAACTATGAGGTAGGTGCTCACCTCAACCTCTTGGGACATCAAATTCATCTTGACCTAGCAGCCTATTACATGCAAATCCGTAATCAGCAACTCTCGGTAATGGCTGGTAATTATGGTTTCGGACGTGTAATGACAAACGCAGGTCGTAGTCATTCGTGCGGCTTAGAGGCGACACTTCGAGGTGGAGCACTTGATAATCGTTTGTCTTATGCCCTTAGTTATGGCTTTACAAGTGCCCAGTTCGACGAGTATTCCGATTCTATCGCTGGTGGCAATAAGGTGAATTACAAAGATAAGAAAGTGCCTTTCGTCCCACAACATACATTGGGCGCAAGTGCTGACTATCGTATTGATGTTGACCCAGCCGCCTTGCTAGACCCTTCTAACAACTTCCATTTGCGTAGTGTGACTCTTGGTTTGAACCTTTCTGCACAAGGTAAGACCTACTGGGATGAGCAGAATACTATTAGTCAGAACTTCTATGCTGTCTTGGGCGCACATGCTGATGCTGACTTCGGGCAATTACATATCAATTTATGGGTACGCAATCTGACGGATACGAAGTATAACACGTTTGCTGTCCAAAGTGCTGCTACGGGTAATAAACTCACCTTTGCTCAGCGCGGGACGCCATTCCAGTTAGGTGTTGACCTTAGTTATCGGTTCTAAGGAAGGGGGCAAGTTGATGGAGCGAAGGCTTGTCCGATACTAAACAGCTCGTGAATATCAATAAATACGGAGGTACGTTTTTGCTAAAACGTACCTCCGTTTCGGTTAAAACAGAGGTACGTTCTTAGTGAAAGCACTTATCCCAATATGAGAAGCCATGATTTGATAAAGAGAAGGGGATGCCTTGGAGGGGAATATATCTCCTCTACCTCTTATCGTATCAAGCAGTATCATCAGGGTGATGCTGGAATATCATCAGAGTGATACTAGAGTATCATCAGGGTGATACTGGAATATCATCAGGGTGATACTGGAATATCATTAAGGTGATACTGAATATCATTAGGGTGATACTGGAATATCATTAGGGTGATACTGGAATATCATTGGGGTGATACTGGAGTATCATTAGGATGATACTAGAGTTCCATTAGGGTAAAACTAGAATAGAACGTATAGGTCACGGAAATACATGCGTGTTAGGGAGTGTTGACACATAGGTGTTATTCGCTTATATCATACGACTACAAAAGACACCCTTTATTTCCTCCTATCATCTATCCCATCAGATACAATGCCTCAATGTAGGGACAGACGCCCTCGTCTGTCCGCCTCACAATTCGGATGTAATACGAAACTCCATTCTTCTATATAGAAAGTTGAACATAAAAGGTAGGACAGACGGAGGCGTCTGTCCTACTTTTCGAACGCACTTCCAATTGGTGAATGCGTTTCTCTGATACTAAGTAACCGATTATCTCAGAAACAAGATAGAATATAATGGCAATTACCCAACCAGCTCCTTTCTAATATTATCGCACTTTACTCCCATTTAAGCGAACGCTGAACGATGTCCCTTTCTCCGTACTTATATACTCTGGAGCGTATGCACATTGAGCTGTAATAGAGCCTGTGGTATAAGTTCCGGCACGATCGAGATAATACTCTTGTTCTATCACATGCACACCCTTCGGTAACATTCCGATGAAGTAATTGGTTTGGTTATCCTTAATATCTAAGTAATAGCTACAATAGTTGCCATAGATATAACCACTTGTCTTATCGACGGGCTCCATACATGCCGCACGCTTATCTACAACCTGTACGAAGTCGAGATCACGAGATGTGGTGAGGGTTATGCGCACCTTCACATGACTGCCCACACGTAATGAACCAGCCTGCAAAGGGACTATCTCACGTTTAACTTGTAGTTCACCAGTAGGAATCTGGATATCTTTTGAAGGTTGAATGGATTGGACATAGATAGCACCAAAGCCAATATGAGTAGCTGAAAGTGGTTGGGTATAGAGCTTTGACGACGAATCCTTAGGCTTCTCATTCACCCATAAGTAACCATCGCCAGATATGGAAATATTTCTCATTGTCTTTAGCTTATCGGCATCAAAGCGATAAGTCTGTGTACCGCTAACGTCACTCATATCAGTGAATGGTTTACCTGCTAAGAAAGCGTAGATTGCATTCGCACTATTTATGGCCGTCAACCAGTATTGTGTTCGCTTCTCCTGCAAGAGCCATTGTTTCATTTGGGCAATCGTAAGACGATCTTCTGGCGTTATCATTTGTAGGGCTTCAAGAGCCGACACGTGGGATGGAATCTTGTAATCAAGCCATGAATACCCAGCACGCTGGCTATCATAATAACGCCCTTTGAGTTGGTCATAAACAGTGTATTGCTTCAACGTCTCTACGAGCTGGCGAGCTTCCTTTTGCTCACCATAGTGATAAAGAAGGATGGCTGATTGTGCCAACGAATAGATATCATACGTGGAGGCATTTTTCTTTAAACTTCGTATAAGTTCTTTACCATGTTTTGTGAGCGTCTCCTTTGCGCCTCGCCCATCTAATGCACGTAGGTAAAGTTCCTCTAAGTCGGTCTTTCCCTGTGCTAAATAATGAAAACCTTTCTCCATCATCTCATCAATAGCTCGCTGGTGTCCAATCATAGCGTTAAGGCGAACAAGAAGTTCCATGACGGTCTCGGTGACCCACCGATTACCCGACATTCCCTTAAACCAAGCCCATGAGCCATCTGCTTGTTGGAGTTCACGCAATCGTTCTGTCAAGTCTTTCTCATATTCCGACATCTTTGATTCGTTTAGGAAATCAACTAAAGCCAACTTCTGTTCGGTTTCTTTTTTTGCCGTCAAAGTCCACGGAGTTTCTTGTAAAGACAGGGATTTTAAGTCTTCATTTTTTTCAAGATTTGATGTAAGATGTTTTCTTTCCACACTATCTCTCACTTCAAACAAACTTGGATGAGCCTTTGCCAATTCATGCCCCAGCCTTGTCGTATAATACGCCATAGCCTGACAAATCGCACATCCATCCACAGGATGGGTGTAAGCGTGTAAGGCATCAATAATCATTGTCTCGGGATGCTTTGTATATTCCACCCGCAAACAAGGATAGATACCCTTATGCTCACTATTTGTCGGGAAGAGCTGATGGGGGTGGAATGTCAGTTTTTCATTACCAACAAGTGTAAAAGGAATTGCTTGTGTAATGAGTTCTTTATTATCTAACACGGGGAGATAATGCTGTTCGCCATCACTCATTTTTCCATCCGTCACGATCACTTTACAAACGAGCAAGGAGGGCGTATTATTCATTGCTGGGGTATAAGAAAAACTTACCACCTGCGTACTATCACTCTTCAGTTGGAAGGCTTGTGTCTCTGAATAGATAATCTTCTCATTCTCTGCATTGAGGAGGAGGAGGGTGGCTTTTCCATCTATATTTTTATCTGACACGTTAAATATTTTCGCACTCATACTTGCCTTATCTCCTATTCGAATGAATCGTGGGAGGTTAGTTTGAACCATCAGGTGTTTACGAGCCAATATTGCTGAGCGAATCAATCCATACTTCATGTCTTGGGTATGTGCCAAGCCCATGAATTGCCAAGAGGTAACACTCTCTGGTAAGGTGAAATTGAGCGTGAAATTCCCCTCTGTATCGCTCATCAAATTAGGATAGAAGAAGGCTAGTTCCGTAAAATTCTTTCTTATCGGAAGATTTGTCAAATGTTGTAATTCTTCAGAGGAAAGAGTCAAAGTAGGGCTTGTCTTTTCTTCTGGGATATATATAGGAGAAATGGGGGCACGTGAGCCATAAAGGGAGGGAATATTCTTTACAATGGTTACACTTCCTGTAAGAGATTCTTTCTTCACAGAGCTATAACCTCTAACGACTACCTCCTGGAGTTGATCACTGTTTTCTTTCATGGTCATATCCAATCGTGAACCATAGACCTTGCGCACAACACTCTGCATGCCAATGTATGAGAACTGGAGCGTCTCGCCATAGTGCACCTTCAATCGGTAATGCCCGTCAATGTCAGTCACTGTTCCTAATCCACTTCTCTCACATGACATGACATTCGCCCCTATGATGGGTTCTCCATCTTCACCAACAACCTTACCTTCAACGATAAGTTTTGCACCTCCAGCTAGCCCCATATCTAAGGAAGGATAATCGTAAGTGATTGAGGGTGAGTGAGAATAAATGCTCATATAATAGGATAATAGCTTGTCCATACCTAACCATTCGGCACGAACCTCGGTGAGTCGATCACCCAATGAGAACTTCCATTGATTCTCGGCAATCCTATCTAAAGCCCTGTCATAAAGTGTCGCCATTAACTGGGCACGCACAGGGTGACCATCGGGTGTTGAAACTTTCAGCGTCCATGTTTCTTTATCTCCTGGCACGAGTCTATCACGGAAAGTGGTCCATGAGAGATTCAAATTTTTATCATCGAGCCGACGATTAATTGTTTGATAAAAACTAAGGAATTGACCATCTACATAGTAAGCATAACAAATGGTAATACCATCCCCATATTCTGGACGATAAGTAAAAGTGCGATTGACGATGGTATCGCTCAATTCTAACGTTCCATTTTCTAATGTTTTTTCAGGGGTAAAAATGGAATAAAGTACGTGGATATTTCTCTTGCTCGTGCCGACATAAACTTTTACAGAGGAGTTATCACCTTCTCCAAAATCAGAGCCTGTGGCATAGAACCACCCATTCATCCCTTCACACGGACGCTTATCATTTTCATCGAAGAGAATGAACGAGTAACGAGCCGTATCACCCTCACAAGTCGCTATGAGCTCATTCCAACCTTTCTTTACATTTGTAGGCAAAGGTAGGGTAATAACGCCGACAGAATGATTATCAGATTTGTCCGAAGGTTTCAATGTATATGTATCACTGGTCTCACAAGATTGAACATCACTTTCATAGCCTTTCAACCAATACTTAACTCTACCTTTCTGTAATACTCCACACCTATTTGTAAGCAAGAAACAGAGTTGGGGCAAGTGATGAAGTTCTACTCGATAATCGCCATCTGATTGAATCGTAAGATGAGCCCGTTTGTCATCGGCATAGACGGTATAATTAAACGTCTGTTGTTCACCAGTTCCATCAGTAATCGTACCATTGATTGAGAAAAAATTACGTGACACACCTGTCCTTACTGAACTATCGAGCTTCATTGGAATCAAGAATTGCCCCCTGTCATCAGTAAAGAGTGTATCTGGCTTTTTATCAGATAGATAGGTTCTATTTATGACCACCCTCGCACGTCTTACAGGTTCGCCCATCAGATTTTGAGCCTTACCTTCTAGCGTGATACTATCGCCTAAAGCATAGCGCATTGTTGGTTTGGAAATCTCAATGGTGAATGTGGGGCGTTTGTATTCTTCCACACGGAAGTAAGCCACATTCCACCCTACTCCTATCGTATAAGCGCCATTGAGCGTTTTATTAGGTAAGGTGAAAGAGGTGTGTGCCGTGCCATAATCATCCGTAAAAATACTGACAGAATCAAGAATTTCTCCTTGTGGATTACGCAAGTATAGTTTTGTAAGTGCATTACTCCAAGCCCTTGTTTTTGTATGATTTATTTGATGACGTATAACCCCCACGTGGACAATCTGACCAGGTCGATAGACTCCTCTGTCAAGAAAAATATTCATGCGGGTGGTATCTGCTTTGTCAAGATCATAATCACTCAATCGGTCCACATCAATAGGAGGAAGGTGAGAGCCCTCTGGCGTAATAACATATAAGGAGGTGGAATCTTCATAATCATAGAGACGTAATTCGCCCTGACCATTTACGGCTATCGGTTTACCCTTATCCAACTGGATAGAAGCATTGTGAATGGGCTGATTGTCTTTTGCTCGCACGATTGCCAAACGAAGTGTATCACCAGCTTGTGGAAGGCTCATCAATCGAATGTCACTAACGAAGAACATTGTTCGCTCACCTATCGTCTTAGGATTAGTATTCAATTCAAGAAGATACATACCAGCCTTGAGTTTTGGTAATTTAATTTCATCTCGATACTGGCGTAAACGATTGGTATTTGTCAAATTATATGTTTGTGAAAAGTATTTCCTACTATGTATCGTTTCATGCTCTACCATATCGTCTATATCATTGTCTTCCCAATTAAGATTCTTCTCTTTAATTTTTCGTACAATTACTTTTACATTGTTTACATTCTTATACGCCAACGTAAGACTAATCTCTTCATCAGTTGACCAAAGTGAGCGTTCTTGGGAAAGAGATAGAGAGGAACGTGTCATATCAGACACCATTTGTCGAAGAATATTGACACGAGGATAAGAAGTCCACTGACGAATGGCTCGCTCGGCATTAGCCAGTAAAACGCTATCATTCACAAGCCCATATTCTCGCTGGAGCTGACAAAAGAGGATTGACGCTTCAGCACCCTCCTTAATGTCATGATAAGCCTGTGCAAGAGAATCTAACTGGTGAAGATAATTTGACTTTAAAAGACTGGCTTTATCCGTTGGTGCATTTTGTTTTAATCTCTCGAGGGCTATAAAAAAGGTGGCTGGTCGATTACCCACATGCGAATAATAAGAATTGAGCGTGGAGAAATCACCCAAAGTATAGCCTATTATATGCAAGAGATCATAATGAAAATACTTGTCAATCGTGTTCCCCTTTGTTTTCACACATGTGTGTGCCAAAAGTTCGGGATGAGCTAAAGCAAGTTGAGCATAAGCTTGCCCATCAGGGCTATCACTTTGCCCCAATGCACAAAGTAATGTACTATAAATGGAGGAGAGTACGGGCTCATTCTTACGCACAAGTGCTTCACGTTTTTTCAATCGTTCGGCATAAGGCAAGAGACTATCTGGAGCCCAATTCATCGTCACCATACGACGTTCAACGCCAGCATTCAGAAGGATGTCATATCGTTTTTCTTGTTCAGCTTTTAGCATTAGATCGTCATACGCTCGTATTGCATCCTGTGGTTTACTTTGTGCATTATCCCACATTTGTTCAATCTTCTGTGCCTTTAGTCCGAGGGAGAGGAACAGAAACATGCACAATAATAGGCTTATCGTCTTTCTCATACTCCACCATCTTGATTATATACGCAAAGATAATTATTTTATTCAAGAGTGACAAGTGAACAGGTTATTTACTCATTCACTTGTTTACTTACATTATTAATCGTATCTTTGCGAATATAATAACTCCTAACACTTAGCATTATGACAACAGACAATTATTTTTTCCCTGCAAAGGACTTTGATACAACCAAACACTTCTATGGAGACATCTTAGGCTTAGCCATTAAGTTTGACTTCTCAGAAATGGGGATGATTGCTTACCAAATCGGAAATGACGAACCTGCTCTAATCATTAAAGACATCAAACGATTTCCCGATGCTAAGCCAGCATTATGGATTGAAGTTGATGATGTCAAATCGGAATACGATAGATTGAAAGCAAAAGGTCTTACCTTTCATTCAGAGCCATTCAGAATTAAGACTGGGTGGGCTGTTGAGTTCGATGATCCTTCCGGAAATAGATTAGGTATAACAGATTATAAAAACTGAACATTCTAATAAAATAAACAAATAACACTATTCAATCCCTCCTCCCTTTGGGAGGAGCTGGAGGTGGGTATTAGCTATGCATGACATTATTAGAAGTTTTATAGGCTTAACATTGGTTCATATAGGTGCTGCACTTCGCTTCGTCTATCATCGCTTTATTATCAGAGATAATTATAGTTATCATTCCTTGATAACTGAATCACCAGTATTTGATTGCTCCAAAGAATCATACGAGGAACAATTTGAGAAATGGAAACAGAGACAAATTAAAAGTAATCAAGCATACGATATAGACCTGGATGAGGAACAACAACAAACACTCGAAATGTTTCTCAAAGAAGGTAGAAGTAAGAAAGAGATAATACAAGGTATGATTGAAACTGGCGAATTAAAGCTAATAGATGTTGAAATTTACCCTCGTAATCCCGAATACTTCTCCAATCGTGTCCTTGACAGTATCATTGGTTTATGCTTCCTTATCATATTAATCCTCATCATTCACTACATCTAAATCAAAAGAATATGAGCGACAATCTCTTACTTTATATCAGCTCTATTATCTGTGCACTCCTCACAATCTATCAGATATTCAATCGCCAGAAAAAAGCAGGTATCTTATCAGCTATTGTATTATTAGGTTACTCTCTCCCACTCTATTATTTCTTCTTCTTTCATTCAGAATATGGAGCAGGTCTCACATGGTGGTTTTATCTTCTTGTGCTAAACCTCATATACATCCTCTCAACAGCAATACACCTTATTTTTAAGTATATCAAGGGAAGATATATCTCCTCCCTTTAAAATAATCAATGAAATCTATGGGAATGCTTTTTGTTCTTATTCTCTGGGCAATCGCTCTTATAATCCTATCCCTCATATTAGGACTGATAACGTTACCTTTCTCTTACTTTCTTTGCAAAAGGCAAAGGAAGAGGAAGATGATTCTATCATTCCTCACACCAGGAGTATTTATTGGGATATACGCTGTAAGTAGTTTTGTATGTATGATTATCATTGCTATCATTCTTGGTTCTGACATTGGTATAGGTGATAGCTGGTCTATCCCACTAAAGAATGGTTATGAACTTACCTCCGTTGATACGCCCGAATATGCTAACATCAATAGTAGAAACGATCCGTTAAAAGAAAACCTTATTGATGGGATTACACATATACAAGTGGTTGGAAACTCTGTCATAGGAAAAGAGGCTGATGGAAACTACTTCATCTTCAACCTACAAAATGGTGACAAAGAAGATAACCTAAGCTATCAAAATCTCACAATAAAAATGAAATCAAGACCCATTACACTCGTTAATAATAATACCTACTATTGGGAACAACGCAAAGTACCCTATATAATTGCGGGCATCTTTTGCCTTCTTATAAGCATTTTAGCAATAAAAACTCTTTGGCGAATAGGTCTAATTTACTAAGCTCTTATTTCATATATGTAACTTACCATTATTCCAACCAATACCCTAAGACACATCAAAGAACTACACAAAATATATCTATCAAGTCCTCCTCCCTTTGGGAGGAGCTGGAGGTGGGTATTAGATCCTTATCATTCACTACATCTAAATCAAAAGAATAAAAGAGCGTTTAAAGCTATTTGTATATTCAATTTTGTACATATAGCTTACTATCTCATCAATTGAGACATAAGTTCATCAACATCTTTAGCATGATGAAGATGTCCAGCCTTTAGATCTTCTATACTTTTATCAAGCCCATTCATTTCCTCTCGTTCAAAAGACCAACCCATTCGTTGAGCAAGTTCTTTTAGAAACCTAAGGTCAGAACTATTGGGAAGTCGAAGCCTTACAACCTCTGAATGTATTACAGATGTATTCATATCTAATTTATCCATTACGTGACAAATATACGATTTTAATATGATATTAACAAACATATAAAGTAAAAAAACATCTATAAAAAAAGAGGATTCCTCCGCAGAAGAATCCTCATAATCTTTAGAAGTCACCAACCTCCCTACCCAGTCCCTGCCTTAGCAAAGACTTAGAGGCGGACTCTATTCTTTCCCTCCTTGAAAAAGCCAGACAAATAAATAGGAGTAAGCAATAACTCTTCAGTATCTAGCCCTCCTCCCTTCGGGAGGAGCTGGAGGTGGGTATTACTTTACCTTGTCAACAATAGCTTTGAAAGCTTCCTGATTGTTAACAGCGAGGTCAGCGAGCACCTTACGGTTAATCT
>OGJT01000144.1_pt1 | contig 44523 bp, 58 predicted proteins | sample 1572331 | NCBI WGS metagenome assembly OGJT01 (sample SAMEA2582094, study PRJEB24529) | metagenome | biome: Human gut stool | place: China | collected 2011
TATTATACTAAGTTACGCAAATTTAGGCAAAATAAAAAGCCCCTCAATGAGGGGCATATTTTATTTGTGATTACTCAGCGGAAATTATTTAAAAGTGCCATCTATCCACGTTATTACTGGATTTTATGTGTTTTAGGTTGAGCAACGGTTAAGCAACCGATTTAAACTTAAACTAATTTTAAAGCTCTCACATTTATATTTCTCGGATAGAATAGTGGAGCCCAAAGAACTTAATGAGCTTTAAAACGTTGGCTCGGTTATACTTTGACGGAGCAGAAATTATTAATGTTTTATCACTATTAACATATACTGCCTTTACATCATCTGTCCAAATAAAATCAGGAAAATGCTCGACCAATCTAAGGTCTTTCCATGTTTCCCTACTAACAAGAAGTATGTCTTTTCCTAGCCTCTGTTGCATTGAGCATATTATATCCCATGCATCGGCATAGTTGTCTACTTTTATCGCGTCCCTCATAAAATGTGGGTCTTTATTAAATACTTTCAGCATTACTCCCACCTCCTATTATTACCCTAATTACACCATATTTTTACCCTATCCGCAATTGCTATTTATAAACAAAAAAAAGACCTTACCAGGACATATTCCTAGTAAGGTCTTTTGTGTATTTACCATTAATCCACACGTCCGCCCTCGTATGGTAGGGAGATGCTTGGATCACCTCGATTTCATCGAATAGCGCCAGCTGCGCCAACAATAAAAGCCAATACACCACTAGCGGCCCATGTATCACGTTGACGTCTTAGGCGTTGCTCTGTGCGTCTATTGTTCTTGATTTCGTTCTTCAATTCGTCTAATGAGGTCGAGGCTTCGTTCAATTTCGCTTCTTGCGTTGTCAAGAGATTGGATGCTTTCGTTAATTCTTGCCCCTGTTTCTCGTTGATTGCTTTGAGCGCGTTCAATTCCTTCGTCCGTTCTTCGTTGATAATCTTCAATTCTGTTAATGCTGTTCCCTGCGTCGCGGTTAAGCTGTTGGCTTGCTGCAATGCTTTCTCGGAGTTGTTGATTGAGCTTTCTGCTTTCATCAAGCGCCCTTTGAGTTCGTTCCAACTGCTCACGGGTACGCTGATAGTTGGCTCTTGTGTCGAGGTACCCTCCGATGAGGCTGCATGCGAAATAGATGAAAATAATGCTAAGCACACCACAAATAACACGCTTAAGAGTAAACGTAGATATAACTTTGTTCTTGATAGTTTCATACATGGTAACTCCTTCCTAAATTGTACTACCCCACTGAGCGCCCCACCATCGAGCGGTGCCACGTAACCAGTCGCCACCACTCCATCGTTCGTCACCTTCATGACACACTAAGAGATCCCAACGATCAACATTAGAGTCTGGGCCGTAGGTGTTGTTATGGTATCCTGTCGGATCTAAATAATAGAGGTCTAGGCCGTCCTTATTATCGGCTGCTTCAGCGTGGGTCATTTGATGTTGTATATCCAGAGGTACACCCGCATTGATAGTGAGCACTGCCATAATTTGTGTCATTGTGACTAACTGCGCTTTTGTTGGTGGTTCGCTACCTAAATTATTTTCACTAACAGCATCCCAACACGCTTCAATGGCTATCCCTACGGCGTTACTGTTGCGCATGTAGGTATGTTCCTTATAATCTGTTAAAGACTCCATATCCGTCCACATCAAGCCTGCTCGATCGATGTTGATATGATAATCCGTAAAGTGCTTACCGCCTTTGACGCCTGTCCAATGGTAGTACGCCTTTTCAATTTGGCCATGTGCACTGAGCGCTAAGGACTTTAACTCGTCCATTGTAATTTGTCTAAACATTTATTTCCCCCTCTCGTCATGGTTAATATCATCTGCTAATTGTTGTATACTAGGTCGGTTCAAGGGTAATGCATTCTTCTCCTCTAACTTATCAGGGATGCCATTATGGTCTTTATCTATCCATAGCGCTAAAAAGCCAACAAGCGCTGTAAGAACAGATGGGATAAATATATGATCTATGATATTAATACCAACACTAATTAACTTGTTGGCTTCATCAGATACATAACCACTAATAAAAGCCATAATGTATTGAGTAATCACCAACAAAATAGGCACTAGCATAATAAATACTAGCGCCCGTGTAGCGAATATACCTGTAGGGTGGATGTTAGACACCCATACAGATTGATATGATTTTTTAACTGTATTGATGAGATTTTGCGGTATGTTCATGAAACTCCTCCTTTAACTCATCTATACGCGACTCCATTCCTTTTACCCTTGTGGCTAGTTTCACGTGTTCTGTATATGCTTTTACACGTTCTTCACGAGATAACTTAATTTCATTCTTCAAGTCATTGAGGGTTTCTGTTAAAACCCCCATTTTTTCTTGGAAAACTAGAGTGTCTTGCAAATGTTGCAAGTCACGTTTTTCCAATAACGGAAGCACCAATACTTTATAGGTAAGGCCTGCGACTATACTAACTATAGTTAGCGTAGTTAGTATATCGTTAAGTTCGAATTGCCATGTCCACATTCAACTATCTCCTTACTAAATAAGTATTATACTGTCTTCCAAACATTACTGAATTCGTCCCATTTCTTAGTCTTATCATGGTTATAAACCTCTAACCCAATTTTGTGCAAAGAAATATCTCTAGGTGGAACAGATTCATCTGCCACTATAATTTTATTAATACCATACTTATTACCATAAACATCACTTAAGTTTAAGTTACTATCTTTCCACACAAAGCTAGGGATATTTAAAACTAAAATACTAGAAGCGGTAAAGGCTTGGCTGTCAATTTCAGTGGCTTTAGGTAAATTTACAACAGAATATTCACAACCTACAAAAGCTTCGGCGCCTACTTTAACTACATTAGGGCAAGTTAATTCTCCTTCTAAATCAGATTTTCCGTAGAACTGTTTAGCCGGAATTTCTGTAGCAGTGGCTGCATCAAAAGTAGGTACAGGGTTCGGACCTGGTTGTGGTTGAGGTGGTTGATTCTTATTTGCTAAGTTGTTAATAATCCCAACAATCTCACTATCAGAATACCCTTTACTATATGCACCTTTTACCGCATCAAGGATATATCCATAAGTACTAGCAGGTTCAATGCTGTTGATTTCTTCTGCAAACTTGAATAACTTACCTTCGGATGTTACTCCTTTTGACTGAATGGCGTCTCTAATTTGAGTGATATGACCACCAAATTTATCTAATTCACCCATTAAATCATTGATAATTGCTTGTTTTGGTCTTGCCATGTTAGTTACCTCCGTTAATCTTTCTTAATTCGACAATAATTTGTTCGAGTTCATCTTTAACCATGAACTCACTAGTGTCAGGTGCAGGACCTGTTAACCCTATAGGTCCAGGTTCTCCTGGGTCCCCTTTTTGGCCTTTCTCACCTCGGTCTCCTTTTTCTCCTTTGAGTTGTTGTTTTTGATTTTCGGTTAAATCTTCAAAACGTAATGGTTCGCCTTTAGGGACCGGAGGTCCTTGCTCTCCTCTTGCGCCATTTTCGCCATTTTTACCCGGCTCACCTGGTTCCCCTTTAGGTCCAGGCGGGCCTGCATCGCCTTTTGGGCCTCTCAATTTGATTATTTGAGTATGGCTTTCAATGACTACCGCGTCCCCTTCGCCTGCGTAAATGTTAATATCATCCATATTATTTACCTCTATTGCTGACGCCTTCAAGAATCGTTAATTGCCCTTTAACAAGACATTTAACAGGTCTATCCCATGCCCAAACAAATAAATCCCATACATACCTACCAACATTCAACTCTTTTGTATCCAAAGAAAGGACAATTCTACAGCGTTCACCAGCTGTTAAATTATCCTTCGATACTGTGATATTAAATTTGGCTTCGTAGTGATCATCTTGAACAAACTTTCTTACACAGGAAAACAAATCTTCTGGATCTACTTCGCCATTATATCCAATAGTCAGTGTAATAAATTCACCTTTAATAGCGGATAGATTATGCTTTACCGGCGTCATTATCTTCACCCATTTCTAAATCCATTAGATCATTATGGATACATCCTTCTGTTGGGCAAGTACCATCACTATTTAAAGTAGCCCAACAGTATTCACAAAAGTGCATTACTGGAACATCGCTTTTAATATCTGCCATAGTTATTTCACCGCCTTAATCTTAGCGATCATTTCCGCATTGATTTTCTTAAACTGCTCTTGCAAATCAGTTATATCGCCATTCGCTAGTCGTCTGCGTATCAGCGCTTGGTCTAAAGTTTCAAATCGCCCATTGTAATATGCACGAATTTCTACAATTTTTTCTGCCTTCGTTAACTCATGAATTGGAGCAGATACAAATTGACCACCTACATACAATTTACCTTTCATGAATTCATCTAGCATACTATCACCATCTGCAGAGCAAATATAGTCAGCTGCATTAGGGTAATCTTGCTTAGCCAGTGCTATCAGTTCCTCTTTTGAAATTGTATTATCAACAAAAGAAGTAATTCGTGCACCTTTTTCATTTAATACAAATACATATTGGTTCATCTTTTCCTCCCATTATGCTTTACCTATACATAACCAAGTGAAACTCCCGGCACTCCCTCTATTAGCTAGGAAACGAATAGAAACCTTATTGTTAGCAGAAAAACCACTATTCCACGTTAAATAGAATTCGTCGCCTCGTGTAGTGCTGCCGGCTATGTCATCAGTAGCTAAAGCAACTAGTACATTACAATTTATCGGCAATGTAATATCACGGTAAGTATTTTGGTCTTCGAACCAGGATAGGCCCCATTGTAAAATAAAACCGTTGGCAAATTTTACATAGCCATTATCGCGATCAAGTTTAGACGCTACAATACCACCTTGTCCTAAAATACTTTTAAGAGTACCTAAGTTAAGCACTTTATTTATATCGCTATCATTATAGTTACTTGTGATAAATCCAATAGTTTCTTGTGAATTATCGCCTTTTGTTACTTGTAGACCTTGGTTATGTTTAGCGAGTGCTTTAACGTACTGTCTAGAGTTTACATCCAGTTTCTTATCGAACTCTGCTCGGTGTGCATTAGTCGATTTATTGTGACCTTCTAAATCATGAATTGTTGCGTAGCCATTATCCTTTACAATAGCTTGTACTTTTTCGGCGTTCCCTATCACTGTTGTAATAGTGAATATATAGCTGTCCATAGGTGTAGTCTTATCTGGTATATAGTCCACATAACTACCACCATTCGTATAAGAGAAAAGAACCTCTCGTCCAGATTCGCCTACTTTGGCCATCAATCCGATTTCACGTGCATAGAAACCAGTATCTAAATTCGCGTTCGATAAAGAAGCTTGAACTGTAAATTGTCCGTCACCGGACTTAGTGCTTTTAGTAATAGCCAATTCTAATCGTTTATCAGTTAAACCTGTAGCACGAGCAATTGATGCAGGAGGATCACCTGCGCCAATTACGATTTTAGTAAAAATTAAAGCCTGCTTGCTTGCGTTAGCTTCTGCTGTTGCATTAGTACCTGCCATTGTTGTAATGACAGCAGGGTATTTTGCCATTTGTACCTCCTAAACATGAATAATTTGATAAGTAGTAGCTGCACCACCTATATAAACTTTCTGAATCTGCGGCTCTATAGTGATTTTCAGGGACGGCTCAATCACGGCACTCCCCGCCGAAGTGGTTACGCCACCAATATAGACACCTTCAGAGTTTATTTCGTGCACATATTCTATGCTATCCAGCCACGATCTCTTATTCTTAACGAAATCTAATATTCGCAATACTCTTTCACGAATATTAGGAGTCATCATATAACCAGTCATTTGTAATTTAAAATGGTAAGACTGACCGCCTTCGTAATCCCAATTTTCGATGACTTCACATTCCGAATATAATTCACCTATAGCTTCTTCTACTAATCCAACTGTCCCTTTTCTCCTGTGCCAGGTAATAGAATTAAGGATTAGCTTAATTTTTTGTTCCCTAGTTGCCGCTTCGTCGTAAAAATCAACGTGTAAATGCCACGCTACCTCATCTAAAATAGGGGTGCTTAACTCGTTTAAATGAGATAGTATAGTTAACTTATCGACCATTGGCATAAGGTCGATAAGCCGTAATGTAACGACTTCTGCAAGGGCTTGGACTTTTGTATCGCTAGCAATCGAACTGGGCAATGTGTCTTTTAAATTAAAGTCGTAGAGATTATTCATGCTCTACACCCCCATAAGTAATTGTCTTGCCTGTGCATTGAGCTAGCTCAACCTGGTAGTCATCTTCTTTACGACCATCTTTAACAACCGTAAAAGTAGGCGAAGTTACGGTAACGCGTTTGGCGCCTGCCTCCATAACTCGACGAATTAATTCAGAGGGTATAATATCACGCCCTACTTTTGCAGATTGCCATTTTATATAATCAGCAACTGCAGCATCAACACGACCTTTAATCGTATCTGCATAATACGAATTATCAGAATCAATATAATACTGCAATGCTATACTATAATTCTTAGCAGTAGGGGCCTTCACGGATACATTATCAGTAAGAGGGCGTACCTTCTTGTCAGTAAGTGCAGTTTCCACTAATTTGAGAATCTCTTCCTTGGCTATTTCACCAGATGCAAGCCCTGGATATACAACCACATCGCCAGGCTTAGGAGATACCACTTTTACGGAACTAATAAGAGCAGAGGCTTTTTTAGTAAAAAACTCATAAGCCCCTTCTGCACCTGCACAAGAAAAGCTTTCAGGCGCCTCCCGAATACGTTCACGGAATGCATCGTCTGTCTCCGTATCAGCACCGCCTTCAGATATAGTGGTATTGGTCACACTAGCGATATATGGAATAGGATCTACAAGAGTGGTAATCGATCCTACCGGGTAGCCATTCCCTTTAGCTGAAGCTTCTGTGCATACCGCTTTTACACTTATTGTTGTTTGCGTAGCTGACAGATAGTAAGGTTCAGTTAGTGCAAAAAATGCACCATCTCCTGAAGTAAATCGTGTGCCTTTAGGAATCGCAATTCCCTCTGGTCTTGCCATTGACGCGGTTAACTTCATTGTGGTAACTGCACCTGTGGCTTGTAAACGTTCTACTCCTAATGCAATACCTATATGGTCTAAGTTGTTTCCCCTAGCATACGCCAGAAGATTTTGCTTGCCGGTATCATTGATACGATTAAGCAGTAGGATTACTACGTCAGTAATTACCAATAGAAATAAACGAATTGGATCGGCCGGAGCTAGTGTTCGCCCAGTTACGGAAGTGTAGAGAGCGAATATTTCTTTTTCAACGGCTTCTTTATCCGTCGTGACAAAGTTAATTTCAGGTAAATTCATTATTATCGCCTCCACGGTGGTAAATTAATAGCCGCCCTTATATTTGCGTCAGGGCATTTCAAAATAAGATTAGCAGGAAGAATAACATAATGGGCGTACTCTTGATTAGCCTCTAGTAACACATTCATATACGCTTCACTGCCATACACTTTAAAGACTATACCGTCCCACATATCGCCTTGGATAGTTCTATACTGCTTCATAGCCACCTATCCTTTCTAGCCATTCATCTTTGATTGCAATCGATACCTTAGGCGTCAATCGCCCTTCTTCTGCATCAGTCGTAATCGTTTCCTCGAAGTCAACTGAAACAACTCTACATCGTGGTTCATATTCGGTAATTGCACGAATCACCTCTGCAGATATTCTGGCCATTGCTACCGGTAAAGGTAAATCGATGACAGTACCATCAATACCAAACCGCCTATCAAGTGGTACAGAAAATTGCGTTGTTGAAATAATGGTTCGTACATTTTGAATAATTTCTGTAAGGATATCCTTAGGTGCAAAATCAATACCTTCAAGACGAGCGCTCACGTCAATTTGCATTTGTACCGCCTCCTTGTTTAGGTGTGATTACAACTTTAGGAATATCTGGGGCTTCCTTCAGCGTTACATTGATAGATGCGGATAATACATTGCCTCGATTATCAATCGTATTCATAGCTGCGCTTATACTGGTGATCAGTAATTTGTGTTCACTAAAGGGCTTACCGTTAATAATCAACTGCTCAGCTTGACCTTCTTGGCACATCTTGGCCACTTCCTCAATTTCTTTTAAAGGATCAACGCCCAACAACTTATTAAAGTTCATCGTAAAGGTGATATCATCCGCATCAGGCCCCAAGAATTCAAGTATTGGCTTTTGCCCTATGATTTCGTGAGACGCTGTTCGTGCGTTGATATTTCGAGCCAATGAATCAAACGTACGCACCGTATGCGAGGATGCAACAAACACTATCCTCCCGAAACTACCTAATTGGCGTTGCGGTAAGTATCCGCCCAGGCCAAACTTATCGGCTAAATTAGATAGGCGAGAGTAAGCCACATCGCCTAATTGCGTATTTTGTAAATTCTTTAAACCTTGTGAATTAAGGTTTTTCTTATAATTAGCGGCAGTACTGCCTAATTTACTAAATAATGATATGTTACTCACCTCCTATCAATTTGGCGTTCCTGTATTACCGCCACCAGGAACGACACCACCATGTGTATGAGATACTAAACTAATTCCGTTAACCACTACGTCCCCTGAAGGAGCGTTTATAGTTAGATTACCCGTGCAATTAATTACGAGACCTCCCCCGTCCGCATCATATGAGATAGTCGAGCCGTCCGCAAATTTGATGCCGTGGATATTCTGCCCATTAAAAGAGGGCTTATCTTTGGCATTGTAAGTGGTGCCTAAGATGTAGCCCTGGGACAAATTATTATTTTGTGGTAGGAATAAACATAATACCTGTTCGCCAACGCCTGGCATCCAGTAGTGTTTGTTATCTTGTGATCCATGAGAAAGTACTTCGAGTGGATACGACACTAAATCGTCTCGGTCCGGAAAGGTTACCCTGGCAGTCATATTTGAAGGATCTGTACTAGATACAATTCCGTCGCGGATTAAATTTTTTAAGGCAACACTAATATCCATCTAGGCACCTCCTTATATCTAGGCTTTGTGTATATCCTCCCCCTACCTTATGAGAGCATTTGCTAATGATATACTTGCCATCAAATTTACCGAATCCTTTTAAATTGATTGTGGCAGATGCAGCCAATACGATATGGCCAAGTACAGCAATAGAACCGATGATTTCATTCTTATTCTTCTCGCGCAGCTTTTTCTTGGCCAAACGTTCTGCTTCAGCCTGTGTCTCACATCCCTGATTAACCTGTAGTATCTTGCCTTGTGTTTTATGCGGATCCTTGAACGTATACTCAATATTACTCTTTTGTTTAGTACTCTTATGCTTTACGTGGCAGCCCCAATAAATATCCTTCAGGGAGGACTTTAGGGAATAGCTTCCTTGATACGGAATGATTTCACCTAGATTCTTAATTTGATCTTCTGTAAGGTCCGTAGGCATTGGTCCCTTAATTAGCGTTGCGACTACTTTTTCAGTTTCATATTTTGTCTCGTCAAAAATAATCACTTGCTTGTCAGAAACCTTTAACGCCAATCCGTTATCCTTACATACTTTCATCAAGAATTCTAAATCCGATTGATCTGACTGTTCGACACGGTCTAAATCAATCGTTTCTGGAGTATCGTAAAATAATTCAAGGCCTGCACCTTTTGCAAGCTCCTCGGCGACAGCTTTGAGAGTGGTCTTCTCCCAAGATCTACTCTTCAGCTCTCCTCTTAATTTTGATTCATCTGGAACACTAACAGCCCCTATAGTGACTTCGTGAGGTGGATTCTTACAGGTAATTTCGTCAATCTCAAATTGTCCGCATTTCATCTCTATCTCATCACCGAGCTCATTCCAGTTGTGGAATACGATTGATGCGGTTAATTTCGCCCCTTTTTCAGGGAACCAGTCAGACATCCAAAGTTCTTCTATATCATGTAGTGTAATTGATATATCGTCAGCTTCTCCAGACATTACATCGTTAAAACTGAAGTCCTTTAAATAAGGAACTAGGTCTTGCGTAATATCCTTTTGGTCATACTGCAGTTTTACAGTAACATTGCGTAAATTACTAGGCATAGCTTACACGCCCTTTCCTGTTTTGGATTTCAGCAAGCCGTGCTTCTAAGTCGTCCATTGCTCCACCTACAGCGCTTTTAATTTGTTGTACTGCGCTTGCATCCGCACTACCATTAACAGTAATGTTGATCGGCGCAGATACAGAAATTACAGAATTACCTTCGCTAGGTAAAAGTCCCATCATAGCGCCAGTTTGTTGCCACAACGCCTTGGCCCTTGGAGTACCATTGATAGGAATAGCAGCCTCTGCAGAGTCTTCGGCAAATGTAGTCAGAAACGAACCTTTTCCATAAATGCCACCTTTTGCATTATGCTGGATGGATTGCCCATTAGCCGTCGCAGAGCCTTCTACTCGTGCCTGAATTGGCTTACTAAAAATAGACCTAACCCATTCCCATTTTTCACTAATCCAATCAAACAGGCCCCCAAGTTTGCTCATAACCCAATCGTAGAATTGGCTGAGTGCAGCCTTGGGATCTTCCCATAGTAAGGTGAACCAGGCTTTCACTTGGTCCCAGTTAGCAATTAAGCCCATTGCTGCATAAATAAGCCAACCTATAGGGCCCATCATAAATGCGATAATTGCCGCTGTTGGGGATTCCCACATTGAAGTACAGAACGCAGATACCGCTTCAAAATGTGTCCCTAACCAAACAAAAGCTGCTATTAAAGCTACTACGGCGATAATAACCAGCCCGATAGGGTTTGCGGTCATAGCCGCATTTAACGCCCACTGCGCGGCCGCTGCTGCGTATGTCGCAATGGTACCCCCTAGCATTGCTGCTTTATGGATGCCTGATGCAATAGTACTTTTTGCAGATGCCAACGTCTCTGAATTTGTGGCCAAAACGTAGGCTGCTTTAGCCGCCACTACGCTGTAATATATGGCTCTTACCGTTTTATACGCAATTACCATCCCCGTTACAGCAAAACTTGTTTTGATGATTGCTTCAGTAAGCTCTGGATGCTCACTTGCTACTTTAGATACATATGCGGCTTCATTGGCTAGAGAATCTCCCAACTCTGCAAGTGTCGGTAACATCGTACTACCAATAGAAATAGCCACCGACTCGGACGCTGATTGTAATCTAACCATTGCACCTCTTGCGTTATTCTGCATGGTCTCAGCCATAGCAGCAGCAGCTCCATCGCTATTTTCAAGTTCCTTTGTCAGTTGATCAAGTGCATCAGGGCCTTGGTCAATAACAGCCACCCAAGCTGACGCTGCATTAGTACCGAAAATAGTTGCGAGTGTAGCAAGTCTTTGCTCTTTGCTCATATCCTTAGTTTTATCAGCTAAGTCACGAACGATTGCGCCCATCTTACGAGGACCGTTGGTATCGTCCATAGCAATGCCTAAACTTGCTAAGGCCGCTCTTGCTTCTTCTTGCTGAGCTGTAGCCTCACTTAATGATAGCCCCATTTCCTCAATCGCTTTAGTAGATTTAGCGGAAGTACCTGCTAACCGTAAGAAGCCTGAGCGCAATGCAGTGCCTGCAGCAGATGCCTTGATACCACTATTGGCCATAAGACCAGTAAGTGCGGCCGTTTCTTCCAAGCTTGCGCCAAATGCATGCGCTACAGGTGCGGCGTACTTCATTGTTTCGCCCAACATTTCAACAGTTGTATTTGTGCTGGTTGAAGTTTTAGCAAATACGTCCGCCATATGCCCTGCGTGTTCTGCGCTTAATCCAAAGGCAGTAAGGTCGTCAGATACGATATCAGCAGTACGCGCCAAATCCGTATTACTTGCTGCAGCTAAATCTAAAAGCCCTGGCATACCGGCCATGATTTGTTGAGAGTTCCAACCTGCCATGCCTAGATATGTCATAGCTTCGCCAGCTTGTGTGGCAGAGAACATCGTTTTCTGCCCTAGCTCACGAGCAGTAGCCGTTAACTGTTGCATAGCTTGATCATCAGATACAGTGATTGCTTTAACTTTAGACATCACTGCCTCAAAGTCTGCGGCTTTAGATAGCATTCCAACAAACGGAGCAGCTACTACTGCAGTAGTAGCCAGTGTGCTACCTAAATCACTGCGCGCACTTTTAGCGTTGACATCTGCAGCGATTTTATTTTGCATAGCTTTTCGTAATTTAGCGTCCTTAGCGGCGGTTTGTTCAAGTTCCTTGCCGACTTTTGCAGTTGCATTTCGGTAAGAGTCCATCGAAATAACACCTTGCTTTAATGCGGAATCTAACGCCTTTTGTTGCGTTTTCAGTTCGCTCATTTTAGAACCGTACTGCGTCAATGTTCCTTTGGCCTGTTGCATAGATGTCTTAAAGCTTTGCGCCAAGGCACCATTTATAGCAAAAGCAATTTCGAATACTTTACCTGCCATAGTTCCTCCTTTCTTTTAAATTTGTATACGCAAAAAGCGCTTGATGGATTAGTCATCTTCTTCCTTCAAGCGCTTTTCATCTTCAAGAACAAATTCTAAATCATCCATCCAATCGGCTATTTCAACAATCGGAGTAGACATCCAAAAGTTTATGCCCCCGCATTCTCTGAGTCGGAGGGCAATTCGTCTGCATTGCTGTCCGGGAGAAGGCCCATTTTCTCTACCGAACCACGTAGTAAAAAAACACTTACCTCTGCACACATTTCTGTGAATTCAGAGATAGGGAGTGTCATTAATACTTTGGCACTTTCCTTTAGAGCTATAGCCGCTACTTCGGCTTGGAATCTTTTAGAAAATGTAACATCTGGAGTCATATCGCCTTCACGGCGGACACGAAGTTCCGCCTTTGTGAAGTCAAACCCAGTTAAATTATTTAAGCCGTCAAGTAGCTTTTCGCGATCGTATGTAGCCATTATTTACCCAATGCCTCCCTTACGGATGCCAAGTAATCAACACCGTTGATTACACAAACATAGTTGAATTTATCGATTTCAGTGCGAGTTTTACCTCCCACAGTCATTTTGAAATACACAATTTCAAAATCTGTAGAAGTATCGGTTTTACTTGCCTGTTCGAACTTGCCTAAACCGATTTTTTTCGGCATCACTTTTGCGTATACGCTAACTGCTTCCGGTACTAATTCGCCTTTAGCAGAATCATACAATTGTTGTGCGCCACGAATTTCAATGTCGTGTACTTTTTGACTGGCAAGGTCGGTCACATCCTTATCAATGGTATTCCATTTAATGGACATATTCATTGCCTTGGTTTGGCCGAGTACACCCAAATCAACTTCACCGGCAATACCTGCGCCTTTGATGGTGTCACTGATAAATTCGATATCAGGTAAGGTTACATCGGCGTAACCATATAATTCTCTGCCCGAGCTAAAAATGGCAAAGTCAATCAACTTATCTCTATGTTTAGCCATGAGTTACCTCCCTTTTAATTAAATAACGTGCTCATGTAAGATGGATCGTATTCTTGGATGAAGTCGATTTCACGAGCTGGTGTCGGAACACCTAAATACACGTGGAATCGGATAATACCGTTCAACAAATCAGTTGTAGGGTTTTCGGACTCCAAGAATTCAACGCGTGCACCGAGAAGTGCACCAGATGCTACGTGTCCATTTAACCAGGCATTGGCACTATTAACGATATTATTAATCAAACGTTTATTTGTTGGGTCGTCAATTTTAGACCAGAAAGAAGTGATCAACGTGTTAGATACCCAGTTGAACATACGACGTACAGGGATAAAGGAATCCTTAACATCTGTATTAGACGGATACGCAGTTGTACGGTTGCCCCAAGCTCTCCAACCACCAATGAAATTAAGCGCAGTAACAACGCCTTGGCCGTTCAAGTAAGCTGCTTCATCTGGGCCTAAGTAGATTTCAGTACCATCTTTTAATACGGCACTATCTGCTTGCAAGGACTCATTGGATGGGGACTTGTAAGGAATATCGTCATATTTAGCATCTGTCTTAGCCATAAGACCCGCGAGTTGTGTGGATAAATGGAATTGGCGATTAGCTAACGCTACTTTTGGCCAACATAAGATTTGACGTTCATCGACGTAGTTCTTTTTATTTTTCCATTCACTAACTGCAGTAGCTTTTTTTATTTCATCTGTAGGTGCATCACACAAAGACATAGCTTGGAACATACCATTAATAGTAGTTTCCTTAGCTTTCATAACTGCTGCTACAAGCGTGTTATGAGACCAGCCCGGCGCCAATAAGTTACCAGGGATTAAGCCAAAGCGAGGGAATACTTCATTGATAAGTTCTAAACCCTTACGTTTACCCTCTGTATCCACGCCACCCACGATATCATCTGCAGTTACCATAGATGGGTCTACATAATCGTAAGTCACCCAAACAGATGTTGCACTATTTAGCGCCCCAGTAGATACAATGCCTATAAGCAATTTGCCTTCTTCATTATATACAGCGGTATAATCGACGTTGATAGTTAAGGCATTACCACCATTTGTAGCTGATACTTTTAACGTGTTAAGTAGCACAGGGTCCTCAATAGTTACGACTTTATTCTGAATTTGCTTTTGCGTAGAAGTTAACGTTTTCTTGTGTTTCTTAGGATCAAGAACATTAATAAATACTACCGGTGCCATTCCAAATAAAGAGAATTGAGAATACATTGCTTCACACAATGTGTATTTATCCCATTCTTTAGAGTAGCCGAATTGAGTAGTTGCGGATGCGTAATCATAGCACAATACTGCTTTATTAGCTTCCGCTGGGTCTGTGGCTAAATGCACAGGAGCAGTGCCGACATACACCGGTAAGGCTGCCGTAGCTTCTGTCATAGAAATAAGAGAAGTAGGGACCTCTCTTGTATAAATTCCGTGTCTATAGTTTCCCACTATCTACGACCTCCTTTTTTAAATTCAAGGTAAGCTGCACTCATTGCAGTACCTTCTGTTGCTAATTCTTGTTGTGCTTCAGCAATCTTATTGATTGGCACAAACAATAGTCTTAACATTGCTTTATCTTCACCTACTACGGCAGGAATCCCGTCAATATAGACTGTTCCTGTTGTAAGGCCCAGTTCTGCACTATTAGGGCCTAAGTAGATTACTTGTTTAGCATCATTATATTTAACTGGTTTTTCTACAGCTTCGGCCATTTCGTTTCCTACCGTCGCTAGTTCATCAGTTTTTGCCATTAGATAATCATCTCCTCTCGTATTTGTTCGATATCATATTTAACGGTCATAAATCCCTCCCAATACGGATAGGCTTGATCCGGAGGGATATCGGTATCAATTCCGTGTTTATCATCCAATACTAAACGGTATCGCTTAGCAATAACCGGATGGGCCAGTAACGCTTGTCTTGTTGTTTCAAGAAAGTTTGTAATCTCCATCCAGCCCTTTTCCACGTCCTCAGAGTACACTCCATGAATCAGAAATAGTTGGACAGTTGACCCCTGCAAGGTATCCTCGACCTTATTAATGCGAATAACAAGATGTGGATATTGGTCCTCCTTGGATGATTCTTTCATTTTCAAAAATCCAGGTACAACTAATAATGGATTTCCCTTTACCTGTGCATCATCACTAAAATAGTTAGCATGCACCTGCTTTAGAAATGTACCTAAATCAGTTGCTAATTGCGTAGGTGTCATTTGCTACTTCCTTACTAACTCTTCGAATGAGGTTCCGATTTGTCGTAACAGCTCCTCTTGCGCTACATTACCGACAAAAGCCGATACCTCAGCATTCTTTAACATACTTGGGACTGCAGGCCCATGAAATTGTCCTATTGGATATCTATCAGCACCTTTACGATACACCGCCCCAATATGACCACTTCCCATGCGAGCAATAAAAGCATTAGGGATTGTTCCCCCTCCGCCATTGCGCATTACCTGAGCTTTGACTGTCCGACCTTTCCGCTTAGGTGGGCGTTTTGGTGTAACTCTAAACTTAGTAAGTGCAACAGGTCCGCCCTTAGACCTAATAAATGCTGATAGCCCAGAGGGGTTTGCTCGCTTCACGTCAATCGTTTTCTTAACGTTAGCTTTACTTATAAAGTAATCCTGCGTAGTTTTATCAACGATTGTATTTCGTATTTTAGGGATTGCGGTATTGATAGCTTTTGATGTCGCCCTTTTCGTTTCACCAGAAAGAGCGTCTATCTTAACTAGGCCCTCACGTAGTCCTTTTACGTCAATAGTTACGCTCATGAATTATTCCCCCTAAGGACAATATTCAGCATGCCCATATCTTCTTCACATGATTGAACCAACATAAGTCGACCATTGAAACGGAAGATTTGATTGTACTCCGGTACTTCAGGTAAATCCTGCTTAGCCACGTGTACAACTATCGTATCGTAAATCAATCCATCAATATCTTGGCCCATGATTTCAACATGTTGCTTGTCAGTAAGACCTTCTGCCACAGCATAGCACTGCGTACCGTTTAAGTTGTGTACCTCGGCAAATTCATTTGAATTGATAAATACCTTTTCAATATCATTTTGCACAAAGTCTTTAAACTCCATCTCTATTCACCTAAGAAATCGATAAGTTGTTCGCGAGTAGCGTCTTCTGGAACTTCTAAATGTTCTGCTTCAGCCATCGCGCGGAGAGCCGCATCGGATAAAAGTCCCAAATTAATATCCGCATCGCATGCAAGAATATCTGCAATCATGCTCGCCTTTGTTGCTTTACTAGCGAATTCTAGCCCGATAGACTTTCCATAGTTGGAAATATCTTCATTCGTCATAACTGCAAGCGCTACCGCAAATGGATCGTCTTCATTAACTTTACTATTATCACCTTCAACCGCAACCACAGCGCCTAATTCAATTAGGCGCTGTTCTTCTTCTGCAGTCAAATCGGAGATAATCTCACCAGGATTATATACATAATCTCCAGTATTGATTGTGTGCTTAGCTTGTACTGGCATAAGTCTTACCTCCTTTAGATTAGATTACAATACATCCGCTACGAAGTAAGAATCTACATCGAATGGGACATAAATAGGGCGAGATTGCAATTCTAAGAATGCTGCATCTGGATCACGTGTAACCAATCGACGCATTACGTATTCACCTTCATAAGTTACGAAATCCATTCCTTCGCCAGGGATAATTGTATTCGCGCCATATAATTTAGTGAATTTAGCCATATCAGAAGCTACCAACAATTTACCTGCAGGTACCATTTCTTTTTCTTGGCCATCAGTTGGGTCTACATAGTAGTTATCATATGTAAATACATTGCATTGAATTTGGCCACCCATGAAACCAACATAAGTCGCGCCTTCTGCCATTTGTTCAAATTGTAAAAGACCCATTTCTGTACGACGATTATCAAACAACGCTAAGATTTTTTTATCGGAAAGCATTACTTCTAGTGTTTCAGAGTTCATGACCAAGGTATTCGGATTAAAGCCCGATGCTTTCAAGCATTTCTTTTTCCATTTAATGATGTTGGCCACAATTTCTGCAGCAGATTGGCCCCAGCGTGCGTTACCAGATAGCGTTTCTTTATTCGTAAAGTTAAAGTCTACAACATCGTCAATACCTTCGCCTTTAATATGAGCTTGGCCGTTGAATAACACGTCTGCCGCCATAACTTCTTGAGAGCGCACCAAGTTGTCCTTTAATTCTTGTGTATCTTGTGCTAAGAGTTGGATTGCACGTTCTTCTGGGGATACCATACCCGCAAATGGCTGCTCGCCTGCTAAACGAACCTTGATGTCGTTTTCAGTGATAGCTCGTTTTTCTTTCTTTTGCGCCGGTTTATAAGTAGTTGTAGTTACACCTGTGCGTTGGGATAATGGTGCAGTAGAGTTTGGTGCTACCCAAGGTGTAATAGTGCGGCGACCTTTTACAATGTCAAAAGAAACAGTTTCAGATAAGAATGTTTTTGTGTCTTTGAAGAATAGATCTTTCAAAAAGGATGGCACATCGGGAGTACGACGAACCACCGCAGCAAGTGTTTGAGGTGTGTAAATATTATCCATGTGTCCTCCTTATTAACGGAAATAAATATTGCGGGCTTCAGCTTTAGCTATGAAGTCTTCCGCTTTTTTACCAGATTTAAATACTAAATTAGCTGTGGCGAATTCACCAGTTACTGCGATTTCTGCCACTACATCACCTTTTGTAGTGTCAACATCAGCTAACACCACGCCGTACACATCTGTATCGGCACGTTTAGCTTTTTTAGATGCAGCTTCAATTTCTAATACTGTACCTGCTTTAATTACAGCAGTATCTTGACCAATTGTTACCTTTTTAGTAACGACTGGCATTTGTGTGCCAGCGATTAGAGGTTTGTACTCTAACTTTTGTTCTTCCACGTATGGCATATGTTCTGCCCTCCTTATTTTTTAACGCGTGCTTTCATAACACGGTCCACGATTTTTATTGTTTTGTCGGCTTCATCGATATCTTCATCCAACACTTGACCAGGGACGGTGTTAACCTTATTAGATGCGTTAATTGCATCTTGAATCATTTGTTGGAATTGATTTGTTTGTTCAGTTTTTTCAGCTGGTTCAGGCTGTGGTATATTGAGTAATTCAACAGCTACATCTTGAACCGTAGCGTATGTTTCATATTTAGCGCGATTAATCACTTCGGATCGTGCATCATTATTAATCCCATCAAGGGCTTGTAAGCGAGCACGTTCTGCAGCAACACCTGCATTAAACACTTCGTCATACACTTCCGCATATTCCGTACGCAACAATTCAGCAGTTACTTCCATTGTCTCCTCTCCTTTCTCTTCATATTTATCAACAGGCAGTCCTTTGAGTACGTCCATACTCATTGGCAAACCATTGACAATTAAGTCAGTGCCTTTACGGCAAGCAACCATTCGTAAAGACTCGTCAACACTTGTACAGAAACCCTTTTCTAATGCTTCCCTTGCTGTTAACCAAGTTTCTTCATCCATCATGGCTGCGATTTCTTCACGAGTTAACCCAGTTCGAGCCTCGTAAATATCGATAAGGTTTTCTTTAGTTTTGCGTAACGATTCGGCGGCTTTTTCAAAATCAGCTGCTTCCCCAAATACATAAGCGCTCGGATTATGAATCATCATTTCACTACCTAACGCCATATGAATTTCATCACCCACCATCGAAATAATAGAAGCAATAGATGCCGCCAAACCTTCGATGATAACAGATTTTTTATTTGGTAATGCGCGTAATCGATTATAAAGTGTAACGCCGGCTGACACTTCGCCGCCTACAGAGTTAACATGTAATACAATGTTCTGAGATGGATCTAATCTTTTAAGTCGATCTATCACTTCAGAAACGCTAGTGTCTTCACCAAAGTAATCTTTTCCGTTCAGCACTACACCGTAAATGTCGATATCAATTGTCTCCGCTTCCTGAATCTGATCCAGCGGAGTTCGAATTTTGAACTGAAATTTGTTGTCCTTGCTCATGCAACAATCCTCCTTCATCCATAGATTGGTGTTCACGAATACGTTGTGGTAAGATTTCATTTTCATAATCCATGCCTGTGAGCTCTGCGGCTTCTTTAGCACGAGTACTAAATGCATTCTTAACACGAATTTCTGCTGCAGTAGCTTCCTTCTCTGGGTCTAATTGACCTTGTGAAGGCCCATACCACTCAGCACCTAACCACGCTTCTCGAATAATTGGGTCATCGAAAAAGCCTGGCGCTTCAATGCGACCTAACAGAATAGCCATAGTTAGCCACTCTTCGTAAATAGGATTGCAAAATTGAGTAATAAATTCGGAACGTTGCATCTCAACAGATTTCCAGTACTCCAGTAACGCCGCTCTTGATGCAGAGTAACTTTGTCCAAAGTGCTTAACAAGAATTTCATAAGGAATTTCAAGTGCAGCACCAACATGACTAATGAGAGATGATGTAAAGTCCGCAAAGCTCGTTGGGATTGGTGTTTTTTCCGCAACACTAACCTTTTCACCAGGTGCTAATACATTGACCGTGCCATTGCCTAATTCGATTGTTTCATCGTTTTCGGAATCGACTTGATCCTCCTCATCGATACCGGTCCCAAGCGCCATATCATCTGGGGACTCTGATTCAATAAAGATTGCCATCAATGCGTTAACTAACACTTTCATGACTTCTGCATCATTGTATCGGCTAAGTACTTTCAAATCCTCGATTACTGGCGATAGTATTGGAATACCGCGCAACTGGCCGCTACGCTCAATCGTCATAACCTGAATAATATTCCGTCTTCCAGTTTGTGCACCATATTTTGGGATATACGTATAATCATGATCATCGTTAAAGCCGTTATACAGTTTATTCAGTACATAAAAGCCAATCGCAGCACCATATTTATTGAATTTAACACCGTGAATTACGTCGTTATTCTCGTCTTCTTCTCGTCCTATGTACTTAGGTGGAGAAGCAACAAGAATTGATTCAACAATCTGTAACCGCAAAGGGTACGGATTCTTATCCGCTCGATTGCTCAGCAGCGGTAAATTTACAAATGCGTCGCCGTATAAGAGTTTTTCATAATACGCTAGAGCCTGTATTCCGTAAAAGTCAGTTTGCTCTCTTGCATCACAATGTTTCGCCCACATAGCGAATTCGCGTTCAGTCTTACGTTCCCATGCGTTTTTTTCGTCAAACGTTAGTCCTAATTCCTCAAAGCGGATATTGGCTTTAAAACGTAGTCCAGGACCAATGACGTTAGTCTTATTGGTTTTTAACGCACCTGCAGCAATAGGCGTACCTTGTTGAAGGTCTACCGACCTTGCCCGTAGCATTCTAAAATTGGCATCGATATCATGCCTTGCATCTTGAGAGTTAACCTGATATCCTTTAGCACTAGATTTAAAACTATTTGCGCCGTGATTAGAATAACCAGAGTTTGTTTTGCTTCCAGAATATTGCGTAGATTTAGATCTGCCTGCTGCAGTTTTCATAAACGACTTCTTACGTTTACTCATATGTCACGCGGAATGACACGGTATGCACGACGTCGAGGTCTATTTTCGAGTCTTGCTACTTCATTTCGCCAAAAGTTGATGCGGTCTTTTACCTCTTGCACATTAGCACGAGTTAACCGACGGTTACCAATGGTGTATTCCTTACCGGTTGCTAGTGCTAAATCAGCATCTAACCACGCCTGTAAATGCTCTTTTGCCTCATATATTGTCCATTCTGCCATCCTTTCACCTCCTTTCACGCATTAAAAAAGCGCCCATATTGAGCGCTTAGACTTGTGCCATGCATAGATTGGAACATCATGCTTATTAAAGCCTGCGTTTCCACATCCGTGTGGCACAATATCTCCATATGTTTGATGTCATGAGCTGATATATTTAGACCTTGCCTATATTTATATAGAAATTCAGGCATTGCCTTTTCTATCATTAAAAATAAATAATAAGGGATTGCGTTTCGTGGTTGAATCACTACATATTTAGCGTCAACTTGTTGCGCCTCAGCTAAATACACCAATTCCCCTTTACTAGCAGATACTTGCAAGCAAATACAGCCAGACGGATATATTTGATCCTTCTTAGGTCTCCCTAGTATATCCGCAACTTCCGTAATTTTAAATTTCTTGTAATTTCTTAACATTACGCCAACATCTTTTGAAGTAAATACTTTTTAACATCTTCTATTTTTTTTATCACAGCTTCTTGCTCCTCGACTGTACACGCGCTATCGGAAGATACCAAAAATTCTGTAAATTCTTTTACAAATTTGTCATGCTCTTTTTGTGAATCGGGATCTGTACAAACTAATTGCTTTAACATCTCCGCAATTTCTAAGCCCAAAGTACGACTTTCTCGATTGATTTCGTTTAATTCTTTAGCGAGCTGTACAGCATCCGGTATTTCTTCAGGCTCAAAGCTGTCAATGTAGCGTGGAATATTCAGATTATAGTCATTATCTAAAATAGTAGACATGCTAATGTTACTAGAATATCGCTCTATTTCTGCTCTGGACTTGTACACTTTAATTACTTTTTCCACCTGTTCGGCGGTCATTATATTTTTATTTTTGTTCTTAACAAAATCTTTTTGCGCATCGATAATTAATATATCGGTGTTAGCTCGATTTTTCTTAAATACCAATATGCATACAGGTATACTTGTATTTGTAAATAGATTAGACGGTAGCCCTATGACCGCATCAAGTAGGTTGTTATCAATAAGCTTTCGTCTTATATCGCCTTCCGCTTGCCCTCTGAACAATACGCCGTGTGGCATTATAAATGCAGCAGTTCCGAACTCATTTAACGAATAAAGCCCGTCAAGTATAAAGGCAAAATCCGCTTTACTCTTTGGAGCTAACTTATAGCCTTCAAAGCGTTCATCCATTTGTGGAATCCAAGATTGACTATATGGCGGATTGCTAATCACGGTGTCATATTTTTTACTCTCTAACATATCCACTTTAGATACTTGGCCAAAGCCGGATACTGCGGATTCTACTTTATAGTATGCGTGTTCCTCACCTGTAAGAACGTTCTTCTCTACTACTTCTGCATCTATATTAGCTATTAGTAGATTGAGTAGCATAAAGGCTATCGCATTTTTTGAATACTCTTCAAGCCTTAGTGTCACGGTATTACCCAGCTTAAATTTAGCCAAAGACAGTCCGCCTATTCCCGCGCACACGTCGCGAACATCACCACCAGGGGTAATACCTCCGATTATATCAAGCACACATTGTGGCGTGTAATCTTGCATATAGCTTTTTCTATCCGCGCTATGTTCTTCGAATTCGGCAAGTATTGCTTCATACGAATAGTATGGCTTTATCGCCTTTAAAAGTGCCAAACATGCGTTCGAATCAAGCAACGTCTTTGTTAGAGCTGTAGGTATCTCGTGTACTTCACGAATATTTAATTCTTCCATAATCCTTTGCAGGATTGTCATAATCTTATCCCTCCTCCTCTAACTCGTCGTCTCGTTCGCTTCTTTGACGCATCACCTACTTTGACTACACGCGATGTATTCTGGTACGGTGTGTACTCCTCTTTACTACTCCGAGCCTCTAAGGCATCAAAGTTTGGATTCATAATAGCAATGGCCGCTTGATTATAGTTTCTAATATCGAATGGCTCATTTCTTTTGCGACCTGGGCGTAACACCCATTGCTCTTTAAAATGGCCATTAACCAATTTAGAAATTTTCATCTCTGCTAATAAGCCTTCAAAGTATTTCTTCCCATACCCTTTTTCATGGTCTTTTGGAAAATGGCAATACCTCGGCTGGCCCTTTTCTTGGTTCAAATCACTATAAATTTGTTCCTTGCCCGTATCTACGCCAAGCTTAAATAATTTAGTTTTGTACTTCTTCAACCTAGTAGGTAATCCGTCAATCAAATCTTTGCCGGCACCACCTACACCCTTAATAGGGTAAACTCGCTTATGCCATCTAGTTGAGCAGTACTTATATACTGATTGAGTCTTACTACCGCCGGAGTCAATACATGTAACGGATACACCCCGCTTTCTGCCATCAGCATAAGACCATGTACGATTTAATATTATGTCGTCTAATTCTTTCCATACTGCATCGTAAGCAGGGTCACCATAAAGTCTGAAATACTGTATACCCCAACTTTCATAATCTTTTCCCCAACCTACAATTTCACACTCTAAGCGGTCGTCTTGCGTATCTACGCCACATGTTAAGAGTAGTACGCCGTCTGGCAACTCTGCTCCGTAGTCCTCTCTACGTTCATAGAGTTCTTCAGACTGCAGTGTTTCGGTATCCTCTTCATAAGGAATACCCATTTCAGTATTAAAGAACGTCTTAACACCTGCTGTACCAAGTTTCGTTGCGGCCTCGTATTTCTCCTGGAGTTTACCCCAAGAGGCCCAAGGTGAACCAAAAGCATTCATATGAAAGCTACGACAATTATACTTTTTCAAATTCTCCGGAGCTTCAGCGATCCATTTGCCTTCACGATAAAGCTTCTTCCACTCAAACTCTTCTGATAGTGTTCCACAATGGTCACAAGCCAAGTAGTACTTGCCTGTATCTTCATCGGCGTGGAATTTATCCCAAGACGGATACACATACTCACCACACGCGGGGCACTTAATATGCCAGACCTCTTGCGTGCCTCCAAGATATAATTTTTCTACTCGGCTGGTACCTTTGGCCAAAGGAGTGGATGCGTACACGTGCTTTCGGTTGTAGAACGTATTAGTACGCTTTTCCGCTAGGCTCAAGGGGTCGCCCTCCGTGCCGGCTGATGCGGGGTAGCGGTCAATTTCGTCCGCCAATAATACACGAATTGGCCTAGATGCCAAATCGGCTGGAGCATTTGCACCTACTAATGTGAGATACCCGCCAGGAAATGTCTTATTCAATACCGTATTGCCACTGTCCCGAGATTTTACATCGGCCATTTTATCGTTAAGCACTTTCGTGTCACGAATAAAGGGAGCAATACGAGTTTTCGAAAATTCCTTTGCTATATCTTTTGTTGGCTGCATGAACATAATCGGTGAAGGGAAGTAGTCAATAAAATAACCCAACACATTTTTAATGAGCTGGGTTTTACCAATTTGCGAGCCGGTCATATACACTACTTTTTCAACGTCAGGGTCGCTTACCGCATCAAGCATTTCCTTTTGATAGGGGGCTCTATCGGTGGAATACTTCCCTGGTTCGGCGCTGTCCTCTGTGGAAAGCACCACGTTAGCATTCGCCCATTCAGAGGCAGTAAACTTTGGTGGTGGTTTTAGTACACTTGCTATCCCTTTAAATAAGTTGCACGTGTGTTTCACTCACTTTCACCTGCCTCGTCTTCGTCCACAACGATATCATCGGACTCATCGTGGAACATGTTTGGATCGTATTCAGACAATTCAGTTAAACACTCGTTCACCTCATCAAGAAGTGTATCTTGAATAGCTAACAGGTTTGTTTCTCCTAATACTTTAGGTGCTGCTTTCAACGGTAACGCCTGGAGCTTACTTTTAAAGTTATTCAGCATTCTATTCATTACGGATTTTACTGTGTCAGAACGATGTAATTCGCCATTCATAATCTTCAGTTTGTTTTCTTCGATCATCCGTTTAGTCCGAGTTAACAAAGTTCGTTCTGCGTCATATCCTCCCTCGCGAGCTTTTTTTTCGAGTTTGCTTTCTCCGGTTTTATACGAAACAAATGCTTGTACTGTCTTCGCAATATCATACTGTCCGCGTCTTTCTTTTTTGAAGATACCATCCTCCGTCAACTGCTGGACTCGCCGAGAACTGATTCCAAGTACTTTTGCCACAATTTTAGATGATACCAATTCGTCAACTATTGATACGTTCGTCACAGTCTCGCCTCCTCTCAAAAATTGACCGATTTTGAAGCCGAACAGCAGTTCGGAAAAATGACTAACTAGCGATTTCGCGGGGTTCGGATGACCCACGCAAAATATTTTTCGTTCGGAGTACCTTAAGGGCCCCGGGTATAAACAAGTGTCTAGCCCCCATACATGCCCCCGCTCCGGTGTTGTTTACGTGAATGTCTCATTACATTTCTTGCAAAACTCTTAGATTTACAATTACCTTTACCACCAAGGACAATAGCGTTGGCAGTACATTTATTCTGTTTGTTGTTTAAGCATTCTTTGACGTGACAAGTAATCTCCGCCATACTATTTTCTCCTTTCTGTTAGCAGTTAAAGTACAAGCAATTATTTATATGCTCTGTTAACGCAGGCTTAATCAATATCACCATAGGTAAGTTGTTATAGTTAAGTACATAGGTTTTATAGTTAGTTGTGTAGATTAAGTATGTTCTTATGTGAGGATAACATCTATGAAACGTCGCGATTTTTTACAGCCCTGAAATAATATGAAATGATCATGCTTGCCTAACAAGTAGGCCCTCCCCCTATGATGATATTGATTAAACCTGCATAACGTAAAAGGACGCCAAATACATCTGGCGTCCTTTACTAATTTAATTCTTGTGAAGTTTCCCAACTTTCACACTTACAGTATACCACACTTTGATGTACTTTTTTGTATCGTTTTGTATCGTTTTGTATCGTTAACGCTAATTCAACAATTTGGATCGAATTCGCCCTACCTCTACCAATGCTCTATCATGTAGTTCGCCGCGTACTCGTGCTTCACTGTAATGTAAGACTTGTGCCAGTTCTTTCCAGCTTCTTCCTTGCACGTATCGCTCTGTCAAAAGAACTGCCAGCTCATTTGGACGTACTTGGCTAATCACCCAGCGGACTTCCGCCTTGATTCTTTTAAGGCGGTCAATCTCCTGTCGTTGCAGCTCAACACATTGCTCAATGCCTACCACGATATTTGATAAGTCGCTACAACTACCTCCAGATATCCTATCCTTGCTATAATCAGTAGCTGACAGGGTATCCGATCTGCGTTCTATTTGTGCTTCGATATCGCGATTGATAGAATCTATCCGGTCATCAATTCGTAATATCTGAAGCATGTACTCTTTATCAGTCATTCACAAGTCCCCTTATTTCCACCACCATTAATTAATAACTCCTTTTTCAAGTGTACGGATGTATCGATTGAGATACCATTGCGCTTTTTTTAGGTCCTCTACTTTATCACCTTTGAACCCAGCACGCGCTATGTACTTCACTACATTTCCTAAATGATATGGTAATTGTTGATCTTCGATGAAATCGATTACTTCGATATTGCCTCGCGTGTAATGTGAGGGATGATTAACGACGTCATGTTCTTTATTAGATACTTTAACTGGTGTCACTGCCTTCTCCCCCCCCTTAATTGCCGCCAAGCGTGTAGCTGGCTTAGCTTCAATATGCTTAGTAATCGTAGCTATGATTTCCTGTTTGGCCACTTCCTCTTTTTGTAATTCGTGGCTCACTTTCTTAAGTGTCTCCATTTTGGGCTTTTTAGAATATTTGGTTACGCATTCTGGACAATATTTTGGCGGTCGCCCAGGTCTGCCCTTAGCCACAGAAAATTCAATTCCACAACCTTCGCACTTTGTGATTTTTATTTCTGGTGTTTCTTTTAGTGCAGGAGGCGTCATAACCTTCATACAATCAGGACAGTACTTTTCGTCCTTAACTAACGTATATTTTTCTCCGCATCTGCTGCATTTTCTTTGCATAGTTCTACTCCTTATACAATTCTTTACGATATTTGATAGCTTCGAGTAGTGCATCTTGCCCCACTTCCTTACGCTCTAATACTTTCATAACTTGTTCGTCCATAGTTCCTTTGGTAACTAGATGATGAATAATCACTGGTTGTGTTTGTCCTTGTCTGTGAAGTCTCGCATTAGCCTGCTGATATTGTTCTAAACTCCAAGTTAGTCCGTACCATACAATGATATTGCCTCCTGCTTGCAGATTTAAGCCGTATCCTGCCGATGCCGGGTGTGCTAATAACATTTGGATATTGCCTTTATTCCACTCAGCTACGTCATCATCGGTCTTTAACTCTACCGCTTTAGGAAATGCTTCCTTAATAGCTTGTAAGTCATGTTTGAAGTTGTAAAATACTAACATCGGCTTTCCTTCATTGGTATCTACTAATTCTTTTAACCGCTCAACCTTCTCGTTATGGACGATAATAGTTTCACCATCATCTGAATAGATTGACCCATTGGCTAGTTGCAATAACTTACCGGCGAGTGCTGCTGCATTTAAGGCGCTTACATCGTCACCATCGACTAAGCTAAGCACATGATCACGTTCCATCTGCTTATAGAGTTCCCATTCTTTGGGACTCATTTCTACTGTGATTACATTTTCAATACGTTCAGGAAGTCTTAGGTAGTCTTTAGCTTTTAAGCTCATACAGATATCTTGCATCTTACCAAATATAGCCTTATCTCCTCCGGGTAGTAGTCGATAGCTATACACGATATGTCCATTTGTTTTATCCGGCGTAAAATATCGTAATCGATACTCAGTAAGGGTTTTACCGAGTCGTTCACCACCATCTAACAAATACATCTGCGCCCACACATCCATTAACGTATTTGGTGCAGGTGTACCAGTTAGAATGACTACTCGTTTGAAGAAAGGCCTCATTTTACGCATCGCCTTAAATCGTTTAGCCTGTGGATTCTTAAATGAGGAACTCTCGTCGATAACAAGCATATCAAAGGGAAATTTCCGCTTTGGTTTTTCAAAATAGTAGTCATACAACCATTGCACATTCTCACGGTTCATAACGTAAATATCAGAGTCACTTTCAAGGGCTTTGATGCGGTCTTTTTCAGGGCCTAACACCGATGCTATTGTAAGATGGCTTGTCTCACTCCATTTTTGCGTTTCTTGCGCCCAGGTAGACTCTGCTACCTTCTTAGGTGCTATAAGTAGTACCTTCTTAATGTCGAAGTAGTCATACATTAGCTGTTCAATAGCAATTAATGTGGAAACAGTTTTACCCAAGCCCATGTCAAGTAACAGCCCATAGTGCGTATGATCAATGATTCGTTGTATGGCTATTTCTTGGTATTCGTGTGGATGAAAGTTCATGTATTACCCTTTCTATGTCATCGACAAATAACTTAGCTTCTGTCATTCCGGTAATCACAAATACTAACGCGCCCTGTTTACGTAATCTAGCAACTTGTATTCTTTGATTAGCCATTAATACTCCTTTTTTGGCTTTGAGTTCTACAAATATGACACTGCCACCAGGAAGTACTACTATTCGATCTGGCACACCATCATTTCCGGGTGATACGAACTTCATATATATACAACCCATTTTTTTGAGTTGAATTCCTAACCAACGCTCGATATCCTTTTCGATTATTCTCACCTCGTTCTCAATAAATAATTGGACACACTATCGGACACGCCTACAAACCTACATGGTTACTGTATTTATTGGGGGGGTGTGTCCGAAGTGTCCAATTTTTTGTCAGAATATATATATACGCGTATTCGTGTTTTTTACGTGTATATGTATACATACGATTATTCATATTTTTATTTTTTTATTTTTATATAAATAATTGGACACACTGGACACAAACTACTATTAAGATTAGAAATCATCTATCTTTCAGGCGTGTCCAATTAGCGTGTCCGACTGTGTCTAATGTGTCCAATTATTGCTATTTATCTAAAAATATCAATGTATAGAGTCGCATAATTATTTTTACAAACATATATACATTTTAAAAATCGGACACACCTGAAATAATTGGACACACCTACTTGTCTTGATTACGTTTACGGATTGATATCAAGTCTGTACCTTCTCTTACAAACGCTCTTTGCGGGCCATACAGCTTGCCAAAACGGGCTTTGCCGGTCCCTTTAGTATAAGGACACCACCCCTGCATCGCCTGCAGTATATCTGTAATCTCTCTAGCCTTTGCGTTCTGCAGGTTCTTCCGGTCCCCCTCCATCACTTCACACCATATCTCAAGGGCACACACCCGCTCCCGCTGCACTGATCCACAGTTATCGTCCTCGCCATAATTCCTGATATAATCGCGTCTATCAAAGATATCAAGCGACTCCCAGTTATCAGGCAATAACATATCAAGGTATTCTTCAATGAGACCTACGAGTTCACCACCTTCTGTGTGTGATAATTGAATTCTAAGGGCTTCTTCTTCAAGTTCTCCTTCAAGGACTAAGGATTCACCCTCAGACCAATACAAGAATGCTTCTGCCCACAATTGGTCTATGTCCTCTTTTGATAGCTCCCAGGCGTTCTTAGTTTTACGGTCTTTGTCGCCTGTGACAGGCCAGAATCGGCGGTTACCGGTTCGGTCCTTAAGAAACATGAGATTGTTAGTGGAACCGGCGAATACGCACTGGCGAGGATACTCCTCAGTACGCCTCCCATAAGGTGAGCGGAACCGGTCAGAGGTTCGGCTGATAAAGACTTTTACGATTTCATTATCATTCTTATAGGTAGGTGCAAGTTCCGCGAGTTCATTGATCCAAGAGCCTTGAATTTGTTCGAGGGCGTCTTTGGTTTTGATATCAACCAAGGAGTTATTGAACCATTTACGACCTAATCGCTCCAGGATTAATGACTTTCCAAGACCTTGTGAGCCGTATAATACAATGGCAGTATCGAACTTAACGCCTGGGCTCATAACGCGTGCTACAGCACCGCACATCCATTTACGTGTAACGGCCCTAATATATTCGGTATCCTCTGCTCCGATGTAGTCAATAAAAAGAGTATCGACTCTTGGCGTACTGTCCCAGGTTAGACCTGTTAAGTATTCACGTACAGGATGGAACTTGCTATCTTGCGTTACCTCCTGTAAGGCATCATCGATAATGCCTTTACCCTTGATTAGGTATTTTGTAGCGAAGTAATTGCGCAAACACGCATCGTCTGTATCGGTCCAGTAAGGAGTTTCGTCCTTACCTCTCCACGGTAAGTCGTCGGTTACGACTAAACGATGTGCAAATTCATCGAGACGGATACGTCCTCTTAATGCGGGGTCATATCTAAGAACTACTAAGCAGTTGAATACGTCAGACTCTGGTGTACCTCGACGGTCGCGTTTGAGCTTTTCGAGGAAGTTCTCCTCGTCTTCCGTGATGTCCTCAAAGTCCATATCGGACATGCGTTCCTTGTCGAGCAAGATAGGAGCTGCGCCATCATCGTTAACAAAATCTATCATAGCTTTGTAGCTTGGTAAATCGGTTACTTTGGTAGCAGGATCCGCGTTGGCATCTTCGGCACCAAATAAGTGAATTCTGACAAGGTCAAACGCATTAACGAGCTTACCACTAATCGGGTCAGTCGCATGGTTGGAGTACGCAAACGTGTCATTATCGTAAATGACAAGACCTGCTACTGAGCTGCCTCCAGTATACGTGTATCGGTCCTCGACTTGTGTTGGCTCATATACTTCGGGGAGAAACTTTTGAATAGCTTCTGTGATACTATAGCTCCTGCAAAAGGCACCAAGTAAGCCCTTTTTCTCTAATGGGTTACCTTGCTTTTTGGCCGCATCAAGGCGAATCTGTGACTCCTTACTCGATGTTGGCCAAAGACTCGTATCACGCCAGTCTCTGTAGGTATTAAGATATTGATCAACAGAAACTAAGCTACCTTCGCTGTGCTGATAAACATATTTCACATCCTTTGGACAACTCGGCCAGTACATCAGACGTTCTGCCTGGTGCGTGGATGGGTCAAAGGAGTCAATACCGATATCATCAGCGATACGTCTTGATACAGCTTGGTACTCATCAGGAGTCATCGCTCTATCGGCAGGAATGATGATACGATAGCGAGGATTATCGTTAGTATGACTATGTGTACTATAAAGTACATATTCCATACCGCCTAATTCCATGTCTAGGTCCAAGAGGAAATCTTCACTAGGTGAATCCGCGTCAAGCGTGATTAAATATCGCTCCTTAACGGCACCTCTGGCCCGTCTACCATTTTTAGGAATATAGCCGCCGACGAATCCGCCGACGTCTTTCTTTTGACCCTTTTCAGCCTTAGACATCTTTGCGTATTCAGCAGCCGTTTCATTCGTTACAGTAGGCTCAGCCAACTTATTGGCTAAAGCACTCCAAGTCATTTTCTGAGACTTCCAGCTACGGGCGGAGCGACTTTTGCCCGTAGCTATTATGATATTTGTATCCATGTTACATCGCTCCTCCCTTCGCAAAATGAATATCCCCTAAATATTTAGGTACTTGTAATCTATGCTTTTTAACCCATTGGCATACAGCGTAATTAATGTTGTGATTATCTCGTACACCTCTGTTGTTTTTTAGCTTTGCTTGATGTATTACGGTAAAGGCTTCAGAGGTATCTGTAGGATTTACTTCGATACAAGCTACCGGACGGCTATTTTCAAACACACCGACGATAGCACATTTTTGAGCTTTAACTTTTTCTACATAGGTACCTACGCAGTTATTGAGCTGAACACCTAGCCGGATTATGCCGTGTGTTGTTTTAATCACTGTGAAATCAAGCCCCTCAACGGAATCTACTAATTTGCTATGGAGCATGCTGCGTTGCACCGGGACATTTTCTGCTTTTTCAAATTTGGATATACACACAATCTCGTCATGCAGATCCTTAATTTGAATGCGTCTAGCCCAAATCTCCTTTTTCCTAGCTCTCGATAACCGGTTATACATATCTGCAGTATCTTTTACTTCCGAATAGGAGTCAGCGTTTTTTAGGAATAATAGGACTCGGCGTTCACCGTATTGGTGGCGCATAAGCTTAAGAAAATCAGTAACAGTAAGCAAAGCTTGCCCGTCATTCCATATTGGCCAAGATTGGATATACCCAGTTTTACCACCTTCCTCTGCCACAAGGTCTGTAAATGCTTTTTGATAATCCATGCTTTTGAATATCTTGCTAGCGGTTTGAATCACTTTGATATAGAAGAAAGGACGGATAGTTAGTAATTTTCTAACCCAGCGCTTATCCGGTACTTTATAAAGCTGTATAAGTGCTTTGATAAAAGGAACCCCGGCGCTAGTTAACTCAGTAATAGCTGAAGTACTTGTTGATGCAGATCCGAAAGGCCTGAAGTAGGCGTCGTGGTCTCTAACTAATGTGTCATTTAATGCAGGCGCGTCCGGTGCGTGCATTTTCCACACTAAATTATGGAGTAAGTTATCAAGTGCACCATATTTGGCCGATAGTAGCACACCTTGTCTGATTGGTTTAACTTGATACCCAACTCGTTTTGACAACTTAGCGAAGTAAGCTTGTTTTAGCACTTTAGCAAAAGTTTGTAGCTCCTTTTTATATTGCGATAACCGGCAATTTGGAGTTGCAACTAGCCAATATAGAGGTAATGATTTTGAGTAAAACACCGATATGTTAGGCTCAATTTCTGATACTATATCGGCGCGAGTACGCTTCTTTTGAACTAAGAACACTTTTCCTTGCTTGAAATCGAAGCGCAATATATCGATAAGATGTGGCTTGTACCCAGGGTAGATAGATTGTGTGTCGTTATCGACATAGACTGTGTGGTAGTTGAATTTAACATCGAGGATTTTCCCCCGATCAATAACCGATAGTTCTATATCTAGTGGAACATTTGCAGTACCGGAAGCATCAGCTACGCAATCGCCGTCGACGCCTCTAGTACGGATTAATTCTCCGCATTGTGGGCAATAGAACTCATTTGATATATAAGGGTCTACTATTCTACCCATACCGGAAGATACTGAGGGCCACAAGCAGGCAAATGATTGACCGCAATCTACGTGATAATGTACAGCAGGTGACCAAGAGTTCACTTGCTTGCGCCGTACTAGGTCATACAGCTTGGCAACTGATAAACTAAATAATACCTTCATAAGGCGCTATCCTTTCATCTATAATAAATCGTCTAAATCATCATCTTCTGCAGGTGCTTCGTCAACTACTGTGGCTTCTTCAACCGGGAGAACCTCCTCTACAGGTTCTTCTTTTTTCTTGGCCACGCGTTTACGTTTTGGCTTTTCTTCAGTAGTAGCCTGTTCTTCTACTTTATGAGTATCTTCTACTTTTGTAGGTTCTGTTTTCTTACCATTTAATATCTTAAGACCTAAATCACAAGCAGCAATACAGCCCTCGCAGTATGCCATAGCGGAGTCTTTGCGCTCACTTGCAGGAGCTTCTTTTACGAGCTCATATAAACCGTCAATCGCTTCGCGTTGTTGTTGAATTTGTTGTTTTGAGAGTTTCATAAGAATTATCCTCCTAATCCTTCATATAGTAAGGGTTTTCAAACCCTGCTGCATTTAATATAAGGCCCTCGTTCCAGGACTCGGGCTCACACATAATATCGATTACTTCATCTAAACTGCCTTCGCCTATTGGCGCTTCGATAACCACTTCGTCATGGACATGGGCAACAATCTTATATCCGGCTTTTGCAAGTCTTAGCATTGATGCAGCCAAGCAATCTCTTGCAACGGCTTGCACAATGTTTTCGACGAGCTTACCTCCGTAGGTTTCAACTCTGCCCCAAGTGTTCTTGACCTGATCCATACCGTCATATTCAATCGACTCACTACCGAACCGATTAAGCCCTAATCGAGGTCTTGCATAGGCAAGTCTACGTCCGGACGGTAATTCGATGAACATAAATCCTTTCGCTTTAAAGAATTTAATATTGCCTTGTCTGATTCGTACCGGTTCGCCGGTTTTAACAACTTTCTTGGCTGCGCTGTCTGCATCTTTCCAAAATCTCGTAATTCGCGGACTAGCTTGGCGCCAAGCTTCAATAATACCAGGCAATTCCTCTTCAGGGATTTCACCTTTTGTATCCATCGATTTCATAGCTCCCACACCTCCTCCGTAGCCGAGTGCGAGTTCTGCTACCTTTCCCTTTTGCCTAAGGTGACCGTTAACACCGTGCTTCTCAACCGGTACGTGGAACATGCTTGATGCGGATGCACAGTATATGTCGCCACCTTGGGCGAATACATCTTGCCGCCACGTCTCGTGAGCAAGCCAAGCGATGACACGAGCTTCAATAGCGCTGAAGTCGGCTACAATAAATCTGTGCCCCTCTTCTGCTACTAAAGCGGTACGAATGAGCTGCTTGATCACGTCCCCAGGATTTCCATAGAGTAGGTCTAACATTTCTACGTCTCTACTTTTAAGGACTTCCCGAGCCGTGTCTAAATCTTCCAGGTAATTACGAGGTAGGTTCTGCAGTTGTACTACACGTCCCGCCCATCGTCCGCTACGCATTGCCCCGTAGAACTGGAGCATACCGTGGATACGGCCATCCGAGCATACGGCGTTTTTCATAGCCGAGTATTTTTTGATAGAGGAGTTACCGAGCACCTGCCTATTTTGCAGTACTCTGCGTACATCAGAGGGGATATCCTGTGCTAAGAGGTTTGATACATCATCTTTACGCATAGTATCTAGATCATATCCTAGTCTTGCAGTTAGCCACTCTTTCAGTTGCATTGTACTATTGGGGTTCTCTAATCCAGTCAACAGTTTGGACGACTCAGTCGCTTCTTCTACGATTTCGTCGTTACAAGCAAGCGCTGCATCAACGAGGTCCATATCTACTTTTACACCTCTCCAGTTGATGTCTTGATCTAGCAGCCAATACTCATGTTCAATGGCAGGAGGCTTTAGTGATAATAGACGTTTACGAATTGCCTTTTCTACTACCACGTCTTGCCTGTTATACTCAATGTATTCCGCCCATTTCTCAGGTGCATCCTCTGGCATATTCCGTGTCTTAGGATTCGTCTTAGTAGGCTTACGCGGAACGGAGAAAAATTGAATCAATCGTTTACCCCGTGAATCCTTGGCTTCTCCTAATCGTAAAGCCTTGGACACATTATCGAGGCTCGCCGGTAAGCTACAGTACAAAGCAAGTACAGAGGTACATTCCCAATTTGTGTAGTCCGCATCAGGAAAGTACTTTTTAAGACATAGCATTTCGAATGCTGCGTTGAATGCAGTTTTTGTAATTTCCTTGTTATACAAAGCGTCCACCACCCTCTCGGGCAGTGGATCCTTTGTCATATCAATTACTTCGACTGGTTCATCATCAAAGCTGTAGGCAAAGAGCAGTATTTCAAATGTTGTATCGTCAACGTACCGCTGCGCTCCGAACTTTATCGGGCACTCAGAATACGTTTCCACATCAATACTAAGCTCCATAATTGCCTCCTTAGATTAAATCGTCATCATCGTCAAGGTCGCCCAAATCGTCATCGCCGAAATCATCGGCAGATACATGAACACCGCCAAGGCGTTCGCCATCTTTGATTTTGCGAATACCATTTAGACCAAACCCTACACCTTTTTTACCGTTGAAGTTGTATGCAAAAACGGAAAGTGCGACCTGCGCATATACACCGGAATAAATTTCTTCTTCGATATCAAAATCGTCCATTTTGATTTTGTCACGATTAAATACGATAGGTTGTTTATCACTATTCGCATTAATGAAGAATTTACCAGCGTATGTTTCCGGTTGGTCCGCTACAGCTTCGTCAGTATCACCGTCACGTAGGTTGAGTTTCAGATAAGCTGCTTTTCCTTCTACTTTAGCTACTGCCTTTGGATCTGCCTTAAGTTCTTCAATCGCACGTTCAAATGCTTTGATTGTCTTCTTATCTGTTTTATCAATAATGATTTGGGAACTATATTTTGCTTTACCATCATCGTTTTTACGGGGTTGCGCAATGTTCGCATAAGAGAGTCTTACGATACCAGTTGTTAATTTAGCCATTGTTACGGTCTCCTTATTTCTTAAAAGGGTCGATTTCATAATCAAACCCTATAACTGTGTTAAATAAATCTTGCATTTCATCTTCGATGTCAGACCTTTCTTCGTCCAGTTGAATCCATTTGTCGTCTTCTTCCCAAGAATATTTATCTAGGTCTACTTCATCTCGATAATATTGTTCTATTGCCTCACACTTAACCTCTACTGCGCAGTAACGTGTATGCAAGCTAGTAGCATAGGCAATAGTAATTTGGTAGAGCTCGTCGAGGTAGTGACCACGTTCGTGGAGCTCTTTGGCAATTGCTTTTACTGTTACGACGCGCATGATTACACCTCGTCGTCAAATTCATTTGCCATTGTTTCCGCGGTATTAATCGCAGGGCGTTTATCGCTTTCCGGTACCAGAGTAGGCTTGCCTTCAGGCTTGTCGATATACGCTTCTAGGTATTCAGCGACGCCCTTTTTACCGAGAACCTTTTGCAGGTTAATAATACCTTCGAGTTCACGAGGCTTGAAGATGTCCTCTTCCTTGTAGCCGTTATCGAGTAACGTTTGAGCTGCAGCATCCGGATCCGTGATAGTACGTCTTGATGTACCTTCTACTAATTTATAGCCGGGCCATTGCTTTTCACCCGATAAGGCTTTTTCATAGGCAAAGTCGTAAACGCCTTTGACCCATTTTGTGATTAAGTCCTTCATTGCTAGGATGTCAGATACTTCTTGGTCGGTGAGCAACTGATTGAGCTTACCACCATCTTTATAGAAGGTAGCAAGGCAAGTATCGGCTAATGCCCTGCAGGTGTGTCTTGCTTTACAGAAATTACAATAGTCGCAAGGTGTACATTCGCCAACACCTTCCCAGGCACGTTGCGCGATTGGTTTGATATCTTCGCCCCAATCAAGAAGTTCTTCAAGTGACATTTCGTCGGTAGACACACTATCCAGTCTTGGTTGAACGATCGTCATACGAACTGTTTTTACATCATACAAGAACTCGTTTACATCGTAAGCGCCTAATGCATAGAGCCTCATTTGTGCGTTTTCAACGGCACTAACAGGAACGCCTTTACCATACTTCAGGTCAATCACTTCCAGGATGCCATCGGCTACGATAACCATATCGCCGGTACCAAAGCCCTCCGGTACCCAACGAGAGAAGTCGATCCGTGCTTCTATCATGGCTTCCGCATCAGATGAACGGGCTCTTGCCTCGTTCACCTTTTCTTCGCAAATGTCTACATAGCGGTTAACAGCCTCCACCATTTCAGTGGAGTGATCATCTAGCTTAGGGGCTTTTTTACCTTCAAGCTTATGTCGCAGGATTGATTCAGCCAAGTCATGTGCTACAGTACCTTCCGCAGCGTAGGGCGATTGTTCAACTGGGAACATCGCCTCCAATCTTGCTGAAGGAGTACATACGAGCCACCTGGCGCTACTGGATGCACCAAGCAAGGCGTGTTTCTTAGCCACGGCTATTCACCCATTCCATAATTTGAACACGTTGTTCATCGGTAGCAGATGTTACCTTTTCGGCGCCGATGTTATCTAGGAACGCCTTGAATTCTGTTTTAGCTTGCGTCTTGTCCGCAGCTTTGGCCATCACATCTTTTACGGCTTCACGAGTTTCTTCAAGGCTTGGAATGGATTGCTTTTCTTCCTTAACAGGTTCCTCTTTTACAGGTTCCTGCTTAGCGGGTGTTTCTACTTTAGTAGCAGTCTTTACTTTTTTAGCCTTAACTTCTTCCTTAGCTTGGTCGATAGCGTCGGCTTTATCTATAGAAGAACCTACAATAGCCTTATAAAGGTTCTTGATTTCTTGGTTTAAATCCTTAGCTGTTTCTACGGTAATTTTTAATTCTAGCATTGTTCTGTTTCCTTTCGGTTTTATGATGTGATATACTTTAGATGTTAAATACTCTATTTGCCCTTTCGCATTGCCGTGCGTGAGGGCATTTTTTTGTGCCTAACTGTTCACATTCATCAGGAATGCAGTAGTCTTTATCAGGGCACGTAGCGCAATCTTGCAATTTAACCACCTCCTTATACGCATTTAAGAATCATGCGAATCTCTTGCCCTACTAGAAGTCTGTCCTTGAACGTATCTTGCGTTCTAAAGTCTTCCATGTAGACCTCAAGCATTTCGCGGTATATTTGGGCCTTAAACGTTTCAGGAGTGTCTAGTACCTCCCGGTACGGTTTAAGGATTTTAACTGGTGAACCAAAGGTGTAATCGATAAACCCTCGTATCTTCAATTTTGCTTTGATGTTTCGGACTTTATCATTAGACCATCCTAGCAAAGCCATTACTTCTTCATTTGTTTGTACACCGCTATCGTTGTAAGCGTTGTACAGAATTTCTTGTTCTGTCATTTCTGTTTCCTCTGTCTGTATCTGTTTACGATTGGATGTATTTCTTTGCAGTTGTCGCATACAATACGTGGCTCACCTGTTAAGTAAGACCAATTTGTGTAAGGACTTTTAATCTTTTTATTGCACACCTTGCAAAACTTATCTTTTGCCATACTCTTTTAATTCTTCCTGCCAGTAGCCTGCTAGCATCCAAAGAGTAATACCTAGCAGACCTTGGCAAATCCCAGTCCACAAATCTATGCGGTCTATATCAACGGATCCGACTGTTCCGACCACTAGAATTGCAGCGATAATACGCACTGCATAAATTACTTTACTCATACGATGAATGCCTCCTTAAATGCTTCATTGATTTTGTCTTCAGACCAGCCAAGAGTACTAGCTAGGTAGAACCGGAACCCCTCTTTATCAATGGAGAAGGTTCTACCTTTTTTACCTTCTGTTTGCCAACACTGTGCAAATGGGAATTTATCTCTTGCGATGCATTCCCGAACTGCGGTTAATGTCCACCCCAAGACTGTGGCCATTTGGCTCACAGCAATAGTTTTAGTGATCATAAGTAACTCCTTCCTACCATCGATATGCGGTGATTGCCGCCACTATGATGATGAAAATACTAATCGCCGCAGATAGGCTGAGGGTTAGCATCCAAAGACAGACACTTATAATTGTTTGAATATCGCGCTTTTGCATTACACTCGCCTCCCTAATTCCAAGATACATACACATCGGCAATTACATCGACAATGCGTTCAGCATCGGCTAGCATTTCATACTCAATATCTGTGATTTTTGAAAGCCCTAAAGCCACTGCAATAGCATTCTTGCTATGTATTTCAAATCTGGGCAACGTCCACCCGTGATTGCCACGGTTTTTACGTCTTTCGCAAGGAATCCCTTGCTCCTCAGCTACCGTGCGAATATATTGAGTTAATAATTCGTGGGCGCTGAATTGCGTCATAAGTTCAAGGAAGGCTACGCGCTCTTCTAATAATCTGATTCGTGTTTCACTGTTCATCTGTTTTACTCCATTTATCTTCTATCTTTTTCCGGCCTGTAATAATCAGTTTCCCAAAAGTCGTTACTTTCGTTATCATCGACACACAATGCATAGCAGATACCTACGACTGTCGACATTTGCACAGATCGTCCGCTGATAGCTCGATTTAATGTATCCCTCGATATTTCAGCCTTCTTAATCAGATCAGTCTTCGTCATACCTAACTCGTTCATACGCTCTTTAATAGATTCGCCGAACATTCTGGTTGCGAATTGTTTCATAACAATGGCCTCCTATTGATTGATAACCTTTTCGGATATATAATAGAAAAAAATGTAACTTGTTAAAACTTATGAAAGATACAAAAATATCTTTTTAAGTTACATCTTGCGCAAAAAAAATTTCTACCGGATCTGATATATCTAGTAAGTCAATCATCTTTTCAATTTCATCAGATCCAAAAACACCTTTTTTCAACTTTATCGAAAAAGTTTTAGGAGTCATCTTTAATTTCTTCGCAACCTGTTTTTGTGTAAGGCCTTTCGTAACAATCAGACCTTTTAAGGCGTTAGAGTTAACCACTTTTAGTCGCCTCCTTTCTTCATCTTCTATGGTCATATTATCACCATAATTGAAACTTGTAAAGATATTTTTGTAACTTAAATTTACATTTTTGTTGATTTTAAGGTTATTTTATGTTAATATAACATTACGTTTATTATTTACATTTTCAATTAAAATTTAGAGGGATTTACGCCATGGATAATACAATAGGCAATAAATTAAAATCTTTACGAGAAAATAAAAAACTCACACTAGATGAAGTAGCTAAAAAAATTGGTACGTCGCGGCAAACGCTATTCAAATATGAGAATGGTATCGTTACCAATATACCTTCTAACAAAATAGAAGATTTAGCAGGTATTTATGGAGTATCTCCTGCCTACCTAATGGGCTGGGAGGATGATAGACATATAAGGAATAACAGTGCCCACGGAACCGCCTTTTTTGGCAACGCTGCACCTACGGTTGTACAGCCCGCAGAATATAAAGCAATAAAATTTTCCATCGAAAAAGAAGCGGGTCTTACTCCTTTTTCTGTTGCGGATAATGCTCTTGCGCCTCGAATCCAACAAGGCGACAGCGTCTTTGTTTCGGCTCCTGCTGATAATGAAGTTTTATTCCCGCATAAGACATTATTAGCTATTCAAGCAGTTAATAATAAAGGAGAGATAATGGCTCCATACGTAGTATTAAGGTTGTTTTATTATGCTCCAGATTTATCAGGTATAATCACATATGTACCAGGGGCCTTTAATAATGCTGTGGATCCTATTTATTATCCTTTTAATATGCTCGACACGGCATCCCCGTTAATCGGTATCGCTAGATCCGTTTCATTTAATATACTTTAGTAAGTACACAGGGAAATTATAAATTACTGATTCTTTAAATTTGGTTAACTTGCGCCATTTGGCGTTAGTATATATTTTTTAAAAGGGAGATTTTAAAAATGACTAAGAAAAAAGGACTCTTATTAGCTGTTGTTGTATTTATCGGATTATCCTATGCCTGCGGTCACGATTCTAACCAAAGCTCAGAATCGAAGCCAAGTACATCTCAAACGCAAGAAGCGAAGGCTCCATCAAAATCGGAAGTGGCTTATGATAAATTTGTAAACATTCCTATGGGTTCTTCCTATGAACAAGTAAAAGAGGCGTTAGGCGTAGAAGGCAAGCTAACTCATGAAAATGTGATTGCGGATATAAAAACACAATCCTATGACTTTGTAGTCGATAATGCCCACATGACAATGATGTTTCAAAACGGTGCACTCAATAGTAAATCTATTGCAAGTCTATCCTTCTTAAAACCAAGTGGCGGCAAGATTACCTTAGAGCAGTTTAATCAAATTCAAACAGGCATGACGTACGATCAAGTAAAACAAATTTTAGGAAGTGAAGGTCGTCTATCTACGCAAACAGAAATTATGGGCATACGCTCTTCTCTTTATACTTGGATGAATTCCGGAGGTTCTAATATCGTAATTACATTTGGCAGCGAAGGAACCGTAGATAGCAAATCTCAATTCGGGTTGAAGTAGTTGATTCAGTCAGCATTAACAATTTATAGTAATCCCACACTTGCCTCGCGTTATACAAAAATTCAGTACGTGCAATTTTTGCACGTACTGAATATGGGTTTTATGCTGAAGAGACCAGTTGTTATGCGGGGTATTCCGAATTTGTTGACGTCAACAAATTCGGGTATATTGGGGCTTCGTGGTAAAAAGAAAAAGACCCTTGCGTATACGCAAGGGCCAATATAATGGGAAAAATCTTAATATTTCCTTTCAATTCTACGAGACGAGTAAGCTACTCATGTTGTGTCTCTAAGCATTTGTATAAGATAAGTATATCAACAGGTACAGAAAATGTCAAAAATTATTTATTCAAAAAGAAACAACACTCCAATTTTACAATTGCCATCTACTTTATCCTTTAAAAATAAAAATTTAGTTGATTTTAATTCGTATCTTTCTATTTTTGACTGGTCTTATAGCGGGGATAAATTAGTAATTGACGGTAGTAAATGCGTTAATGCAAATTATCAGGCTTTATCCCTTTTGATATTGTACATATGGTTCTTAAAATCAAAAGGTTGCTATGTCCGACTTTATTGTAATAAGAGATCTACATTTGGCCAAATGTGGTATCGACTCGGAGGGGCAGGCTGCTACAATGTTTTCGAAGATAGCAATGAGAATTTCAGGTTTATCTATGATAAACCAATGTTTGCGATTCGGAATCAGTCTATAGATATCCCCTCTGCGCTAGATAAGATTCTAGACTATACCACAAAAATAGATATGGATTTAATCTCTGGACACGAAGGAACTTTAAGATATATTGTATCAGAATTGCTCTATAATACCTTAGAGCATGGGTATAACCCCCATATTCCTTCTTTACTGCAGTTTAATTGGTATAAAAACAAAGGCCAACTATCATTCATAATTGCCGATTTAGGTATTGGTATAAAAAAGCATCTAGAAAAGACATACCCTATATTCACCTCTGACATGACCGCATTAGAATGCGCTATTAAACCCGAAATCTCAGGAACATTCGGCGCACCTAAACTACCTTACGAAGGCCAAAATAATGCAGGAATGGGGCTATATTTATCTTCTAACATTGGAAAAACCTTAGAAGCAGATATGTATATTGTTTCGGGGCAAGGTTTGTTACACATATCACCGACAGATATAACTTCAAATACACTTCGGCAACCTTGGCCGGGTACGTTTGTTTATATGACGATCGGATTTGATAAATTTAAAACATTTGATATCAATGATGAACTCGAAAGATTGCGGCAAAAGGCAAAAGCTGAAGTTGATGCTCGCAAAAATATAGATGCTTCAAAAGAAATTGTTATTGATATGTATAACTATTTTGGAAAGCATTGTGAGGTAAAATACGAGGCCATAAAACAAAGAGATAAACGTATCCTACCTGCTTTATCCGAAGGTAAAACAGTTGTATTGGACTTCACTGAAGCTGAGACTGCTACCCATAGCTTTTTAGTTGCTTTATTGGCAACCCCTATCTGTAATACTGGCATCAAAGCATATAAATTGATAAAAATAAAAGGTGCTAAGCCTCCAATTCGAGCGACTATAGACTTTATTTTTGATAGCTATACACCTGAAGATTAAAAAATAAGCCCCCACCGCAGTGAGGGCTATTAAAAACTTCATACCTTAGAGGTACTCTATTTTTACTCCACAATCATTATAGCATACCTCTAAGGCTTATTCACTATAAACAAGGAGGTATGTAATTATGGCCATGAAACGTGCTAATGGGTCAGGCACCGTATATAAGATGAAACATAAGGCTCTACGCAAGCCGTACAGGGCAGTGGTAACCTATGGATACGATGCAACCGGCAAGGCTATTCGTAAGTCGGTAGGCACATTTGCCACACAAAAGGAAGCATATACTGCGCTGGCACTCTACTCTACTAATCCGCCGCAAGAAGAGCAACGCAAAATTACGTTTGGCCAATGTTTCGAATGGCGAATTGAGGAAGCAGAACGCCAAGGTCTCTCAGCTGGGCGAATGAAGATAATCCATACTATACAAAAGATGGTTAGCCATCTTAATAATATCGAAATGAAGAATATGCGTGCGGCACATTTCCAACCTATATTCGATAATTCGACTCATACTAAATCATATCAGAAATTAATCAAGGCGATCATTGTATCTGTAGGTACTCTAGCAGTTAAACAAGAAATCATTCCTAGGAACTACTTTTCTGATATTATTATCAACAAAAACGCTACACCAATTAAAAAGGCTAATATTTTTACGAATTTTGACCTATATGCCATGTGGCAACACTCCGACGATATAATTATCAAGTTAACTTTAATCTACGCATATACAGGCCTCAGATTGAACGAATTACAGACTATAAAGCTCGATAATATCCATTTGAAAGAGCGCTACATGATAGGCGGCTCTAAAACGGAAGCAGGCAAGGATAGATGTATTCCTATTGCAGAATGTATATATCCTTTCATTAAAGAATTGTATCAGCAAGCTAAATTTAAGCGTGTAACGTGCCTTTTGGATAAGGTCATACATAAAGACACCTACAGAAGAGAAATGCAGCGTATGTGTCAAAATCTTAACTTAGGTGAGCATAAACCGCATGATACACGTCATACCTTTATCTCCTTAGCCAGCAATATTGGAATTGATGAAATTATAATCAAACGGATCGTTGGACATTCTAGTAAAGATAATATCACCCAGGAAGTTTACACCCACAAAACCCTACAGCAATATATTGATGCGGTTAACAGATTACCCCATGGTGAAGCACTCATAAAGGGTGAGCAACGGTTGAGCAACGCAGACAAAATGTAGCGATTTTAGCCAATTTTGAAAAATAAAAAAGCCAGTAAACATAAGTGTTTACTGGCTTTCTACGTTTGCGTTCTTATTCAGCGGAAATTACAGAAACTGGGCAAACGGATTCGCAAGAACCGCAATCGATGC
>OGJT01000145.1_pt1 | contig 44442 bp, 39 predicted proteins | sample 1572331 | NCBI WGS metagenome assembly OGJT01 (sample SAMEA2582094, study PRJEB24529) | metagenome | biome: Human gut stool | place: China | collected 2011
CGCGAGCTGGGTTCAGAACGTCGTGAGACAGTTCGGTCTCTATCTATCGTGGGCGCTGGAGTTTTGCGCGGTGCCGTCACTAGTACGAGAGGACCGTGACGGACAGACCTCCGGTCAGCCGGTTGTGCCGCCAGGTGCACCGCCGGGTATCTGAGTCTGGAACGGATAAGCGCTGAAAGCATCTAAGCGCGAAGCCGTCCGCAAGATGAGAACTCCTCACGAGGGCCGTCACAGACGATGACGTTGATAGGGCGCAGGTGTAAAGACGGCGACGTCAAAGCCGAGCGCTACTAATTGCCCGAAGCTTTCTCCCGGTCTCCCGCCTCCGGCAGTCGGAGTGCGGGGGCCGGCGGCTCAGACTTTGAGCTGTGTGTCCTTCCGGGACGGAGGACGGGTTCTATGACGGTCTTGCCTGTGGAAATACGTCACCTCATACGGCTGACAGGAATCCTTCTCCATCAGGAAAGCACGGTGGGGGAAGGAGGGTGGAGTCAGTCCGGAAGTCATGTCAGGTGGTTATTGCGGCGGGGTCCCACCTCTTCCCATTCCGAACAGAGAAGTTAAGCCCGCCTGCGCCGATGGTACTGCAATGCAATGCGGGAGAGTAGGTGGCCGCCTCCTTTCACACACGGGAGAGTCCCGGAGACAAGTCTCCGGGACTCTCCTTTTTTTCGTTTTGGAGATTTTATCTTTACGGACTCATTCAAACTAATAAGTTGGGTTGTTATTTTTGTTTGATGGTTCTCCAATCAGACTTTATCTATTTCTTTTTGGGGATTGCCGGGGCTGATACTCTTGATATACTCTGATATCTTTTTCAAAGTTGCTGTCATTCCTCTCATTGCATATTTACTTATTTCTCCATGAGAATAAGTGAGTTATGAGAAATGTTAAAACTGACAGCAAGTTAATTTGGAAATTGATCAGGGATGTAAGGACAATGGTTATAGCCAAATGAACTGTATTCTTTTTGAAATGAGGAATTGATCAAAGTGATCTTTAGGACAACATTTCAGGTGTTTGAACGTTAATATATGATGTTTCACATATAACATAGTCTCTTTAAAAATGAATTTGTTTTGATGGAACGCAACAAAGGAATTGATATACAAGATACATAAGAAGGTAAGGAAGGAAATGTATTTTTTAGATGAGTCAGATGTATTAAATGGTGTTGTGCATTCTGCCAAGGCAAGTGAGAGCTGTCTTGATGGCAAAGAAGATTGTTGTCGACAAAGTAGGGAAAAGAAGACCCGTAACTTAAAGGAATTAAAGACTTACAGGTTTCTTTGTATGATAACTCTCTTAGCAGATAAGTATTTCTTAGATGCACTCCTTGGTTTTGTTCCATCTGTAGGAGACCTCGTTTCTTCTGTCTTCGGCTTGCCTTTTATCTATGTTACGTTATTTAAAGTAAAGTCGATACCACTTACATTGGCTGTTATCTACAACTATTTAGTTGATATATTATTGGGGAGTATTCCTTTCTTTATTGGAGATGCAATAGACTTCTTCTGTAAGGCACATGTAAAGAACTTGGATTTAATTACGCATTATGTGGAAGGAGATAAGAAAACAATACGACAGGTAAGATCGAAAGCTTTATTGACAGCCCTTCTTATTATTGTCCTCTGTGTAATTATTTATTTCGCCTTCCGATTATTGGCAGGCGTAACGGAGTGGACATGGTGCTTGATTGTGACAGTATTCAATTGGTTAATTTCTTTTTTTAATGGTTCATATAGCTAAGAGAGATTCTCTGTTTGGTAAGCTGTTTTAATATGATTTGTTTATATGCATGTTTCAACATCGTTTTATGTCTTATAATTATATTTTATGGGCAATTTTGTTGTTTTCTTCTCAATATTTAATACCTTTGTAAAAGACTAAATCTATGTAGAAGGATGGTATGATGTTGAGGCTATGATACCAGAATACTACTTAACTTGAAACTGTAAATGAGCTGTTTATGAAAAAGTCATTATTGTATCTGCTTGTTTTACCCGTACTTATGTTGTCATTGGCAAGCTGTCATAGTGAAGAGGACGACTTTATTGATAAGCCAGATCCGAAGAGTCTTATTATCAAAGGAGTTGCCAGAACATCAGGCGGGCAGCCGTTGCCGAATATAGAAGTGAAGTTGGATTTCAGAGAAGCATCTCTGCTTACTACTAAGGTGTATCATAAGGCAAAGGCCACGACTGATAAAGATGGCAACTATATTATGTTTTTCAATTTAAGTGATGAAGAATTTAAGTCTTTGACGACTTTTGTAGGAGATGCTGGTGTCTCATACAATTTGCAACTTACATTGGATTTGGATAAATTAGATGACAATGAGTATCTTTTACCTTCAGATGATTCAGCGGTGCGTGATCCGAAAGAAAAGAAACTTTTCTATTATTCTTATAGACCACAAGGAGAGTTACAACTCGGAAAGGTTTACGAGGAGAACATATTTATCCCTCGTAAGCAGCTGGTGAATGTAAGGGTAGAAAGCAATGGAACAATAAACGAAAAAGATAAATTTGCTGTCAGAAATAGGGTTAAGTATGGTTTGGAAAGCCAGATGCCTGCTCAATTCGACCATGAAGGCGGATTGGTTGATTTCTACAGACCAGTAACATTGAAGAATACCCATAGCCAACTTATTCAGGTAACTTGTGCCGTCGCAGAAGGAAGTAAGGTTGCTTTGTACCGTATGCCTGAAGGAGAATATAATTATAAGGCGTTTTCTTCTGAGGTTGAAGTTCCTGTGACAAAGACAGGAGGAGGAATCATATTTAGGACTTATTAAGGCTGTACCCTGTAGACTTTTCTTGTTGGTATAAATTATCATAGGGGCTGACTTTTAAGCCCCTATGAATGATTTGTTATTTGGCATAGAACGTTATCTCCTTTGGAATCTTCACCCACTTGTTGTTGACGACGATCTTCATCGTACTGCCGGAAAGGCGGATGAGAGTATAAGTTCCATCAGAATTGTGTTTCAGTTCGGCAGTCAGGTCTTCACTGCCATAATCATTGATAATGGTCAGGAGTGCCTTCTTGCCTTTTATGGCAGCATCAGAAATAATCCACTTGCGGGTATCACGTACTGCTCCGAAGTAGCCCGGTACCTCACCGAATATCTCCTGTCGCGGCACAGTAATGTTGTTGTGATAGAAGTCGATGTCCATCCATACCTGATACTCGTCGTTGACGAGATGCGCTTTGAAGACAGAATCCTTGTTTTGTAGTGTCTGGGAACTTTGCGTACTGGATGTCTCCCTGTCTGTTCCCGGTAATTTGCTTTGCACAGTTATGCAGTAAGAGACAGTCAGTAAAGCTGTTATTATGAATATGTTCCTTTGTTTCATGTCCATGAATGTTGGTCTGTTGCAAAGATAATGCTTTTGCCTGATAATTTATAAGTCATATTCAAAAATATGTGGTTTAAATTGTTGCTTTCCTTATTTTGTATTACCTTTGTACACGATATATATCAAATGTTTAAAGGAGAAGATGTTGTTTCCGGATTATATTTTTGAGACCAGCTGGGAAGTGTGTAATAAGGTCGGAGGAATTTATACGGTACTTTCCACTCGTGCAAAGACATTACAGGACAGGATGAAGGACCACGTCATCTTTCTCGGTCCAGACTGCTGGCACGAAGTGCCATCCCCTTACTTCAAGGAGGATGACAAGCTCTTTACAGCCTGGCGGCGGAAAACGGCATCCGAGGGACTGACAATAAAGGTGGGCCGTTGGGATGTCCCTGGCAATCCGATTGCCATACTTGTCGATTTCCGGTCATTCTTCAGTCAGAAAGACAATCTGTACGGTAAGCTATGGGAGTATTACCATGTTGACAGTCTCCACGCTTACGGTGATTATGATGAATCGGCCATGTTTGCTTACGCTACGGCACTTGTCGTAGAGAGTTTCTATAAGTTTTATCTCAGTAAAAAAGACAAGGTCGTCTTCCATGCGAACGAATGGCAGACGGGCTTTGCTGCGCTTGTTCTCCAGCGTCGTCAGCCTGAAATCGCCACCATCTTCACGACTCATGCAACCTGTATCGGCCGCAGTATAGCGGGCAACAGCAAGCCGCTGTATGAATATCTGTGGGCATACAACGGCGACCAGATGGCTTCTGAGCTGAACATGGAGAGCAAGCATTCTATCGAAAAGCAGACGGCTCACCATGTCGACTGCTTCACGACAGTGAGCGATATTACGGCAAGAGAGTGCAAGGAACTGCTTGACAAGCCGGTAGACATGGTTCTTCCAAACGGTTTCGAAAACGACTTCGTGCCTAAGGGCGGAACCTTCACAAAGAAGCGCAAGGCGGCCCGCAGACGTCTGCTTGATGTTGCCAATGCGTTGACAGGCGACGATATACAGGAGGATGCTTTGATTGTCTCTACCAGCGGACGTTATGAGTTTCGCAACAAAGGTATTGATGTCTTCATCGAAGCTATGAACCGTCTGCGCTTTGACGAGAGCCTGCAAAAACAGGTAGTGGCATTCATTGAGGTGCCAGGCTGGACAGCTGGTCCCCGCCAGGAGCTTGCGGAACGTCTGGATAGCGGGAGACAGTTCGATACGCCGCTGGATATGCCTGTGCTCACCCACTGGCTGCACAACATGGATGATGACAACGTCTTGAACCGGCTCAGGACTCTTGGCATGAACAATGCCAAGGATGACAGGGTAAAGCTCGTCTTCGTCCCATGTTACCTGACAGGCGATGACGGCATACTGAATATGAGCTATTACGACCTCGTACTGGGAAATGACCTCTGCGTCTATCCATCTTACTATGAGCCGTGGGGTTACACACCGTTGGAGGCCGTCGCCTTCAAGGTCCCCTGCATCACGACCGACCTCGCCGGTTTCGGCTTGTGGGCGAATACGGAGAAAGGGGCGTACAGCGAGATTGAGGACGGAGTGAAGGTACTGCACCGTACCGACTATAACTATTCGGAAGTGGCTGACGGCATCAGGGAAACTGTAGTCCGTTATTCCAGCCTTACGAAGACGGAAGTGGACAAATGCCGTTCTCATGCGGAGAGACTCTCCCGCAAGGCGCTGTGGAGCGAGTTCATCAAGTATTATGAGCGGGCATACGACATTGCATTAGAGAAGGCAGCTGAAAGAAACAGCTGAAAAACTGCTTTAATAACGATATAAAGATAAAACAGTCAAACTAAGTTAAGTTATGAAGATTAAATCAGATTATTCCAATGAGCCTCAGTGGAAAGAGGTAACCGTTAAGTCGACCCTGCCGAAGGAACTGGCATGTCTCGACGAGATTGCTCACAATATGTGGTGGGCGTGGAATTACGAGGCACGCAACATGTTCAAGGCTCTTGACGAGGTGCTCTATGAAGAGGTTGGACATAATCCTGTCCAGCTCCTCGAGCGGCTCAGCTACGACCGCAAGGAAGCGATTGTAAAGGACAAGAAGCTGATGAAACAGGTCGGCGACGTCTATAAGAAGTTCCGTTCTTACATGGATGTCAAGCCCGACAGCAAACGTGCTTCTGTCGCTTACTTCTGTATGGAGTTCGGACTGAACCAGACTTTGAAAATCTATTCCGGCGGTCTCGGTATGCTTGCCGGTGACTACCTCAAGGAGGCTTCCGACTCAAATGTCGACCTCTGCGCAGTAGGTTTCCTCTATCGTTTCGGCTATTTCACGCAGAGCCTTTCCATGGACGGACAGCAGATTGCCAAATACGACGCACAGAACTTCAACTCTCTGCCTATCGAGCGTGAGCTGGATGAGAACGGCAACCAGGTGGTCGTTGATGTGCCTTATCGCAACTATCAGGTACACGCACTTGTATGGCGTGTGAACGTCGGACGTATCAAGCTCTACCTGCTCGATACCGACAACGACATGAACTCGGAGTTCGACCGTCCCATTACCCACTCTCTCTACGGTGGCGACTGGGAGAACCGTCTGAAGCAGGAGATTCTCCTCGGTATCGGCGGTATGCTCACACTGAAGAAACTCGGCATCAAGAAAGATATTTATCACTGCAACGAGGGACACGCAGCACTCTGCAACCTCCAGCGTCTCTGCGACTACATCGATGGCGGGCTGACATTCAATCAGGCCATGGAGCTGGTACGTGTTTCTTCACTCTATACCGTCCACACTCCGGTTCCTGCCGGTCACGACTATTTCGACGAGGCACTCTTCGGAAAGTACATGGGTGATTACCCTGCAAAGTTGGGTATCTCATGGGACGAGTTCATCGGTATGGGCCGTACCAATCCCGACGACCACAGCGAGCGTTTCTGCATGAGTACTTTCGCCTGCAACACCTGTCAGGAAATCAACGGTGTGTCAAAGCTCCACGGCTGGGTAAGCCAGAAGATGTTCGCACCGCTGTGGAAAGGCTATTTCCCGGAGGAGAACGCCGTAGGTTACGTTACCAACGGTGTACACCTCCCTACCTGGACCGCAACAGAGTGGCGCAAGGTCTACGACAAGTATTTTGACAAGAGCTTCATGGGCGACCAGAGCAACGAACAGATCTGGCATGCCATCTACAATGTACCCGATGCAGAAATCTGGGAGACCCGCATGGTGCTGAAGCAGAAGCTCATCAAGTATATCCGTGACAAGTTCACCAGACAGTGGCTCCGCAACCAGGGCGATCCTGCCAAGGTTGTATCTATTCTTGAGAAAATCAATCCTAATGCATTGATGATCGGTTTCTGCCGTCGCTTCGCTACATACAAGCGTGCGCATCTGCTCTTCACCGACCTTGAACGTCTGGAGAAAATCGTCAACAACCCGGAGCGTCCGGTCCTGTTCTTCTTCTCAGGAAAGGCTCATCCGGCTGACGGTGCCGGTCAGGGTCTCATCAAGCGTATCTTCGAGATTTCCCGTATGCCGCAGTTCCTCGGCAAGATCATCTTCCTTGAGGATTACGATATGCAGCTGGCACGCCGACTTGTGTCCGGCGTGGACATCTGGATGAACACCCCGACCCGCCCGCTCGAGGCAAGTGGTACATCCGGCGAGAAGGCAGAGATGAACGGTGTCGTGAACCTCTCCGTGCTCGACGGCTGGTGGGTTGAAGGCTATCGTGAGGGTGCCGGATGGGCACTGCCGGAGAAACGCACCTACCAGAATCAGGGCTATCAGGACCAGCTTGATGCTGCGACCATCTACAGTCTGCTCGAGAACGAAATCGTCCCGCTCTATTTCAACAAGGACAAGAAGAAAGGCTACTCTGAAGGCTGGGTAAAGGTTGTGAAGAATTCCATTGCGACGATTGCGCCTCACTATACGATGAAACGCCAGCTGGACGACTATTACGACAAATTCTACGAGAGTCAGGCAAAGCGTGCGCACAAGCTCGAAGCTCACGACAACAAACTCGCCAAGGAGATTGCACTCTGGAAGGAGTCTGTTGCCGAGCGTTGGGACAGCATCTATGTTGTATCCAAGAACGAGGAAGAGTTGCAGGACATCGCTACAGGACATAAGGTGAAAGTCACCTATACGATCGACGAGCAGGGACTGAACGATGCCATCGGCCTTGAACTCGTCTTCCTGAAGAATGCACCGGTCGACGATGTGAACATCCACAAGGTCATTCCGTTCAAACTCGTCAAAACAGAGGGCAACCACTACACCTTCGAGGCTTCCTTCGAGGCCAGTGAGGCCGGTGCCTACAAGTGCGATGTGCGTATGTTCCCGAAGAACAGTCTGCTGCCGCACCGTCAGGACTTCGCTTACGTGAAGTGGATTGGATAAGAACAGTCTGAGGACTAATCAATAATAAAGAGCCATTCCTAAACTCTGTAAAAGGGTTGGGAATGTCTCTTTTGTTTTTCTATGCGAAATATTCGGTGCTTTGTCTTTATCCCAAATCGGTCATTAGAAGATTCCGCTTTCATTTTGTTAGAAAATTCAAGATGTATGGCAATTATAATGAGTGAAGTAATATGTTTCCTTCAATAACTGATATCAATTCATAATATTTCGCTCTTCAAAATCTCTAATGACCGATTTGGGTTTATACTTCTTTTATTTTCCATACTTAATATATATATATGTTCTTATTAACTACAAATGTTATACCAGTTAAAACGAACTTTTCAGCATGGAATTCTTGAAATATGTATATATTTCTTTGTTAGCTGATGATTTTACTCCATATCGTGTTTTAATTTTACAAGCCTTTTGCCATGGACTACATACTCTTCTGTTCGTGAGTGTCCAATACTTGCCCGTTCGTCTAAATCTTCTTCATAATTGAATATTATTTCTATTCTTCGTAGTTGAGGTGTTCTGTCAATCACATGATTATATAAATATAACGCAATAGTGTCTTCTGTGTTTGCTGGTAATGAAAAAAAAGTTGTAGAATCCTCAATATCAACACCGAATGAATATGCATAGTTCTTATTAAAAAAAACAGATTCATTAGGCAATGGTTCTCCTTTTTCATTTATATTATAAATGTATCTATCTGGATTCTTCCAATTATTCCTTTTCTCCAACTCCTTGAAATAATATTCTTCCTTTGCTGAATACTTTGGCTGGTTGTCAGGTCTAGCTCTATGCAATGAGACCCATAGAATATAACGTGTGCAAGTGCCCACGGAGAGGAGAATACAGATCCACATTACAATCTTAAGGATAATCCTCTTACTTCTTTTTCTTTCCTTTTCCATACTTAATATATGTCTATGTTCTTATTAACAACAACAGTATTGTCTACCTTATGCCAGATAATATTTCTATCAGCTATCATGTATACAGTTTTCCCTTTTATCTTTTGAGAAATTACTTTTAGTTGTTTAAGCCTCTTAAGGATATTAAATATTTGAACATCAATAGTAGACCCATGTACTGTTTCAAACTTTGTATTAAAGCTGATATACACTCCATATCTGTTTACCCCCTGTATTCTGTGATCGCCTACAATGGGATCTATGTGAAACTTTCGTTTAGGTTTTTTGATTGTGGATGGGTGAATTGGACTTACATAGGAAAGTAGATATTCTTCCTCTTTAATATATCCTGCAGTTATCTGATAGCAGGGATAGTTTCCTTCAACAGTAAACTCGTCACCTTCATCTGCAGACAGCATGACAGACTCACCAATCTTGTAACCTTTCTCTATAACTGCCTTTGCCATGCCTGCTGCGTATGCAGCCCCCTCACTATGAGAAATAAAATAAACCTTTTTGTCTCCCACCCCCTTTGTTATTTCTGCTATATGTTGCATTGCAAATTTATAACCTTTTATTTTCCTGTCATTACCACCCTGATCACCACCAAAAAGGGAACTCCCGTCGGCATAGTAAGGTTCCTCTTGATAGTTTTTATCTCCAAAATAAGCTTTAGCATTTTTAATAAAGGTTTTAAACATCCCCTTATGAGCAAGGAAATAACTCCAGTATTCATACTTAGACTTTCCTGGTGACATATTAACAAGGTTCAACAATCTATTCCAATGCCCATTGACCAAAATCAGTTTAGGTCTGCCTGTGACTTTCAACTTCACGCTTCCTACTGCTTGTGGTGATGTAACTTTAATTATAGCCATCTTTCATTCTTTCCTTTTAAATTCAAAATCCTCTATAATTACCATCCCCTTGTCATTAGTTTCTCCCGAACATGAAGCATGGTATACCCCTTCGTCGGTCTCTTCCTCAAAGTCGAACTGGACAGTTTGCCCTACGTTGTAATTACCAAGAACCAAATAGAGTTTTACAGCTTCCCCAATAGGAAACTCCCTGCATTTCTCTCCATCGGGTTTTATCCAGTAGGCATCGTTGAGGTGTACATCTGTATCGGCTACTACTTCTGCCATCTTCATAGGTTCCTGTAAAGCCTTAGACCAAAGCCGGAATAGTCTCCTCTCAATCTTGATTCTTTTGTTGATTGTCATCTCCGTCGGAGATATTTTTACGTAAGTAGTCATCCTGTCGTCATCGAGTAGGTTGAACGTCTCTCGAAATTCTATGATGTACGCTTTACTGAACTTAATCTGGCGAACAGGCATATCGCTCTTTGCATCATATATTTCTAATTGTCCCTCAGCAAGGGGAGTCTCTTCTGTCTTCATCATCAATTCCAGAATGAAGTTGTCAGCAGGCGTATTCATCAATATACATAACTGTCCGTCACCAGGCAAGGTATGTCTGGGGTGACCATTCCAACCTGTGGACAGGTAAAAACTCTGATTGAGCAGCTCAATGTCATAATGACGACCGTTAAGTGTTAATTGCGCTGTTGCAGGCATAGACTGTCAGTTTTTATGTTTCTACAAAAATAATATTTTTCTTCTGAAAAACAAAGTGTTCGGAAGATATTTTATACCTTTCAGATTACTTTGTCCGGCACGACGGATGCCGTCCGTCTGCAGCTTTTCGTCCTATGCCCTTCTGTAGATCTTGCGGTAACGTGAACCGATGTTGATGATTTTCTTTTCACGTTCTAACTGTGCTGCAAGCCGGTAGGCATAGGTAGTAGAAAGGTTCAGACGGTGGCGCAGGTCGCTGACGGTCATGATCGGACTCTCATCAAATAACTCTTCAAATGCAGCGTTGACGGCTGGTCTCATGGGGAGTGATGACGTACCGTCCATGTAGGTCTTGTTTTCAAAATCCATCTCTCCTAATGCTTCGTGAAAATCCTTATCGGGGCGGAACCTAATTTTGCGAACAGCAACATTGCGGAGGTGATGACGATGCGTCCTGGGGTCTTCATGGATGTCTCCTTTGAGAGAAAGGGAGAAGAAACCGATGCCCGGCAGATGAACCGTATTGCCGTTCTTCAGTTCCTCAGCCAGTTCTGTTTTTAGTGCCGCAACAGTGCCGATGATGTCGGCTGTGGTGAGTGATGTAGCCTGTTGGATACGCTGGCATAGTTTTTCTATTCCTGTGACTTCTTTCCTGATGGGTATAATCCTCAGTGCTGTACGCCCGGCAAGTTTGCCGCTTGTTCTTAGTAGCTTGTAGTTTACTGTCATAGTTCTCTTGTTGTTATATAAGGGTTTATAGATGTCGTTTCCGAGGGCTGTCAGCATATAGAAAGAGTGTTGCTGACCAGCTGCTTTAGGCTTTGGCGGAATTCTTTTCATGGGAAAAAGAAATTCTTTTCGTGAAAATAAATATTTCTGTTCATGAAGAAAAATATTCCTTTTCATGAAAATAATTCGTTGTTGCTGATGCAAAGATACGGTTTTGCCTGCCGCTTTGCAAGGAGAAGCTATGTAGTAATGTCTGTATCAGTGCTTCTCAGGGTGGGTAAGGATTTGATTTTGGCGGGTGGAAGACAAAAGAAAAGCCCTCAGACCTATGTGGTATGAGGGCTGAGGGCTGTTGGTGGAAAGTAAATATCTTCTGATTTCACTTCTTGAATGTATTTTTTATTTCTGCAGCGAGCTTCTTGAAGGCACCTCTTATATCGCCTTCTTCGTTCCATCCCATTCCGTATGCTCCTCTGCACGAGGCAATGGGTCTTCCTGTGGCATAATCAACAAAGTTGACGCTGACAATAGATTCCGTTTCGTTCTGCACCACAGAAAAGTGTGCAAGGAGCAGTTTTTCCTGTTGTCGAGGACTAAGTTGCCCGATTTCTCTATCCCCGATGACTTTCAATCCCGACATTTCCAAAGCGTCGTAGATATGGATTTCCGCATCCATAAGCGAGGGAGAGCCGTTATAACCCATAACGTCCGTTATGGTTACATACTCGTATTTTCTGATGTCTGCCGTCTTTGAAACAACGGATTTGCTCGTAGTGCAGGACATAAGGCTGATAACGGAAAAAACAAGGATAAGTGTCTTTAGTCGTTTCATAATTTAGTATTTTTATGATGGGTACTGGGTATAGTCTGTCAGCTTGCGCTTTTGCTTTCTGTTGCAAATATAAAAAAAATATATACTTACCTTCGATAGTCACCGGTTGTTGACTCCTGTTGCAGGTAAGCGTATGAATAGTCGGGGGCTTTGGTAATACAATCCTGTTGATTGGTCTTGTATACGGCTGTAAGTGACAGGATTATAAAATATATTGTACGCCTGCCGCTGACCAAGATCAAACTTCTTGGCAAACCCTGCTGTCAAGGCAGCGATACAGCGTATCTGATTCATCTCTTTTCTTGACATGGCCTATTCGTTATGTTTGCTACAAATGTAAGCATTATTTTCCGATTGAGCAGTCTTGGATGGTGTATGAATTCGTTGGCAGGACATTTTACCTCTCGGCCCAGTCGCTTCTGTCCAGGTTCCTGTAACCGATGGCTTCTGCGATATGCTGCACCTGTACCGTCTCTGATGCTTCCAGGTCGGCGATGGAGCGGGCGACCTTCAGAATTCTGTTGTAGGCACGGGCAGAGAGCTTCAGCCGTTCCATGGCGTTGCGGAGCAGCGTGACGGAGGCTTCGTCAGGTTCTGCAAACTCGTGGATCATCCGTTCAGACATCTGTGCGTTGCAGTGGATGTTGCGATAGTCACGGAACCGCTCGGTCTGGACAGTACGTGCCCGGATGACTCTTTCCCGGATGGCGGCGCTCGGTTCGCCCGGCGTCGATTGTGATATGTCCTTGAAAGGCAGCGGAGCGATCTCGCACTGGATGTCGATACGGTCCATGAGTGGTCCGGAGATCTTGGCAAGATACTTCTGGATCTGTCCCGGTGTACAGACACAATGGTGCGTTGGGTCGGCGAAATAGCCGCACGGACAGGGATTCATGCTTGCCACGAACATGAAGCTGCATGGGTAGGTGACGGTGTATTTGGCACGTGAAATCGTTATCTGTCGGTCTTCCAGCGGCTGGCGGAGCACCTCCAGGGTGTGCTTGTTGAACTCTGGCAGTTCGTCGCAGAAGAGGACTCCGTTGTGTGCAAGGGTTATCTCTCCCGGCATCGGGTTCATGCCGCCGCCTACGAGTGCCACCTCGGAGATGGTGTGGTGCGGACTGCGGAAGGGACGTTGCGTGATCAGTCCCGTATCACGGTGCAGCTTGCCGGCGATGGAATGAATCTGTGTCGTCTCCAGACTTTCCGAGAGCGACAAAGGAGGGAGAATGGAGGGAAGCCGTTTTGCCATCATGCTCTTTCCGCTTCCGGGCGGTCCTACCATGATGAGGTTGTGTCCGCCGGCGGCTGCCACCTCCAATGCCCGCTTCACATTCTCCTGTCCGCGGACATCTGCAAAGTCGAGGTCGAAGGCATACTGGTGCTCATAAAATTCCTTCCGGGTATCGACAAAGCAAGGCTCTGGGGCCGTTGTCCCATTGAAGAAGTCAATGACCTGCAGGATGTTCTCCATGCCGTAGACTTCCAGTGTGTCTACCACGGCCGCCTCGTGTTCGTTGGCTTTCGGCACGATGATGCCCTTGAATTTCTCTGCACGTGCCTTGATGGCGATGGGCAGTACCCCTTTGACGGGCTGCAGGGTACCGTCGAGACTGAGCTCTCCCACGAGCATGAAGTCGCCCAGACGGTCATGACTCATCTTCTCGTTGGCAGCCAGAATGGCTATTGCCAGTGGGAGATCGAAACTGGAGCCTTCCTTCTTGAGGTCGGCGGGAGCAAGATTGGCGGTGATGTCGGCTACGGGAAATTTGTAACCGTTATTGAGAAGTGCGGCGGCGATACGGTCATGGCTCTCCTTTACCGCCCCGTCGGCAAGGCCGGTAAGATGGAACAGTACACCCCGTGTGATACTTACTTCGACGGTCACGGTGGTGACTTCCATTCCGTTGACAGCTGCACAGAATGTTTTTACAAGCACGATTCTGGTTTTTAGTCGGCACCATAACGCTGTCGGATGGTATTGGCGGTGATGTTCCGCTCGGTTACTTTTCCGTTGCGAATGACGATATTGCCGGGTATGGTGGTGAGTCCGAAGGTCTTGAGCAGGGGGGTATGGAGCATCTTTCCGTCACAGACATTGGGAAAGACGATCCCGTCGCGTTCCAGTGTCCGTCGCGTCTCTTTGGTACTGGCATCCAAACAGATACCCAGTGCTGCAATCTTCCCGGCCTTTACGGCATCGTTCAGTGCGCGCTGCAGGTCGAGACTTTCATAGCTCCACGCAGCCCAGGTGTTGATGATGACGGTGACTTTTCCCTGTAAAGAGGTGTTGTTGACGGTCTTTCCGTTGACATCCCTGGCAGCGAACTTAGGCAGTCTGCTGCCTACTGCCAGTGTGCCGAGGTCATTCAGCTGACGGTGAAGCCGTCCTAAGGTGATGTTTTCGGGCTGCTCTTTCATCAGGAGCGGCAAGAGTCTTGCGGCCTCTTTGTAGTCCGGCGATTCCGTCTGGACAAGGTAGCGGTTGAGCAGATAGGCACTCACGGCAGACTCCGGATGGTCTTTTATGAACTGAACGGCATATTTCACTTCCTGTGGAGGAGATGCATTGGCGATCTGTTTGCGGAACTTCGTCATCAGTTCGTTCTCCTCCGTACCTTCTACTTCCATCTCCTTCAGGTGAGAGGCATCAGCTTTCACCTCAACTGCTTCGCCTGACTCGGCAAAGATGGGCTGCGTAGAATAATTGGGGAAAATGACAATCAGGGTAGATGGCTTACTGCAAGGCTTTTCGTAAGCAAAGCGTCCCGCTTCGATCTTGATGGTATCCAATCCGTCAACACCACCGTCGGGACTGTAGACATAAAGTTCGCCTTGATTCATGTGCAGGAAGCGTCCCTCCATCTTGAAGTAACCGCTGCGGGTACCACAAGAAACCAACAGCAGAGAGAACACAAGTATGTATGCTATTCGCTTCATGCGCATAAAGATTTAAGAAAGAAGTGCCGCGAGCGGGACTCGAACCCGCACAGCCATTACTGGCCAAGGGATTTTAAGTCCCTCGTGTCTACCAATTCCACCATTGCGGCAAACCGTCTGCAAAGATAAGGCTAAATCTCCGAACTGGCAAAGGATTCGACTGTTTTTTTGCTGTCGGATAGATTGCCCTCATTGGCATAAATAGTCCGACTGGTCAGATTGCCGCTGGTGCTATTCTTTTGTCAGCCTGCGGCTCATGTAGCGTACAGGATACCATACAGAGAGCCAGCCGATGAGGATGACGGTGAAGAAGATGATGATGATGTCCTCTGGGTGGACGCTGATAGGGTAAGCGTTGACGACGAAATTGCCGGCCTGGTCACCGAGCTGGACAAGTCCGTAGGTCTGTTGAAGCCAGCAGAGCAGCAGCCCGAGTGCAATGCCGATGAGTGCTCCTGCGGCGGAGATCATACGTCCTTCGAAGAGGAAGATACGGCGTATCTGACCGTCTGTCGCACCGAGGTTGCGCAGCGTGATGACATCATTTTTCTTGTCGATGATGAGCATGGAGAGCGAACCGATGATGTTGAAGCACGCCACCATGAGTATGAATGTAAGGAACAGGTAGGCAAAGAGTTTCTCTATGCGCATGATGTTGAAGGTGTCGGCCTGCTGCTCGTAGCGGTCCAGAACCCTGTATTTCTTGCCGAGAATATCCTGTATTTCCTGTTTCTCCCTGTCGATGTCAACACCCGGTCTCATGCGCAGTTCCAGTGAGGTAATCTCTCCCTGGCGGTTGAAGATACGGCGCGCAAAGTCGATAGAGGTAATGATGTAGCCCTTGTCGTACTTCGTCTGTTTCACCTGGAAGAGCACGCCCGGTGACACCAGTGAGTCTTTCACGAAGGCATTTGTCGGGTCGGAAGCATCGTATTGTCCCTCCCGCTGCGGAGCGTATATCTGCAGGTAGTCCTGCCATGCCACGCCCGTACCGAGGTCCTGTGCCAACCGGATGCCCAGAACGCCGTACTGCAGGTTGGCCGCATGGAGCGTGAAGTCGCCGTCGCCATAAAGGATGTTGCTGATATGCGTCAGTGAATCGAAGTTGTCCTCCACTCCTTTTACGGTCACCATGGCCTGTTTGTCGTGATAGACGGCCAGCGCCTGGTCTTCCACACACTCTGTTGCAACCTCCACCGTGGGCAGGTGCCTTACTTTCTGGAGCAGTGCGTCATCGGCCGGCATGGCTTTACCTTTGGCGGCCTCAATCTTCAATTGCGGATCGAAATTGGTGAAGAAAGAGGCGACAAGGTCGGAGAATCCGTTGAATCCGCTCAATACAACGACCAGTGCCATTGTCGCCACAGACACGCCGAGTATGGAGATCAGGCTGATGACGTTGATGGCATGTGTGCTCTTTTTCGAGAAGAGGTAACGGCGGGCGATGTAAAAGGGGAAGTTCATGCTGGGAGATAGGTGGGGATAGGTGGGGATAAGCGGTGATAAGCGATGATAGGCGATAATAAGCGGTGATAGGCGATAATAAGCGGTGATGGATGAGGATATTACTTCTTCAGGAGCTCGTCAATGCGGTCCAGATAGTCGAGGGAGTCGTCGATGAAGAAGCGAAGTTCGGGGATGATGCGCAGCTGGTTGTGTACACGCTGTCCCAGTTCGTAACGGACGGTCTTCTCGTTGGCATTGATGTTCTTCAGCAGCTCTTCCCCCTTTTCAGATGGGAATATGCTGAGATAAGCTGTGCAGACGCTGAGGTCAGGGCTTATCTTCACACGTGTGACACTGACCAGTACGCCGTGCATCATGCGTGTCTGCGTCTGGAAGATGCTTGCCAGCTCCTTCTGGAGGAGGCGTGCTATGCGGTTCTGTCTTGTTTCCTGCATAATTCTTTATTTTATGTTTTTTGTCGTGCAAAGGTACTGAATGTTTGAGGAAATCACAAACATTTGGCGGTGATAAGCGGTGATAGGCGGTAATGGGCGATGATGGGCGATGATAGGTGGGGATAAGCGGTGATAGGCGGTGATAAGCGGTGATGGATAGTAGCTAATCTTAATCTTTATCGGTAATTACTCCCCTCTCCATTCGGAGAGGGGTTGGGGGTGAGGCTTTAGAGGGGTCAGTGGTGAGGCTTTAGAGAGGATGGGGAAGGTCTTTCTTCCTTATCAGTGTCAGCCCGTCACGCAAGGGCAGGATGACTTTCTCCACACGATTGTCATTGGCTATGAAATCGTTGAAGCGGCGGATGCCGATGGTCTGGGCGTCGTGGTCGTAGGCCGGGTCGATGACGTGCCAGTCCCACAGGGTATTGTCGGCAAGGATGTATCCGCCGGGCCGGATGATGGGCAGAATCTTTTCATAGACTTCTGTGTAGGTACGCTTGTCGCCGTCGACGAAAGCCATATCGAACACAATCCCGAGTTTTGGGGCTTCTTCGGCGGCATCACCGATGCGGAAGTCGATCCTGCCGGCCACCGGCGACCCCTCGATCCACGGTCTTGTGAAGTCCTCCATCTCATCGTTGATTTCATAGGTATAGAGTTTCCCGTCCTCTTTCAGTCCTTCGGCCATGCAGATGGCAGAATAGCCGCTGAATGTCCCCACCTCGAGGATGTTCTTGGGGTGTATCATGTGGACGAGCATCTTCAGAAGCCGTCCCTGAAGATGTCCGCTTGCCATTCGTCCGTGAATAGTGTGGATGTTCGTTGCACGATAGAGGCGATAGAGGTAATCGCCTTCGGGGTCGATGTGGGAGGTGAGGTAGGAGTCGCGGTCGGTTGTTGTCATCTTTAGGGTGATGATGGGTGATGATGGGCGGTGATGGGCGGTGATAAGCGGTGATGGGCGATGATAGGCAGTGATGGGAAATTATAAGCGATGATGAGTGATGATGGGGCTAAAGGGCAGACAATGCCTCTATGGCCAGCCGGTAACTGTCGAGGCCGAAGCCCTGGATGGTGCCCTTGCAGGCAGGGGCGATCATCGAGTGTCGGCGGAACTCTTCCCGGTCGTTGACATTGCTGATGTGTACCTCTATCACAGGTGTGCGGAGGGAACGGATGCAGTCGAGAAGGGCGATGCTGGTGTGCGTGTAGGCTCCGGCGTTGAGGATGATGCCGTCATACGAGAATCCTGTCTCCTGCAGCTTGTCGATCAGTTCGCCCTCCACGTTGCTCTGATAATAGTCAATCTCCATGCCGGCATATCGTTTCCGCAGCCGTGGAAGGAATGTCTCCATCGACTCCTTGCCGTATATCCCCGGCTCGCGGACGCCCAGCAGGTTCAGGTTAGGACCGTTGATAATGATTACTTTCATGTTTCTTTCTTCTCGAATATCAGTTTTTGATGTATCTTTGCATACGGAATACAGTATGCAAAAATAAGAAAATAAATGGAAACAGACAAGAGTTCAAAGGATATTGTCGGCCGTTTCCGCCGTTATCTGAAACTGGAGAAAGGCTGTTCGCCCAATACCCTGGATGCCTATCTGCATGATGTGGACAAGCTCCTGCGCTATCTCGCCGGCGAGCAGGTGCTCGTGACGGATGTGACGCTGGAGCAGCTGGAGCACTTCGCGGCATCGGTCTCCGACCTCGGCATCGGTGCCCGCTCCCTGGCCCGTATCCTCAGCGGTGTACGCCAGTTCTATCGTTTCCTTGTCCTTGACGGCTATATGGAAGCAGACCCGACAGAGCTGCTGGAGTCGCCCAAACAGCCGGACCACCTGCCGGAGGTCCTTTCCACGGCTGAAGTCGACCTCCTGGAACAGGCCGTCGACCTGACCAAATGGGAGGGACACCGCAACCGTGCCATCATCGAGGTGCTGTTCTCCTGCGGGCTGCGTGTCTCTGAACTCACGCATCTGAAGCTATCCGACCTTTACAGGGAAGAGCAGTTTGTCCGTGTGATGGGAAAAGGGTCGAAAGAGCGGCTGGTCCCCATCTCACCCCGTGCCCTGTACGAACTGGACTACTGGTTTGCCGACCGCAACGTGATGAAGATAAAACCCGGCGAGGAAGATTATGTCTTCCTCAACCGCCGCGGACACCACCTCACCCGCACGATGATTCTCATCATGATCAAGCGGTACGCCGTTGAGGCCGGCATCAGAAAGACCATTTCTCCCCACACCCTGCGCCACTCCTTTGCCACCTCGCTGCTCGAAGGCGGTGCCGACCTGCGTGCCATTCAGGCGATGCTGGGACACGAAAGCATCGGGACGACCGAGATATACACCCATATCGACACCTCCACGCTCCGGCAGGAAATCCTCGAGCACCATCCCCGTAACATCAGGTACGACAAGGAGCACCGCAAATCTCCCGGACAAGGAGACTGACCTGCTACTCCAGGCGGTATCCGTCTCCCCTTTCCGCTACGATCTTCAAGCCGCAGCGTTCACTTACAATGGGTTTCATCCGGCGGACAAGTGTATAGAGCGTTTCGCTTGCATCAGGCTTCCCGGGCCATAGCTTCTCGCAAATCATACTTTTCGAGAGTTTGCTTCCAGCCGCATTGACAAACAGTTCCATCAGCTCCCGCTGCATCGGTGTGAAGGGAATCTTTTCTCCATGGCGGTCACGGAAGCTGTGGTCAGACGCAGCATAGACCATTCGTCCCAGCACCAGCCTTCCTGCACGATGCCGGCGCAGGTACACTGAAGAAACCGCCATCCACAGCCCTGCCGACAGCAGAAAGGCAAGGGGCAGACGCTGGTCGGACAGTCCCCACACCGTGGTGAAGGAGCAGTCGGCATAGCCCTGGAAAGTCAGCAGATGCCTGCCGGATGCCCATTTCATCTGCCTGCTGCACAGTGAGTGGCCGTCTTCCCCCAGCGCATAGGAGACGAACGAACGGCTTTTCAGGCCGGCAATCTGCAGATGCTGCCGATAGCACTGTATCGTGTCGGGCGTTATCCATGCCTCGCGCTTCTGGGCGAGTGTTTTCGACAGAGCCTGATCCAAGTCCTGTACAATGGCATTCTCTGCACGGTGATAGCTGTCGATGCTTGCCCATACGGCCGAGCTGACGAGCAGCAGGAACAGGATGACGGAAGAGATAGGTTTCATAGGCTTCTCATTATGTTTCTGCAAATATACACAAAAAAACTGAATGAGATGCCGGAGGATAAGAAATATGGGTCTTCAGGAATTTGGAGTGATGAGGTTTGTCTTGTGAGTTGATGACTTTGATGAAATATCACACAGAGGCAGGGAGTGAACGGAGGTAGAACCCCTATAACGGAGGCATCGTCGGTGCGTGGAGCAACGGAGGTTGTCTGAGAATTTTACCAGAGCATTTGTTGGTGAGAATGATGAATGGCGTTTGTCCCAGAAATATAAAGAAGCCAGTACGTTACATCTCTGTCGCTCTTTTGTGCCATCGGTACCTCCGTGATAGTTTTTTCCCTCTGTTTTCTCCGTTTCTCTGTGTGCTCTATGTAGTAGGCCTGCTTTATCACTCCATATTTCGGAAGAACCAAGAATACTGCGTTTCTTTATCCGGGAAACGGTCGTTTTTTTTCTCTTTGACTACTACTACTGTCCTTGGAAAGGGAAAACGATGCCTGACAGAACGCATCTCCAGCCTGTCCATTCTTACCCCTGCTTACTTGATTTCCAAACGGGCGTTACTTGCGCTGCAACTAACGCCTGTTCGGGCCTCAATCGGGCGTTAGTTGGCGTGCAATCAGGCACCTTTTGGAAGCGTACTCGTAACCGTCTGCCAATCAGTAAGTTCTGAGTCCTGATTTTAGAGTCGGAGGCGATGCGGGAAGTCGGCCCGATAAGGCGTCCGTTGGCAGAAGTCACAACGGAATGTTCTGTGCTGAAACACGATGCTGCGAGGGTGAACGGTACGGTGAAGACTGCCTCATAAAATTATACATCAAAATTTGGGCGTTAAACCAAAATGCACTACCTTTGCACCCACGATTGTCCTATGGTGTAATGGTAGCACTACAGTTTTTGGTTCTGTCAGTGGTGGTTCGAATCCGCCTGGGACAACAGCAGGAAATCCGCAGATCCAATAAGGGGCCGCGGATTTTCCGTTTAGAGCATCATCCTGAAATACAACATTTATGACTTATCAACTATCTAAACTCAGAAAGGCAGTCCTGTTCTTTTCAGCCTTGCTGCTGGCTGCGCCGGCTGCCGCCGCTCTCGGCCGTGACTCTTTGGAACTTACACCTCCCATGGGCTTTATGACCTGGAACAAGTACAAGGATGACATCAGCGAGCAGCTTATCCGGCGGATTACCGACAGAATGGTTTCTGCAGGCTATGCGGAAGCAGGCTATAAATATATCTTCATCGACGACGGATGGCAGGGAGGACGCGACAAGCGGAACAACATCATCCCCGATCCGGTCAAGTTCCCGAGCGGCATGAAGGCGTTGGCGGACTATGTTCATTCGAAGGGGCTGCTGCTCGGAATCTACTCCGACGCCGCCCGGCTTACCTGTGCCGGCTATACGGGCAGCTATGGGTTCGAGAAGCAGGATGCCAAGACCTTTGCCGAATGGGGCATCGACTACCTGAAATACGACTACTGCCACGCTCCTTCCGACAGTGCCGTTGCCCATCAACGTTACAGGAAGATGGGCGATGCACTGCAGGACTCCGGACGGAAGATTGCCCTGGGTGTCTGCGAGTGGGGACAGCTGAACCCCGAACGGTGGGCACGGCAGGCCGGCGGATCGCTCTGGCGTGTGAGCTATGATGTGCGTGATATGTGGAAAGACATCGTCGGTCAAGGCGGCATGGGGATTCTGGATATCATCGATATCACAGAACCGCTCTATAAATACGCCGGACCGGGACACTGGCTCGACATGGATATGCTTATTGTCGGACTTGACGGGAAAGGCGGCCCATCAAGCGATTTAGGTGGGGTGGGCTGCACCTATACCGAATATCAGACGCAGATGTCCATGTGGTGTATGTTCGCTTCGCCTTTGGCAATGAGCCACGACCTCCTTAATGAGAACGAGGCGACACGCCGCATCCTCCTTAACAAAGAGATGATTGCCATCAATCAAGACGCGCTCGGAGAGGCTGCCCGCAGAGTCGACTTCCCCGGCGTGTGCCGTGTCTACCTCCGTCGGCTGAGCGGCAACCGGCTGGCACTTGCCGTCATGAATCCTTCCGACAAGCCCCAGGGTATCCAGCTGCCGCTGTCAGTTATAGGAAAGGCGCAGAAATACGCGTTCAGGGATGTATGGGAGCACAAGACTACACTTCGGCACAAGGCCTGGCAGGGCGACCTGCAGCCTCACGAAACCAAGGTGTTTACGGTTACGGCACGGTAGTCTGATCAGCAAAAGACAATTACCTTGTCCCGGACATCTGTCGTTCTGCCGCAAAAAAGTAACGCCCGCTTGGAAACCAAACGGGCGTTATTTTTTAATCTTCAGTGATTTCTTCCTGCAGAGAAAGCGGTCTGTCCCGGGCTTATGGGAGTCCGGTCTGCCGACTCCCGACCGTCAATGCGTCGCCTTGTAATAGGAATTCCCGCCCAGTGCATTTTTGACTTTTTGGTTGTTTGACGGGTCGGAGATGGTGATGCCGGAGAAAGTACTGATAGGTATGATGTCGCCGTTCTCGGGATCTCTGACAGACGTAAAAAACGAGGGCGTGTTGCGCTTGTAGGGAACCAGGAGGGCGAGCTGGCGTGTGAATCGGGCCAGCTGTTCCGGCTCGTTCTGTGCTGTCTTGCTGACATAATCGCCCATGTCGAAGAAGATGGAAGGCTGGTAACCGTCCATCACCTGAAGGTCATTCTCCGGGACCGTGACGAGATTGCCCGAGCGGTTGATGTCTCTCATCACACCGACCATTCCCTCCACCTGCGAGCAGTCGATAACGCTGATGGTTCCATAGGGGCTGGTATAGCTGATATAGAAATTGTAGAACTCGTCACAGATACGTCCGTAGTCAGGCACACGTTTGGACAGCTCCGGCCAGAGACGGTCGTAGGGCATGCCATGTGCCATGATTTCCGTGGGACAGGCGATGATGTGGCGGGTACTGTTTCTGAGTTCATAGGCTACCTCCACAGTGGACATGTAGCAGTCGTCGAAGAGAATGTACTGCATCCTGCCGATGCCCGACTGTTCGATGCCTTTGTCAAGGGCAGAGATGTCCGTCTTGTATCTCTCACCGCCGAACCATCGTGTCAGCGGCAGCCGTTCTGCTTCATGTTTTCCCGAGACTGACCTCACATGGCGGCTCTGCACACCGTAGTTCCCAGGAAGCCATCCCAGCCCATGGCAGCCCACGATCATCGAATAGCTGCGGGCCGGTGCGTATTCCTGTACACGTTTCAGCAGAGTGGTTATCCAGCTGGCAGAGTTCGGCTGCAGGCCGGGACGCGTATTGTCGAAGACGGCTACCGTGTCGTCCACGCATCGTCCCAGCCGGTATTCGATGTTGATCAGTGCGCCCTTGGAGGGTGTCTGGGAGATGAAGACGACAAGGTGTCTGCCGTCCAGTCCGCCCTGTGCCTGGACAGCCTGCCTGATGTCTGCAAGATTGTTCAGGAAGAAGGAGTACAGGTTTCCGCTGTCGCCCGACCACGGCATATAGACAAAGATTGTGTTTTCCGCCTCTGCGGGAGGCTGTGGTGTGGGGTCCGGCACAGGGTCATCACCATGGCACGAGGTGAAGACAAGAAGCACTGTCAATTGCAGGAAAAAGATAATCTTCTTCATAATGATAATGTTTTCGGCCCGTAAGTCAGCTGCGGGACATTCGTCCAGAAGTGATTAAAAAAGCCTTGCGGAATCCTTTCGGGATTCTGTAAGGCTTTTCACGGTTATGTAGGAATAAGTCCGGGACACTTATTTCACGATGATCAGAGAGTAGTTCTTCTTGCCTTTCTGTACGAGAAGATACTTGCCGTCGATGAGGTCGTCGGCAGTCACGGGCTGGTCGAAGGCTGCGAGTTTCTCCTTGTTCAGGGATACGCCGCCGCCTTTGACGAGCTTGCGCATCTCGCTTTTGCTCGGGAAGATCTGCATTCCTTCCTGGTTGAAGACCTCGACGGCCGGCTGACCGAGAATATCCTTTGATACCTCATAGTGCGGCACGTCCTTGAAGACATCGGCGAAGGTCTGCTCGTCCAGCTGTAACAAGTTCTCCTTCGTGCTCTTGCCGAAGAGGATGTTGGAGGCTGCAATGGCCATGTCAAGGTCGTCCTGGGAGTGGACCATGCGGGTGACTTCTTCTGCGAGACGTCGCTGAAGTGTGCGGCGGCCCGGGTCCTGGCGGTGCTCTTCGATGAGTGCGTCGATGACATCTTCCTCCAATGACGTGAAGATCTTGATGTACTTCTCAGCATCCTCGTCGCTGACATTGAGCCAGAACTGATAGAAAGCGTATGGAGTCGTGCGGTTACGGTCGAGCCAGATGTTGCCGCTTTCGGTCTTGCCGAACTTCTTTCCGTCAGCTTTGGTAATCAACGGACAGGTGAGGCAGTAAGCCTCTGCCTCGCTGCCCAGGGTACGGCGGATCAGTTCCGTGCCGGTCGTCATGTTGCCCCACTGGTCGTTGCCGCCGAGCTGCAGCTTCACGCCGAATTTCTCATACTGGTAGAGGAAATCATAGCCTTGGAGCAGCTGGTAGGTGAATTCGGTGAAGCTGAGCCCGTCACGTGCCTCGCCGTTGAGCCGCTTCTGCACGCTGTCCTTGGCCATCATGTAGTTGACGGTGATGTGCTTGCCGACGACACGGGCGAAGTCGAGGAAGGTAAAGTCCTTCATCCAGTCATAGTTGTTGACCATCTCGGCCTTGTTCGGATCGCTGCCGTCGAAGTCAAGGAACTTGCTTACCTGCTTCTTGATTGCCTCCTGGTTATGGTAAAGGGTCTCCGCATCGAGGAGGTTGCGCTCCTGGCTTTTGCCTGAAGGGTCGCCGATCATACCCGTTGCGCCTCCCACGAGGAGGTAAGGCTTATGGCCGCAACGTTGCAGATGCCGCAGCATCATGATGCCGCAGAGATGTCCGATGTGGAGCGAGTCGGCTGTCGGGTCGGTTCCTAAGTAAGCTGAAACCATCTCCTTCTGGAGCAGTTCCTCGGTACCCGGCATTATCTGAGCCAGCATACCGCGCCAACGGAGTTCTTCTACAAAGTTCTTCATCTGTGTCTTTTATTTTGGGAGTTATATGGAGTTATGGGGAAGTTATATGGGTTGTATGGAATTATTGGGAGTTAAAGAGGCTATTGGGAGTCAAAGAAGACAAGCCAGCACCGATGTTCCCTTTCGTCCTTTGTCACGGTACGGGATCATATCCGCTGCCTCCCCACGGATTGCATCTCAGTATGCGCCAGATGGCAAGGGCAAGTCCCTTGAACGGTCCGTGCTTCAGGATAGCCTGTCTGGCGTATTCCGAACAGGTAGGAGTGAAGCGGCAGGAAGGCGGTGTGAAAGGAGAGATGAACTGCCGGTAGAAGCGTATCGGAAGTATCAGCAGCCATGACAGACCTCGTGAGAAGATATTCGGTAGATCAGGCCGTGACTTCTGTTTCTGTTCCTCATAGGACAAGCTGTTGTCCCTTCTCTTTCCTTCCATCAGATACGTTCTCCTATATGCAGGAGCAGGCTGCTCACGCGCTGCTCTACGGTCGCAGTGTCCGCCAGTTCGTCTACAAGCCAGATGAAGGCGATCAGAAGCTGCTTGTCCGTCCGTCCGTCTATGCAACGGGTGATGAGGCTCTTGTGTTTCCGGTAGGCCTCACGCACCTGCCGTTTCACTCTGTTGCGCTTCACGGCACGCTTGAAATGCTTTTTCGGCACGCTGACCAGCACCTGTACCGTCGCCTCTGTGTCAGCTGATGAGGAGGAAAGGGCCGACTCGCTGTCGACCAGTCTGTAGACCGCTTTCAAAGGGAAGGCTGTCATGGCATGACTGCCCCCTGTTACGAAGAGTGCGTCTATGCGCTTCTTGCTGCACAGGCGTTCTCTCTTTCTCAGTCTTTCTTCCTGCTTTTCCATTCCCGTCCCAGCCTGTAATTCCTGTATGCTCGTTGCAGAAAGCGGCTTCTCCCTGGCCTTTCCTGCTGGAAGAGAAGCCGTCTTCTTTTGCTATTTCTTCTTTTGTTTTTCCAGATAGGCACGCAGTGCGCCTGTCATGGATGGATATTCCTTCGAGGGTGCCTGCAGGTCGAGCTTCAGTCCCTGCGCTTCGACTTCCCTGGCGGTTGCCGGACCGAAAGCGGCGATCTTGATGTCGCCTTGTTCGAAGCCGGGGATGTTCTCCTTCAGTGCCTTTACACCTGTCGGGCTGAAGAACACGAGCATATCGTAGTCAAAGTTCTTCACCTCCTCCTCGGTCAGGCCGTTGCTTACCGTACGGTACATCACACACTCCTTGTGCTTGAGCTTGTTGGCATCCAGCAGCTTCGACAGTGCATCCGTATGCACGGAGCTTTGCGGAACGAGGTATTTTTCTACCTTGTGCTTCTGCATGGTCGGGATGAGGCTATCGATTTTCCCCGTGTTGCCGAAGAACACCTTGCGTTTCCGGTACTGTACGTATTTCTGGATGTAAAGCGCAATCGTCTCAATCACGCAGAAATACTTCATGTCTTCCGGAATGGTGATGCGCATTTCCTTGGCAAGACTAAAGTAATTGTCCACGGCATGACGGGAGGTGAATACCACTGCTGTATAGTCCAGCGGGTTGACCTTCTGCTGACGGAACTCTTTCGCCGAGAGCCCTTCCACCTTGAAGAAAGGTCTGAAAACCAGTTCCACTCCTAAGTCCGTTGCGATGTCATAGTAGGGCGACTTGTCGCTTGACGGCTTGGGCTGTGAAACCAAGATCTTTTTTATCATCGTGTCCTAAAAGTTTATTACCAAATAGTTATCTGTAATCAGCAAAATGCCCCACAATATCATCAGCGGCATCAGTTCGAGCGCACAAAAGTACAAAATTATTTGCAGACTGGCACTGTTTCTTTTGAAAAAGATGGCATAACCCTTATAGAAAGCAAGCATTTTGATGAATAATATGACAATCAGCGTATAGACCAATGCAGCATTGACCGACAGAGCGAAATACACCTGCAGCAGGACTATCGGGAACAGCAGGACCCCTTCGAGGGAGGAAAGGAAGAGCCATGTGTGGTTCCATTGTCCGTTTTTTTTCTTGTCGAAGAACACCCAGTTGACGAATCCATAGGTTAAGTGCTTGAGCAGGAAATAACCCATGAAGATAGCGCAGAAACATCCTATCGTTCCGAGCTGGGACGCTCCTTCCAGCCTTCCGCTTCCGCCGTGCGTGAAGAAATAACAAAGGATGCTTGACAGCAAGGCGGTCTGTGCTATCAGAAACAGCTGGAACCGTACCTCATAGTCGGTCTCGCTGACCAGCTCCTTGCGCCGGCTTATTCGGAAGAAGCCCCAGATCTGCTTCTCGATGAAATTGCGTGATACGGAGAATGCCACCATCGCCATCACAAAGCAGCCTAAGAGCAGGGCCGTTACCGTGTCGTCGTTGCTGATGGCATAGGGTGCGGGAATGCCAGGCACCCCGCCGGCGTGTATGTTTCCGCGTCCCAGCTTGAAGTACTTGTTCCCTTTGAAGTAGCCTTCTTCCGCAAAATGGAAATCAGTCAGCTGAAACGTCTTCTGTTTTCGGGCGCGCAGCAGGACAGACGGAGCAGATGCCAGATCCGTCTGTACCGCAGAACCGGTGCTTGTTTTCTTCCCGGCCGCCAGTGTTGATTTCAGCAGCAGGGAAGGTCGGACAATGGAATCGTTTGTCGGCATGGTCTATCTGAGTCCGAATGCCTTTCTGATTTCATCCACGCGGTCGAGCTTCTCCCACGTGAAAAGTTCAACGTCAAGGGTCTTGGTGTCGTGATAACGACTTGAAAAGGTTTTCTTTACAACTTCGTTCCTGCGGCCCATGTGTCCGTAGGCAGCTGTCTCCAGGTACATGGGCTGGCGGAGCTTCAAGGTCTTCTCGATAGCCTTCGGACGGAGGTCGAACAGCTTCTTTATCTGTTCTGCAATCTCGCTGTCGGTAGCCTTTACGTGCGAGCGGCCGTAAGTGTTCACATAGACGCTGACCGGCTCGGCGACACCGATGGCGTATGCCAGCTGCACGAGCATCTCGTCGCTGACACCGGCAGCCACCATGTTCTTGGCAATGTAACGTGTCGCATAGGCTGCCGAACGGTCTACCTTGCTGGAGTCCTTGCCGGAGAAGGCGCCGCCTCCATGTCCGCCCTTGCCGCCGTAGGTGTCGACGATGATCTTGCGGCCTGTCAGGCCGGTATCGCCGTGCGGCCCGCCGATGACGAATTTTCCTGTCGGGTTGACGAGATACTTGATGCCCTCCTTGAACAGAGCCAGTACTTTCTCTGATTTTATCTGTGCTTTCACGCGCGGCATCAGAATCTCGACGACATCCTCGCGGATTTTCTCGACCATAGCCTTGTCGGCTTCCAGCTGTGCCTTGTGCGATCCGTCGGCCGGCTTGATGAAGTCGTCATGCTGTGTGGACACGACAATCGTGTCAATGCGCTGCGGCAGGTTGTCGTCGCTGTATTCCACCGTGACCTGGCTCTTGGCGTCAGGACGGAGGTAAGTCATCACTTTGCCTTCCTTTCGGATGCCGGCCAGCGTGCGCATGATGAGATGGGCCAGGTCGAGCGTGACGGGCATGTAATTGTCGGTTTCGTCGCAGGCGTAGCCGAACATCATTCCCTGGTCGCCGGCTCCCTGGTTTTCCGCATCGCCGTTGTCGACGCCCCGGTTGATGTCATCGCTCTGTTCATGGATGGCAGAGAGAATGCCGCAGCTGTTGCCGTCGAACTGATATTCGGCTTTTGTGTAGCCGATGTTGTTGATGGTCTTCCGGGCTATTGTCTGGAGGTCGACGTATTCTTTAGACCTCACTTCGCCCATGATCACCACCTGTCCCGTAGTGTTGAATGTTTCTATTGCACACCGTGCGTCTTCGTCGTAGGCCAGAAACTGGTCGAGCAGTGCGTCACTGATCTGGTCGGCAACCTTATCCGGGTGTCCTTCAGATACAGATTCCGATGAAAATAAATATGCCATGTCCTTATCTTATGTTTTATAGTTGATTTTATTGTCCAATCCCGTTTAAGGATGCAAAGTTACTGCAACTTAGCGGGATGACAAAATAAAAGCATAAGATTTATATATTATTAGGCGGGTGATGGGCGTTGATAAGTGGTGATGGGCGATGATAAGTGGTGATAGGCGTTGATAAGTGGGGATGGGACGATGATAAGTAGTGATAGCCGTGATCAGAACTCTCCCCTTTCAGACGAATTATTTTCATGAAGAGAAATGTTTCTCTGCATGGAGATAAATATTTCTTTACATGAAAGAAAATATTTCTTTACACGGAGAAAATTTGGAACTGATGCCCGGAAGGCGTGCTGGGAACAGGTTTCCACGACCGTATCCGGCTATGTGAAAGCCGATGGACAAGCCACAGGAAAAACGGCAGGAAAAGGCCGGCAAGGCGGGGCTGTCATGCGATTTATCGGTTTTTATTTTGCCGTTCATACGCTTTGCACTACCTTTGCAGTTCAAAGAAACATATAATGAGTAAGAAACAGATTCTTCTTATCAACGATATGGCAGGATACGGCAAGGTGGCGACGGCAGCCATGCTCCCCATTCTGTCCTATCTGGGACATCCCGTCTACAACCTCCCTACGGCATTGGTGTCGAACACGCTTGACTATGGCAAGTTCAACATTCTTGAGACTACCGATTACATCAGGGGCGTGTTCCCTGTCTGGAAGGAGCTGGGCTTCAGTTTCGATGCCATTGCGACAGGTTTCATCGCGTCAGAGCGGCAGGCGAAGCTGGTGTCAGGCTACTGCCGGGAACAGGCTGCACGGGGTACGCAGATCTTTGTCGATCCGATCATGGGCGACGAGGGGAAACTCTATAACGGCGTGACTCCTGCAACCATCAGTTTCATGCGCGAGATGATCGGCGTTGCCGACCTGACTTTCCCCAACTATACCGAGGCCTGTTATCTTACGGACAGTACTTTCAAAGCGGCTGGCGTAAGCATTGACGAAGCGGAGGAACTGCTCAACGGACTGCGGAAAATCGGTACGAAGTCGGCACTGATCACTTCCATTCTCGTCGACGGTATACCTTCCGTAGCGGGTTACAACCACAAGACGGACAAGTTCTTTTCGCTGCCCTATACCGAGATTCCTGTCCATTTCCCGGGTACTGGCGACATCTTCTCTGCCATCCTCATCGGTCATCTTCTCGATGATGAACTGCTGATACCGAGTACGCAGAAGGCCATGGACGGCGTCTACAAGCTGATAGACCTCAACAGGGACAACAAGGACAAAAACAGGGGAATCCCTTTGGAGAAATATCTCGGGATATTGTAATACAAAGGGGGGGGTAAAGGGTTGAAGACGTTGACACTTTATCCGCTCCTCCACTCCAAAATCAAACCAATATGAACTGGATTAACGGACTCTTTTCAATTCCTTCGGCGTTGCAGGCGGTGGTAGTCCTCTCGCTCATCTGTGCAGCGGGACTGGGCTTAGGCAAAATCAGGGTAGCAGGCATATCGCTGGGCATAGCCTTCGTCTTCTTCTTCGGTATTGCCGTGGGCAGCTTCGGTCTGACGGTAGACGGCCGGATGCTGGACTACTGTGAGACTTTCGGTCTGGTCATCTTTGTCTATACGCTCGGGCTGAGCGTGGGCCCAACTTTCTTCGGTTCTTTCCGGCACGAAGGAACGTCTTTCAATCTTTGGTCATTGGGCGTTATCCTTCTGGGTACGGTGATGTCTGTGGCACTTTCCTACGCCATGAAGGTCCCGATGTCCGATATGGTGGGTATTCTCTGCGGAGCCACCACCAATACGCCGGCACTCGGTGCGGGACAGCAGGCCCTTCAGCATGCAGGAGTCAGCGGTGCCCGCGCGGCACTGGCAACGGCGGTCACCTATCCGTTGGGTGTGGTAGGCGTCATTTTCGCCATGATCTTCATCCGTAAGTTTTTCGTCAGGCCGGACGATCTTGTCGTCCACTCCGCTTCGGATGATGACCATACTTACATCGGTCAGTTTGTCGTCCTTAACCCGGCTGTCGACGGCAAGACGATTGCCACGGTAGCACAAGGGACACATCTGAAGTTCATCATCTCGCGCATCTGGCGTGGAGAGGAGGTGATTGTCCCTAAGGGAACGACCGTGCTGCATACGAACGACAACCTGCTTGTCGCAACCAAACGCGAGGAGGTATCTGCCATTGAAATCCTTTTCGGGCAGAAGGTGAAACGCGACCTGAACAAGGAACAGGTGGACTGGAACCACCTTGACTCGAAAGTGGAAAGCCGTGTCATCGTGTTGTCGAAGGGTGTCCTGAACGGAAAACGGCTCGGACAGCTTCACCTGCGCGACGCATACAACGTCAATGTGAGCCGTATCCTGCGCAGCGACATCAAACTGCTTGCCACCGAGGACCTTGTCCTGCGCTATGGCGACCGCCTCACACTGGTGGGACAGCCGGAGGCTATCGACCATGCCGAGAAGTTCCTGGGCAACTCTGTAAAGACGCTCAACGAGCCAAATCTGGCCGTTATCTTCCTCGGGATGCTCCTTGGTCTGGCCCTGGGAACCATTCCGGTTTCAATTCCGGGGATGGAGTCACCGATACGGCTGGGCATTGCCGGTGGCCCTATCATCATGGGTATCCTTGCCGGTGCGTTCGGTCCCCGTCTGCACCTCATCGCCTATACGACGCGCAGTGCGTCGCTCATGCTGCGCAAACTGGGGCTTTCGCTTTATCTGGCCTGCCTCGGACTGGATGCCGGCAAGGACTTCCTTGCTACGGTTGTCCGTCCAGACGGACTGCTGTGGATCGGTCTGGGGTTTGTCCTTACGGTTGTCCCGGTCGTTATCGTGGGAGTCATTGCACTGCGGTTAAAGAAGTTCGACTTCGGTACGGTCTGTGGTATTCTCTGCGGATCGATGGCAAACCCGATGGCCCTGGGCTATGCCAACGATACTGTGAAAGGCGAGACCAGTAACATCAGTTATGCCACGGTTTATCCGCTGGGTATGTTCGTCCGGGTCATCATCGCCCAAGTGCTGGTGATGTTCTTCGTCTGACGGCTTGTACTTTACGGCCATGGTCATCCGTCTGTCTCATCTGTCTGTAGGCTATTCGCCTTCCCTGCCGGTCGTCTCTGATATCAGCGTTGAGTTGATGAGCGGACAGCTGACGTGTCTGACAGGGGAAAACGGCATCGGGAAGTCAACCTTTCTGAAGACGCTCACGGGATTCCTTCCGAAGCTGGACGGCAGCCTGCTGCTGGACGGCAGGGATGTCGGAACATTCTCTCGGCGGGAGCTGGCACGCCAGGTGAGCATCGTCCTGACGCAGAAGCCCGATGTACAGAATCTGACAGTTGAAGAGGTGATTGGTCTTGGGCGTTCGCCTTATACCGGTTTCTTCGGCCGGTTGCGGGCCGGTGACCGCCGGGTCGTCAGCCATGCCATTGATGCCGTGGGGGTAGAAACGCTGCGGCACAGGATGATCCAGACGCTCTCTGACGGCGAACGGCAGAAAGTGATGATAGCCAAGGCACTTGCCCAGCAGACACCGGTCATTCTCCTTGATGAGCCTACGGCATTCCTGGATTTTCCCTCCAAGGTCGAGACCTTCCGGCTCTTGCAGCGGATGGCGCATGACCGTGACAAGCTCATCCTGCTCTCTACCCACGATCTGGAGCTTGCCGTTCGCTTTGCCGACTGCCTGCTGGAAATGAAAGACCACGCACTGCACTGTGTCTCTGCAGCTGAGGTGAAGGCCTCCATGCAGGCTGTCCTTGGCGGCTGAAAGTCTGCACGGGCTATCCGGAACTTCTGTCTGTTATATCCGTCGTGGCTTTTCCTGCGGTCCTGATTCTGCTGTCCCAGATGGTTCATCATATCTCCTGTCCAACCAGCCGGTCCTGCCGCTCTTTATTTCTCATAGTCATTCATCTTCAAAAACAACAATATGAAAAAGAACGTATCAATCGTATTCTCCACCCTTGTGGCAGCCATGACCTTCTTCAGCTGCGGTACGCAGCAGACTGCAACGAAACCTGCTGCAGCCCCTGTACACAGAGACAGCATTGTAGCTGTCGAGCCGCTGAAGGAGGTGATTACGATTGCCGAAGCACTGGATATGTACCAGAACCCTGACAAGGCAGCAGCGATAACGAAAAAGTATGGCTATAAGCTGAAGCCCAACTATGAGGTTTACCGTCTGGACAAGTTCTCTAAGATGTATTACAAGAACTGTACATTGGCCAAACTCCTCACTGCCGACAAGTATGCTGATTATCCGAAGCCGATGCGCAAGGGAGTGTCCAGTTACATTGCCTTCAAGGACGGGGCAATCATCATCGCCGTGTTCAACCAGGCGGCATACGACAATCTTGTGGGGCAGGTGAAGGCAGCCGGCTTCACGCTGGATATGCCGGGGAGTGAGGATATCTACACCGATGGTGTCCGTACCATTGCCTGTTACAAAGACGGAAAGAGCGTGCGGATACAGTAAGAAGGTTCTCTTCCGGTTTCTCAGAGGTGTGTCAGACAGGGCGATGAACGTATGTCTGACACACCTCTCTATAGGCTGAAGACGGTGCCGGGACTGCACCGTCCGATTTTTTTTCATGGCAGACAATCTTTTTCAACAGGGCTGGTGCCGTTTCTAAATATCTGATACCCATTATATTGTTCCTGTCTGATAGATATTCTCTATCGTGTGATAGTTTTTATCTTTTGGCGATGCTGATTACGGGACGTATCTTTGCATCACAAAACAAAAGAATTTATCACATAAACAGTTTTAGTTAGATATGGAACCAATTATCAATGCACACGCACCCGAGTTTACCGTCCAGGCTTTTCAGGACGGGCAGTTCAAGACCGTTTCCAACAAAGACATTGAAGGAAAGTGGGCACTCTTCTTCTTCTATCCTGCCGACTTCACATTCGTATGTCCTACAGAGCTGGAAGACCTGGCCGACAAGTACGAGCTGTTGAAAGGGATGGGAGTAGAGGTGTTCTCGGTAAGTACCGATACACATTTTGTACACAAGGCATGGCACGATGCGTCTGAGAGAATCAAGAAAATCAAGTATACCATGCTCGCCGACCCTACAGGCGTACTGAGCCGTGGCTTCGGTGTCTACAAGGAGGATGAGGGCGTTGCTTACCGTGGCACGTTCCTTGTGAACCCAGAAGGGCTCATCAAGATTGCCGAAATCCAGGACAACAGTATCGGCCGGAATGCAGATGAGCTGGTACGCAAGGTCGAGGCAGCCCAGTTTGTTGCTACGCACGAGGGCGAGGTCTGCCCGGCCAAGTGGAAGCAGGGCGGTGAGACCTTGAAGCCAAGCATCGACCTTGTCGGCAAGCTCTAAGACTTTAACGGACATCGAATCGTCATAGAAGTCCCGGTGGAGGGAGGAGCCTGCGGGCTTTTTCTCTCCACTTTTTGTAGAATAAGCAGAGAATTCAACAAGTCCCATGTTAGATCCAGATATACTTAAACAGGTGAGAAGCGTCTTCAGTTCGCTCTCATCAGACATTACGCTCAGTGTCGTACGTAACAGCGACGAAGCACAGTCGGCAGAGTTTTCGGCTTTTGTAGAGGACATCGCTTCTGTCTCTGACAGAATCAGCACCGTCTGTCAGGAGGGTGAACGGTTCTCGTTCAGCATCCTCCGCAATGGAAAAGCAACCGGAATCAGTTTCCGCGGTATCCCCAACGGCCATGAGTTCACCTCGCTCCTCCTTGCCATCCTCAATGCTGACGGACAGGGAAAGAACTTTCCCGATGAGGCTGTTGCGGCACGCATCAAGGCACTGAAAGGTGAGATATGGCTTCAGACTTACGTCTCCCTTACCTGTACGAACTGTCCCGACGTGGTGCAGGCCCTGAACGTGATGGCGCTCATCAATCCTGACATCAGCCATGAGATGGTGGACGGAGGATTGTACCAGGACGAAATAGAACGTCTGGGCATACAGGGTGTTCCTGCCGTCTATGTCAATGGCGAACCGCTCCACGTGGGACGCGGCGACCTCGGCGTGCTGTTGCAGGAACTGGAAGACAAGGTCGGGACAGACCATGACGGGGAGGCCGTGCTGCCTGTCCGTACGTATGATGTCCTTGTTCTCGGCGGCGGACCTGCCGGTGTGTCGGCCGCCATCTATTCCGCCCGGAAGGGGCTGAGGGTGGCCGTTGTGGCAGAACGTATCGGCGGACAGGTGAATGACACGACCGGCATCGAGAACCTTGTCTCGGTCGCCAGGACAACCGGCACGCAGCTCGCAGCCGATTTCCGCACGCATCTTTCAGACTATCCGATTGATATATTCGACAACCGGCAGGTAGTTGCCGCAAACCTGAAAGACGGGCAGAAGACGGTCTCTGTACGTGGTGGAGAGACTTTCGCCGCACCCGCAGTGGTGATTGCCACAGGTGCCGGCTGGCGTCGTCTCGGTCTGGCTGGTGAGGAAAGGTACATCGGCCATGGCGAGCACTTCTGTCCGCATTGTGACGGTCCTTTCTACAAAGGAAAGGATGTCGCGGTCATCGGTGGCGGTAATTCGGGCATCGAGGCTGCCATTGACCTGGCCGGCATCTGCCGTCATGTGACCGTCCTTGAATTTGCCGAAGCACTGCGTGCCGATGAGGTGCTGCAGCGGAAAGTTGCCGGTCTGCCCAATGTGGAAGTGTTCCTGTCTGCCCAGACAACGGCGCTTCTGGGTGACGGACAGAAGCTGTCGGGCATCACGGTGAAAGACCGTATCAGCGGTGAGGAACGCAATATTTCCCTGGACGGCGTTTTCGTACAGATTGGTCTGTCGCCGAACAGCGATGTCTTCAGGAACGAAGTAAAGCTGACTCCGCGCAAGGAGATTGTCATCGACGTGGCCAACCGTACCAGTCTGCCTGGTGTATACGCTGCCGGCGACGTGACGACGGTTCCTTACAAACAGATTGCGATTGCCCTGGGTGAGGGGGCCAAGGCTGCCCTGTCTGCCTTTGAAGACCGCATCCGTGGGGTGATTATAGGATAACCTTGCAAACCATACTACCTGAGTGTATATTTGTCCGATGCGGCAAGTGTGAGCTGACTTCACCTGCCCGTCGGACTTTTTCGTGTTTTGTTACCAGTGCTGTCCGGTAAACTTTCCCCTGTAAGTCAGCCGGCAGTGTCTTGTTATATAATGGTAGTGACAGGCATGAACAGGCCTTTCCTGCAGATGTGTTGATGCCCGCCACCCGTGGAGTTGTTTGTAAACACCAGTCGTGCTGATGCCCCGCTCCATGCAGTCTGTTGCCGGGACGGGAGCAAAACGCAGCTGGCGAAGAGCTGTGCCGGCAGGACTTATCTGCCCAGAGGGACTTGTTCTTCTGGAAACAATGTGGACTTGTCCGTTTAAAAGAGATTACGCTCGCAAAAGATTCAACAAATTTGTATCTTTCAGATAATCAATGAAATAAGAAAGTATAAAGGAAGAATGGGTTACGACTTGGAAACGAGCAAGTTTCTTTCCTCTTCTTTATTCTGCAATGCTTAAAAGAACTCTTAATCCTTCGCTGCAAAGATAGTTTATTTCTTGAAGAAAACAAAAGAAAATGTCTGTTTTTAACATTAGGGACTATTTCACTAATTTCCGCCAATGAATATAGCTTATGCCCCCTACAGAAAAACGGAGTCCCATTTTCTGCGGGTATACACCTGACATTCCCCTATTTGCATGCATTTAAAGTGCTCGAAATGTTAAAAATGCACTTTCTGCAGAAATTTTCTTCGATTTTCTTGGCAATTTCATTTTGACACTTTATTTTTGCGATATAATAGTAAAAGATCTTGGAGTATGGAATACCTGCAGACTACTTTGCTATATGCCTTGTACATGTCGCGTATCTTTCCGATTCGTGGCGTTTGACTTTTCGGTTGGTCTATCGCAATTCCAACTTTTTCTTCCCATAGTACCTTTTTGCCTTTATACTGGATATTACCAAAATATCCTCTATAAGCTTAATTTCTTATTAACGTAAATGTTTTATAAGTATCCATTTAATAGTTAACTAAAATTATAAACCGATGAAGAACAAAGCCATTTTATCTATACTGCTATTTGTCTTTACATATACTAAGGCAGAGGGACAGACGATTGTTTACACATATAATGCACAAGGAAGCTGTACTTCCCGGGTTATTAAGGGAACACCTCCAAAAGCCAAGAAAGCCCCAAAGGCTTCTATAGACACAAAACGGTTAAAAGTAGACCTCTCACCATCCCCGACTTTTCAAGATCAGCTTTCTATTTCGGTTGTGGGATTGCCGTCTGGCCATAATTTATCATATATCATGGCAAATGTATCAGGTCAAGTTGCCTTCAATGGTTTAATTGGGAATGGAAGTATTACCTTAACGACCACAAACCTGCCAAAAGGAATTTACATTGTTAAAGTAAGTGGAGAGGACTTTGAAAAATCATATAAATTGCTTAAAAATTAGAGCTTATGAAAAAACATTTACTTCTTTTGATATATTTATTGGTAACGCTAAGCAGTTTCGCACAGGACCGTCTTTATACTGATAAGGAACACGGAGGAGCCGAAAATGGAGTTTTCGGCAAAATCAATGATGAGATAAATGTTTCTCCTATAGGACAACTGTCATATGAAATACCGATACCAGCTCTTCCGGGAACAGGTGGCATGAAGCCGAATTTATCAGTATGTTACAATAGTTCCACGAAAAATGGCTTGGCTGGATATGGCTTTGACCTCACGGGGCTATCCATTATAAGCCGAATTCCATCAGACAGATTTCATGATGGGATGGCCACCGCAATAGATTTTACCAATCACGATCACTTTGCATTGGACGGTCAGAGATTAATAAACTATAGCTATTCCTATGGTACAGAAACAGAATATAGGACAGAGAACAATTCTTTCGCAAAAATCTTGGCTAAGGGTAAAAGCTCCAACCCTACATCTTTTACGGTATATACCAAGTCCGGATTGAGATATGATTATGTGACTGTATCGAAAGCTTTAGGCAAGACGGAAACCGATTTAACCCTATTTTGGCTTGTGTCAAAAGTGTCGGACACAAAAGGCAACTATTTTACCGTCACATATGGTGGTGATGCCAGTACCAATGATTTCTATCCTTCAAGAATTGACTATACGGGAAATGCAACGGCAGGACTGTCTCCTTATGCCTCAATCCGTTTAAGTTACATGAGCAATCCTTACTCACCGGTTACTTATGTCAATGGCGTGAGAGTTACAAGAAACAGGCTTCTTTCTTCTATAGCACTGTTCATGGGGAACCAAGCGGTGCGCAGCTTCCAGTTTAGTTATCAAATCGTAAACCGAAAATACCAACTTTCAAAAGTAACAGAGACCGCGTCGGGAGGGGAACATAAAAATCCAACACAACTGACATGGACCAATCTTAATGATTTCAAGGTGCAGAATTACAATTACTCCCGGACAAATCTTATTCACAAGGCGGCTTTGACTGTAGGTGATTTCAATGGTGATGGATTGGCGGATTTCATAGCCACTCCAGAGAATGACAGAGCTGGATGGAAAGGCTGGAAACTTTTTATAAGTCATGGTACTTACTTTGAACAGGTCGCAAGTGGAACATGGAATTGGAATGACGATAAACTTGAGCAGGTTGTTTGTGGAGACTTTAATGGTGATGGTTATGTCGATGTTGTTGCAAAACGCTGTCATTCCGGCAAATGGCATAACTGCGACTTATATACGACATCGGTGGACAACAACGGAAGGGTTAGTCTAGCCTTCTCGAAATGTTTCATCTCGCTTGCAACGGATTATACAATCCAAACCGTGGAATTGAATGGCGATGGAGCTGCCGACTTGTTCGCATGGCTTTCGAATTCCAAGGAGTGTAAACTAATCCGCTCAGATCAGGGTGCAAATGGGATAACACCTTTAGGTTATACGGCGGTTAGATATTGCTCCGAAAAGTGGGACAGAGTGGAATTTGGCGATTTCAATGGAGATGGACTGACAGATGTAATGAACCTTAATGACAATGGAAACTATATCATGTATTGCGATGGTGCGGGAACCATGACTAAGGAGGATAAATCACCATGGCCTGAAAAAAAACATTATCTGGAACTGGGAGATTTCAATGGAGATGGTAAGACTGACATGCTGCTTACCGGATGGACAAAAGATCCCAATAGCGGCGGATGGAGCAACTGGTGCATCAATTATTCAAAGGGGGATGGTAAGTTTGCCAGAGAGTATTATGCAAAGCCCTTTGATGCACGTTCAAAGCAACTGTATATCGCCGATCTGAACGGAGATGGAATCGATGACTTTCAGGCCATTGACAAGACATCTTCAGGAAGCAATATGACGCAACCACAGGCCTACCTTAGTGACGGGAGAGGCAATTTTTATCAACAGGTAAAAGGTGGTAATGTATATGCTACGGACACGTGGCATTTCTATGTTGGCGATTTCAACGGTGACGGCAAAGCCGACTTCGTTTGTACCTCTGATTGGAATAAAAGCAACTGGGATGGTTATCAAGTTTATTTGATGCCATCTGACAAGCATAGTCTTCTGACAGGTATCAAAGACGGCTTGGGCAATTCCACCAATATTGATTATAAATATCTGACAGATGAAAGTGTGTTTACCAGAGGCAGGACGAACGCATATCCTCTTGTCTCCATAGGTTTGTCATGGCCTGTAGTTGCGTCTGTTTCAACACCGGATGGAATTGGTGGGACTAATGTGACATCATACAGATATGAAGATGCGTTATTCCACAAAAATGGGCGTGGCCTGCTGGGCTTTGCAAAATGCTATGTGAAAGACGAGAGCACCAATACATTGAACACTACGGAATATTCGGTGAACATCGAGAAATATGTGATTGCGCCCAAGCATAGCCAGACCACGGTCAACGGCAAGATGATTGAGGAAAGCGACCATACTTACACACTTAAATCAAACTATGCTTCGTCATCTTATAATTCCGACATCTATACATATATGCCGATGACGGTTCATCAGAAGAACTACGAGTTTAACACCGGTGAACTAATTAAGGATGTAAAGACAGACTATGAGTATGACACTTGGGGGAATACCACAAAAACCATTGTTAAGGATGGAAGCATTGAGACAACCACTACCAACACTTTCATCAATAATACTGACAAATGGCTTTTGGGCAGACTGACGGAAAGTACTGTTTCCAAATCCAATGAGAACAGTACAATAACCAGAAAGTCCTCATTCGAATATGATCAGAATTCCGGCTTGCTGACCACAGAAGTGTTTGCCCCAGGAAATACCGAATTGGGCTATAGAAAAACATATGTCCACGACAACTTTGGAAATATTGTTAAAAGTACTGTTTCTTCTCTTGATGGCTCATCAGAAAGGATTACTCAAACCCACTATGATACCAAGGGCAGATATATCGTATCCTCTATCAACAGTTTAGGATTTCTTGAAACATTGAAATACAACGAGGTGGAGGGACTTGTTACCGCTTCAACGGACAAGAATGGCATTGTTACCAATTACACTTACGATAAATTTGGTAATCTTGTTACAGCATCTACCCCTATCTCAAAAACATTGAAAACTACGGGGTGGAGTGCCGGAATGTCTGATGCACCAGCGAACGCATTGTATTTTGAGTGGAACAAGACTACAGGAGAGCCTTCTTCCATCGAGTTCTACGACTGTTTAGGACGTCTGTTGAGAAAAGTTACGGAGTCGGTTAACGGAAAGAAGGTCTACACAGACCGGACTTATGATAAGAAGGGGCTTGTCGAAAGGACTTCTGAGCCATATTATGTCGGCGGACAACAGTATTGGAGCAAGAATGAATACGATGCTGTGGGCAGGACTACTGCGCAAACTGCCCCTGATGGAAGCCGCCACATCTTCGCATATAGTGGACTTAAGACTACGGCAACGGACCCACTTGGAAGCATCAGTACAAAAATTAGCAATCTTAACGGCTTGCTGGCTTCCAGTATTGACAATGCTGGCACAGGCATTACTTACAAATATGATGCGGATGGAAAGTGCATAGAAACTAAGGGACCAAGGACGACCATTCACTGTTCCTATGACATAGCAGGAAACCGAATAAGTTTGGATGATCCGGATTTAGGGCATTCCCAGGACACATACAATGCGTTTGGAGAGCTCATTGCCCATCAAGACGGTCACGGGGAGACCCGATTTGAATATGACACTGGTGGACGTATCATACAGGAAGTCCGACCGGAGGTAACGATTTCAACTACATATGACAAAGGATGGAAGGGTGCTGTTGACGAAGTCGTTTCTGTGGGTTCCATACAGTATTCAGAGACATATACTTATGATAATTACGGACGGGTTATTAAGAAAAATACTGTCATAGATGACAGGGCGTATGAGACGTCGTATACATACAACTTGGCAAATCAGGTTGAGACCATAAAATATCCCAAAGGACTGAAAGTTAAGAATGGGTATGATGCCTGCGGAATACAGATATCAGTTTCAAATGCCGACAACCAGAAACTCTATTGGAAGCTCCATGACTTGGATGCAAGGGGACAGATTGAGAAGGAAGAATTCGGAAACGGTCTCATCACAACAACAGCTCATGATCCCCAAAAAGGTACCATCTCCAGCATATTGACACCCGGAATTCAAAATTGGACATACAGTTTTGATGCCGTGGGCAATCTTGTCACACGTCGTGATTTAAAGAGAAATCTATCGGAATCTTTCTCGTATGACGGTTTGTATCGTCTGACAACAGTTCGTAAGAACGGTCAGGTAACGCAATCCATGGCTTATGACAATGCTGGCAACATAACCAGCAAGTCTGATGTCGGAACATATATCTATACAGACGGTTCCAACAAGTTGTCTTCCATTACGGATTGCAAGCGTTCCATTGCGACTTGGGATGAAATCAGCTATAACTCTTTCGACAAAGTAGCCAAGATTGTATCAGGCGATAAAACAATGCTGATAGAATATGGTCCGGACAAATCGAGAGTGTTGGTAGACATTCAGGGAGTGCGGAAATATTATGTGGATAATCTGTTTGAGCAGAAGGTTGAAAATGGCAAGATAAGTGGCACAAACTATATCTTTGTATTTGGAAAGGCTGTGGCAATACTCTCACAGGATGCTAATGACATTGAAGATGTAAAATACCTACATCATGACCACTTAGGCTCCATTCAGGTTTATTCTGATGAACTCGGCAAGCTGTATCAGGAACTAAGCTATGATGCATGGGGATTAAGGCGTAACCCGGAGACATGGGTAGTATTTGATGTGGTGGCATCAAGCAATGCTTATAATGATCATGGCTTCGGCGGGCATGAACATATTGACCTGTTTGAACTGGTCAATATGGACGGTAGAATGTATGACCCTGTCGTGGGACGTTTTATTTCTGCTGACCCGTTTATACAGAGCCCAGACTTTACACAAAGCCTGAACCGCTATGCGTATTGTATAAACAACCCTCTTTCCCTGATAGATCCATCCGGATATAGCTGGTTTAGCAAAAACTGGAAAACAATTACTGCGTCTATAGTTGGTATAGCAGTCTCTGTCGTAACACTTGGGTCTGGCACTACCATAGGAGCTGTTATCATTGCTGGTGCAGCAGGAGGTGCTGCTGGCGCATTGATGGGTGCCCTACTTAACGGGGCTAATATTGGACAAATAGCAAAAAGCACCTTTATCGGAGCCGTAGTTGGTGGTGCAAGCGGTTTCTTAAATTTTGCCTCAGGTGGTGGAACTATATGGGAACAACTATTTAAACATACATTTTCTCAGGGTTGGTTAGAAGGAGTACAAGGAGGTAATATGTTCCATGGTTTTATGATGGGGGCTGTATCGGGAGCAGGCGGATATGGCATTAACAAAGCTACAGATATGACAAAAACATTAAAAATCATATCTGCTTCTATCGTTAGTGGAACAATAGATGAAATAGGTGGAGGTAAATTTGCAAATGGAGCTGTTACAGGAGCCTTTTCATTTCTTTTTAACGATTATATGCATTTAAGAAAAACAAAAATGCATCATAGAGGTAAAATTCTTGTCACTTTTCCTTTTGATGAAAAAGTCGGAGCAGGAAATGCATTGATGACAGTTGACACTTATGTTTATATAAATGATCATGTACAGGCCAAGATTCTCGATGCACATGTTATGCTAACATCGTACTCTAATATTTCCGATATAGATGTTGAAGGTGCGTTCGAAGTAGAATTTAAAGTAGGAAGTAAGAAGTCGGAATACTCTTTTAAAAAAACAACCGGAACATATGTTGTTCCTTCTGGAACAAATTTTACAGGTGATGTACATATTGATAATGTTAGCTATAGAAATGCACTCCCAATAAATTTAAACGTATCTGGAGGTTGGAATTATAGCACACCTGGGGGACGTGGGTCACTTACAAGACCGACTATTATAGGTTTATTTATACCTGCAAGATATAATCATGAATTCAGAATAAAATAACTAACTAATAAGTTCCTATGAGAAAGATATTGTATATTTGTATTGGCCTCGTATTGATTATTGGATGCGCCAAAGGACAGAATAAAGAAGATCTCAAAGAACTTCGTGACAGTTTAGACAATGTGTTCTTTATGGGTTATGTGCGTAACGACACAATAATGTTTAAAAGAGCATTGGAACTTTCGAACTATTTACTTAGTGCTGATACTTCGAATATCGATAAGAGACAATATTATCATTATCGTTCCATAATCTTCTATTCATTGGGGCGCATGGATGAGGCTATGGCTAATGCTGAGCATGCAGTTTTGACCCTTCAAGAAAACAATCCGTTACGACTTATCTTTCTGTCTGAAAAATACTTAAGAGAACATAATAAAGACTCAGCTACTTATTACATTGAAAAGACAATTGCTGTTTGTGACAGTTCTTTGAATGATGAGTACAACGAGGATATGGCAATTAATAAGATTAAAGCAATTTATCTGCGTGATGGAGAGAAGAATGCAAAGATTTATTTGTCAAAACTATTAAGGGCACATCCAAGCCCATTGCTAAAATCATTAGACGGAGACTGGAATGAATGGGTTCGCATGAATGATGAAGAATTAAAACTGATGAATATTAAGATCTTGAGATAGAAATGGTATGTTGGACAGCTAACTTAGTATTCAATTATTGTGCTAGCAAACACAAAATAGTGATGTTCTAAGTGTATGATGCCTTTTAGAGGTTTTGCATATTCCTGCTGTAAGGTAAACCTCTGTGGCAAAAGTTGACCTGCCTTTCTTAACCTGCTAAAATGTTCTTTATATCTCTAATCATGACTTTGGAGTGATTTAATCCCCTTTCGGGACAAGGGTCTTTGTGGTACAAACTGCGGTTTGTGTCACAAAGACACACCTTGCTGATGTAGAAAATGGGATTATAAGCCCATGCCGTGTTACTGCATTCACTGAATACAGTAACTCAGCGTAGGCTTGCATTCGAGGAATGCAGTACTTCAGAGTTTCCGCCATCTTTCCACATCATCTTTGTATTGGTCGAGAT
>OGJT01000146.1_pt1 | contig 44336 bp, 40 predicted proteins | sample 1572331 | NCBI WGS metagenome assembly OGJT01 (sample SAMEA2582094, study PRJEB24529) | metagenome | biome: Human gut stool | place: China | collected 2011
TTAGGCAATACGTGCCAAAAAAAGAAACCTTTGAGCATATCAGCCAGCAACAAATCACGAAGTATTCAAAGAAAATTAACATGAGACCAAGAAAGAAATTAGATTTTAAAACACCACAGGACTGCTTTTACGAACTAATTAAGTAAATTTGCACTTGCTTGTTGAATTCACGACTTGCAGTATTCTGGTGTATCTCTTAAAAAGTCCTTGAACCGCTGTAAAGCGATTTGTACCATCCTTATATCTTTCTTTGTGTAATTGTTTATGTAGGTTTGAAAGTAATCCAGAAAATTTATTTTTCTACGTTCATTCTTTAGTCTATACCCCTCAATGCTTTCAAGCAATTCTTGCCCCTTTTCAAATCTGATTTTCTTTGCAAGTTCAAGCGTTTCTTTATTTTGCTGTCTTTCTATAGGGGTTCTGGGTGCTTGCCAAAGATACAACTTTAAATAATCCCTTTTTCTGTCCTTTTTTGCTACCTGTTTATCTTTAGCCTCATCATATACCATTGTATATCCAAAGTAGTAATCAAGAAAAAGGCTCTCTCTACCATTAGATAATATCTTTGCGCCTAATTTTGGATTATCTGTGTTGTCTGTACTGATAATATAAGTGTTATCAGACCTAATTTCTTTCTTTGCCGCCATAATAACTATATTTTTGATTTTTCTTGATAGCAAAGATACAATCTTTTTTTAATCTGGGTAGCCAAAGGGTAGGAAAAAATAGAAAAACAAGGTCTTTTTTATGAAAATAAGAGAATGTACCATTTTGGGCTACCTGCTGTAATACAGTCACTTAGTATGTTTTTATTTTCCTTTGTTTGACGGGTACAATATCGGGTCTGGGTACAGAAGATAGCTTGATAGTCTCTTGATTATCAAGCTTTTTTTATATACCTTTGTGTCCATTAGGTGTGCGTTAACCATGGTTTTCTTCAGTTTAAAGGGTTAAGAGATGGTGAAAGAGATACTTTTAAGAGTGGTTAAGTTGGTAGGAATGCTTATTGTAATGGTGTTCTTGCTGTGGAAAGTGATGGCATGGCTGGGTGTAGAAGACTGGGGACAATTGATACAGATGGTGTTGATAGCTCTTATTATATTGTTCTCGTCGTTGACAAATGCCGAGCGGGAGTTTACAAAGATTGTACGATCATTGGATAAGGAGGTGACAGATAAGAGGCTAGTCTACCATAGTTTCTTGCGGAATCGGGTACATTATGTTTGCTCATTAGTTGATATTATGAATACTTGGCAATTTAGTCCATTGATGGTTTGGAGTGTTTGTTTGTCATTACCTGAAACCACGGCAAGGGATTTGTGTGCGACAATCATTGAGCGATTAGAGGATTATCTTCACCATGAGTTGGGGTCTAGAGACTCTAAGCTGACTTGCAATCCACATGCAAAGTATTTTTATTTACATATTAGTTTGATAATGTCCACTGGTAATGCAAGGTCTTATCTCCCTAAGGTGCAGGCTTTCATGGAACACATAGTAGATGAATATGAACTATCGAAAGTCAGGCAATTTATCCATGGAGAGAGTAATGGTGTAAACTATTACTTGCGTTATGAGACGGGGAATGTCACAGATTCGTTCTGTATAGATAAGGGTGTCGTTTGTGATTTGGAAGACTATGATTTCCTCTTATTGTACTCTGATAATGAAGAAGATAACAAGCAACAAGAAGCAACAGAAGTACTGATTAGTGAGCAAGAATATGAAGAAAAGAAGCAAACTGGCATATAGTTTCTCAATACCTTTTGCTTTCCTAATTAATAAGGTATGTGCATGTCTTCAGCAAGAGAGCCTTAGCACCAGTGGAGCGGAGGCTTTGCTCATAGGGAGGAAAGCCTTTCGTGAAGGTAAAGGGAGGCTTAGCTCTTATTCAATCGTTTTGAGTTTTGTGGTCATACTGTCATTTTCTTTGTCATTCTAAATGCTCTTCCCTCACAATATAGGCTATATTTTAAGATTTACAGCAACCTTTTCCCAACGTTTATAGTATAGATATACAGCAGAAAATAGTATCTTTGTCGCAGATAATTCATATCGTTTTATGGAAAAAAGTATCGTTGACAAAAACCTTCCTCTATGGCTAAGAGTCCTATCTTGGATATTCCTTTCGCCCGTTCTGTTGGCTCCGTTGGTATTCTATGGGTCTATCTTCTTATTTGACAATCCGCCAAGTGAATTGGAGGCTCTCGGTATCTTCTTCCTCATTAATTCCTATTCTTTGTGGCTCATAGGCGTTGTTAAGTTGAGTGGTGCTCTGTATCGACGTTATCATAAAGCGTATATCTCGATTCTTCCTCACGTCCTTTTCACATTGATTATCAGCTTATTAATAATCTGGATAAGTCTTCGTCCTGTTGATCCTTCTACATTGGACGAGTATGATTATAGGATATTCCGCAATACACCTGTTGCCGAACTTTCCACTGCGGTGCAGGCTAATGATACGATGGAGAACAATCGTATCTTATCCACTCAACCAACACTTGTGAATTATCAGGACACTATCTATGGTCAGAGTCTGTTGATGTTTGCTTGCATGGATGGTCATTTAGCTACTGTAAGAACCTTATTGCTCCATGGTGCCAACCCTAACCTCTATGAATGGTTAGAAGGTAAAACGGCATTGATAAGCCTTTGTAATAAGGAGAGCCCCACTGAAGAGCAACTCAAGATAGCAGAGGAATTACTGCGTCACGGGGCTATGGTGAAGCCAATGCGTGTTCGGTTGAAAGAGTATCAACGGATATTTTCTTCCAATGCAGGCGATACGATCAGTGTAGAGCCATTGAGTGAGGCTGCTTCATGGAGCACACTTCCTATGGTAAAGCTATTGTTGAATTATGGTGCAGATGTAAACTTTCAGAGCCAATACACGATAGATGACATTGCTTACAACAACCCTCCAGCTGTTGCTCTAGCGATGATAAGTGAGCATTATCCCATCGTTGTCTGTCTTTTGGAACATGGTGCTAACCCGCATTTAACGTTCTATCAAAATAAAGAAACACTGCTATCTCTGGTCGAGAAGAAGCTGAAAGAAGCCGATCTTCCCCCTTACGATAAAGCCCAGATAGAGCAGATTAAGCGTGTGATTACAGCATACGACCGAGAACATAAACACCATTATTAATGTTATGTAACCACTTGATTTGTCTTATCTATATAATACGAATGACGTTATTTATCTATAAACTCTTGGCAAATCGACCTTTTCTTTTTACCTTTACACCAAATTTGAACAACGAAGAATATGAGTTACAACTTATTAAAAGGTAAACGAGGTATTATTTTTGGAGCCCTCAATGACAAGTCAATTGCATGGAAAGTAGCTGAAAGAGCAGTAGAAGAAGGTGCAATGATAACCCTTTCTAACACTCCTGTCGCTGTGAGAATGGGTACGGTGAGTGCCCTTTCTGAGAAGTTAAATTGCGAGGTTATTCCTGCAGATGCTACTAATGTAGAAGACTTGGAGAACGTGTTTAAGCGTTCAATGGAGATACTTGGCGGTAAGATTGACTTCGTACTCCATTCAATCGGTATGTCTCCTAACGTTCGTAAGCACCGCACTTATGATGATTTGGATTATAAGCTACTTGATACAACACTTGACATTTCAGCTGTATCATTCCATAAGATGATTCAAAGTGCTAAGAAGCTTGATGCTATCAGCGAGTATGGTTCAATCGTCGCATTGAGTTATGTCGCTGCTCAGCGTACGTTCTATGGTTACAATGACATGGCTGATGCAAAGGCATTGCTTGAGAGTATAGCTCGTAGCTTTGGCTATATTTATGGTCGTGAGCACCATGTTCGTATCAATACCATATCACAGTCTCCAACCATGACAACCGCTGGTTCTGGTGTAAAGGGTATGGATAAACTCTTCGACTTTGCCGATCGCATGTCTCCATTGGGTAATGCTAGTGCGGATGAATGTGCCGACTATTGTATCGTAATGTTCTCTGACCTCACCCGTAAGGTGACGATGCAGAACCTCTATCACGATGGTGGCTTCTCTAATGTTGGTATGAGTCTTCGTGCCATGGCAACATACGAGAAAGGTCTTGATGAGTACAAGGACGAGAACGGCAACATTATCTACGGATAAATAGAAAGCCATAAGATAGGGTTACTTATCACCTTATAATATAGTAAAAGCTCCAGCAAGTTTCGACTTACTGGAGCTTTTGTTGTAATTGATGAGATTGTATTCCCTAATGTAGTCACGTATTATCTAAAATATTGTTGTTAGATATTCCCTTCTCTTGCTGAGGCTGATGTTATTATTTCTTCCTACCGAAGTCCGCAGGAATCTCGCCCCATTGCTTTGTTTCCCATTTGATAATAGGAGTGGTGACGTTGTGTGTCATGAGCCATTGTTCTGCCCGTGCAATGATTTGATACAGCTGTTCTGTTGCGGAATTACGGGTTAATGTCGTCTTACACTTCTTCTTCTTAACCCACAGAATGGCGTTATACGAATCGCTATAGATGACTTTATCCTTGATTCCCTGTTTCTCCATCAAGGCTAAAGCATGCACAATAGCGAGGAACTCACCAATGTTATTCGTACCTTGTACTGGTCCGAAATGGAAGACTTGAGCCCCTGTTTGTAAGTCAATACATTGATATTCCATAGGACCGGGGTTGCCAGAGCAGGCTGCATCGACAGCCCAAGCTGAAGCCCGAACACCCATTGGTAGTGGAAGTACAGTGTCATTGCGATACGAAGGAGGGTTGTGTAAAGTGTTCATCTGCTTATAAACAATTCAATATCACTTTTCTGAAGACTCCTTTTCATCTAAGTTTAGATCCTTGAGAACCTCTTTGATAATATTTTTACTTGCTTCTTGACTTGCTTCGAATAGGTCTTTTGTAAGCAGAGGTGTCGTTGCTGCCACCTTTTTCCCTAATGGAGTTTCAAAGAAGTCAGCGAACGCTTTCAGCTCTTCTAACGTATAATACTTTTTGTAAACAGGCACATATAGCTCATTTATATTATCGAAGAAAACGGTTCTGAACTTCTCTTCTATTTGTTTCATAATCTCATCTGGGACGTAATAACACATCTTCTTTAGGCTTTCCATTAGTAGTGGATAGCTTGTTTCAAGTGCTTTCCGACCGCCAGATACCATTACGAGCCTTTCTACAGCTGCCCGATATTCCTTGTCTGATACTGTTAATGAGTCGTTATTCTGTGCAGAACTATATGTTGGAATCAGTAACAAGCAGAATAACAAGGAAGCGAAAAAATATCTCATATCGTGTATGAATAAAACATTAAAGGTTTTCTAAAGGTAGTGGGAACACTCAGTCCTAACCATTGTTACCTTTTATTATAATATATGTCCAGACTTCGTGTTCCTTTGTTGTGGGGCTTCTACATCCTCTCTGGTACCTCAATGCCGAGCAATGCCATGCCATTCTTAATCACCTTAGCCACGTTCTTAGCCAGTACGAGGCGGGTGATCTTCTCAGCTTCGGTATCTGCATTGAGGATGCTATAGTCGTGATAGAACTGATTGAACTCCTTGGTCAGTTCGTAGCAGTAGTTAGCAATACCACTTGGACTATAGTCTATACCTGCTTGTGCAACAGCTGCACCGAAGTCGTTGAGCTTCTGAATGAGCGCAATCTCTTTCTCGTTCAATGGTGCATCATCGGCGAGTGATGCTGGAAGAGCAATGCTCTGTGCCTCTGCTTTACGAAGAATACTACGGATACGAGCGTAGGTGTATTGAATGAATGGACCTGTATTACCATTGAAGTCGATAGACTCTTCTGGATTGAAGAGCATATTCTTGCGAGCATCCACCTTTAATATAAAGTACTTCAGCGCACCCATACCAACGATACGTGCTATCTCATTCTTCTCATCCTCGGTAATTCCTTCGAGTTTATTCACCTTATCCTCGCTGAGTGTCTTTGCGTTCTCAATCATCGACGCTACCAAGTCGTCGGCATCGACAACAGTACCCTCACGACTCTTCATCTTACCATTTGGCAATTCAACCATACCATACGAGAAGTGAACCAAGTCCTTACCCCACTTGAAGCCCAGACGATCCAAGAGGATTGAAAGCACCTGGAAGTGATAGTTCTGTTCGTTACCAACGACATAAATCATCTTATCAATAGGGAAGTCGTTGAAGCGCATCTCGGCAGTACCAATATCTTGTGTCATGTAAACAGAGGTGCCATCCTTACGCAAAAGGAGCTTCTGGTCTAAGCCTTCATCTGTGAGGTCAGCCCATACAGAGTTGTCTTCTTTACGAATGAAGAGCCCTTTGGCGAGTCCTTCCTCCACCTTTTTCTTACCAACGAGATAGGTATTTGACTCATAATAGATCTTATCGAATCCAACGCCCAAAGCCTTGTAGGTCTCATCGAATCCAGCGTAAACCCAACTGTTCATCTTCTCCCATAAGGCACGAACCTCTGGGTCGTTATGCTCCCACTTAACGAGCATCTCGTGTGCTTCTTGTATCAATGGAGCCTCTTGTTCGGCTTTTGCTTTTGCATCATCGGGTGTCATTCCCTCCTTCTCATACTGCTCTTGCAGTTGCTTGCACTCCTCTTTGAAGTGCTTATCAAATAGTACATAGAAGTCACCAATCAAGTGATCCCCCTTCTTGCCAGCCTGCTCTGGGGTGATACCATTGCCCCACTTCAGCCAAGCAAGCATAGACTTACAAATGTGGATACCGCGGTCATTGACAATATTCGTCTTTACAACCTTATTGCCATTGGCTTCCATGATTTGAGCCAATGACCATCCGAGGAGGTTGTTACGCACGTGTCCAAGGTGGAGAGGCTTATTGGTGTTAGGTGAAGAGTACTCAATCATAACAAGCGGACTGTTTTCAGTTACTGACTTCTCACCGAACTTCTCATTCGCATTAATGTCGTTCAATAAACCAACCCATGCCGCTTGTGCAATAACGAGGTTAAGAAACCCCTTCACAACGTTGAAGTCGGCGATAGCCTTACAATTCTTCTTCAAGTACTCACCTATTTCCTGTGCCGTATCTTCAGGCTTCTTGTGTGAAGTCTTCAGTAGAGGGAAGGTGACAAGTGTAAGGTTTCCTTCAAAGTCACTACGTGTCTTCTGTAGTTGAATCATCTTTTCTGGCACCTCAACACCATATAATTCTTTGACAGCTGCTCGTGCCGCAGCGGTAATTTGTGCTTCTATCTTCATCTTTATATACGTTTTTATTCTGTTTGCAAAGTTACGGAAAATCAGTCGAATAATCGTTCTTTAGTATATAATTCATGGGTTTTATCCACGATTCACAGGCTCGAATCCATCATAAGAATCGGTTTTGTTTCATGGTTCATGATAATTAATGCTCTATTTCTCGCCCATTATTCAATATATTATTGTACTTTTGTGGACGATAATTAACTTCTAAATAATTAACGTTATGTCTAAAGATTTAAAGAAATGGGCGTATGCCCTCCTCGCCAGTGTCTTCACATTAGCAATGTGTTTCAGCTTTGTTTCTTGCAGTAGTGATGACGATGATGACAACAAAATCAGTCCTGTACTTTACAGCGAGTTTAATGGTGAAGCCACTATCAATTGTCCGCTTAATCTGACGGGAGAGTTTGTTGGATTCTCCATACCATTGAATCAGCTGGGAAAGAAGGTGGATTTAAACCAGTCTGGAGAATGGGAAGCGGGTGGATCCATTGTTAATGGTATCTATACCTATAGTGATCATTTCTTCCAGCAGGGCAGCTATGTCTATCTTCGTCGCATTGATGAGCACCACGTCGAGATGCGTTTTAATTTCGTATGGAAGAACGGATCGAAGAGTGGAGGGTACAAGGGCAAGGTGACAACACGCAAGGATGCGTTAGACCTGGCTCGTCGTAATCAGAATAATTAATCTGTACCTCAAGTAGAGTTTCACTATGATGAGCCTTTTTGCTTATCGTAGTGAAACCTTACATAACCGTCTTTTTCTTTTATGTAATCAATCAGTTCGGCAAAGAGTTGGTTCTGTCTTAATGTAGACTCATTGCCTGTTAAGATGAGTTGTTTGCGTGCCCTTGTGATAGCAACATTCAACTTTCTGTCTATTGGTTGCCCCTCTTCATAGAACGTGTTAGCCGTTAGAAAATCGAGTTTATAACGACTCTGAATCGTGAATGAATAGAGAATTACATCACGCTGACTACCTTGATAGCGTTCCACTGTGTCTATGCTAATACCCTCCAGAGCAGGAATCTCCAGCCGCTCTATCTCTTTTCGAATCATAGCAATCTGATTCCTGTATGGAACGATGACGCCCACCGACTTCTGTGGATTGAAGTCCTTGCTCATTTGTCGGTACAATCTGCGCAATAGGTCAGCGATGATTCGTGCCTCTTCTGTGTTTACCTTTTCTGAAATGTTCAGTTGCTTGCAGGGCATAGAAGGAATGAAAATCATGCGATGTGCCTTTAGCGTATTGTCTAAAGCATCTTCGCTCTTCTCGTTATAAGCTAACTCCGTTTCCAACTGATGGGCTAACGGCACACATTCCAGCTGTTCCTTTGCATAGAATTTACGATTAGCAAAGTCGGCAATATCGGGGTGCATGCGTCCTTGCTTGTGTAGTGTCCCTATGAAATCGGTTCTTCCAGCTGCCCTTTCGGTGAGGATGAGGCGTTCAAATAGGGAGTTGGCGCACGATGAAAGATGGATTGAGTCAAGTCTCTTATCACTCCCTTCCATCTCTAAAGACCCCTGCTGTTGCACCACCGCAGGCAGTTGTTTATGGTCGCCTACTAATATAAACCGATCTATCGCACGCCCTTCCTCCTGTCGGGCAGTCAGTATTCCCACGATATTCGGCTCTAGTATTTGGCTCGCTTCATCAATGATGACGAGGTCAAAGTGCTTGATGTTAAAGAGAGCCGAACGACTATTCATCGTCGAGGTAGTGGCTACAATGATTTGCGCCTCTGATAGGGTGGACTTAATACTATTGAGGGTTGTATTCTCATCAAGCACCTCTTGCAAGAGATGGTCACTATATTTCGGGTCGCAACTATACTCGTTACCAATGCGGATGTAATCTAGTTCGTGCTCAGAAAGCATATTGCATATCTCGTCAACAGCACGATTCGTGTAAGCAAGGAGGAGGATAGAGCTTTGATCATTGGGCTTTTCAGTCAGCTGCTCACGCACAAGATATTGCAGAGCCTGCGAAGTCTTACCCGTTCCAGGAGGACCAATCAAGAGGAAGTAGTCCCGTGCCTGCTTTGCTTTCAAGATGATATCATCGTAATCGGGGTGGTAACTACGCGACAAAACAAGGGATTTGTCAGCACGTGGCGCACGCTGTCCAAGGAGTAACTGCCGCCGTTCCACATCAGAGGTGATGAAGGTATAGAGGCTACGAATAGCCGATGTGCCCCCAATATCGCTCCCTGCATGCTCTAAGGCAAAGCACTCTCCAGCTATAAGATTCGGGTTCTGTTGCCCGTCGTTGAGGTGCACTACGATAGACGAAGTATGTATCTCTTGTAGAGAGCCTTTGAAGAGAATGCTCTTACGCACGTCCGGTTCCTCATTCTTCTTATACGCATAGAGATAAACCATGTCCCCCCTGCGGAAGTTCGGGAGGAAGTCTATGCCCTGTTGCGGTACGTTGAGCGTAATAGTATCATATCCGTTGAACGAGCTACTACAACTCTTATCCGTTATCGTAAGTCCCGTGTAGATATTTCCCGTATCCTTCTTCTCCGCCAGAGGCATATTCCAAAGGTCGGCATTACTATTCCCCACACCCTCTTGTGCGCCCACCTTCGATACCAGTTGCTCCTTAATAACGAAAGTCATCATACGTGTGAAGTAAGCACGCTCCAGTTCGCTTAGCTGATGAAGGGGTGCGAGCACCTCCGTAAGTTGTGGTAAGAGGTATCGTTGATAGAACGCATCATTCTGCTTCTCAACATTCAGCACCTGCGGAGTCAGTAGTGGCAACAAACGATGAAAGCCGTTCTCCGCCATCCAATACTCCGTTGCCACGGCTTGATTACGGAACTTTATTGCCTCACGAATGAGCTTTTGTAGCGGTTCAACCTCAAGTAGTCCGTTCGGGAGAGGGTATTTCGAATACATCAATTCTATGTGTGCATCCTTTGGATTCAGCTGGAAGTTGTATTGCAATATACCATAGTAAAGCAAGAGTTGGACGTAATGCTTCTCCACATGGAGCGAGCCATGCGGGTTCTTATACTGCCTTTCAATAAAGATATTCTTACCAGATTTCTGCTCAACTAACAGCTTTAAGTCGGTTGTCATGAGGTCTATTCGTCCCTGCAAACCTAATCGTTCGCACACGAATGACGGCTCCAAGATGGCTTTCTCACGCTCGAACGACTGGAATAACTCGTTGACTATCTCCTGAATATTCGCTACCTGTTGTTCAGCGGCTCGCTTAAACTCCACTGCATTGAAGTCGGGACAGGTGGCAAAGTCCAACGCTTTCTCTCGAAAGTTCGAACGGAAAGTGTCCTTGATGGTATAGTCTGTGGGATGATTGATGATATCGTCGAGTGCAGACCCCGCAAAGTTACCCAGTACGATATGCTTGTTATTAGGTCGCTCGCCCATCCGCTTTACCGTAAAGAGCAGTGGGTGATGCCCATAACTCTCAAAGCAATTAGCGATGGAGGATATGTCTACGAGATAATCAGGCTCTACGACTATCAGACGTGGAATCACCTTCTTGCGTGTGACAGTGCAATCAAGCAAGTTGAGTTGCATCCCCTCACGCAGAAGAGAGCGCAGATAACTAAAGTCCACATACTCGGCTGTGTTCATATAGTCCACCATCAATAACTCCTCACTGCTGTCTTGATTGATTACGGCAACCTGTATCGTCTGCTCATCCCATTCCCTAACAATGCAACGGATGTATCGGTAGTTCGCAATCTGTATGTTCTCCGTGATGCGCCCGTGCGTTGGCAGCTTGCCCACAAGCGTATCGGGGATGGCTTCCTGGAATATGGCAGAGACGAAGAGGGCGAGTGCTCGACAATCATAAGCGATGTCGTCGGGCAGAATAGGTGCTGTGGAATTGCTGTGCCGACGCATTTTGTGAATCGCCACAACGTCCTTCGGCGCAATGTGATGCAGTCTGCAAAGAGCCTCCACCTGCGATGAGAGGTTTCCAAAACCATGTTTCGTCTCTTTCAATCCCTCGTAACATGCTATGACAAGCGTCTCGTGCATAATGCGTGCTTGGGCTTCTGACGGAGCCGTGAGAATATCAGCAATACGTGTGAAGAGTTCGTGTGCCATCGTTGATAAGCCTTTCTTGTTTCTCTGATTGTTGTTGTTGATGATGTTGCGGAATATGGTTTGCCCTTTTCCTGTGTGTGAGTTGGATTGTTTTACCATACGCTTCGCAATCGTTTCTATTACGTTTCCCAATCGAATATCGTGCTTCCCATGTTAGTTTCATCGTGATGAAACCAGTGTCTCATCGTGATGAAACTTGTGTCTCTTCACGATGAAACGAGTGTCTCATCATGATGAGACAACAATAATGCACGTTGGAAACGAATGAGAAGTACGTTGGAAACGAACGAGAAGTACGTTCCAAACGAATCGCAAGCATATTAGAAATGAATCGGAAACACGTTGGTAGTGCGCCTAAATCATTGTCCGCCCAATCGTTCAAAGTAAGTGATAACGTCTTCCCACGTCTTAAATTCGTCACTACCAAAGCGGAGTACCGTACCGAGGAAGTCGTCATGGGCGGTGCTACTAATAAGGTAATCACCGTATAGGAGCTGTGGTTGGTTGGTAAAAATAGCGTGATTCCATGCCGGCGCACTGAAGGTTTCTTCTATCCAAGCCTGTTGTTCGCTGATAGCAGAGGGCTGATTGGTGGGCGCAGGACAAACGAAATAGACGTTGTAATTGTCGAGTAATAGTTCATAAGCCTTGTGTAAGCTCGACTTCGGTTTGCCGTATGCGTCCGCAAGCGTATCCTTGTCGATGAGAACCGTGCGCCGTTCGCGCCCCTCCTGTCGGTCGTCAATCCATCGGATAACAGGCATGAGATAATGGAAGATAGCCTTCTCAATGAGCCGATGTTCGCCGTGGAAGTGGATAGCCTGTGGGTAATGCTCGCTGAAGAGATCGAATGTGTGTACGATAGGGTCAGCGTCGCCGAATAGTCCGAAGACACGTTCTTGCTCCTTTGCGTCAACCTGCTTGAAGCAATTCTCCGTCATATCCTTGTACTCCTTGACGAGAGCTTTGGTCACGATGACCTCTTGTATTCCGTCTTGACGTACGTTCTGGAATACTTGCTTGCCCATCATATTGCTCTCGGTGATGGTTGCGCCCATCTGAAAAGCAGGGTTCACGCAAATGCGGTCGGTGCCATATAGCATCTCGGTGTACATTCCGCCCATGGAAGTACCTATGATTAAGTCGGGTTGCTCGGCGTCAACAAGATTCCTAAGGAGCGCCATTGCCTCTTCAGGATGTATGGGTAAGTCGGGTGCAATGACGGTTGCTTGGGGCATATAGTCCCTTAGTATTTGTGCTGTGTGGGTGGAACCGGCTGACATGAAGCCGTGTACATAGATGATTTTCTTCCCTACCATGAGGTCGGGGAAGGTCTTTTTATATTGATTTTCCATTGTTCTTTATTAGGAGTTAGGGGCGTGATTCTTAGGAGTGTCGTCCCTCTTTGCCTTGTGGAAAGGCGGGGGGAGGGGCTAAACGATGGGTAGACTGATACCATTTATCTTCTGGTAGATGTCTAAGGCATAGATGTCTGTCATGCCACTGATGTAGTCTAAGACAGCCATAATGCGTGTTTCAAGATCCGAGCTTTGGATGTCATACTGACTGGAGAAGCTCCGGATGAGTTGTTGACTGTGGAAGTGGTTAGGCTCCACAGCTGCTCCAATGAGTGCCTCCATCAGTGTTTCCATTATTTTATAGCCTGATAACTCTACGTCAAGGACGGTTTTACTGCGATAGATACGGTCTACTGACACCTGTGAGCAGTGCTTGTAAGCCTGTCGGGGGAGCTCTGATATGTGTTCGATGAGCGAGCCCTTGAAGGTGCCTGATAGTATCTCCGCCTCGTGTTCGACAAATGCTTTGACACATTCAGCCTCTAATAAACCAACGGCACGTGCTCGGAAGTAAACCACTTGCTCGTTCCTATCGGTCACACCTTCCTCCTTGATGTTCTTACGAATCGCCTCCCTCGTGGCTTCGTCGAAGAAGCCTAATAGCAAGTCGGTGGTCTCCTCAAAGGATAAGAGCTTGAGTTTGTGTGAATCCTCGATGTCCATAATCTCGTAACAGATATCATCCGCAGCCTCCATGAGGTAGACTAACGGGTGGCGCACGTACTTGATACCCTCTGCAGAGCATTCCTTCTGTATGATACCGAGTTCCTCCGCTATCTTCTTGTAAGTGTCTTGTTCGGTTTGGAAAAAGCCGAACTTCCCATGTTTGCCTGCGTAAGACGAGCTGAAAGGATACTTCACAATACTTGCCAAGGTGGTGTATGTCATTACAAAGCCGCCCTCCCTTCGCCCGAGGAAACGATGCGTCAATAGGCGGAAAGCATTGGCATTACCCTCAAAGTGGGTGATGTCATTCCAGAAACGAGGGCTCACATGCTCCTGCAATGCCTTGCCTTTGCCCTCTGTGAAGAACGATTGGATGGCTTTCTCACCACTATGTCCGAACGGCGGATTGCCCATGTCATGCGCATAACAAGCCGTTTGGACAATCGTTCCAATCTCTTCAAAGAGCGTACCACGCAACTTTGGATGTAGTTCCGTTAGTCTATGCGCCACGTCATCACCGAGCGATTTGCCTAAGGATGCCACCTCAAGCGAGTGAGTGAGACGGTTGTGCACAAAGACACTACCTGGGAGTGGGAATACTTGGGTCTTGTTTTGCAGTCGACGGAAGGGTGCGGAATAAATCAGACGGTCGCTATCACGCTTAAATTCAGAGCGGTCATCGTGCCTTAACGCATGTCTTCTTTCTTGTCCAAGACGCTTGTTGGATATGAGTTGTAGCCAGTTCATGAGACTTGCTTGTGGTTGGTTTGAAGCTAATGACATGTTTCTAAGGGTGTTGAATATTGAATGTTTGCAATAGAGCGATAGATGTTCTACAATGCATCTATCCGCTTGTTATGCCCCGAAAAGGCATTCGCAAAAGTAATTAAAATTGGCTAAAAACCATCTTTTTACGTACTAAAAATGTATGAATGTGGCATTAATTGCTTAATTTTGTACCTTATTATATAGCGATGATAAAGATTAAAGTAATCAATAAAGGGCATCAGCAACTCCCTGCTTATGCTACTTCTCAGAGCGCGGGGATGGATCTCCGTGCTAATATTGAAGCCCCAATAGTGTTGCACCCAATGGAGCGCAGGCTCATTCCAACAGGCTTGCATGTCGCTTTGCCAGTTGGTTATGAAGCGCAGGTACGCCCTCGCAGTGGTTTAGCCTTGAAGCATGGACTGACTGTTCTGAACTCTCCTGGTACCATAGATGCTGATTATCGGGGTGAGATAATGGTCTTGTTAGTGAACTTCTCAGCTGATGACTTCACCATTAACGATGGTGAGCGTATTGCCCAAATGGTAATTGCTCGTCACGAGCAGGGGGAGTTCGTGGAAGTGGAAGAGCTTGACGAGACAGAGAGAGGAGAAGGCGGTTATGGTCATACGGGGGTAAAGTAAGGTAAAGGAAAGGATAGATCTCATGTTTGATAACTTTAGATATATAACCACTAACATGCGTAATACACTTCTTGCATTGGCTTTGCTGGGTGGCTCGGTGGCTACACAAGCAGCAGAGAAGGATAGTCTTACCATTGCAGACTACTTCTATCTCGAAGGACTTCGACAGCAGGAAATGGGAAATCTAACGGCTGCTTACGATCTTCTTAGGCATGCACATGACTTGAATCCACGCTCGGCAGCGGTTTACTATCAGTTGGCTGGCTACTATGTCAATATGAAGAACGATGCTTTAGCACGTACTTACTTTGAGAAGGCAGCGTCACTGGATCCAGAGAATGCCACTTATCAAGAGAAGCTCGGACAGTTATATATCACGCAGAAAGACTATCCGAATGCCATAAAAGCATACGAGCTTTTGTACTCCTCCAATAAGACTCGCGTTGATGTCTTGCAACTTCTCCTTCAGTTATACGGCTCTCAAAACGACTACAAGAAGATGATTAACGTCCTTGATCGTATAGAAGTTCTTGAGGGGAGTAGCGAGCAGATATCATTGAGTAAGATGCAGATTTACGAGCAGATGGGCGATAAGAAGAAGGAGTATGAGTCGCTAAAGTCGCTCGTTGATGAGCACCCGCTTGAGCTTGACTATCGTGTGATGTTCGGTAATTGGCTACTGCAGAATGGTAAGAAGAACGATGCTTTAAAGGAGTATAAGAGTGTTTTGAAGGAGGAACCCAATAACGCACTTGCAAAGCTATCAATGCTTGATTACTATCGTTCCATTAAAGATCAAGCAACCGTAGATGAGCTTACCAACGAATTACTACAGTCTCCTAAGACAGAGAAAGAGACGAAGATGACACTCCTAAGAGACATCATTTCGAGTGACCAACAAGCGAATATCTCTGATAGTGCAAAGGTCATGAGTCTCTTCTCACTGGCACTTTCTACGAAACAGGAGGATGCTGACTTGATTATGATGAAGGCTGCTTATATGGCAATGAAGAACATGCCTAAAGCAGATATCAATCATGTTTACGAACAAGCCATTGATGTGGAACCCGATAACTCACGTGCTCGATTGGCATTGATACAGAATATCTGGGCAACAGAAGATTATGATAAGGTAATAGAGATATGCCGCCCTGCCATTGAATATAACCCTGATGAGATGGCTTTCTATTACTTCAAAGGCATGGCAGAGTTCCAAAAGCACGACATTGATGCGGCACTTGAGACATTTAAGAAAGGCGTAGGACAAATAAAAGAAGATAGTGATCCAGAGATTGTGTCAGACTTCTATGCAATCCTTGGAGATATCCTTCATGAGAAAGGAAAGGTGTCTGAAGCCTTCGCAGCATACGATAGTTGCTTAAAGTGGAAAGCGGATAACTATGGTGCTCTGAATAACTATGCTTACTATCTAAGTGTGGCGAATAAAGACCTTCCACGGGCTGAACAGATGAGCTACAAGACGATAAAAGCAGAGCCCAATAACGCTACTTACCTTGATACCTACGCTTGGATTCTTTTCCAGCAGCAACGTTATGAGGAGGCAAAGATATACATTGACCAGGTACTGCGCAATGACAAAGACCCGAGCGGGGTTGTGCTTGAGCATGTGGGAGACATCTATATGAAAACTGGCGATACACAGAAAGCATTGGAGTATTGGCAGAAAGCAATAGAGAAAGGCAATGATAGCAAAGTATTGAAGGATAAGTTACAACAAAAGAAATACATAGCAGGATGAAAAGAACTAAGATATTACTTGCAAGCATGGCAACGTTAGTGTTGGCATCATGCGGTACGCATAAAGCCATAGTAAGGCAACAACCAGTCTTAAAGACGACTCCCAGTGAGACTCCTCGTGCGTCAGTTGATTCCACGAAGTATAAGTTAGCCTTTGTGCAGAATATTGCTGACTTGGCTCTCTACCAAAAGAACGTGGTGTCAAACCTCTCTTTTACCATTAATAATGGGCGTAAGGATATCACAGTTCCTGGTATCTTGCACATGAGAAAGGATGAAGTTATACGTTTACAACTGCTTATTCCGCTCCTTCGCAGTGAAGTGGGACGCATTGAGTTTACGAAAGATTACGTTCTTTTCATCGACCGCATCCATAAGCAATACGTAAAGGCAAGCTACGACGAAGTGGGTTTCTTGCGTGATAACGGCATTAACTTCTATACCCTCCAAGCTTTGTTTTGGAACCAGTTATTCATTCCTCGTCAGCAAAGAGTTGCTGAGGCTGATATGTCGAAGTTCTCTGTTGATTCCAAAAGATGGGAAGTTGATGGTAGTGCGCACATTCGTTTGAAGGATGGGAAGATGTCTTATGACTGGGTAATACCCGCTGAATACCGTTACATCTACAACACTCTTATAACGTATAAGAGCTCAACGCATGGAACATCAGAACTCTCTTGGCTTTATAGAGACTTCAAACCCTTTGGTTCAAAGATGTTCCCTGCTACACATTCCGTCACAATCAAGACACCAGCTATTGGTTCGCGACCAGCCAAGGAACTATCGGCAACATTTGAACTCAACGACTTTAGCGATGCAAACGATTGGGAGGCTTTTACCCAACCATCAGATAAGTACACTAAAGTAAGCGTGGAAGAGATACTCGGCAAACTAATGAACTTTTAAATGAAACGTCTTTATCTTTTATTCTTATTATCAACAATAGGTATGTTGACAAGCTATGCGCAACATACTAAAAAGCATAAGGTGCAGCAGAAAACGGCTGTAACTCAACCTGTACAAGCCAAGCCTTCTGTTGGTAAAGAGCAGAAGCAAACATTGGCGAAAGGGCATCAACCAACTCCTGCAAAGGGGCAACAGGCTGCTCAAGTACCTGCGAAACAACCTTTACACGGCAAGGTGAATCCTCGTAACGGGCGTAACGTAAAGCACAAAGCGAAGTCTCCTGGATATGTAACTACCGAAGAGATCAAAGGTTTGCAACAGCAGAATCAGAAGTTGCAAAAGGAGATTAAGGAGCATGAAGAGGAGATGAAGGTCAAGCAAAAGGATGTTGATACACGATTGGAGAAGATCGTTCGCCTCGATACAGAGATTGGTCAACATCAGAGAACGATTGATACTATTGCCACAGACATCAAAGGCTTGGACAGTAACATCGGTATATTGAAAGGTCAGTTGGCGTCTTTAGAGGCACAATTAGGCGAGCGTCGCACTCGTTTCATCCGTTCCATGCGTTACATGGCACGCCATCGTAGCATTCAAGATAAGCTTATGTTCATCTTCTCAGCCAATAGTTTGACGCAAATGTATCGTCGTTTACGTTTCGTTCGGGAGTATGCAGCTTATCAGAGGGCGCAAGGTGAGTTGATAAAAGCTAAACAACAGCAAATCGATCAGAAGCATACTCAATTAAAGGAGGTACGTGTTGACAAGTCGACCTTACTCTATAAGGATAAGAAGATACATGCTCAAATGGAGCAGAAGCGTGTCGAACAACAGACGGTTGTAGCCTCTCTCCAACAAGACCAAAAGGTTCTTGAAGGTGTAATAGCACAACGTCGCCAACAACAACAGGCATTGAATGCACAGATAGACCGCCTTATTCAGATTGAAATACAGAAGGCTCGAGCCCGTGCCATAGCAGAGGCTAAGGCGCAAGCGGCCGCTCGTGCAGCTGAAGCTAAGAAGCGGGCGGAGGAGATAGCACGCAGGAAAGCGGCGGCAGAAGCGGCTGCACGTGAGAATGCAAAGCGTATTGCGGAAGCCAAGGCACGTGAAGCTGCAGCGAAGGCAGCGGCTAAGGCTGCTGCAGAAGCGGCTGAGAAAGCACGTCAAGAGGCTGCAGCAAAGGCCGCAGCAGTGCGTGCTGCTGCCGAAAAGGCACGTCAGGAAGCCTTGCAAAAGGAGCGGGCTGCTGCCCGAGAGCGTGCTTTGCGCAAGATTGAAGAGCGTGAGGCTGCCGCTCGTGAAGCACAGGCAAAGGCTGAGGCAAAGGCTGCTGCCGATAAAGCACGTGCTGATCAGGCTGCCCGCGAGGCTGAATCAAACCGTGCAGCTGCCGAACGTAAGGCTGCAGCCGACCATGAGCGAGCAGAGAGAGAGGCTGCTGCAGCAAGGGCGTCAGCTAATAATAACAATGAGATGTTAAGCTCTGCCGACCGTGCCATGACCGGTAACTTCGCCAATAACCGCGGTCGTTTGCCAATGCCGCTATCGGGTCACATTGTTAGTCACTTCGGTCAATACAATGTAGCGGGGATGTCGAATGTGCGCCTGCATAACGATGGTATCAACATTAAAGGTGCTTCCGGAAGTGCCGTCCGCAGTGTCTTTATGGGCGAGGTGAGCGGTGTCTTCATGGCAGGAGGAATGAGTGTCGTGATGATCAGACATGGTATTTACATTTCGGTATATGCCAATTTAGGTTCTGTCAGCGTTAGTCGAGGACAGAAAGTAGGTACTGGGCAGACGATCGGAACGGTTGGCTCAAGTGGTATCCTCCAATTCCAATTGCGCAAAGAGACGGCTAAGTTGAATCCGGAGCAATGGTTGAGATAATCTGAAATGATATCCTTATCATTTTGAAGAGAGCCTCTCTTTGTGGCAAGGAAAGGCTCTCTTGATAACAAGGAAACGCCCTTTTCAATTGGAGAAGGGCGTTTCTTTCGTTTTGATAGGGTTTGGTTTGTATTTGAAGTGTAGCCTTATTAGGAATTTTATTGTCCTATTCTTTCCCTTAATCAAGCGATAGAAGCAAAGATGGAAAATATAATTTATTATCCAATTATTTCCTTCTTTGCAGATAAATGTTTATCTTTGCGAGTATAAAAAAATACCAATAGCAATGCAAACAAACTGTCATCTCTCCGTTCTTATACATGAGCAAGCCAAGAAATACGGCTCTAAACCAGTATTGACATTCCGTAACTTCGGTAGTCTAGAGTGGAGAACCATTTCATGGAATCAGTTCTCTATGCGTGTAAAGCAGGTTTCCAATGCTTTACTAAACTTAGGAATGAATCCGCAGGAGACCATCGGTGTGTTTGCACAGAACTGTGTTCAGTATCTGTATACGGACTTTGGTGCTTATGGCGTGAGGGTAATTAGTATTCCTTTCTACGCTACCAGCTCCGAGCAACAGATACAATATATGATTCAAGATGCTGCCGTTAAGTATCTTTTCGTTGGTGAACAGGAGCAGTACGACAAGGCACATCGAATCGCAACGCTATGTCCTTCGCTTGAAAAAATAATCATTTTCGACCCAAGTGTACGCATTAGTTCACATGACCCAAATAGTATCTACTTTGAAGACTTCCTTAGATTAGGAGAAGGGTTACCGCGTCAGTCGGAAGTAGAAGACCGTTGGAAGCAATCTAACTATGAGGATATTTGCAACATACTATACACCAGTGGCACTACAGGAGAGAGCAAGGGCGTTCTCTTGACATATAAGATGTATCATGCAGCTTTGGTCGCTAATAATAAATGTGTACCTGTCACTGAGAAAGACCGAGTAATCAATTTCCTTCCATTGACGCATGTCTTTGAACGAGGATGGGCTTATCTGTGTTTGTCGGAAGGTGCACAACTGATTGTGAATACCTATCCGAAGGAGATACAAGATAGTATGCGAGAGACTCATCCAACGTGTATGTCGGCTGTACCACGCTTCTGGGAGAAGGTATATGTTGCTGTTAAAGCCCGCATGGAAAGCTCAAGTGCAATGCAGCGAAAGCTCTTTTATCATGCACTGAACGTTGGTAGGAAACGTAACATCACTTATCTGGCTCGTGGAAAGCGTGTCCCTCTTGCATTAGAGATGGAATATAAAGTGCTAAACAGGACTATTCTCGGTTTGGTGCGCAAGCAGTTAGGATTGGAGAATCCTAATATCTTCCCAACAGCAGGTGCATACGTGTCGCCAGAGGTGGAGGAGTTTGTGCACAGCATTGGTATTGATATGATAGTAGGATATGGACTGACAGAGAGCCTTGCTACGGTAAGTTGCGATCATAAGGGCGAACCCTTCACGGTTGGTTCGGTAGGTCGTCCTATCGAAGGGATTCAGATTAAGATTAGTGAAGAGGGTGAGGTGATGCTCAAAGGAGACACGATTACACCCGGATACTTCCGTCGTGAGGCCCTAAATGCCGAAGCCTTTGATGCTGATGGGTTCTTCCATACAGGTGACTCGGGCTATTTGAAGGATGGAGAATTGTTCTTGAAGGAGAGAATAAAGGATCTTTTCAAGACATCTAATGGTAAGTATGTAGCACCACAGATGATAGAGTCAATGCTTTTAGTTGATAAGTTTATCGAACAAGTAGCTGTTATTGCCGATCAGCGGAAGTTTGTTTCAGCTCTTATTGTCCCCGAGTTTACAGTCTTAGAGGAGTGGGCTAAGCGACAGAATATCACCTTTGAGAGTCGTGAGGAGTTGTGTGCAGATAAGCAAGTGAATGAGATGATGCACGAGCGTATCGATACTTTGCAACAGAGACTGGCTTCTTATGAACAGATAAAACACTTCACCTTATTGGCACATCACTTCTCTATGGAGAGTGGCGAATTGACCAACACATTGAAACTAAGACGTGCGGTTGTGAATAAAAACTATCAGGCTGTGATAGATAAGATGTATGAAGAGTAAGGCAAGCAGCCTATATTTGTGAGTTAGAAGAAGACAGTTGAGGGAATAAAAGCATAACGATGATAACAGCAGATCAGCTTAAAGACATAACAGAACGTACTGACGCACTACATAGATACTTAGGTATTGATGAAAAGCGAATCGAATTCGAAGAGGAGCAACTACGCACACAAGCACCTGACTTTTGGGATGATCCGAAGCGTGCGCAGGAGCAGATGAAGAAGGTAAAGGACATTGAGAAGTGGATAAAAGGCTATGATGAGGCTCGCAGTCTGACTGATGAAGTGCAGTTGGCATTCGACTTCTATAAGGACAATCTCGTAACTGAAGAGGAAGTTGATACCGCTTATAACAAGGCGTTAAAGGCGATCGAAGACCTCGAACTAAAGAATATGCTCCGTCAAGAGGAAGACCCGATGGAGTGCGTAATGAAGATTAACTCCGGTGCTGGAGGTACTGAGAGCCAGGACTGGGCATCAATGCTCATGCGTATGTATATGCGTTGGGGAGAGGCTCACGGGTACAAGGTTACCATCTCAGATATACAAGAAGGAGATGAAGCTGGTATAAAGAGTGTGACCATGAAGTTCGAAGGTGGAGAGTATGCCTATGGGTATTTAAAGAGCGAGAATGGCGTCCATCGTCTTGTTCGTGTTAGCCCATTTAATGCACAGGGAAAGCGTATGACGAGCTTTGCCAGTGTATTTGTTACGCCACTGGTAGACGATACTATAGAGGTATATGTTGATCCCGCACGTGTTAGCTGGGACACTTTTAGATCGAGTGGAGCCGGTGGGCAGAATGTCAATAAGGTTGAGTCTGGTGTCCGCCTACGCTATCAGTACGAGGATCCAGATACAGGAGAACAAGAAGAGATCCTTATCGAGAACACAGAGACAAGAGACCAACCTAAGAACCGCGCAAAGGCTATGCAGCTCTTAAAGTCGCAACTCTATGACCGCGCAATGAAGAAGCGTATGGAGGAGCAAGCCAAGATTGAGGCTGGAAAGAAGAAGATAGAGTGGGGCAGTCAGATACGTAGTTACGTCTTTGATGATCGACGAGTTAAGGACCATCGAACCAATTATCAAACCTCCGATGTGGATGGTGTTATGGATGGAAAGATCGATGATTTCATTAAAGCCTACTTGATGGAGTTCCCTGTTGAAGGGCAATGATGAGTGAAAGAGTTATCCTATATAATATGAACCTTTGACCACTTGCAGTTCGATAAACCGAATAGGTCGTGCCGACAAAAGTAGGTCTTTTAAAATTGAATACCTATGAGTGAAAGAAGTAAAGTGAACCGTAAGGCTCGTGAAGCGAAGCAAGAAAAGCAAGCAAAGCGTGTTGTCTTTTGGATTGGTGCAGTCTTGATTCTTCTTACGTTAGCGTATGTAATTGTCGTAACAGTTAATAGTTGATGAGCGGACTGGAGATAGAAAGAAAGTTCTTAGTGCATAAGCGGATGGATTGGAAGTCTCTTGCAAGCAGTTGTAGTCATATACAACAAGGCTACTTTGCGGCTGTCAATACTGTTCGTGTGCGTATTCGAGACAATAAGGGATACCTTACTATAAAGGGACCGTCGCGTGATGGGGGCTTATCTCGTTATGAATTTGAGAAAGAAATAAGCTATCAAGAGGCTCAACAACTCATGTCTCTATGCGAACCAGGCGTTATTGATAAGCATAGATACCTTATTGAATATGCTGGACACACGTTCGAAGTGGACGAGTTCCACGGAGATAACGAAGGACTTGTTATGGCGGAGGTGGAATTGAAGCGTGAGGATGAAGCCTTTGAGAAGCCTGACTTCATTGGAAAAGAGGTTACGGGCGATCGTAGATTCTATAATTCTCACATGCGGAGAGCCCCTTTTATCCTTTGGCGTAATACTTTGCCAGAAGAATACCGATAAGCAATGCGAGGGTAGAACCAATCCCATCAGCGACAAAATCGAGCCATTCTCCACTGCGTCTACCGCCTGTGCAGGTGGCTTGCAACACTTCTATAATGCCTCCCATGGCTATTGGAAAGAGCCAGATCCAGTAAATAAGGCTGCTGAGTTTGGCTTTTTTCATTGCTCGGAGCTGTTCCGTCAATATGAGCAGACCTAATACTAGATACAAGGCAGCGTGTGTCCACTTGTCGATTAACGTCACATGGCTTAATGGACTATCGGGGATTGGTATGAAGCAAAGAATCCAGATAATCACAATAAACGTACAACTGAATCGGTAATGAGTTAGTAAATTCTTCATAAAAAGCATATTTTACTTATAGATTGATACAAAGGTAGATAATTATTAGTAATTTTGTACAATCTAAAAGAGAAAGTTTTATGTCACAATCAAATAGAGTTAAGTTTGCAAGTAAGTTAGGAATGATCCTTGCAACAGCAGGAGGTGCAGTTGGGTTAGGCAATGTCTGGCGTTTTCCCTATATGACAGGGCAGAATGGTGGAGCCGCTTTTATCCTTATATATTTGGCTTGTATCCTTCTTTTAGGGCTTCCTTGTATGATTAGTGAGTTCATCATTGGGCGTCATGCGGCATCTAATACGGCTCGTGCCTATAGTAAGTTGGCAAATGGAACAGCGTGGAAATGGGTTGGATTCTTAGGTGTTCTCACGGGCTTTCTAATAACAGGTTATTATGCAGTAGTGGCTGGTTGGTGCTTACAATACAGTGCGGCATCAGCAATGAATAGCCTTCATGGAACGCCAGAGTTCTTTAAGTCTTACTTTGCAGACTTCTCCACAAGTGGATGGAAGCCTCTCTTGTGGGTCATAGTCATCCTTTTTATAACGCATTATGTGATTATTCATGGTGTAAGAAATGGTATTGAGCGAGCTTCAAAGATTATGATGCCTGTGCTATTCATTCTTTTGTTGGTGATAGTAGTGGCTGCTTGCTTATTACCAGGAGCTTGGAAAGGTGTTGACTTCCTGTTGCGTCCAGACTTTACGAAGGTTACGAAGGATGTATTTCTTGGTGCGCTTGGGCAGTCGTTCTACTCTTTAAGTATTGCCATGGGCTGTATTTGCACCTATGCTTCATATTATAGTAGGCAGACAAATCTGTTAAATTCGGCGGTACAGATAGCTTCTATAGATACATTAGTGGCTATTTTAGCAGGTTTAATCATCTTTCCTGCGGCCTTCTCTGTGGGTGTCAATCCAGGTAGTGGCTCTTCGCTCGTCTTTATTACCTTACCCAATGTTTTTGAACAGGCGTTCAGTGGATTGCCAATAATAGGATATTTCGTTTCATTCTCCTTCTATATCCTACTCTCATTGGCTGCTCTTACATCGCTGATATCGCTCCATGAAGTGAGTACCGCATTCTTTCAAGAGGAGTTACACATATCCCGTTCGCGCGCAGCAATGATCGTTACAGGCTGTTGCACATTGATTGGAGTCCTCTGTTCGATGTCTTTAGGACAATGGAAGTTCCTTAATATTGCTGGTCGTGACCTCTTTGATGTGTTCGACTTTGTGACTGGACAAATCTTCTTACCCGTTGGAGGCTTGTTAACTTGCCTGTTCTTGGGTTGGTATGTACCGAAGAAGATTGTAAAAGATGAGTTCACGAACTGGGGCACAATACGTGGGACTTTCTTTGGAGTGTATTACTTCTTGGTGCGTTATGTATGTCCTTTAGCTATATTGATGATCTTCTTACACCAATTTAATGTGGTGTGAGAAGACATTAACAGACAACCTTTACCTTGATTGAAAACCTATAATAAATACGCTATGAGCCTTAAATCATTCTTTTATTTACAACGGTCTGACCGGAAAGTCATTCTTAGTTTGGTCATATTAATTATGCTCTGCCTTATCACATCCGTCTTTATTGGTGAGCAAGTGACTGAAACTTCAGCTGTAGACGGAGATAGTTTGGCGCGGAAAGGATATTCTGCTCGTTCGCAACAAGGCATTCCTTATGAGGTAGTGACAGAATCAGGAAAGAGACTTTTTGCCTTTGATCCAAATACAGCAACAGCCGAGGAATTGCTACAACTGGGATTATCTGAGTTTCAGGTACGTAATATCTTGAAATATAGAAGTAAGGGCGGTGTATATCGAGCACCGATGGATTTCGCCCGTCTCTATGGTCTTACACGCAAGCAGTATCGTGAGTTAGAACCTTATATAAGAATAGGTGACGATTATCAACCTGCTTCAACGCTTGCTTCTGTACAATCTTATATTGCGCAAAAGGAGGCAGATAAGCAAGCGGCACATGAGGCTTACGAACAATATAAGGCAACGAATACGTATAAGCCGTATGTCCATTCTACTCGAGATACAGTCCTTTACCCTTTGAAAATAAAGTTGGGCGAGCATATAAACTTAGTCTCTGCAGATACAAATCAGTTGAAGAAAGTGCCAGGGATAGGCTCTGGGTGGGCAAAGGCAATCGTTAATTATGGCAAGCGATTAGGTGGTTATGTGGCTACAGGGCAACTACTTGAGATTGAGGGATTCCCCGAAGAGGCGTTACCCTACTTCTCTGTGGTCAATCCTAAGCCTGAAAAGCTAAACTTGAACACGCTTTCTTTGGGCAAGTTACGCAGTCATCCGTACATAAACTTCTATCAGGCACGGGCAATCTGTGACTATCGTCGATTAAAAGGAAAGCTCACCAGTCTGTCACAGCTCCAACTCTTAAAGGACTTCAATGCCGAAGCTATTGATCATCTTCGCCCTTATGTGGAGTTTTAATAATGGACAGCTCGCCTACAAGGCTTACTTTATAATCCTCTTTCTAATCCTCATCAAATAGTACTATTCACTCCCCTCTCCATTCGGAGAGGGGTTGGGGGTGAGGCTGTAGAGGGGTTGGGGGTGAGGCTGGTTGGGTTGATTGTGAGGGCTTCTTTTTCTCTATTTTATTTGGCTAGTTAATTTATTCTTCTTACCTTTGCCGCCGTGAGACAGTTAGCAATGACATATCAAGGCAATGACGTACTGCAAAGAATTATCAAGTTCTTTGCATCTTTTTGCACTTTATCTTTGGTCAATCCAAATAATTTGCTAACACACACACACACACACACACACAATATGCGCACCTAGCGTACAATAACACATTTTTTCTTCTCGCATACGCGCGCGCGAAGCGTGCCGTAACCCCTGTAAACAAAGGACTTTCAAGAGTTTCCTTTGTTCGCTTTTTTATGCCCTTTTCACAAGTCATAGAAAAGGAAAATAACGACGATTTTTCATGTAAGTATTCAATAATAAACAAAACAATGAAACGAGTATTAATAGTATTTTGTGCTATCTTTTTCGCTCTTGCAGGGCAGGCACAGACTTCAAGCTGGACAGATCCAACTGGTGCAAAGTTTAACTTCACAATTATAGACCCTATCAACAAGTTAGTCCAACTAACACGAGCAGAACCTGGTACAGGCGCAACCATTTTTACAATACCAGGCACAATTCCTTATAATGGAGAAACTTATAAAATAGCAGAATTGGGAAACTCAACTTTACAAGCAACGGGTAATGTAAAAAAACTCATTCTGTCGAATAATATCAAGGTGCTTGGTAATTATTCACTTAATCTTGCCCAGTCCATAGAGGAAATAGAGTTTCCTTCTACGTTGGAAGTTATAAGGTTTCAATCATGCGCCTATATGACATCTCTAAAAGCAGTAGATCTTTCCAATACAAAGGTTAGGGTTATAAACGAAGCTGCGTTTAGAAGTTGCTGGCAGCTTGCTGAGATAAAACTACCTCAAAGTTTACGCAGGATAGACTATGCGATTTGTTGGCAGTCTAACGCCCCTGTAAAAAGTCTTGAACTACCGGCACAGCTTGATACTATTAGTTATGGTGCTTTTAATGGGCTTAGCAATATAGAGGAAATAACTTTTACCAAACCCAGTCCTGCACTTCTATTTTCTGAAAATCCCATTAATCCAAGCTATGGACCTTACAATCCTTTTAGGTTTCTAACTAAATTGAATATTTCCTATGTTCCTACCGATGCAACCAAGGCATATCAGTCGGAACTATATTGGAACGACATCAGCGATAAATATCGTGAGAAGGTAGATATTGGTTCTACTGGTTACACAACTTATTACTTAGAAAACGAGAACTTTAAAGTACCTACGGGCTGCACGGCTTATATCATCACGGGGGTTACCCCAAGCGGAAATAAGTTGTTGCCAGATCAAGCTGTGGTAAAGGCATTCACAGCAGGCAAGATTATCCCGAAGCAGACGGGCTTTATTCTGCAAGGCACACCGAATAGTACGGTGGTTTATCAAGCGAACGTGACAGGAACAGAGGAGAGTGTGGCAGGTAATCTGCTTATCGGCACCGCTACAGAGCAGCAGTTCTCGGCTACAGGTAAGCGGTTCTACGTCCTCGCCAACGGCGACCAGGGAATGGGATTCTATAAGCAAGGCACACGTTACGGAATGTCAATCAAGCTGAAGGCTCACCGTGCAGGTCTGCGTCTGGACGAGTCGATAGCACGTGCTAAGTCAATTGTTTTTGACTTCGATGCAGCTCGTGAAGAGGCAGAGACAACAGGTATTCAGAATGTTCCAACGAATGGCGAGCAGCAGGACGATGTCGTTTATGACCTCCAAGGTCGTCGCGTAACGAATCCTACCCACGGCATTTATATCATCAATGGAAAGAAAGTAATCAAGTAAAAATGAAGACAACAATGAAAAAGGAGTATATCACACCGAAAACAGCATCCATTGAGATGATAACCCACGATAACATCGCCCAGTTCATCATCAGTTCCCACTCAGTAGGCGAAGAAGATGGTCTCGCTAAGCCTGGCTTCTTTGATGCAGAGGATGAGGAAGAGGCTGCCAGTTCCGCATCGTCAGGCACTCGCTGGGAGGATGATTAAGGGCTTCCCAATCTCATTTACTTCCGATATCCAATAGGAATCCTTTGGTATTCCCAATAGGATTCCTTGAGGATGTCTTAAAGGAATAGACAAGGACTTGTTAAAGAAAGAGGTGAGGACTTGTTAAAGGAATCCTTAGGGACTTGTTAAAGGAATGGTGAGGGAGGAAAAGAAGATATGAAATTCACGGAGTTGTGCCTGTACGGGCATGCTCCTTTTTATCAATAACAATTTAATTTTTTATCATGATTAGTTTTAAAGTAATAGAAAACGTCCTACGTATAGGACCTCGTCAAGGTCAGAAAGCTTATAGTGCTGTACCGAAGTCAGTAAACAAGTTTTCATCGTCGTGGCTCGTAGAGCGTATTGTACGTGAGACTTCATTGAGTGAAGGCGACGTGCGTAATGTGCTTATCACGTTGAAGAACATCACCAAAGAGGTGGTTTCGTTGGGTGGTTCGCTCGACTTGGGCGACATCTTCTCATTCCGGACATCTATCCCATCGAAGATGGAGAAGAATGAAAAGGATGTCTGTGCTGAATCGCTTAAGTATCCTCGCATCATTGTTACCTGGAAAGAGCCTATTCGGAAAGCCCTAAAGGATATTCAAATTGAGGTAGACAACCCTGCTAGGAGGAAACAGAAAGAGAAAAGTCCATCCCCTGACCCCGAGCCGAAAGAAAAGGAGAATAAAGAGGAGGGTGGACCGGTGGCAGGTTAGGAAAGAAAGCCTCCCCAAAGAAGCCTCCCCAAGCCCCTCCGAAGGAGGGGATGTCCCTTAGCCTACTTTCAGACGTTTCAAACTATATGCAATAAGGACATCCCCTCCTTCGGAGGGGCTTGGGGAGGCTGTACAAAAAAGACCATTTCTTTGCTCGAAAGGAGTTCAGAAATGGTCTTTCTTATTGTTTTGTAGTTTATCTCTTGCGAGGCAGAAGAGGCTTAGGCGTTAACGCGTCCCAGGTAGCTACCATCGCGAGTATCGATCTGGATAACCTCACCCTCATTGATGAACAATGGAACACGAACGACTGCGCCAGTCTCAAGTGTTGCAGGCTTAGTTGCATTTGTTGCAGTGTTACCCTTTACACCTGGCTCACTGTGAGTGATAGTAAGCGTTGTCTTAACAGGCATTTCTGCAAGAAGGATTGTGCCATCAGAGGTATCAGTAACAACCTCAACAACGTCACCTTCTTTCATATAGTCAGAACCTGTAATCTGGTGCTTAGGGATAGGAATCTGCTCAAAAGTTTCCTGATTCATGAAGATGTAACCAGTTGCATCCTGATAAAGGTACTGATATGGGCGACGTTCAACGCGTACATCCTCGAGCTTGAAACCTACTTGGAATGTGCGCTCAAGTACTCGACCATCAGCAACATTCTTCAGTTTGGTAATCATGACGGTGTTACCTTTACCTGGCTTACGATGTTGGAAGTCGATACAAGTCCAAATCTTGCCATCAAGACGGATGCAAGTTCCAATCTTAATCTCCTGTGAATTAATCATAATTTACTAATATCTAATTTGTTACTTTTTGTTCTTTTTCATCTACTTAACGCGCTGCAAAGTTACAGAAATTATAGGAAAAACATAAATAAAAGGCGTAAAAAACATGGTTTCTTTGGTTAATTCAAAAAGATTAAGTAATTTTGCAACCCGTAACGACAGGTCTTATCCTGTCGAAAAGAGTTCGCATAATAACAATAAAATAGGATAAGAACAATGAAAAGAACATTTCAGCCTCACAATCGTCGTCGTGTAAACAAGCACGGTTTCCGTGAGAGAATGGCTACAAAGGACGGTCGCCGCGTATTAGCAGCACGTCGTGCCAAGGGTCGTAAGAAGTTAACTGTTTCTGACGAACATCACGGTAAGTAAGAACGAGACGCTGTCCCCCTAGGGAATTAGCGCAGAAGCGGAAAGAAGTAGAGGGTAATCTTTGCTTCTTTCCGTTTTTTTATCTACCTTTGCCGCATCTATTATTAAGGTCAGTTAATTAGATTGATGACATCAAGAGAGTTCTTCCATAAGTTTAATAGCACATATATCTGGGGCAATATCCTTGCTATCGTGATACTTGTTCTATTGTTGGCAATAGGAGTTAGGTTCGGTCTTGACTACTATACCTTACACGGTGAATCCATCGTGGTGCCGAACGTTATTCATAAACAATACGATGATGCGGTTGATATCATGGACAAGGTTGGACTAAAGATAGAGGTTACCGACACTGGATATGTTAAGGATCTTCCCCCTGATTGCATACTTGAGCAATCTCCAGTTGGTGGTAAGCGCGTTAAGTCCACACACGTTATTTATGTTACAATTAATGCTGCCAGTGCGCCTTCTTTGGTTATTCCTGACATCATAGACAATAACTCTTTGCGTGAGGCGCAAGCCCAGTTATTATCTATGGGATTCAAAGTTGGTGAGCCAGAATATATACCAGGAGAGAAAGACTGGATATATGGTATTCTTGTAAATGGCAAACATGTGCAAGCTGGCGATCGTGTACCTGCTGATGCAGTGATCGTCTTACAGGTAGGAGATGGTACACGAGAAATAACTGATACATCAGGTTTGAACGAGCCAGAATATGAAGATGTAGAAGTGGAGCAGAAGCGTCCGAAGTATGATGAAGTTTATGAGTATGTGGAAGTACCAGTAGATGAGAACGGCAATGAAATAAAGGATGAACGAGGGAAGTCAGGCTCTGGTAGTTCTAATTCATCCTCTCATTCAGGTTTACCTGCAGATCCTTCATCAACGAAACCGACAGAATAAAGCATGATGAGAACGGACGAGGAAATGCTATATGACGATGAACTATCTGATGACTTACTGACTTCCACAGAGTCAGAAGAGGGTGATGGCGAGTTGTACGAACACTTCCGTGTAGAGGTTGATAAAGGTCAGGTGCCAGTGAGAATAGATAAGTTTCTATTCGAACGCATGCAACACTCCAGTCGTAATCGTATTCAGAAAGCTGCCGATGCGGGCTTCATTCATGTGAATGGAGCACCTGTTAAGAGCAATTACAAGGTACGCCCAGAGGATACAATCACACTAATGCTTGACAGACCGAAGCATGATAACACCATTGAAGCAGAGGATATTCCGTTGGATATCGTACATGAGGACAATGCTTTAATGGTAGTCAATAAGCCTGCAGGATTAGTCGTTCACCCAGGTGCAGGGAATTTTCATGGAACATTGATTAACGCTATTGCCTGGCACTTGAAGGACTTACCTTCATTCGACCCAAACGACCCAGAGGTTGGGTTAGTGCACCGAATTGACAAAGACACAAGCGGTTTATTGGTGATTGCCAAGACCCCTGATGCGAAGACAATATTAGGTAAACAGTTCTTCAATAAGACCACCCATCGCAGTTACAATGCCCTCGTTTGGGGTAATCTAACAGCTGATGAAGGGCGTATAGAAGGTAATATTGCGCGTGATCCTAAGGACAGACTCCGTATGACAGTATTCCCTCCTGATTCAGAGATAGGTAAGCCTGCCATCACTCATTACCGTGTCCTTGAGCGTTTCGGCTATACAACTCTCATCGAATGTGTACTTGAAACGGGACGTACACATCAGATTCGTGCACACATGAAACATATCGGTCACCCCCTGTTTGGAGATGAACGTTATGGTGGAACTGAGATCCTTCGCGGTCAGAGATCAAGCTCTTATAAAGCCTTCATACGCAACTGCTTGACCCTTTGTAATCGTCAAGCACTCCATGCCCGAACACTTGGTTTCGTCCATCCGGTTACTGGTCAACAAATGGATTTCACGAGTGACTTGCCTCAAGACTTAGCCTCACTGATAACGAAGTGGCGTGAGTTTATCAATGGGCATACAGGTATTGACAATCAGTAATAGTACATGATAAGATAAGTAAAACAGGTTTCTATCTCTCAAGAACATAATGAGAAAGACAGGAACAGTTAGATAGAACTAAATAAACAGGTATAATGAAAGATTTGAAGCGAACGATTGCCATCGTATGTGGTGGTGACTCATCAGAACATGATGTATCAATGCATTCAGCACAAGGATTGTATTCTTTCTTTGACAAGGAACGTTATAATATATATATCGTAGATGTTAAAGGCATTGATTGGCACGTTGAGTTAGAGGATGGAACATCTGCTCCTATTGATAAGAACGACTTTTCTTTTATCGAAAATGGTAAACACATAGAGTTCGACTATGCGTATATTACCATTCATGGAGCCCCTGGTGAGAATGGAATCATGCAAGGATACTTCGATTTGATACACCTTCCTTATTCAACATCAAGCGTTTTAGTCGAGGCATTAACCTTCGATAAGTACGTTCTGAACAATTATCTCCGTGGCTTCGGGGTAAATGTTGCAGACAGCATATTGCTTCGTCGTGGTGAAGAATACAATGAGGAGGAAATCGAAAAACGTCTTGGTATGCCTTGTTTCGTTAAGCCCGCCGCTGATGGAAGTAGCTTTGGTGTATCAAAGGTAAAGAACATTGACCAGTTAGCACCAGCCCTTCGCGTTGCATTTATGGAGAGTGATGAGGTCATGATAGAGGGTTTCTTGGATGGAACAGAGATCTCGCAAGGTGTTTATAAGACTAAAGATAAGTCCATTGTGTTCCCAGCTACGGAAGTAGTAACCAGCAATGAGTTCTTTGATTACAATGCGAAATACAACGGACAGGTGCAGGAAATAACCCCAGCACGTATCAATCCCGACACTGCAAAGCGTGTAGCAGCGGAAACCAGTCGCATTTATGACATCCTACATGCCAATGGTATCATCCGCATTGACTATATCATCTCGAAGGATAAAGAGGGCAATGACGTTATCAATATGCTTGAGATTAACACCACACCGGGCATGACTGCCACCAGTTTCATCCCTCAACAGGTGCGTGCAGCAGGCTTAGATATCAAGGAAGTATTGAGTGAAATCGTTGAAAATCAGTTCAAGTAATTCACAAGAACGCATTTTCTATCTATAAAGGACAAGGCTGTATCAAATGTTTCCAATTGTTTGTTGGATATTTGATACAGCCTTTTTCGTTTCTTAAAGTCTACTTTCGCCAGTCCAAAATATCTATTTCTTCATCTCTTCAGGTAGTGATTCTCGGATGCAATTCACCAGCATCTCCAACAATGTATGCCGTATGAAGTTAGGCGAAGTCATCATAACTATCTCACGCGAAGGCACAGGATGGGCAAAAGAACGCACCAGTTTGCGTTGCTCTTCATTAAGTTGTGGCAATGCTAATTGCGGTATAAAGGTCACCCCTTTACCATTTTCAACAATGCGCATAAAGGTTTCTATGCTCCCGAGATTGTAACTCTTCTTGCTCAATGAAGCCGATTTAAGATGGCAGAACTTAACAAGTTGATCTCGAAAACAGTGCCCTTCGTCCAATAACCATAGGTATTCTCCTGACAAATCGGCTGGTCGTATGAACTTACAAGCGTACAATGGGTCTTCTTTTGCTACATAAGCCAGGAACTGTTCATGGTAGAGTGTGGTACAATTCATCTCTTCCAAACCACTCACCTGCGCCAATATTCCTGCATCAATATTCCCCTTTCTAATCGCGCGGCACATTTCATCCGTCTTCATCTCCGTTATTCTCACATCCATTTCAGGGTGTTCTTTCATCAACTGGGGGAAGAATCGTGGGATAAGATAAGGTGCTATCGTTGGCAAAACAGCCACTTCAAAAGTTCCCGTAAGCGTTTTCCGCTCCTCTTCTATCGTCTGTTTTAGTTTCTTTGCACGTGTGAGAACCTTCCACGCATGCTCTATCACCACCTTACCAGCCTTTGTTGGCTGTATGGGTTGCTGTTTTCTATCGAAGATCTTAACGCCCAACTCATTCTCTAACTTTTGTATCATCGAACTTAGAGTGGGCTGTGTTACATTGCACTCATCGGCTGCTTTGGCAAAATGTTTGAGCCGATATAGTGCCATGACATATTCTAATTGCTGTAGTGTCATCGTCTTATTGAGCTATAAAGAATGCAACAAATATAGGAATAAAAAGCTGAACTCGGATTGACTTAGCCTGTAATAAATCTAAAAACAAGTAATAATCATGATTTATAGGTATCAATATTCTCAATTCTTATTGACGACTACTAACACGCTGTAAGTACTTCATTATCAATGCTCCTAACGCCCTTTATAGATTTTCTCTATCATCTGATAGAAATAATCAGTTGGTCACGACGAATACAAATTCTATCTTTGCATCACGAAACAAAACATTTTCTCATAATTAAAGTATATTCATATATGGAACCAATTATCAATTCATTAGCACCAGAATTTAGTGTTCAAGCCTTCCAAGACGGACAGTTCAAGAGCGTATCAAGCAAGGATATCGAAGGCAAGTGGGCTTTGTTCTTCTTCTATCCAGCTGACTTTACATTCGTATGTCCTACAGAGTTAGAGGATCTTGCTGATAAGTACGAGCAATTAAAGGCTATGGGTGTTGAGGTATTCTCGGTTAGTTGCGATACACACTTCGTTCACAAGGCATGGCATGACGCATCTGAAAGCATCAAGAAGATTAAGTACACCATGCTTGCTGACCCTACAGGCGTATTGAGCCGTGGCTTTGGTGTTTACAAAGAGGATGAGGGTTTGGCTTATCGTGGCACATTCTTAGTGGATCCAGAAGGTCGTATCAAGGTTGCAGAAATACAAGATAACAGCATAGGACGCAATGCAGAAGAGTTAGTGCGTAAGGTTGAAGCAGCTCAATTTGTCGCTACTCACGATGGAGAAGTTTGTCCAGCAAGATGGACGAGAGGCGCAAAGACATTGAAGCCAAGCATTGATCTCGTTGGTAAAATCTAATTCTCTCATTTGCGATTATAGGTTGACTAAACATTATGAAATATGACAGTGGAGGGGTAAACATCATGTTTATCCCTCCATTCCTTTATGTTCTCTAATCCAATTCATGCCTCTCCAGATTATTACAAGGCGTCTGTAATACTTCTCCAAGTGCTTTGTAATACTTCTCCAAAGCACTTGTAATAATCCTGTAGATGGTTAAGACGGATTCTAAAGGAGTGTTTGTTGCAATAGAAAAAGGCTTGATACGAATTCGTATCAAGCCTTTCTTATGGTTAGAACATTACTTTTCTGTAATGATAAATACTTTTGTTTCGTGGGCTTCTAACTTACCTTCCCATGCTTTCTTAACCGATGTGTTCTTGTGTTCCCAAACATCTCTAAAGTCATATTTGGCACTCTTGCCAAGGAAAGATAAGGGCAAGCTAATGCGTTGAGCTTTGTCTGAAGGATTCATAATAGCTATTGCCTGTCGGTTATTCGTCAGTTGACGATGATAAACACGGCACTCTCCAATGCGCTGAACAAGCCGAGCAGCTTTGCCAAGTGCGTCTTGATTGATGGCAATAATCTCTTTGTTGAGTAGGATTCGACGTGTTGCTGCATTCTCATTGAGTATATCGTGACTCATAGCCAAGGGCGAGGCGAACATGCACCACATAGACATTTGGGTCTGATACTCCGTATATGTACAGCCAATACCACCTAAATCGCTTGACGGCCCGCCTTTCCCTTCAAGGCCAACAACCAGCATGTCCATGTCATTCCAGTGCCCCGGACCAGCAAAAGAGTAAAGAGGTTCGGTGATGTCGATGATGTCTAAAATGCCCATACCACCTTGTTTCACTATGTCCTTCCACATATCTCGCACGTCATAGCTTATTCTCCACAACGAACCACCAGCCTGTCTTGCCCATAGTTCGGGGTTGAGTTGTCCCCATTCGCACACTCCGAGAGCTATTTTTCGCCCTGATTTCTCCAGTGCATCACCCATTCGTTTGTATCTCTCGTGGGCAACTGCGCTATCAGAAGGAGCGTGACAATAGTCGTATTTCAGGTAGTCTATCCCCCATTCAGCGAAGGTCTTTGCGTCTTGTTCCTCAAAGTTATAACTTGCAGTATAGCCAGCACAGGTCAAAGGAGCCGCATCCGAATAGATACCGAGCTTTAATCCACGACTATGAACATAGTCAGCTAAAGCCTTCATACCGCTTGGGAACTTCACAGGATCAGGTATAATGTTATTGCGTTTGTCGCGTCCTCCCTGCCAAGCATCGTCAATAAAGATGTATTGATAGCCTGCATCTGCATAGCCATCAGCCACCATCTTGTCTGCAATTTGTCGTATTAATTGCTCGTTAATATCCTCTCCATACTTGTTCCAAGTCATGAATCCCATTGGAGGAGTCAGTGCTAATGAGTCACGATTGCCTGCTGATGAGTTCAAACAACAGCCTAATAACATCGTTAAAAACAAAAAAGTCTTGTTGAGTTTACTTGTTAGGTAATTCATAAAAGATAGTAGTTTAGGTTGTTAATGTAATCAAAAAAATCCGCAGACTCAACCAGAATCAGCGGATTTCAATGTTGTCCCAGGCGGATTCGAACCACCACTGACAGAACCAAAAACTGTAGTGCTACCATTACACCATAGGACAATTGCGGTGCAAAGGTAATACTTTTGTATGTTATAATCAAATATTCTTCCTACTTTTTTGCCGTGTTCTTGCATTAAGCAAAGAAGAAGTAGCTGAAGAGAACGGCTGCTATCATACCTGCAACGTCCGCCATTACGCCACAAACCACTGAATATCTGTATTTCTTAATACCCACACTTCCAAAGTAAATAGCAAGGATATAGAAGGTTGTGTCCGTACTTCCTTGTAAGATACTGGCTGTATGTCCGATGAAAGAGTCGACTCCGAATGAGTTAAAACACTCCAACATCATCCCTCGCGCACCTGGTCCACTGAGTGGCTTCATCAATGCTACAGGGAGAGTACTTACCCAATCGCTATTCATTCCGAGCATTTCTACACCCGCTTTAATGGTGTCTTGGAACATATCGAGTGCTCCTGATGCACGGAAAACGCCTACTGCTGCGAGGATGGCTATGCAATAAGGAATCAGAGTAACCGCCACTTTGAATCCGCCTTTGGCTCCTTCTATGAATGAGTTATAGACGTTCAACTTCTTCCGCCAGCCTGCATAGATGAAGAGAATGATGGCTCCTAACATAATGCAACTGGTGAGGATTCGACAAAAATGTTGCGTTTGTTCGGTGTCCATACCATGAATTGCTGTGAAGAGTCCTGCTACCAATGCTGCAACAACAGCCACTGCGGTGAGGATAGCCTTATTGAATAGATTGATTTTCTGGTATATAGACGTGACCAAAAGACCCACGAGTGTGGAACATAAGGTGGCGAGTAACATTGGAATAAACACATCTGTCGGGTCGGCAGCACCTGCTTTTGCCCTGTAAGCCATGATAGATACGGGGATAATCGTTAGACCAGAAGTGTTCAAAACGAGGAACATTATCATCGGATTACTTGCTGTGTCCTTCTTCGGATTAAGGCTTTGTAACTCCTGCATAGCCTTTAGTCCCACTGGAGTTGCTGCATTATCAAGTCCCAGCATATTGGCAGAGAAGTTCATAAATATCGATCCCAACGCAGGATGCCCCTTAGGTATATCAGGGAAGAGTTTGGTGAGTACGGGACTAAGAAAGTTGGCTAAACGTTGCACCAAGCCACTATCTTCGCCTATCTTCAGCATTCCCATCCATAGAGTAAGTGTGCCTGTCAGTCCTAATGTCATCTCAAAACCAACCTTCGAAGCCTCGAATGTGGAGTCCATCATTGCTGGTAAGGCATCGTAATCACCCATGAATATGAGTTTGATAACGCCCACAAGGACGCCAATTACAAATAATGCAATCCAGATATAGTTAAGAACCATTGTTGTTATTGTTTAATAAGTACGCCTTGCGGAAGCTGTTTTTGTGTGTTTGTTGTTGATGTTTTGATTGTTTGTGGACGGAAGTGTCGCAGTCTTGGTTCGCCTAGTTGTTCCATCGCTCGTACCTCATAAGGATAGTCATCGACATCTTCTGGCTTGATGATTACCTTCATCCCGACAAAAGCATATCGGTTTCGAAGGTCGCGGACATCCTCATCTTTCAGTCTTATACAACCTTCGCTGGCTAATCCCGGTACGCTCTCTCTGTTATTCGTACTGCCATGTATGCCTATACTTCGGTTTCCCGTCCCTATGTTCAAACGCAGGAAATAAGGTCCATAAGCCAATATGTTGCCTCGACCATCACGGAAGTCGTGCTTCCAAGAGGCTGCATTACATATCTGTGATATGCTGAAGGAAGGAATAGAAGGTGTGCAATGCGGAGTGCGCATATCGCCTATTCGAGTCTTATTGCCCCTGTTTACTGCAAAACAAGCATCGTATCTTGCTACAAGAACAGTGTCATCTAACCTCTTCTCATAAACATATAAGTAGTAATCCTTCTTCGATATAACAATGAAACAGTTGTTTTTATTCTCTGCGCCGAGCGATATGGAGACATCAGCTGGTGCCCGTGTCGTTTTCAGTCCATGCACAACCACCTGTTTCTCGCAGATGTTGTCGGGTGAATAAGGGAGTGTCTGCGCTTCGATACTAAGGCAGAAAGCAACAGAGAACAACGTGAAAATCTTTCTTAAAAAGCCCATGTTCTTACTTTTTCTCTGGTGCAGTGAGTTTCCCACTACCAATGTGTACACCTTTCTCATTGGGAATCTTCCCCCCACCGATACGCAATTCTTCTTTTGAGACAGGCTTTTTGTCTTCCTTTACTTCTGTCTTATCTGAAGTCTTCACACGTCCAGTCTTTGCCGTGGCAGTTGCTATCTGTTCGTTGGTCAATGTCTTTGTAGCATCGAAGTGACGCTTACGTTCAATCTTCTGACGCTTCATTGCATGGATTTCAAAGGGGTAATCGTCTACGTTTTCAGCCTTGATAACAACCTTCATACCCTCTGTTGCATAGTTTTCGGATAGGTCTTTTATGTCCTCATCCTTTAGTCTTATACAGCCTTCACTAGCCCTTCCGGGTACACTCTCACGGTTATTTGTACTTCCATGGATACCAATTCCACTGTGCCCAGGCGTTTTCAGACGTAGAAAATAGTCCCCATAACTCTTGATTTTACCGCGACCATCACCGAAGTCATGCTCCCAGTTAGAGGCAGAAACAATCTGTTGGACATGGAAAGGGTTATCAATCGTACAATGAGGAGTGCGCATGTCGCCTTCTTTCTCCTTTTGTCCTTTCTTCAAAGAGAAGGCACAATCATAGCGAGCAATGAGTGTTGTGTCCTTACCTTGTGGCTCGTAAACATAGAGATAATAGTCTTTCTTCGACATAATAATGAAGAGTTTCTTCTTGTCTTTAACCTTATCTTTAAAGCTAAGGCTTGTGTCTGGTGTTGTACGAATAGTGCGATTGCCATAATCAAGTACTACTTCTTCCTTGATATCATCGCCTGAATAAGGTAAACCTTCTATTGCAGTCTTGTCGTCTTTAGCAACAGCAAGCCCATTGGCATTGACGCTCATGGATGCACCTTGCTCTTCGTTATTGTTCTCTTTGTTCTTTTTTCCACCGCAAGAAACGATAGATACAGCTGTTAGAGCTGCTAAAAGACCCATAAACATTGACTTTCTCATTTTGTATAAAACCTTTTTTTGAGTATGTTATTCATGCCTCCTAAGAATGGAAAGAAGCATGTTTTGATGATCTAATGATAACCTTTATTCCTGATAGATATATACTATAACGGTCGGAAAGAGCATCTTTTGTTCTTGCCGACCGCAGTTGTTTGATGGATAGATATCATGTTCTTTATTATCTAAGGTAGGCGAAGTCGGCTGAAACATAGTATTCCCCGTCATCGAAGAGTACCTTATACCAATTTCCGTATGCCCCTAAGAAGGGTAGAGAAGTTCCCTTTGATACTGTGTAAGCCTTGCCATTATAATACTGCAAAAAGCCATATTCCTTTCCAGGTCCTATGCGCATACGCACGCCAACACCATTGATAACGACGCGAGTAGCCTCTGATGGTGGAACAGAAGTTGGTTTCTGTTTTACGTATTGCACCTTTGCAGGCTCCTTACTCTTCTTTTCGATCTGCTTCTTTAGTTGGTCGTATGAAGCCTTCATGGAGTCGTTTGAAGCCTTCATCTCTTTGATAGTCTCTTGTTGTACATCAGTTTCTTGTGACACAGGTTCCTTACTCTTCCCTGCAAAAAGCCATATTCCAAGACCGATACCAGCCATGACAAGGACAATAAGAATACCAATTAAGACTTTGACCATGTCGTTATTGCCAGATGGCTGTGGAGTGTATTGTGGGCGTTGATACGCATCTTGTACAGGTGGATAAGGCTGTGCTGTGTTTTCTGAAGGTATAGCATTTCCACAGCTAGAGCAATGTTTGGCACCAGGAGAAAGAGGTGCTCCGCAATTAGAACAGAATTTTTGTGACATTGTTGTAGGTGTTTAAGGGTTATAAAAATGTGTGACTTAATTATTCAGAGAGCTTATTATTTGTTTCTTTCTTATAGGTGTGAACAATCTTATATGTGCTTATTTTGATTCAAGAAGATTAAGATAACCATATTACACAATAGTTGAGAGTTCACGAGTTATTACTTTAGGTAATTAATGGATTTAGTTAATTATACTTGAGATAAGGCTCTTTGATAGTGCTGATACTCAAAGAACTGTTATCTAAAAGAGTTGTCCCAGGCGGATTCGAACCACCACTGACAGAACCAAAAACTGTAGTGCTACCATTACACCATAGGACAATCACACGTGCAAAGGTAATGTTTTTTTGTATTATCAGCAACTCTTACCGATTCTTTTTATTGGTGTTCTGCCTTAGTTACTGCTTCTTTGTTACACCTATTATATATATAGCAACATTTCCTTTGGATAGATTTGGAGGTAAAGAAAAAAAGACTTATATTTGCGAATCACATACTTTTATGCCTGTTATTCAGTTATTTAATTCCTTCACTTATGAAACCTATCTCTTCCGTAATAGTATTTCTTTTACTGGTGTTGTCAGCTGTTTGTACGAGCATAGACAGTTATCGTTGTGCAGAAACAGCTATTGTGCAGGACATGAATCAGGCTTTGGAGAAGACACTTGCAGTGAAGCGTGAGGCATGGATAACGCCTGATACGATACAAAACTACCGTGAGCATTTGCGAATAAAGGACTTGAAGAGTCGGTCATTTGTATCTTATGCACTCGAAAAGAATGATTATTCCTTGTGTAGTCAGCGTTATCAATGGCAGAAAGGACAGCATTCTTTTATGTTCCAAAGCTATGCTGATTGTTCATTTGGTACTATTTGGGGATTATCTGACCAACGTTTAGCTTTGTTCCTCACCTTATCTGCCATGTTATGGATGCTCTTTTCTGTTGTTTATTGGCATCGGAATGGGGCTGGGAGAATCGTTTTTGGAAGTATGACCTACGTCCCTTTGGAGCATTCCTTCCGTGATGTGCAGGGGAAAGAGATTCCTTTTACACCTATGCAGCATCAGTTGATGGAGTTGTTTATGGCTTCTGGTGATATGAAATTATCAAAGATTACCATTTGTGAAAGCCTTTGGCCGAAGAAACCCGATGCCAGTGAGACACTTTACACACTGATTCGTCGCTTGAAGCCTGTTGTTAGTGAGCATTGTGGATTGACCATTACGGCAGAGAAGGGAGGCGGCTATCGACTCAAACACTTATAAGGTGAATAATCCTTAGAAGCGTTAGGGGCAATAGAGAAAAGCTATTGTCAGACAGATGTCGGTCTTATTTTTTGCACTTGAACAGCGTTGGGATTACCTTTGCTTCAAAATATTCAAGCTATGAAGAAAGTATTATGTACATTGTTGTTAGGCTTCTTGGTGCTGCCAGTTGGAGCCCAAGAAGAGGCGAAGAATGCAAAGGAACCGAAGGAGGTGCAGCTGAACGAGGTTACTGTTGAGGCTGCTCGGGTGGTAACAAAGGTGGATGGTCTGTTGATTATTCCGTCTGATACACAGCGTAAAGCATCCACGAATGGATATAGTTTGCTAAGTAAACTATCGTTACCACACGTTCGGGTAGATCCTGTGAGCCATGTTGTTACCGCTTTAATGAATAATGGTGCGGTGCAGTTAAGGCTGAATGGAGTTGTAATAGATAAGGAGGAAATGCTCTCCTTAGATCCTAAACTTGTGAAAAACATTGATTTCATCGATAATCCGGGTGTAAGATATGGGGAGAATATAGCTTATGTTATTGATATAAAAACGAAAAGGAACACAGGGGGATACGTCGTTGGCGTAGACTTAACACACACGCTAACAGCGTGGAATACGGATAATACCATCTATACAAAGCTAAATCATAAAAAATCGGAGCTGTCCTTTTCTTATAACTTCTCCTATCGGGACTTCCGTAATGGGCGTACTTCAGAGACGGCAGATTACCTATTAAATAATGGTAGTCATTATCTTGTTACACGTAAGCAAACGGCTGGTAGGGATAGAGCTTTGGGCAATCGACTTCAGATGAAGTATAGTCTTGCCGATTCTGCCTCCTATGTTTTCCAAGCCACGTTATCGACCTTTGGAATGAATACTCCTAGTTGTTTTTCTGATTATCAATTAATGGATGGGACGCTAACACAGGCTTATCAAGATGTGAATAGGTCGAGTAGTTTTACGCCAGTTATCGATCTTTACTTCTTTCATAAGCTAGGGAATTATCAGAGTGTAACGGCGAATATTGTTGGAACTGCTATCTACACGGATAAGTACGTGAGGCAGGGTGAGGGAACACCTTATACTTATAATGTAGATGGAGATACTTGGTCGGTTCAGAGTGAGGCTATTTATGAAAACAAATTGAAGCCTTTCACGCTCTCTGCTGGCTTGCAACACATGCAGAAATACACGCGTAATCATTATACAGGGGATGTTGATGCTCTGAATAAGATGCACCTTGGTGAACTCTATCTTTTCTCTGAGTTAAAAGGAAAGTGGCAGCAGTTGAGTTATTCTCTGGGCGTTGGAGTGGCAAACAAAACCTATTCTCAAGCCAGTTATGATTATAATTACTGGACGTTCCGACCGAAGGTTACATTAAAGTATATGCTTCTGAAAGGACTAAATGTGGGTTACACTTTTCAGACTTATCGCCGAGTTTCGCCTTACGCAATGGTTTCTGATATGCGAATAAGGAATAATAGTCGTGAATGGACAGTGGGTAATCCTGCCTTGAAGCCCTCACGTGTCATTCAACATACGATGAGTTTGGATTATTATGGTGATCGGGTGTCGAACAGTATGTACATGGATTATCGGCGGAACTTGCATTGTAACATGGCAAGATATGAGCGAACTCCTGCGGATGAGTTCCTTTATTCGCAACAGAACATGGGGAGTATTAGCTTGTTCTATGTGCAAGATAATTTGAAGTATGAGCTTATTCCTGAACACTTATCAGTGACATTGACGGGTGGAATTAACCGCTGTTTTAATGTCTGTAGTCTTTATCGTCATTATCTCACCAGCTACACTTATGGTGGGAGTGTGCAGGCTTACCTTGGTAAATGGACTTTGCAAGGATATGCTGATAATGGTTGGAGGTTCTTAGAAGGAGAGAGATTAGGGCATAATGGAGCGTTTAGTTATTTGGCAATAAGCTATAGTTGGGGGAATTGCAGTCTTTCACTCGATGTGCAACATGTCTTCCAACAGCATCCACGAATGTATAAGTCACAACTCCTTAACGAATATCTACATAAGAGTGAAATAGATCGTAATAGAGACTTAGGTAATATGATAGGGCTTAACTTTACGTGGCGATTGTCGAAGGGTAAGGCTTATAAGCAGATTGAAAAGCGAATAGAACGTCAAGAAGATAAGCAGACTGGAATCATGTAAGGTGCTATGGCTAGTGATGCTGTCTAGTTCCTCTAATTTCGTCTAGTCTTCTCTAGGACTTCTAATAAAATTTAGGTGTCCTAGAGAAGACTTTTCCTCTTTTCCTTGCTCCTTTAATTTATTCTTCTTACCTTTGCCGCCGTGAAACAGTT
>OGJT01000151.1_pt1 | contig 42994 bp, 47 predicted proteins | sample 1572331 | NCBI WGS metagenome assembly OGJT01 (sample SAMEA2582094, study PRJEB24529) | metagenome | biome: Human gut stool | place: China | collected 2011
TGATGTCCGACAGGTCGATGAAGTAGTACAGCTTTCCGCCGGTTGTCTCCTCGCCCGTGTTCACCACCAGCCTCCAGTAGTAGCGGTCGGCCGCCTGCTTCGTCGTCCGTGACAGGAGGTTCGCCGTCCTGCACATCGCCTGGTCGCCGATTCTCCAGTCGTTCGATATGCGCTTTTCTCCGTCGTCTGCGAGGAAGTAGCAGCGATATGCGTTACCTGTCTTCTTCACGAAAGCGATTCTGCCGCCTGCGCTCGTATATCCAACGTCGCCCGTGGTGAAGGCCAGCCGCCTGTACTCCAGCTCTGCAAAGGTCGCCTTCTGCCGCACCTCGAGCTTGTCCACCTCCGCCACTGACTTTCCGTGCTCGTCCTCGTAGATTCCGAAGCCCGAGCCGTCGAGCAGGCCTGAATGGAAGTCCCTGCTCTTAAGGGCGGATGCGATGACGTCCAGCAGATTCGCATTGCCCTTTCCGTCAATGCCGCAGCCGTCACCGACCGCAATCCCCTTCAGGAACGTTATCAGCTCTTGTGCCGTATCGGGGGCGTTCTTGCGGAGGAAGCGTGGGTCGACGTAGTTCTTCACCAACTCGCTTGTCTGCGTCGCATTCAGGCCGCCGCCGCTGAAATTACCCGACAGGATATTGTTCACGTCCTCCTTTAACTGCGAGATTGTACCCTTGACGGCTTGATTGCCAACGGTTATCTCCTGTATGATCGGATAGTCCAGCTTCGTAACCAGCTTTATGACACGTGTCTCCAGCTTGTACCCGAAGCCGTCGTCAAAGGTGACCTTCTGCCCTATGTAAAGGTTAGGGTTACGCTCCGCAAAAGCAACGGCATTAGACGCAAAGGAATAGTTGTTGTTGTCTTGCGTCCGCCTGTTGATTTCTTTTATCGTGCGTGCCGCCAATTCCTCCTGTGCGTGCTTCGTCTCGTCCTCGCCCATGACGATGTTGAACAGAACCACCATGTTGCACGTGTAGTCGGGCTTGTCCTTGCCACGCGGGTAAAGACCCTCGCTTTCGTTGGTAGGGATAATCGTGTCACCGCTCTGATACTTGATTATCTCGTAGTCGCCCTTGAGTACAGACACACCGCTGTCTCCGTCTTTTGGACTTGGATCTATTGTGTTGTTGGTTTCGTGGTAGTGGAGTTCAAAGCCGTCCTGCCCGTTAGGCTGTCCGACAAGTCCCTGCGTGAGTGCATCATAATGCCCATCTACTGCGTGGGTGTTGACCTTGAATATTCCTTTGAGCGTGTAACCCTGTAATACCTGCTTTTTGCGCTCTATCCCGTAATCATACCAGTAATGCGTGATGGTTTCTCCGCTTTCGTTCCTGTCGTGGGTTATGTTGACGGCGTTCCTGCCTGCTATCTGCGTGGATGACGGGAAAGCGAGGCGCATATACCAAATAGTATAGGTCTTCTTGTTCCCCCTGCTGTCAAGCTCTATTTCCTTTGTCTGTTCGTTCTTTAAGTATCTGACGTGCTTGCGGACATTGTAGACATACAAGTCGATATGCGGATAGACATCATCAAAGGAGAGAGCTAATGTTTGTTTGATGGCGTTTGAAGCGTCAAAAGCTGCCTTTGTGGTGATATTACCGTCTGTATCTACATAGATACATCCGTCTGGGTAGGTTTCTTTGTCAAGCCCTAACCTTAGGAGGGTCGCAACGTTGCCAGTGCCGACAAGTGCCTTTACAGACATGTTCTTCGTCGAACCCTGCGGATAAAAGCAGTTGTAGTAATTCTCCTTGCTGTCGCTTATGTTAGGAACTTGTACATTGTCATGCGCCTTTAACGTGGGCACTTCCTCACCGAGGCTGATGCTTATCTGACCGAAGTACAACGCTTTGTGCTCCCATGACAGATGCCACTCGCAAGTGTTTTTCCTGCAAGCCTGTGCGATAGATGAAAGAACAGAAAGAATGTCGTTTGAGGAAACAGAGAATGAAACAGACGCATCCACGTTACCGCAAAGGGTGTAAGTGAATTGCTGTGCCTTCTCTGTTATCGCCAACGCCTCATTGACAGCCTTGCAGGCGTGTTCAAGCGCATCTGTTGTTAGTCCCTCAAATGACCATTCTTGCTGCTTGACAGGGTTCTTATCCGCATCCGTGGTATCATAGAGAAACGGCACACGTGACAGCCACATCAAAGGATGCTGAAATTCGGGGGTGTACTTGAAAGCCGTGCTATCCTCTGTGGGTGTGTACGAGTTGAGTAACCTATACTTCAAGCCGTCATCAAAAGGCACGATATACGCACCGGCAGGCAAAGTGACCTTTATATCGCTTTGCCACGACAGACGGACGAGGTCGGTCTTCCCCATCTCCTGCTCGTGCTCTGCACCGCTTGTAAGCGATGCGTCGAGTATCTTGTTGCCGTTGATGTCGTATATTACCATATCCGCAAAGATAACGAGCATATAATGAATGACAGAGTAAGGGACAAAAAGAAAAGCCACAATTTAAACATTGTGGCTTAATAGGTCAGACCGGGTTCGCTTATCGAACGAACCCTGGGACAGAAACGATGAACCCCTTATCATTTCTGACACAATCGGGGTGTCCCGTTGCTGGGGCGACACAATCTGTGCGACCAGCCGCCTTTGCCGCTGTCAGCACAAGTGCGCTGACGATGTACAGCACACCGGCTGCCGGTGCTGGCAGTCCGGTAACGTCGCCGAACTGCTGTATGCAAACCCCATCTGCGTCAAAGTCCGAAAATGTTGCTGATACTCTTGCCAGCCCCTCGCTGGCGAACGTTCTGCCATCATTCAATGTGATGGCATGGGGCGTGAAATTCTTAAATGTCGTCATGATTTTCGTTTTTGTGTGAGGTGGTTAGCCCCACGTTACCTATTTTAGTTTATTTTCTAAATCTGATATTCTTTTGTAAAAGCCAGCTGTATGTGGCGATACACCTAATTTCAGAACCGTGAAATCATAATGATGTATATACTCGTGCAGTAATGTGGCTGCCATCTGCTTAATTGACACTACCTGCTTTTTAATTGCAGTAAGGTTATAGAGCGTTATAACCTGTGATGTAGGTGCGTATGTGCCCAGTGTCTTGCTTCTAAGCGTACCACGATAGTCCGTGCTGTGTGGCTGCGAGCGATTAACCACTCTCACCACTGGTGCAGGCACTTTGAATCGTGCAGAAAGATAGCTGCAAAGGGCTTGAGCTTGCTTCTGACGGTCTGAAATGCTTTCAGTAGCTGACAATACCGCCTTATATTCTTTGTGAGAGAGGCGGCTTAATTTTACCGCCTCAATCTTATTTGATTTCTCGTATGCGTTCATAACTTATGCTATTCTTACTAAGTTTGCCTTTTTGAAACAACGCCATTCGTCTTTTTCAGTATCAAAGTACACTTGACAAGTGTCGTTTGTCTTCTTTTTACCTTTAGTTGCAGGTATTCTATCACTCATAAGAGTGCCGTAGGCTTCACGCAAACTGCCGTCTACCTTTTGAAAGTAGAACTTAACTACTCTATTGCTAAGAGCTGCTTTCAGCTTGATATTAGTCCAAGCACATTTTAATGCATTAGACATTGTGTAGCCGTTCTTGCGAACGAACTGCCAAGCCAATGTCATTACATCTCTCATAGTGTTCTTTAACGTTGTACTCATGACTTTTATAGTTTAATAGTTTTATATTTGTTTCTTAATCACAATGCAAAGATATACATATTTGCGAACACTTGCAAGAAAATAATAACAAAACATTCGCACATTAGCGAACTTTAACAAACAAAGGTGTTCGCACTTATGTATATTAAATGTTGTTAAGATTTGAAGCGTGTTTTTCGCACCTATGTATATATTTTATATATTTGCACTATGAAACAAGACATTAGAATAAAAGATATTTGCAAAGAGAAAAGTATTACATTAGAAGATTTAGCTAAAAGGTTAGGTATTCGTCGTACATCTCTCTCACAAGCATTATCACGTAATAGCTTCAGCACGGATAAACTAAGTGAAATTGCCAATGCTCTTGATGTCCCTATATGGCAGCTGTTCGCCTCGTCCGAAGAAGTCGCAGGAAGTGGAGATTTTGTTGCATTCATAAAAGATGGGAGGGAGATTTACCATGCCGATAGTTGGCAAGAGCTGGAAAAACTTGTAAGTAATAAAAAATAATGGGAATACTATTTCGCAAGCGTATTAAAATAGCCAAAGGCGTACACCTGAATATAAGTAAAAGTGGCACAAGTCTATCTGTTGGACCACGAGGCGCAAAGGTTACGATAGGAAAGAAAGGTGTTTATGCAAATGTAGGAATACCCGGAACAGGGTTGTATGCAAGACAAAAGATAGGTGGTGCAAGAAATACTACATATAAAGAATTGAAAAGACAGCAAGAAAATGAAGCTATAAATGCAAACCCTTTACGCTTCCTTGTTATTTTCGTATCGCTTTTTCTGTCTGTCGTTTTACCAATACTCGGAAATGCTTCTTGGTGGTGGTTTCCCTTATTGTCAATAGGTGGTATAATTATAGGATTGTGTATTCCTGACCCTAAAGAAAAAGATTCTGTTGATATGGTAAATGAAGAGCCATTGTCAAATGATGTTGTGGAGAAAAAAGATGAAAAAATAACTTCCAAATTAAAAGAAGAAGATGTATCTAAGTTGGAAAATATAATCAAGTTACTAAATTTTGACCCGTATTTTTTAGAAGCAGCACGCCTTGTAATTTCCACACAACAAGGTTCTACGAGTACAATACAAAGGAGATTTAACATTGGATATAATAGGGCGGGGAGAATAATTGACCAACTTGAGCAAGTGGGAGTTGTTGGTATTGCGACTGGCTCTGCTCCAAGATGTGTATTGCTTTCAGATGAAAATACACTTTTGGAAATAATATCTAATTTAGATGTTGAAAAATTCAAGGAACCAATACAAACAGAACCTTTCGCGGAAGCAAATCATTTCGAGGAATGCTCGCGATTGATAGGTCTCGGCATTAATTTAGAGAAAGAAGGAATGATAGACGAAGCTATTAATGTTTATGAAAAATCTATTGTTCCACAATTACCAGCAAAACACCCATACGAAAGACTGGCTATTTTGTATCGAAAACGTAAAGATTATGTAAATGAAATTAGGGTGCTAACAACCGCTATCAGTGTCTTTATGAAAGAGAATGAAAGGAGAGCAGGGATAGTATGCGACAAAGACGGCTCTCTCCATGATATGGTTATGCAGGCACTTGAAACTAACGAGAGTATAAGATATGAAGATGGGAAATGGGCTTTTGTTCAATATGATGTTATGGAATTTATAACTCGCTTAGAAAAAGCAAAGAAATTATTAAATAATCAAAACAACTAAAAACTATAATGAAATGAAAAAGATTATTTTTGCATTGGCATTTTTGCCATTGGTGTTATTTACTGCGTGTTCGTCTGAAGAATCACATCAAGATAATCCCGAAATGGAACAGGTTATAGTCATTACCAGATGGGTTAATAATGACATAATAAATGGTTTCCCGTCTAAAACAAGGATTGTCTTTACATCCTTTGTTGATATGCTCATAGCAGTAGATGATGGGAAAGACGGCTTAGGTGCATTTGGAGTGAAAAACTTAGAGTTTTGTAAATATACACGTAGGGGAAATAAGATTTCTACAAAAATAAATGGAAAAGATGTTGTAGGAGATATTAGAGGGGACATTATCACTTTTACATATCACGAAAATGGACTATCAAAAAAAATAATTTTTTCACAAATAAAAGAGGGTAGCCGTTAAGCTATCCTTTATTTATGTCCTATTGGTGGGGTTTGGTTCTATGAACGCAAGTCCGAGTTTTGCAAAGGTTCGTTCTGTATTCCTTGCAAAGGTGCAACTCTTACCAGTATATTTGAGGTGATAAACATCCGCACCATCATTGGGAACTTGTATAGACACGTCGCCCCCTCGCATAACCTCTACAAAGGCTTTATTCTTTGCGTTGAAGTCTGCTGCGTTCGCCCCCTCCATAGTGAAGTTTAGGGTAAGGCTGCGTTCGTTGACCTTTGGAGTACCGACATACTGAATCCCATCTTGTGTGCGGTCGTTGTTGGTGATATACTCCTTCATAGGGAAATATCCGTTAAGGGTATCGAGAAATCCGTCGCCCATTCTCACACCCCATTCCGTAAAGGCATCCTTGCCGTTAATGATTAATTCTGTCATATTACATATCTTTAATGTTCTTCTTAATGTCTGAAACGTCACTACTTAACACTTTCAGTGTTTTGTTCATTGCAGACGTATCATCGTGAATACCCTGCAACTCGATATAGGAGTTTGCCTGTATCGTTCTCAACTCGTCCGCAATAGACTTCTGCTCCACTGCCATCATCTGAACACCTCGCATAGAAGCGTCCATCGTGCTTAATTTAGCCGTCAGAATATCTTTTATCTGGTCACGTGAGATATTTCCTGCCGTAGTGAGCGCAATGATGTTACTTGCCTGCTCAAGGGTGATAGATGTAACTCCGTTAGCGGTTGCCGTCTGCGAGCCGTCGCCCTCGCTCGTGATGTCTATTCCTTTTGCGGCAAACCCTTCTTGCAGCTGCTTCAACAAGTTCTGCGCCACCGGCAGGTAGCTGTTCATGCTGTCTACAATCTCTCCGGCAAGGTGTGCAGACGCCGCCCCGAGTTCGTTCTCGTTAATTGACTTCATCGCATAAGCCTTGTACAAGTCTGATAGCTTTTCCTCGTATTTGCTAAAGACATTCTTCAAAAGAAGCTGCCTGACCATGTCCTTGGAGATTTCCGCAAAAGTCTTGGAAGCCGAATTCTTGAACTCTGATAGTGCGTCTTTGCCGTCTTTCAGCCATGCCCAGACCGCATCTGTCATATCAGACACCAGAGGCGAGTACATCTTTGAAACATACTCATGGATAGATTTGTTGAACTCGTCATACTTCTCTCTGAGTTCAACGAGTTTCTCCAAAGTCTCCTTTGTCTCGCCTTGCAGCTTGTGCCCGTAGTTCTTCAAGACCTCGTTAGCAAGTTCCTTGTCAATCATGCCGTCTTCTCCGAACAGGTCTTTGCCGTATTTCTCTTTTACCCACTCTTTGAGGTCGGCGGTTTTCTGCCCTCGCCAGAAAGATTTGTGCCGTGTCTGAATGCGGAGGTTGTCCTTTGCCGCTACTTGTCCATTCTTATAAGATATGGAGCTTACAGCCGAATCAATGGCCTTGCCGACGATAGCACCGGCAAGACCGGCCACCGCCGCACCTGCCGCCGTGGCAACCGTTGCCGTTACGGCCGTAGTGGACAATGCACCGATAATGGCAGAGCCGAGGGCACCGAGAGCCGCCGTTCCTGTTCCTGCCGTGAACACGCCCGCTGCCACTGCGGCAATAGCCGTCACGCCTGCTACGATTGGAATCATGGCTTTTCTTAGCCCGGATGACTTGTCTATATACTGCTCTTGCGCCTCGTTGAGTTTCTTGTAATAAGTCTCTACAACCTGGCCGTGTTCCTCGTAGGCATCTTGCAGACCTTTCAGACCGCTATCAGAGAACCAATTACTTTCCTCGTGGCGTGCTTTCATCACAGCCAAGCGATAGTCGTTCACAGAGTCACGGAGTTTGTTTATCTCTGCTTGTTTCTGTGCCGCTTTCTCGTATAGGCTATCCTGATTAGGGAGAATGCTGCTAAGGGTCTGCATCAACTGAATAGCTGCGCTTATGATAGCTAATATCACGCTTGCCGACTCGATAGCTCTCATAGCGTTTGAACCAGCCTTTCCCACTGCTGTAACACCATCAGAGATAGTTTGATAGTAGGTCATCACAGAGCTAAAGAGAGAGAATATCTCGCCAGTCTGACCTCCAAGTTTACCTCCTAACTCGTCCATCTTGTCGGCAACACCCTGAATAGACTTTGTAAGGGTCTTGTGTGCGCTTTCTATCTTATGGGTGGTTTGTGCTACCTGCTGACCTTTTGCTGCCACATCTGCTTCGGCATCCGCCAACTCCCAATATTCTGCGACCCACTTCTTAAGGTCTTTATTGTAACCTATGTTCTTGACGATTCTCTCACCGCCCTTTACTCTGTCTCGCCTGTTCTCGGCTGTTTTCAACTCGTCCTGCTGCTTTATAAGCTCATCGGTGAGTTTCTTTATCATCCCGATAGGGTCACGGCTGATAAGCTCGTCAATCATTCCGTTGATGGCATCGAAGTATGTCTTTACTCCTTCGGGGTTGAGTGCTTCACCTGCTGCCTGTTTTACCTCGCTAAATCGTCCGATGAGGCTGTTTAACGTATCGGTAGATGCCCCTTTCAAGTCGTCAAAGGCTGCTACATAGTTAGGGTCTTTCTTCAACTGCTCAAAGGCAAGTGTCATCTGCTCCTTGCCGTAGTTTGCCCTCGCCTCTGTCAGCGTGCGGTATAAGGCATCTGCTTTCTCCTTATCGCCACGTTTCTCAGCTTCTGAAATAGCCTTATATATATCAGATACATCTTTTGAGTACTTCTTTACAAGGTCTGTTTTCTTGTCAAAATAAGACTCATTGGATTTGATAAGGCTATCTTCATAGGCTATCTCTGCATTTTTGAGCTTAGCGATTTCCTCGTCATACTTATGCCATGCCGCCTTTGTTTTTGCATCATAGTTTTTGTATTCTTCATCAGTGTATCGCTCATCAGATGAAGCGTATGCATACCCGGAGCTGGCGTAGAAGTTCTTTCCCTTATTCTTCGGGTTTGCCTCCCACTTTTGCTTTGCTTGCTCAATATGCTGCTGTTTGATGTCTTCAAAGGCTCTGTCGATAGCATCTTGCTCTTTCTTTCGATTGAGTTCTATCTGTCGGAGTTTCTTCTCGTTGCCGTCTTTGAGGATATTTATTTCTGCCTGCTCGGTTTCGTTTGCTAAGTCCTCCGCTTTTCGTCTATTCTCAAGTTTCGCTTTTGTTTCAATCTCAAAGGCTTTCTCATTGGCTTCGTTCTGTTGCTCGGCTGCTTTCTCTGCTGCTTTTGCTGCTTTTTCACGTTCTTTCTGTGCCTTTTTAGCTGCATTTTCAGCACTCTTTGCAGCCTTTGCAGCCGCTTTTTCCTCGCTTTCCAACGAACTTCCAGATAGTTTCTTGTAGCTTTCGTTAGCTTTCTTAAGTTCCTCTTGTGCTTTCTGAACCTGCTCGATAGTCGCTTTGCCACTTTTTTTAAGTCTTGCGAGTTTTTTTCTTGCAGAAAGAACATCTGCCCTTGCGGTACTTACAGCTTTATTGTAGTTTTCGCTGGTCTTACCGATATTTTCTGGTGCTTTTATACCAAAAATAATCTCATTCCCCTGTTTATGGTCGATACTGTTCTCGTCCATAAACTGCTTTACACTGGCTTTCAGTTCTTTATTATTATCTTTAATTCTGTTGATATTGGAAATCAATCCTCCATATCCACTATCTTTAAATGGGTTACCAGATGCGTCGAAACCTACACCCATCAATAGGTCGTTTACGGTTGTTTTGGTCGCCTTGCCGTTTTTGTAATAAACGACTTTAGCTTGTAGAGCTTTCTTATTCCCGTTAGCATAGTCGTTAAGATGGCTCATTAGCAATCGTGTAGTTTGCGCACCATATTTACCTCGTATCGTTTCATAGATGTCATGCCTACGTTTCTGATTATCATCTTCTGTTTCCTGCACACTCTTGTCATAGAACGTCTTGAGTTGTCTTGCCGCTATACTCTTTCGGATAGCTTCAGAAAGTCGATTGTAAGAGCTCGTGAGCGTTCCAGTGCGTTCAATCTCGGCTGCAAGTTTACTATCATACTGCCCATACTGGGATATAATGGCATCCTTTGCAGCCTTCCACTCTTTAGAATCCTTTTTGGTGGTTTCAAGCACTTCGCAAAGTCCGTCCAACTTATTCATCTCCTTTGCAGTGGACTTCTCTACTTCGTCGTTGGCTTCGTTTAGTCGCTTCTGTGCTTCCGATGCCGCTGTGGTGGTATCTGTAAAGGTGTATATAGTAGCACACAATCCGACCAAAGCAGCACCAACAGCTACATAAGGATTCATCATCATTACTGTGTTAAGTGCCGTCTGTGCTGCCGTCTGCGCCCAAGTGGCTGCGGTGTGTAAACCTTTTACGATAATGCTTGCACTTTCTACCGCCTTAACTCCTCCCGTAACAGCAGCATTGACTATTAATGCGGTCTTGTAAACCCCATACGCAATAATCAATCCCTCTAAGACCTTTCCTATTGTTTCGTAGTTCTCAACAAGGTACGTACCTGCCTTAACGGCACCCATTACAACCCCCTCGCCCTTAGAGCCTATCTCATTGAACATATTATCGAAAGACTCTTGAAGCATGGAAATCTGACCATTGAGCGTTTTTGCACCCTCTGCTGACATGCCATAGAACTTACCACCTGCGGAAGTGGCAGAAATGAACGCATCCTGCACCATCTTGGAAGTGATAGCACCCTTAGACATCTCGTTTTTGAGTTCACCGATAGATTTGCCCGTCTTGCGTGAAATCTCCTCTAATGGGTTGAACCCAGCATTGACCATTTGCATTAGGTCTTGCCCCATCAGCTTTCCTGCACTGCTCATCTGCGAGAAAGCCAGCGCAAGGGAATTGAACTTACCCGTATCGCCCATTGAAATGTCGCCGATGGCTTTAAGGTAGTCGATAGACTTCTCCGCCTCGATACCAAAAGAAGTCATCATCTGCACCGCACCGACCATATCCTTTGTGTTCAGCGGAGATGCAAGGGCATATTCTTTAATTTGCCCCATGATATTGTTTAGACGATCCTCATTACCTCCCAATAGGACTTTAAGGGATGTTTCCATGCTCTCGAACTCTGCACGGACGGATATAATCCTACTTGCAAGCTCTTTCAGCCCCATACCGCCAAGGAGCATGCCGCTCATCTGCTTGAGTTTACCAGTAAGCAGGTTCATGGTTTCTGCTGTTCCGCCACCTTCCTGCCGTAACAATGCGTATTCGTCACGGAGTTTCTTTACTGATAGCCTTGCATTTGCCTGCTCTTGTGTGAGAGCAAATAACGATGCCTTTTCTTCATCAAGAGCCTTTTTGGCTGCCTTCCACTCGGCAAGTTTGCCATCAGACGTTAATGGGGAGGACTTAACAGACTCACGATAAGCCTCGCCCAAACGCTTAACATCTGCGGCAACGTCCCGAACAACCCCTTTCTGCGCAATAATCTTCTCCGTAAAGTCGTTGACACCCTGTGAAGCTGCAAATATCTTCTGCTTGAAGTCCGTTTCCATTGCAGCGGACGCTTCCGCTATCTTGTTTGTGACGCTGCCTAACTCGCTGGATGTCTTTTGCAGCTTACTATTCAGCCTGTTAAAGGATGTAGGATCCTGAATGGCATCTACACCTTTAATCTCCTGCTTTAACTTCGCTATCTCGTCTCGTAACCGCTGGACTTTATCGTAGTCAGCTTGTACACGGAATTTCAATTCTGCCATATCTACTTTCTTCTTCTGTTTGCGAGTTCCTTACCGCTGATTTTCTTCACTACATCACCGAAAGCCTCATGCTGTTTGTCTTTCTGCATGATGATGAGATTACGATAAGGAATTTGATTAACTACTTCGTCATACGTCAGATGCAAGCTATCCATGAATGACGCTATCTGCCCTAAAAGGGTCTTGTTTCCGACTACTTCGGTGTTGCTGCCAGCAGGCTTGCGTTCTTCGTCAAACTGACAGCTTTCAAGAAAGGGGCAACGCCGACAAGGTCAAAACCTGCTGCAAGCGCATCTACGACCTCATCAAGTGTGCCATTACATAACTCCTTTGTCTTGGATAAATCGCCTGCCATAAGCCACGAGAGAGCCTTTGCGTATGATTCACTATCCTTTGCAGATAGGAGCATCTCTTTTATTGAGCTACCCTCTGATAGGTTTATGTCACTGATACACGAGATAGCACCTGCCAACCTTTTTATCGTGGGAGGCTGAATAGCGTACGCCTGATTGTTCACGTAGACAATCGCATAATCATTGCCTAAGATTGCATCTGATATTAATTTACTTGCCTTGCTCATACTGAAAATAAAAAAGGGGTGGAGGTGGTCTTTCGCCACGTTCCACCCCGATGTTATCCTGATACTTTTCTTACGCCAAAGCCTTTACCTCTGATTCGTCAAAGTTATACTCTGGTGACACACCATCAACAGTGGGTGCCTGAACAAGACCCTTGACTGCAATAGCGATAGCCTTGTCTGTGTTCGCCTCACGTGCTACAATCTGACAGTTAGGGAAGATGAACCATACATCGTCCTCAGTCAGACAGAACAGAGCCTTTTTAATGACTACCTTGTCATTTGAACGTTTCCAACCAACAATGTCGTCCTTGTCTGAGCCTGCGCCGCCCTTCTTGATGACTTCACCACCCATAAGAGCAGCTTTGGCAGCATAGTCATACTGACCGATTGAGAACTGAGGGGTAATCTCTCCTTGAGTGGTGTCATAGCGGTATGCTTGACCCGTAAGCTGGTTCTTGTATGGAGTAACAGAAGCCTCGCTCTCCTCAATGTTCCATGTTTCACCATGCACGTTAATTACCTCATTCTTAGCTGTTTTGGCAGCCTTGATGATTGTACTTGCACTTGTTGCGGTAAGGTCATTCTTGATTACGGAAATGTCAGCATAAAAAATCTTCTTAATGCCGACAGCTGAAATTTTTCCCATATTTACTTTACGTTTAATGCGTTAAACAATATTCTACAATTAACAAAATGACACTTCAAAGCAGTGTCCGCTTCAATAGTAATAGTGTCTACCTCATAGAGATACTTTGTGCCGTCATACGTACCTATTACGATCCTGAACTTCTCCTTTGCCGTTCTCTCCAATGCTTTCAGCCGTGGATAATTTGCTTCGGCAGGACTAAGGTTGGGCACGCACAGATTAACTTCGACAAAACATTTCTCCCAAATCTTCTCGGGGGTCTGTCCCTTGACATGGATAGTGATACGCTCCTTGGTAAGCTCTCCCGTGATGGTCTTGCCGAAAGGAACTATCTCTATCCCAAACGCCTTGCAATCTCGATAGAGAATATCTGCTATATCGGTAGTTACTATCATAAGTTCTATTCAGTTACAATCTCCCAATCATTTGCGAAGATGTCAATCCAATCGGGAACGTAATTCGTAGCGACAACACCGCCATCAGCATACCTTTTCAGTTTCAAACACTGACTGCGGTAATGAATGGTTTTCGTTTCACTTGTCAACACAAATCCTTTTGCGTCATTTGGAAGACTTTGCATCTTTGGAACAATGTCTGATTTGATGTCAGAATCTATTTGTTTGACAACACAAATGCCATCACTCCAAATGCTGCGTCTTACGACTTTCCCATCTTGCAGGGCTGTAATAACTTCTCCAAAATTCATATCATTCAAAAATTTCTTTCAGTTTCTTTTCGGCCCTCAACGCTGGCCCACTCAACACATCAAATCCCTTTGCTTCGACGTATGACGCGTAATCGGCGGTATTCTCCAATGTCACCCCGTCCTTGTCTACATCGTAGGTGTTGGACTTTTCCAAGTTGCCCGTGCGGTTCTGGTAGGTATGGTTGGCTTTTGCGTCCTTTATGGCTGCATCGCCAACATCAATCATAGTCTTTTCAACTTCCCACTCACCGTCATCGAAGAATTGGTCTACATCGGAGAAATCACTGTCTATAACCATAACTCGGAATAGTTAAAGAAGTTCGTCCTCTTGGGAAGATAGACCTTTCCCTCGCCTCTTACGCTGTCGCCCTCAAGACACCTTACCTCCGTTCCCGCCTTGACATCCACTTTCATTTCACATACAACATGGTAGCTTGGTCGGTACACCTCGCCATTGGGAGAATGAAACTCCTTGGTAGTGTTGTCATCGCATCTGCACCTACAGAGTGTAACCCACTTTTCGCCACCCGTACCAGGTATGGCGTGCCCGAACTCGTCCTTTTGGAACGGTGTAACGGTCTTTACCTGCAATATGTGTGGGGCGTACATCATAGGAAAGTGATTTTGGGCTTGCTGTCGTTGAGTTCGTCTTTCAGCCCATACTTTTTACATAGAAGAGAGTAATAATCCTTTATGCCTTGAATGTTCCACGACATAGAGAAACCGCTTTCACTGATAGATGTAGGACGAGCCAAAAGCGATGGAATGAAGAGAGCCATAGCCACCGATACGGCACCGATATTGACTTGGCTCATCTCTTCGTCCAGCCCCTTACGGGCGTTGAGGGACATATCCAACAAGTCAGCCTCCGACAACTGAATGCCGAAAGACTGAAACTTGCTTGATATGTATTCCCTTACGTTCATTTCGTCAGCTTAGTGAGGTCTAAGTTGGTGATGAGCGTCGGGTCGGCAATCTGCGGAATCCACTCTGCGGTGTACTCGAGGTAACGCCCGTTGTGGTCTCGGTTGGAAGCCACGAGCATATCTCCCTCACCTGCTTCCGAATAGTTCATGCCAGGCACGGGGTCGGTCTGCTCATACGGCGTGTGGTAGCGCATGTAGCCAATCTTGTCCTGCGGAAGCAGGGTGATATGACCGTCTGCGTAGACCTGCACGTTCTTGCCGTTCTGCTCCTTGACGTAATCGTCCTTGATTTCGATTGCAGGAAGACCGATGCCCGTGAACAGTTGCGAAGCCAACTCGGACGTAACCAACCCTGTTGAGAGGTACATTTGGTTCTGCCCCAGCTGCATCTTGAACATGTCGCCGAACTCCGAAGAACCGATGATATGCTTGACGAACGTGCCACGGCTCATAATCATCTTGGCGTACTTGCCGAAGTCCGGAGCAATCTCGTTGAGCTTGTTCATCAGGAACGTTACCATCTTCTTCTTTGTGCCGTCGATAACATCGCTGTCTTGTAAGGTGATGGTGTTCATCGGAAGTTCGATGTCGAGGAACTCGGTAGCACCCTGCTCGCTCTGCGCCTTGTCCTTGTTGCGGACAACGGCCTTGCCCGTCATGATAAGAGAGCCGACAACCAAGTCCATACGCTTGTGGGCAGCAAGCATCACCTGACGGTAATCGTCGTAGATGAAAGCGATGATGTCGTTGAGTGCCGACACCTGCCCTGCTGCGTTGGCCGCGTTGTACTTGTCAATCAAGTCCTGCAACTCCGAAAGGCGGTCTACGGGCATCTGATAGCGGTCGCCGAGGTAAGCGACCTCACCAACTCCGCTGCCGATGTTCTGACGCTCACGGATAGGCTTCTCACCGAAACGGGAGTTGATGCTACCTGCGGTAACGCCACGGACAGAGCCGATGTAGTCCTTGAACACACGGGTAGTAGTCCGACGAAAATCGAGATACTGCCGCCAATAGATGGTGTCCTTGCGAGTTTGGAGGACACGGTTGATAACTGCACCGACAATAGCGGGCTCGTTAAACAAAGTCTGAATAGTCAATGTCATGATGTGTCCTTTCTTTTACTCGTTAAACTGGAAGTGAGGGAGGTTAGCCTTGTCCTTTGCAGAGAAAGGAGTAACCAGCTTCTCGGGGTCAATCTCAAACGCACACTGCAAGAGAGCTACGTTGTTAATGCCCTCGATAACCTTGTGGGTCTCGTAGAGAGCGGAGTTCGCCACATTCTTAGGTTCTTTACCATCGCCAGCCTTTGCCTCAAAGAGCACGTCACCAACGTTAACCACAACGCCGAAAGCAGCTGCAAGGGTAAGTTCGTCATAGTCCGCTTTGGACTTATCGATGGACTGCACGGTAGCTCCTTTTGCACCAGTACCGAGAACGGTGCCAGCCTGCACGTAAGAGCCTTTTGCAATCTTGACTTTCGTGCCTGCGGTTTCTACTTTCTCCACCACAAGCGCATTGACAACAATCTTTGCGGTCTTCGCAACCAAGTCGGCTGCGATGGGAGTAAACGACGGAACATAGCTGCCTACAGGCAAGCCTGTAACGTCAAGGATGTAGCTGCCACGCCGACGGAGACCTGTGGAAACATCGTAACGTTCCTCCTTTTCCTCCTTGGGCGGCAAATTGTACTTAAATCCTGCCATAATTTTTACTTGTTATTCTGTTCTACAATCTCTTTCGTTCCTTTGTTGATTTGTTCAGCAATGGAACTCACTTCTGTTTTATGTTCGTTGTTCCCCTCTTCGGGAGACTTTGCGAACTGGAAACCGCTGTTCTGCATCTCCTGCTTCAAGTCCGTGAAGTACTTGTTGAGGTCTGCGTCTTCTGCGATAGTCTTGCCCTTGTAGGCAAATTCGGGAATGCCAAACGACTTAGCCACCTCTTCAATCTGCGCATTACGTGCATCCGCCTTTGTTTTAGCGTTCATTGCATCCATGCGGTCGGTGAGGGGCTTCAATGCCGTTCCCAACGCTGCTGCAATCTGTGCAGCCAAATCCTGCTGCTCGTTGGGCTTGGAAGTTGGTGCCGGATTAGGTGTCGGGGTTGGTTGCGGTTTGGGTTCCTCGATAGGCTTTCCGTCCTTGATGTTGTGCTTCTTCTCGTAGTCCACTATTGCGTTCTTACGAGCCGTTCTCTGCGCTCCATCAGCCCGGAAATCACCGTAATTAACCAATACGTCCTGAAAGGAGATACCCTCAATGATAGAGTTTACCTCGCTCTCGTCCGTTACGCCTTCAGATTTCTTGGTTGCTATCCTCTGAAGGGTGGCAGTATCTACACCCGTAAACTTCGTTTGTAGTCCTGCCAAAATCTGTTCATAAATATTCATACTAAAATGTGTTATCCTGAAACAATCTTTTGTTCAAAATTACGCATTATAAAAGGGGATTTCGTGTTTTTAATTGGTTCAGAAATGACAATCTGCTTATTGTCATAAAATGACATGAAAAAGGCCCACATCCTCACGGACACGGGCCTAAAAACATGAGAAATAAAAATGTAAACGATATTGTTTTATAAAAAGAGTTTTTTATCTTAAAGGTGTCAAATTCGACACCTTTTATTCTTGCTTTGCCGTGACAGTTTGTGCGGTCTTTTGCTCCTCCTTGATTTGCTGCAACTCGTCTTGCAGCTCGCCATAGTCAGAGCAGTATGCCACGCCGTGCTCTGTACTCCAAACCCCACCACTCACGGCAGCTGCTGCGGTGTCGACTTTCTCGCGGTCGTTGTTAATCATGAACGGCACCAATTCCGTCTCGATGTCCACCGTCTTGGAAGCGGCTTCAAGCGACGAGTTGAGAGAGCCCACGGCAGCGGTGAGGAAGTTCACACGCCGTTGGAAGAACGGGCCGAGTTCCTCCGCATAGTTCTGCACGGCCATGTGTGCCGCCATGAAGACATATTTGAACGACACGCCGCTCAAAGCGTTACCCGTGCCTTTCAGCTGGTCAAAGGAAATACGGGGCGTGTTTGTAAGGGCGTACATCTGGTTGAAATAGGTCTCTATCTCCACCTTGATGGGGTCACTTGTCTGATTCCACGTGAGGTATTGCGCATTTGCGCCGTCTCCCGTTAATTGCATCATTCTGTTTCTCGCATCGCCGCTAAGGTTTTCGGGCTGCAAGTCACCGAAAAGCATAAGCAGAGGGAAGAAGTGGTTGTCGATACAGTCAGCATAACCGGAAAGGCATTTCTCCAAGCGTACACGGAGAGAACGTACCTTGGCACAAAGCGTCTCGCTTCTGTACCCGTACATGACAGGGAGCTTTGGAAGCCCGTGTTTGAACGACCGCTCGGAATTTTCCTCCCAAGTCTTGTTTTCCTCCCACTGATACACCATCGTGTCGGTGACGGTCATAAAGACATTGCGCTTGTTGCCGTCTAAGTCGGTCTTTTCGTATTCGCGGGAGAAAGCCACCATGTCGCCGCTGTCATCAAAGAACGGATAAAGCGTGTCACCTCTAAACGGAGACCAAAGTTGCGACTTCAAGCGGTATTCAGGAATGACCATGCCAAATATGCCTGCAATCTTGCGCTTTAGCTTCGCCCAGAAGCCGTCGTCCTTGACAACGTACCAATATTCCGCCACATCCTGCTCTGATAGCCACGAACGGACTAACTTGCGGTTTTGGAATTTCAGTTTGTTTTTCTTGAATATCTGCTTTACGGCCTCGAACACCCCACGCTCGCCATCGTCTTCGGGCGTGCAGTCCAATGTCGGCTCCGTCCCCACGGTGAACGCCGTGTTGATGTTCACGATGTCCTGCTCGATGGGGAGTGCGATGCGGTTCGGCTCTTTCATCTCGTACTTGGCGGGGGTTGTCACTTTCTTCTTGCCATCAAAGTGCTCTTCCTCCATTTTCACAAGAACTTTAATTTTCTTGTAAAGTTCCGGGTTCATGATGTCGTGCTGCTTCGGCTCCCAGTCCGCAAGGTTTGTTCCTGTATTTGGGAGTGGTGTACGCCTGCCTTTCTTAAGATAGCATATCTTTTGATTGACGTCCTCCAATGCGAGGATTTCTTCTAATGTCTTTGGTGTCGGCATAGTGTTATCCTTTCTTGATTATCCTGTACTGCTTTCCGTGGTCGTACTCCAAGCCCTGCATATATGCAAAGGCAACATGCGGATGATTGGCCGCAAACTCGTCGCGGAAGCCAAACAAATCTTTTTTCTGAACTACATACATATCGTTATCCTGTATTATCGGGCGAAAGCAGCTGCCATATCACCCTTTGGTTTCAAAATCTTTCCTAACAGCTGCCCGAGGCAATAATACCGGACCGCGTCTATCCCGTGGTTCCAATCATCAATAGGCTGGTTGATATAGTTGCCGTCCTTATCAGTGTCCCACACATACTTTCTGAACTCTGTACGGAGGTTATACGACCGCTCTGTAACAAAGATATGGTCAAAGGATAGCATCTTGTCTATTCCTGCTATGATAGAGTTGCCACTCTTATCTACGGGGTAAATCTTTATACCTGCGTTATGTATCTCTTGTATCAGTCGGGGGTCTGCACTCTCGGAGAATACCTTTAAGCTGCCAAATCGCTTGAGTTCCTTTACTATATCAGATGACAACATACCCGTGCGATAGAAAAGCTCATCGAGGTATAAGTCATTATCAATAATTCCGCATAGTATTCCTGCGCTCGGGTCATGGGTAAATCCAAAGTCATCACCGATGGCAACCTTTTTACACCATTTAGGGAACTCCTTAACAATGCCGATATGCTTGAATACTGCACCTTCCGCCACGTCTGCCCATCTTCCCATGACGGTATGAGCGTATTTCTCGGGGTTGTTAGCTTTCATGTCCTCAACCTCCTTAATGAACTCATGGGAAAGGTTCTCTAAGTTATCCAAGTAGGTTGTATGAATATGCAATACATTCGGGTGGGTGCTTATCTGAACGGGAACGCCATCGTATTCCACTTCCTTGTGGGTGTTTTCAATAAACCGCTTATACACCCAATGGTTATTATCCGTAGGGTTCATCACAATTATTATCCTATTTTGTATGCCTTTCTGACGGATTGAGAGCATTATCGTCTCAAACTCTTTCTCCGATACCCACTCTTCGGCTTCATCGACAACAAAGGTGGTAATACCGTGAATGGATTTCAGCTTTGCAGTCTGATTCCCCGAACTTGTCTTGATACCTCTGAACATGACTGCTCCACCACTGCGGAGGTTCTTGACATCCGTCTCGGTATGTGTGTACCATTTCGAGTTCCCATCAAGCTCCACCTTTTCCATAAACTCAGGGATAACAGACATTGAAGCCGATACCATAGTGTAACGAGTGTATAGTACCTGATGAACTATTCGTTTTGCAGGAGTAGGGTGTTTTACTTCAAACAACAGACGCTCAATGAATGTAGAAACATTGAAACTCTTTCCACTTCCACGACCACCCGTTACAAGAATGATGAATTTATCCTTGTTATGGTATAACGAAGCATATATCTGCTGTGGGGTTATTCTATTCATTCGTGTTATCGGTCATCCATTTGTCAATGTCGATACCATTTTCCGAGTACAAAGCATCTTCATCTGTCTGCTTGTTCTCCGTCTTGCGCCATGTCGGGTCGTGATGATAGAGCAGAGTGGCGATAGCCTGCATATTAGGAGGTAACTCTATTTCGGACTCTTGCACCACTGCTTTATCCGTCAGCGTTACCCAGCCTGTACCACCGCAATAGGGACATTTCTTATCCTGTCCCATGCATTCGCACTTATCCTGCACGAATTTGACTACCTTTGACTTTGTCTTCTTGCCACCAAACGCACCCTTGATGTATGCGCCACGGAGCAAGGCTACTATCTTTGTCCGACCATGCGCTAAGACCCTATGAATTTCAGCCCCTCTGCGTTTGTTTTCTTCTTCGTTCCAACATTGATAGTTCCCATTCTTCATAGAACCAAACACATCATCGGACAGGTTGAGTTCGTTTGCAATCTCCCCATCCGTGTATCCGTTCATTGCAAGTTGCTCTATGCGCTTGTAGAAGTCGATGCTGTCATAGTCGTGTTTTGGTTTTGCCATAGCTATTCAGTTAAAAGTGTTTCTATCTTTTCAGAGAATACTTCACCTTTGAGGAACTTCTCATCGGGGTTAAATCCGAACTTCTCACAAAACTCTGCCTTTGCATCCCAATTGTCAAATGAAAGCATAAGGTAAGCGTCCATGTTTGCGGCTGCCTTTGTAACAGCCTCCTTAACCTCTTGCTTTACCTGCTTCATGTGGGCGACCTTTTCCGCTCGTTCGGCTTGCTTTTGTGCTACTTCTGCTTGATGTTCCCCTCTGACGGGTTCCATAAGTGTGTCGAGTTCATCAGCGATGGTGTTTTCCTCTTCTGTCTGAAAGTTGAAATCCACACCGATAATATCGAGGTCTTGCTCGGTCAGCCCTGCATCTTTATAGTCAATGTCTGGGATAAGTTCACGGAGTGTATCGTAGTTCCACTCGCCCTGTGCTGACGGATTGTTGAGCAAGATAAGAAGTTCTTTCTCTTCTTTCTCCTCAACGTCTATCAAGTCCACTCGGATAGGATAGTCATTATCCTTTGTCTCGGATTTGTACTTTTGAAGTTCGTCCATGACCGAAAGCCGTTGATGTCCGCTCACAAGTGTGTAGCCCGTCCGCTTGTTCACCACGATGCCTCCGACCATACCGAACTTCTTTATACCACGTTTGAGAGCCTTGCGGTTCTCTTCGGGAATAGTACGAGGGTTCTTCTCGTGAAGTTTGATTTGAGAGCGCAGCAGTTCCACGCTCTCTGATGTGAAGTATTTGTTATCCATCTGACTTTTCTCCTTTGCCCGTTATCCTGCTACTACACCTTTAGTAACGTTTGCTTTCTTGCCTCTATAAGAAACGAGTTTGTTACCTTGGATTGAGAACATACCACCTGATTTTTTTTGATAAATATCATCAAGGTTTCTTGTTCTTTTTCCCGTGGAAGAGTATCCGTTCTTATTCCTAACGCTTTCAGCTGCCCTTCTGATTAAAGAAAAGTTTTTTCGAAAGCGACCCTGTGCGAATTCAAACCCTTTACCAGACGACATTGCTCGGTTATAATTACTATCACTCAATGAATAAAGTCTACTTACTTGCCTCTCTATCTGTTGAGGTGTTTTTTTTCTTGCCATAATACTATTTTTTTACTTGTTATCCTGCTACTGCGCCTTTTGAAACTCTATTAAACCTCTTGGATTCTTCTTTTGCCATATCTAAATTCCGATTGTAAGACGAACTCCCTTTTTTATAAGCCCCCGCTGTTGAGGCTGATAATAAGGCATTTTCATTCGCATCGACCCGCTTACCATGATATCCAATGTATCCCATTCTTGTCAGTCTATTTGCAGCTGCTTGTCTTATCAAGCCTTCCCTTCTAACTGGACTGCCATTCACAACACGAGCGACTTGAACCAATGTACTATTTAATGTTCTTCCTTTTTTTGCCATGACTAATCATTGTCATCCTGTTTATAATTCTGTTCAAATAAAATTCTCTCGCTCATTGGAAACACCTTATATATCTTCTGCAAGTCCTGCGGATAGTGTTCCTGCAACCACGTAAAGCAGTCTATGTTAAAGCCAATTCCGTTACTGGCTTTGTTGCCGTATAAAACTGGTTGTGGCAAACGCTTCATACGCATATAGGCTTTAACGTCTTTCTGTGTCCACGATGCGAGCGGATAAGCCAATCCGTTATTCTCATACCCGTTATCTTCATAGCCTTTGAGCATAAGATTTCGGTTCATGCCGTCCGCTTTCTTCATTCCTAAGAACGTGTAATACGCCCCTGTCTTCATTCTGACCGCCTTAATCACATCAGCGAGTTTCAGCAGCTTAACTTTCGGGTTAGGCACGCAATACAGACCGCCACGAAGTATATACGTTAAATTCCAATGAGGAACTTGCATAAATTCCACCTTTGGATATTTCTTCTTTACCCACCTTATCCAGCCATTGATGTGCTCTAAGTCCTTGACAAAGTACATAAACACACATACAACCTTTTCAAAGTGTGGATAGACTAAGTCCAATGTAACGAGCGAATCCTTACCAAGTGAACACATAACGATGCAAGATGACTGCTTATCAGCCACCCTGCATATAACGCTATGTGCCTCTTGTAACTTGTTCATTTGTTATCCGTTAGATAGTCCAAATGCGCTCCGTAACTGTCTGTGTACGGTAGCATGGCTCGCAAGTTTGTTGCCTCTCTCAAGCGAGTGCCTGCCGTCGTTCCCTAAATAAGAACCCGTTGCACCTGCGATGCGACCTCTTAACGATTGTCCGTTTCTTCTTGCCATAATCTTTCAATCTGATTATTACACTTTCTTCGACTTGTCTCTTATGTTGTGTGAAAGTACCTTGCCTAAATCAAACACTACCTGCTCGGCCACCCATACAAGCGGCTGCCCATCTTTGTCCCTGCCGTGTTCGTAAGTGATAGGCTCGTTATTCTCATCTACGAATATCTCGCAATGAGCACCAACGACCTCTACAAGTGCGCTATCTCTGTCTTTGTTGTAGCCAACATAGAATTGAATAGCATCATACTTGATAGGCTGCGAATTGCCGTCTGCATCTTCGATTTCAAATCCATCTTCGTCAAGCTGCAACAGCTTCTTGATGGTTGTCGGACGAACCTCTCTGAATTCTTGCACTTTACGACCTGCAAGGATAGCATCGAAATACTTTTGTTTGATGATAAGATTTAATACTTTCATAACTTTTCTCAAAATTTTGTATCAACAAAGATACGGTTTAACGTTATTATATCAGAAAATCACCAGCCTATTGTGCCCACAATTGGCTGGTTGTTGTTTATTTTATTATCTCTACATTCTTGTTCTCTGCGTCAAAAAAATATCCGTTCTCTTTCATTTTCGAGAGCAACGTTTCTTTTTCTGCTTTGGTTGCATATTTATACTTATTTATGTAAGACGAACTTACCCATACAAGCCCTCTGTTGGTGAAAATTTCACCTTTTCTTTTCATGATGGCATAGAAATATGCCTTGCCATCAGGATTGTCAGGGCATTCTTTGTAAATGATTACATCGCCGTTGTTTCGTGCTAAAACATCACCGTCTTTCGGCGTGATAGCGTTTTTGTAGCCATATAAGTCTACAACAGCCTCTTGCCTGCTATTATAGACATCTGGCATTCGCCATTCTATGCGGCGGCCACCGTCTGCGTCGAAGTAGTCGCCAGCAGGCATCACCCAATCGTATGACCGCCGGGCAACCCGTTTCCAAGGGTATCTGTACTTGCCGTTCTCTCTATCCGGCTCGTATGAAAACGTCTTGATTATATATTTACCTGCCAGCAAAATTCTGGCGAGTCCAACTTTATGACTGCGAACATACTTGTACGCATCTTTATATTCGCAGCCGTAAATATACATAAATATATCTTCTTCAGCCGGTGAATCAAAGTACAGCTTTAGAAGACGCTCTGGGTCTTCAAGAAGACCACCGTATGTCTTTTTAATATAGGCAAGACACCAGCCTGTCAAGTTCTCGACATTTATTTCTTCGAGAACCTTTGTGCCGGCATATTTCAGCCGGGCATCGTTCTCTTTTACGAGAACTTTAAAGCCGCTAATGAGCTCTATAAAAAACAGCTTTTTGCTATTCATAATTTTTTATTTTAATAATCACGTTGCAAAGGTAATTCTTTTACTTGAATAAGTATATACTAAATCGATATTTAACTCAATGTTAACATTTGAATAAGTATATACTAAAATGAGTTAAATAAAAGCTGAATATTTGCCTTTGATAAAGTATATACTTATCTTTGCATTGTGATTAAGAACGAAAGTTAAACAATTAAAACATAAAAGATTATGAAAAATCTAAAAGAATTAGCAAAGGCTAACAACCTTGAAACTATCAATGTAGGCACAAGCTACGGTTTGCACGAATACGATGCAATAGTAGGCTTCAAATCTTTCAGTGAGGCAGTTGACTTCGCAGAAAAGAACAACATGAAAGTCGCCACTTTCAAGAATGAGGGTGAAACTGCATCTGTATACACACTTTATGACGATGCGCCTCGTTCTGGATTTGACGTACTTTCACACTATGAGAATTATACAAAGTTCTTCAAGGGTGATGAGCAAGAATTTGAAGATGTTGATATAAATGAGACTATCGAAAGTATGGATTTCGATAGCGAACAAGAAAAAGCCAAGTGGCTTGAAAGCATGAACGAGATTAGAGATAGAATTGCTAACCTCAAAGATGGTGAGTTTATATACCTCGATAATAGCGGCGTATATAGCGAAGTCTTAAAAACAGAAGACACATCAGTATTAAAAGATGGTAACATCTATGTAATTGGTGTGTATGAATAAAATGACACACGGTGGTAAGAGAGTGGGCGCAGGTCGCCCACCTCTTACAGGAAAGGCGTATTATTATAAGGCGGATAAAGAACTTGTACCTGTTCTCGATAAGCAAGAGAACAGAAACCGCTTTATCAATGATGCTGTTAGGGAGAAGTCCGAAAAAGAAGGGCTACTCTAATACATCATTGACTTTTAGGATTAATTCGTCCACGCCTTGCCGAAAGTCAGAGTAGGTGGTGTATAGCACCATCAGCTCCGTGCATGTTGCGGAAATAACGCTTGCACATGTCACTTTGGCAGCTTGGGCAATGGCACGCCTAAGCCCTTGCGGCATCTTGCCGCCAAAGAATTTATTAGGGGAGTAAAGGTAGATGACGACGAAGACAAACTCTTTGCGGTCATTTACCTTTATTTCTTTGCCCTTTAATTCCTCGAACACTTTGTAAATCTTCGGAATGAGACTTAAGTCTTTCAGTTTAGGTGATGTGGCAATCTCATTATCTGCCATTGCTTGACGTAATGCAGTACGTGCTTTCTCTATTCTTTTGATGGTTTCTATTATTTGCTCCATTAGTGGTTTTCTTGCAAATATATAGCAAATAATTATGTATCACAAAAAACGTTAAGGAGAATTTTTGTACGCAAAAGTATTTTATATTTACATAAATTGGTAAATTCAGTGTGTTGGTCAGTGTGTTGGTCAGTGTGTTGCTTTTTATTTTTTACCTTTGTAAAAATCTATATTAAAGATAATTACAAAGGTACTTAGTGTGTTGGTCAGTGTGTTAGTCAGTGTGTTGTTACGCTTTTAGGACGTAATCTAAAAGTTTTACATTTGCTTCATTTATAGTGTTAAAGTCCTTTTTTATGTATAATTCTGTTATCCTCAATGACTGATCAGTATGATTTAGCATGTCATTTACAATATACTTGCTTATTTTCACGTCATTTACGGCAATCGTAGCCATAGAATGCCTTGCAGCATAGAATTGTAGACGTTCAATGCCAATTTCTTTACCAATCTCCTTTAGTCCGATGTTTATCGCACGATTGAAACTCTCCATGGTTGCAAACCTCTCATAGAAGTTAAATACACGTTCTTTACCCTTGTATTTCTCAACTAACGGCTTGATATAATCCGTTATTTTTACGTGTATCTCCGCCTTATCTCTCCGCCTATCCTTTGTTTTCATACGGTCATAGATAATGGTGTTATCTTCCAATCTATCAGCATTGTAGAGGTCAGCAGAGTTCATTCCCATTAGGCAGAACGAAAGACGAAAACAATCTAATGCCAAATCGTGGCGGCTTGACTTTCCCTTGACTTTGACATTGTCATAGGGTAGGGCAAATATCCTCCTTATTGTTTCCACGTCCAAAGCACGCTTCTCAGCTACATTCTGTTCTACCGGCTTATATCTGTCTAATGAGTGTTTTATTTGGACAATACCGTTATCTTCAGCGTTATAATACTCCCTTGCAGCATTGAACATAGTTTTAATGCAGTTAGGATATAAAGACTGCGCCCTTGTACGGTCTTTCAATGCGCTTTCAAAGGCTTTCATTGTCTTCGTGGTGATTTCCTCGCAGAGAATATCATCACGCCCTACAAAGGCGCATAAAGCGTTCAGAGCGGTTTTGTAATTCTTCACCCCCTTAATGGTTGACAAAGAAATCCATTTTTTTGCAAAATCAGTGAATGATATTCCTCTTTTGTCCCTTTTCTGTCGAATATATGAAACAATAGTATCAATATCTACATCGTTGAACTCAAGATTGAGGGATATGACCTTTTCTCTATATTCCTTTATAATGTCATTACACCTATCTATTACATTCGCATTCTTTATCTTAAAAGATGAATTTATATCTTTTTTATCTACATACATTGTTGTTGGAATAAACCGAACCTTAGCATCATGTGTAAATCTGATAAAGACTTTCCATGTGCCGTCTACACGTTTATTCCCCTTTTTTATTACTGCTTTGAATGTTGCCATTTTATTTTCGGTCAATTATCGGTCAATTTTTAATATCCACTTGTAACATTTGATATGTACTTGTGTGTTATTCTCATAAATAAAAGAAAAAGCGGAAACCCTTTGTTCAAAGGACTTCCGCTTATTTTCTTGGAGGGTGGAGGGTGGGACTCGAACCCACGACATTCAGAACCACAATCTGACGCTCTAACCAACTGAACTACATCCACCATGTCGCCTATTTCCACAGCCATGACGGCTGTTTCATTTTAGCGAGTGCAAAGGTACGGGTTTTATTTGTTTTAGGCAAACATTTCCCGTACTTTTTTGCATTTGTTTGTTATTTTGCAGGTGCAGAAGGGGTGGCAGGAGACTGTGCGCCACCGCCCTGTGCAGCCGGAGCAGCCTGTTTCTGCTGGCTTGCACCGAAATTAGGCAAGTTGTTCGGGTTTGTCGTGTTACCCTCTGTCGCAGCCTTCTCGATAACACTCTCATCTGTGTTTGCTGTAGGTGCGACATAAGCACTGGCAACGCTGATGACGACCATGGCTATCGCCAGCCCCCAAGTAGTCTTCTCGATGAAGTCAGTCGTCTTGCGGACTCCCATAATGGCATTAGATGATGAGAAGTTTGATGAAAGCCCACCACCCTTTGACTCCTGAATCAGTACGACACCTATCATCAAGAGTGCTGCAATCACAATAAGGATTACGAATAACGTGTACATTTTCTTCTTTTATTTTTTATTGTTGTTTATTATCAGTTTCTCCAGAAACCGTATTTGGTCTGCAAAGTAACGATTTTTTTTCGGATAAACCAAATTTAATCGCTTAATTATTCCCAATGCCTTTGAATATCGCCCTTGCTTGATATAGATTCTTGCCAATGTCTCTGTGAAATACCCGGTATCCTCATTCTCGACATCTTCAATTCCATCAGGTCCTTCAGGCTCGTACTCTGTCTCTTCCTGTAAAGTGATTCTTCCCCCCTCGTTGAAGATGAAGTCGTCGATCAGTTCCTGTCCCTTGAGCTGCGGAGCCGTTTCTTTCTGCTGTCCGCTCTCGCTTTCCAACAGATAGGCAACGTAGTCTACTGTGGCATCGGCAGGAGTCGGCCTGCGCTGTGCCCCATTCTTCTGAGAATCACCGGCCTCCTCTGGAATCTGTTCGAGGAAACTGTCGATAAGCGAACTGGTGCGGTCTTTCTCCTCTCCCGTCTCCCCTTCACTACCGACCGGCCCATCCACAGCCTGAGTGTGCTGTGAAACCAACTGATAATGCGCTTCTTCAACGAGTTTGAATAAGACGCGGCGGTCGGAGATATACACGGCGGCACGGCGCAGCTCGTCGTCGAATGTAGAGTCATGCAGTAGAAAGAGGTTCTGTAACAGCAGGATACGTGCAGGCTGGTAATAGGGATAGAGCGCAAGCATACTCCGGAGACCGTATAGGGTCTCCTTGTTCAGATTCTCCGGATGATTGATGAGTCGGGCTATGTCCATAGAAGTTGTTGAGCAGTGATAAGCGATGACAGGCGGCGGGGGGCGGCGACGGCTGATGACAAGAAAACCGATGACAGACAGGGACGCACGAGGACAAGAAGCGGAAAAGAGCTACCAGTTGGCAACCGTGGCATTGAAAATCTGGTCGGTAAGGTCTTTCACCATCTGCGTGACAAGCTCTTCCTGTACCGAGTTCAGACTCCGGCTTGTCTCGTAGCTTGAAGTGGCAGTAAACTGCCGCTCGAAGTCTTCGCTGTGATTCGTATTGTTCGTGAAGCGTACGTTGACCGTGATGGAAAGCTCTGTCTGAGCCGAATACCCCTCACTCGACACACTCTTGTTGCGCTGCTGATACTGCGTGATTTCACCCTCGATTTTCATGTCTCCGTTGCGCTTCACCTGCTGCAGGCGGGTATGATTGGCAAAAACATCCTTGAGCTGGTTGTTGAACATCGGTCCCATCGGTCCCCAGACATAAGTGGAACGAATGGGGAAATCGGCAATCTGTATGGTATGTACCTTATTATAGTCTATACTTGCGCCATTGAACTTATAGGACACGCTGCAGGCTGCCAGCAACAGCAGACAGACTGCCGGCACGCCCCACCTCAACAGGCGGGCTGCCGTAAGTCCCTTTCCGGCCTTCATCATGTCGCCGGTAGATGGCATTCCTTTCATAGCCTCTGTTTTAATCTTTGTCTAATCCGTACTGTCTGATACGCCGATAGAGCGTACGGTCACTGATACCCAGTTCCTGTGCTGCCTTCTTCCGGTTTCCGTTGTTGCGTTCCAGTGCTTTCTCGACCAGCTGCTTTCCGATGTCGTTCAGGTTAAGTGTCTCCGGTTCGGAAATTTCTTCCGCCTCGGCATCCTCCACCTGACTGATGGCTGCCGGCGGATTGATCGTCTGCTTGTTTGCTGCAACCGGAAGATTGGAAACTGCCGGTGCTGCCGGCTGGAAACCAGCTGCACCGTTGAGCTGCCTGCTCTCCTCCAGCTGCTTGCGAACGTTGTTAAGGTCGCGGCGCAGGTCGCTTACGTTTCCTCTCAGTTCATAGAGGATTTTGTAGAGTATCTCCCGTTCACTCTCGTAAGTGTGCGTCCCATTCCCCTGTACCGTAGACAGTTCGGTACTGTCCTGATCCCGTGGAATGAAACGGAGCAGCGTATCGGCATCGATTTCCCGCTTTTCACTGAGAACAGACATCTGCTCGGTGATGTTCTTCAGCTGGCGGACATTTCCCGGCCACTTATATTGCAGCAGTATCTGGCGTGCCTCCTCCGTGAGCGTGATTTTCGGCAGATGGTATTTTTCCGCCATCTGCATGGCAAAGAGACGGAAGAGCAGGACAATGTCCCCGCCACGGTCACGGAGCGGGGGCATCTGGATAGGAATGGTGTTCAGTCGGTAGAACAGGTCTTCACGGAACTTCCCCTCGCTGATGGCCTTACGCATATTGACGTTGGTGGCGGCCACAATACGCACATCCGTCTTGCGTATCTCCTGTCCGCCCACACGGATATACTCGCCTGTTTCCAGCACACGGAGCAGCCGCGCCTGCGTTGCCATGGGCAGTTCGCCGACCTCATCGAGGAAAATCGTTCCTTTGTTGGCGATACCGAAATAGCCTTCACTTTCGCCGACGGCACCAGTAAAGGAACCCTTCTCATGCCCGAAGAGCTCGCTGTCAATAGTCCCTTCAGGGATGGAGCCACAGTTGATGGCAAAATACTTCTCGCGGCGACGGGGAGAACTGTCGTGGATAACACGTGGTATAATCTCCTTGCCCACACCGCTTTCGCCGACAATCAGTACAGACAGATCCGTAGGTGCCACCTGCAGGGCGACATCCAAAGCATGGTCCAATCCATCGCTGTTGCCTACGATGTTATATCTTTGTTTGGTTCGTTGCAGTTCTGTTGTATTCATTTAACTGACAAAGTTACCTATTATATTTGACAAAACTGCAATTTTGGCAGACTTTAACAACTGTCCCATACCTTTTCGTGTTCCTTTCCGTGCTCCACATTCTGCATCCATAAAAGAAACATAACATCGTTATCTCTCCAGTTCTTCCTCCAACGGAAAGACAACCTTTTCGTGTCATCTAAGATGTGTAAACTTCAAACATGATTAAAACAAAATACTGTCAACAACAATTAAAATTAAGTCCTTAAAACAGTCAACCAAGTTGAAAAGTAAGGCGAAAAGCTGTCAGCAAAAACATCAAACCACAATGCAACAATATTCCCAACCGACTGGGAACAGGATTCCCAAGCACTGGGGACAAGATTCCCAAGCACCGGGAACAGGATTCCCAACCGGTTGGGAACGCCCATCCGAACAAACAGGCCGCATACACCTAACCGACATCTTGAAAACCGGACAGGCAGCCTCTCTGGCTGTAGAAATCTCCGGGACAGTCCTGTCAGAATCCAGGAGCAGTACCTATCAGGATTCCGCCAACTGACATAGCTACCGGGCTCTTCTCTTCTCCAACTTGATCAGCAGCAGCCCGACGGCTGTCCAGATAAGTTCGCGGATACGGACGAGGAGCGCGACAAAGACTCCGGCACTGGTGGAAAGTCCCAAGCCGGTAACAGACATGAGAAAGCCCCCCTCACGGCCTCCTAACTGCAGGGGCATGAAAAAGAGCATATTGGCAAAAAGGGAGGTGAAAGCAAGAATAAGGACACAGTCAAGGTAATTGACAGATGGGAAAAGAACCAGAAGAATGAAGAATATCTCCGACGCACTGCATATCCGGCAGGAGAGTTCGAGCAATACGACCGTAAGGAATGTACGTGGGTTCTGGTTATGAAGCGAAGCTATCTGACTGTCAATCCTGTCAAGTTCTTCCTTATGGTCCACAACGAACGGCTCTGCCCATTTCTTAATGAAAGGAATATGACGTACAAGGTTCATCACACGGACCGCCAGCCCTTTTTTGTAGCCTGTGAGGAAGAACCAGATAGCGGAGATGCAGAACGCACCTGTCAGCGTGAGCATTGTTCCCATGAAAAAACTGACGGGCTGCGTGAAGACGAAAAGAAACAAGGAAAGAAGCCAGAACCAGAAATGACTGAAGATATGCGTCATGGCATAGAGGACGACGGATGACGTTGCACGCTCTGCACCGATTTTCGGTGTCAGCTCCATAATGCGGTATGGTTCGCCACCCATCAGTCCGCCAGGCGTTGCATAATTGAGTGCGAACCCTGATACCGTAACCTTATAAAGCCAAAGGAACGAAACTCGCTTCCGCTCCATCGGGTCGTGGCTCTGGCTGCGAATAATCGTCAGCCAGGCCGCCGTATTGAAGATATAGAGGAACGCCCACAGGACAACCACCGCAAGAAACCAGTATCCGGCATGCTGGAGATTGTGCCATACATCGGCAAAGTCGAGCTGTGTCACCATGACGACAAGAACAGCCAAGCCGAAAAGGAAGAAGATGTTCTGATACTTCTTTTCCATAAACAATCGCTGATAAAGAGGCCAGGCAAGATGGATCTGTGTCCGTATTCTCCATTCTGCCAAGGGACAGAAAAGCCGGCATGGTCCACTTGCCTCCCTGGCCACCCATCTTAATGTGCCTCTTTCGGATTGCGGTGTGCGGTCCCATGCGGTGTGCGGTCTTCACGCTTGCGTGGGATGGCAAAACGCACCTTGTCACTTTCGTCCCGTTTTTCCTTGTAAAGCTTCGGCAGCGGATTTCCCATGGGCTCGTCATATTCGGCACGGTTGCGGAAGATGTCGATAGCAAGGTAAACGGCGTGGCGGAAGGGCTGCTCATCAGCAACTCCCTTGCCTGCCAGCGGAAGACTGTCGGGTATTTCTGCAGAAGTACGGACAAGGGGCAGTCCTGCCGTATAATTGATGCCCCGGCATGCGGAGAGAGTACGGAAGGGGGACAGTCCCTGTTCGTAATACATTGCCAGTATACCGTCGAACTCCCCAGCATGGCTGCAGCCGAAGAACGTGTCCGCCGGATAGGGACCGAAAGCCTGGATGCCCTTGTCGGCAAGCTCGTCGATAGCAGGCGAAATAAATTCCTGTTCTTCTGAACCCAGCAGTCCATTGTCACCGGCCTTGGGGTTCAGCCCAAGTACTGCGATACGCGGACTGGAAAGACGGAAGTCGCGTCGCAGACTCCGGAAGAGGGTGGTTGCGTTATTGATGATGCTTTCCGTGGAAATGGACTCTGCCACCTGGCGCAGAGGCAGGTTACGGGTGGCAAGTGCTACACGCAGTTCCTCATTGACAAGGACGGAAAGTCCCTGTCCTTCTGTCTCCAGATGGTCTTCGATATACCGGCTCTGGCCGCTGAAGTGGAACTGCTCGTTGTTGTCGACAGGTGCTGTCACCAATACATCGAACAAGCCCTGACGGTAGTCGTCCAAAGCCCTGTCGACAGCCCGGAGGCCTGCTGCACCCGATTCTTCTGAGGCTACCCCAAGTTCCACCTTTATCTCGTCGTCGAACACTGGCAGCAGGTTGAGCCGTCCCTCCTGTGCATCTTTCGCATCCTTGATAATGGTAAAATTCGCTTCAATACCCAGCGCATTGCGGTGGTAAGCGGCAATCTTCGGCGAGCCATAGACGATAGGCGTACAGAGTTCCAGCATCTCTGGTTCGGCAAAAGTCTTGAAAATCAATTCATATCCAATGCCGTTCGTATCTCCGTGTGTGATTGCTACGCGGACTTTTTTATTCTCGTTCATATATCTATATCTTGTATGGTTATGTTCTTTTCCTACTTACTCTTCAATGTTTACAGCTTTACCTTTTTTACCTTTTTACTCTTTTACCGTCTTACTCTTTCCCTTCCTTCCGTCCTTCTCCTTTGCCGTAGAAAGCAGACCGCAGGCGGCAAAGATGTCCTGTCCACGACTGGCACGAATCGTCGTGAAGACACCATGCTGTGTCAGATAGTTCCGGAACTCCTCCATTTTTCGGTCGTCAACGCCCTGCAATGGAGTATTGGGAATCGGATGAAAACGGATGAGGTTGATGCGGCAGTCCAGTCCTTTGAGCAGGCGCACGATGGCCTTGGCATGAGCTTCAGAGTCGTTTACATCCTTGAAGACAATGTATTCAAACGACAGACGCCGCTGGTGAGAGAAGTCATAATTGCCCAGCAGATCGACAATGCTCTCGATAGACATTCCCCTTTCTGCCGGCATCAGTTCCGAACGCTGTTCATGAAGCGGCGAGTGCATGCTGATGGCGACATGACAGTCGCTCTCCTCAAGGAAACGCTTCAGCTTGCCTTTGATGCCCACGCTGCTCACCGTGATGCGCTTGGGAGACCATCCATAGCCGAACCCGGCAGTCAGTATCTCCGTCACACGCAATACATTGTCGAGGTTGTCCATCGGTTCGCCCTGCCCCATGAAGACGATGTTCGTCAGCTTGTCACGTTCCGGAAGCGAATAGACCTGGTTGAGAATATCTGTTGCCGAGAGGCTGCCCTCAAAGCCCTGTTTCCCCGTCTGGCAGAAGAGGCAGTTCATCTTGCATCCTACCTGCGAGGAGACACACAGTGTGGCGCGGCCGTCCTCGGGTATATAGACTGTCTCGACGAACTTGCCGCTGTCCGTAGGGAAGAGGTATTTGACTGTTCCGTCCTTGGAATACTGCGCATCAGTCGGTTCCTTGCAGCCGATGGCATACGCTGCCGCCAGCTTCTCCCGGTTTGCTTTCGAGATATTCGTCATCTCGTCAATGCTTTCCACCTGTTGTGTATAAAGCCATTTAGCCATCTGTCCACCCGTGAAAGCCGGCATACCGAGCGACTTTGCGACCTCTTTCAGCTCGCCAAGTGTCATCCCCAACAGATACTTCTTCGCAGTCTCCATACTTGTTCCCAATGTTTTGTTGCTGCAAAGATAACGAAAAAAAAGCTAATATACGTGCTTTGCTTTCTTTTTATGAAGACCGGAATCATGAAAGGCAGGTCCTAAAAATCCACATTGAACTTTTGTCATCGGACTTTTGTCTATGTGAACATTGTCAACTCTTTGTGCCTTTGCTTTTATACGGCACAATCTGCTTGCTCTTTCAGTCACATCGTCCTGCCATGCTCTTTCAAGGAGAAAGCGGAATCTGCTCGTCTGAAAGGCGAAGTACTACAAATTAGATAAAATTCCCGAATTATAAGCCAGTTGGATAAAGAAAGCGTCTTTCCTTTAGAGGAAAGTCTTTAGAATCAGCCTAAAAAAGAAGAGAAGCCTCACCGGCCTCCCTTCCCTGTTTTAAAAATATTATGAGTTCCCGAATCGGGATTTCATGTCGGCAAAGCGTTTGTGGACCTCAAAGTGGGAAGACTTAAATTCATCCTTATCCCTTTCATGGAGGATGAGGTCTTCCACCTCGTCAATCCTTCCACAGATCTGCTGGTCTACACATCCTGTAGCATACATTGCCTTTAACCCAGGCAATAATTCTTCCGTATGCAGACTGACTGCATCTGCAGTTATAAGTCCTGCCAGACGGCCATCAATATACTGTACCTTGGGAAGTGTTTCCGTTGCAAAGGTGATAAGACTGCTGAACCATTCCAGACAGGCTTGCCGCTGCCCCGGTTTCCTACGGGCGAGCTGTGCCATTGTGCAACTCACGTAATACTTAAATATTGAATAAAGCCCCGGCTCTTTCATGAATTCAAGCAGCTTAGCGAACTTGTCCGGTGTCACCAGTTTATACAATGTCGGGACTATGATTTCATTGGCAAAATCGCCGAAATGATAGTCATAGAAACCTTCCGACTGCCTGCAGCATTCCAGTATCAGGTCGAGACTGCTCTCATTGTTGCCCACCTCGCCTAACAGGATGATGGAAGAGACAAGTATTCCGTTATACTTCCCGTCATCAAAACCTTCCGGAATCTTGCCTTCGCTTGTTATCGTCATGACATAACGGATGATGGCTTCTAAATCAGCACGGAGTTCCTCCTCTGGCAAAACAAGAATACGGTCAATCAATTCGTCTTCCAACCACAAGGAATTCTCCGGCTTGCTCAGTTCCTCAACAAGCCATTTGTTATGTACGCTCCAGGCTTCGGCGTATCGCGGGGGAGTATAAGTATATTTTGTCTTAAGACCGTAAGTCGGGTTTTTCTCATAGTTGCTGTCGTCTACACCGAAGTCTGTACAAGGCACAATATATTTGAAATCTGTTCCATAAGTTTTCTTCAGTTTCGGCAGATACTTGCTGGCTTCAAACCCGCTGGAGGCAACGAGGAAATGCTTGCCGTCTTTTCCGAACTCGTACTCGATGAGCGGAACATCTTCCGTGTCTTCTTCCAGCATATACCTTGAGAGCGCAAAGCTTTTGTCGGGTTCTATATCAGCCTCACCGGCAAACTCAACAGCACCGTAGACAATGTTGTGCGCTTCTTCATAGCTACATTCTATGAGGTTATCTTCTTCTGAGGCACGGTCTAAGAAGTCCTCAAACTCGTCCTCTTCAATCCTCAACTTGTAAAAAGAATTTTTCACTCCGACACAATAAGTGTCTATGAGATAATCTGCAAAGCTGATTTTTCCTCCCGTATGCTTCCTTGTGACGATGACATATCCTTCTCCCACCTCAAACAAGCTGGAAGAACGGTAGCAGCGTCCTCTCTGCAGCGTCCTGACTTTCGTCCGGAAATATTTCTCGGGCGAGAGGAACTGCTGCTGACCTTTTCCAGCTTTCTTTTTTCTTGGCATCTTGTCCTTTATAAAGTGTTATATGCGGAAACAGACGTGAAATAGCATTCATAACGTCTGCCCTTCTTCACCTTGAACTGATGCAGAGGCTTTCATACCACCCCATCGACAGGAGGATGACCGAGGCTAAAGAGGCAAGGGTGATGTTCGACGAAAAGACCGTGTTCTTCTTTCCCAGCCATTCAGAAGCATCCGTCTTCTTCCTGCTAATATAATAAGGTGAATCTACTGCATATCATAAACCACCTGCATGAGTTTCTTTCCCAATGCGTCAGCGGCTTCCATCGTATCAGCCTCGCTGTAGACACGGATAATCGGCTCGGTATTCGACTTGCGGAGATGCACCCATGCGTCAGGGAAGTCGAGCTTCACACCGTCGATGTCCGTAACCTGCACGTCCTTCTCCTTCCCATAAAGCTCTTTCACCCGCTTGAGAATGGCATCGACATCGGTCTCCGGCGTGAGGTCAATGCGGTTCTTGGCGATGAAATACGCCGGGAAAGTCCTGCGCAGCTCGCTTGCCTTCATGCCCTTCTGTGCCAGAGAGCTGAGGAAGAGGGCGATACCGACGAGGGCGTCACGTCCGTAATGGCTTTCCGGATAGATTACACCGCCATTGCCCTCGCCACCGATGACAGCTCCCACTTCCTTCATCTTCGTGGTCACGTTCACCTCGCCGACCGCAGAGGCATAATACTTGCAGCCGTGTTTCTCGGTCACGTCACGCAGGGCACGGGTGGAAGAGAGATTGCTTACGGTACTGCCTTTCACGTGGTCGAGAATATAGTCAGCCACCGTGACGAGTGTATATTCCTCGCCGTACATCTTGCCGTCTTCCTGGATGAATGCCAGACGGTCCACATCAGGATCGACAACGATCCCCAGATCGTAGCCGCCCTTTGCGACCTCATCCATAATGCCCGTGAGGTTCTTCTCGACAGGCTCCGGATTGTGGGCAAAGTCACCCGTAGGCTCACCATTGAGGAACTTGTATTCTACACCCAGCCGGTCGAGAAGTTTAGGCAGGATGACACCGCCGACAGAATTGATGGAGTCTACGACGACACGGAATCTGCGCTTGCGGATAGCTTCAAGGTCGAGCAGCTCGAGGTTCATCACCTCTTCAATATGCCGTCGGTCAAACGAATCATCGTCCGTATAGCTGCCCAATCCGTCTACATCTGCATATTCAAAGTCTTCACGAGCCGCAATGTCGAGCACCTCTGCACCGTCGGCAGCCGTCAGGAACTCGCCCTCCTCGTTCAGAAGTTTCAGGGCGTTCCAGTGGCGGGGATTATGGGAAGCGGTGATGATGATTCCACCGTCCGCACCGCTCATACGCACAGCCAGCTCGGTCGTAGGAGTAGTTGCCAGTCCGATGTTCACTACATCAGCACCGATTCCCATCAGCGTGCCGCATACCACATTCTTGACCATCGGGCCGGAGATGCGTGCATCGCGGCCGACGACGATCTTCAGTTTCTTTCCGGGATGCTTACGCGCAATGAAAGTAGCGTATGCTGAAACGAATTTAACAATGTCCAGCGGGTTCAGTGTGTCTCCCGCACGACCTCCGATTGTACCACGGATGCCGGAAATTGATTTGATAAGTGTCATACTCCAAATGTATTTTGAGGGTATTGTCCCTTTTACCGTTTTTCCTTTTTTACCTTTCCATCAGAGTCCCCTCTGGAACGTAAGGTCGTAGAAACAGGGATAGACAGCCTGTGAGGCATTGATCTGTCCCTGCTGCGAAGGGACAATGAGCTTCACGTGCGCCAGCTTAGAGGTTGCAGAAGACAGCCTGCCCAGCCTGACATAGGGCATGGGGACCAGCCACCCACCGGGTACTGACGTACTCTTGTAGGCATCGTACATCACACTGGAAGTACGGTCGAAGGAAGCTGTATAAGTACCGCTCGTGTTCGTAACAGACATCTTGTCTACTTTCGGACCGAAGACGAGGAACTGATTAGACAGCTGCAGCGTGTCCCTGATAAGATTCCACTCCATAAAACGACAGAGAACCGTTGCCGTCTCGCCTTTTCTGACAGGCTCGCCTGTACCCTTCTCCACAATCTGCATATACACGCCTGTATTGGAAAAATGGACATACTGGTTCTTCGTCACGTCAGTCGTATTCCCTTGGCTCGCAAACTGCCCTTCACTGATGACGTTGATGCCTTTTTTGACAATGAAAGCGTTAATGGCATTGTTCTCCCGCTCCAGCTGATCGGCATAGGTCTCGGACTTGTTACATGAGCTGAATGCCAGCACGGCTGCCATGACAACAAGGAGAAAAGTAAATTTCTTCATTCGTTTCTTCGTTTATATATGCTGTGCAAAGGTAAGAAAAGTATTTAGAAAGCTGAAATTAGAAATCAGAAAATATATTAAGCACTGCAAAAGGACTGCAGACAGCCCCTTCCCGGCCAATGTGATGACCGTCACCGATCGTGCCGATGCCCGACACCAAGTGTGTTGATACCCGTCATCAAGTGTGTTGATACCCGTCATCAAGTGTACTGAGAGTCCACACCGTTACAATCTGTCGCATCAATCTGCATACAGGTCATACCGTTCAGGAACAAAACACCTTACCTGCTTTATTTACCCCCATGAACAGGAGAAACAACATCGGTAGAAGACGTTAATTACCGCAAAGTGATTATCTTTGCAGTCTGATGCAAAAAAATCATTGTTCTGCTTTACATTTTCAGTTGCTGAACTGTAAGGATAGTGTATGAAGCATGAAAAGACTGACATAGAAAGGCTGTTCAAGCATTATTATCAACCGATGTTTCGAGTAGCAAGGAGTATCCTCTACGACCGTGACGAGTGCAGGGACGTGGTGAGTGACGTTTTCGCCCATGTGCTGAGTGAGCAGATCATCCTGCTGCCAGAGACGGAAGAAGGCTACCTCGTGAGGGCTGTCCGCAACCGTTGTCTGAATATCATTGCGCAGAAGGACATACGGGAACGGACGGCGAAGCTGCTTCTGGCAGATGCTGAGACCGTCCTTTCCGAACAGGACAACGAACTGCTTGACCGGTTGATGCACATCATCGAACTTCTTGATCCGCCCATCCGTCGCCAGATTCTTTGTCTTCGACATCTGCAGGGGCTGCCCTTCCAGCGCATTGCAGACGAACTGGACGTGAGTCGGGTGACGGTCTATCATCATCTTTCAGCAGCTATCGACACCATCAAAGAACAACTAAAACAAGCACGACAATGAACAAGAATCAGTCAGAAGAGAAAAGGATGCAGTTCCTTGACATGCAGGAACATCCCGAAAAATATACCGATGAGCAGATTGAAGCACTGCTTGCCGACGAGAACATCCGTGCTTTCGCACAGGAACTGGCCATGACCAAGCGCGCCATGATGCGTAATGAGGCCGGAGAAGTGGACGTAGAAGAAGAGTGGGAGCACTTTTCTGCACAGCATCCTGTACCACGGCAGCGCAGCAGAATGAAGATAGCAGCATCTATCGCAGGCGTTGTCTTTGCGTCAGGACTTGCCTTTGCAGCGACCGTACAGTTGGGCATTCTGCCTTTCTTCGGCAACAAACAGCCAGCCAATCCACAGCCACAGATACGGCAGACAACCGTAGCCGATTCTTTAAAACAGGTACGGGAACAACGTAAAGCAGTCATTGACAGCCTTACACGCACGCTTCTTCCACAGAAAGACAGCATCCCCGTGCAGCCGGTTGTATTTGAGAATGTATCACTGAAGACCATCATCGAGACGATGGCACAGTACTATCATGCAGAGGTGAAAGTGCTGAACCCGGGCGCAGCCCATGTACGGCTTTTCTTCAAATGGGACAAGCAGGCATCTCTCCAGCAGAACATTGAACTGCTGAATGCCTTTGACCGTGTAAACCTTACCTATTCCGACAACACCCTGACAATAGAATGAAGCTATGAGAAGGTTATTAACAACGCTCGTGCTCCTCACCATGATGTGTGGAGCATCGGCCCAGCGCATCACCCGACAATACAATAATGTTTCTATGGCGCAGGCGTTGAAAGAACTCAACAGCCTGCAAAACCGTTACACAATCAACTTCATTTATGACGATCTGGAGGATTTCCGCATCACAACCAGCATCAAGAACCAGCGTGTTACCGATGCCATCCAGCAGCTGATAGGCTTCTATCCCATACGGATGACACACCGTGGGAACACAATCATGGTGGAATGCACGCACAAGACAAAGCGACATCTGACGGGAAAGGTCGTTGATGAGACCGGGCAACCCGTACCTTACGCCAATGTACTGCTGCTGTCAGTAGTCGACTCCAGTGCCGTTGCTGGTGGAGTGAGCAATGAAAGCGGTGTGTTCGTAGTGCCTTACGAGCCGGCAAAGGTCATTGCACGCATCAGCTACGTGGGCTACAAGACCGTTTACCGAACTTTCTCAACCGAGAATGCAGGCACTGTCCAGCTTGCACCCGATGCCTTGCAGCTGAAAGGAGTGACCGTCAAGACCGTCCGACCACAATACAAGATGACGCGGGGAGGCATGACAATCGACATTGAACACTCACTGTTGGCAAAGACGGGCAGTGCCATGGACGTACTGGCACAGCTTCCCCGTGTAACGACAAGCGACAACAGTGTACAAGTCTTTGCCAAAGGAACACCGCTTATCTATATCAACAACCGCAAGATAAGTGACATGAAGGAACTGACGGAACTCAAGTCTGACAACATCAAGAGTGTGGATGTCATCACAAGTCCCGGATCACAGTATGATGCACAGGTACAGTCCGTCATCCGCATCAAAACCATTCGCAGGCAGGATGAAGGCTTCAGCTTTCGTAATGATGCCAATGTGGAATACAATGGATGGTGGACTGGCTCGGAATCGACCAAACTGACTTATCGGACAAAGCGTCTGGAGCTGTTCAACAGTCTCTACTGGATAAATTATTTACAGCAGGAGAACAACGACCTTCACTCTCAGATACACGCAAACGGAGATGATGTTGATATTCGCCAGCACATCAACTATAAAAGCAGGCATAATGCCTTTTCCGAGCGCATAGGTACTTCTTACCTCTTCAATGACAGCAACTCTATCGGTGCTTCTTACCGTTTCTATTCCGATTACCGCATGGAAGGAACAATGGATGGGGTTCAGAATATCTATAAAAACGGCATATCAGAAGGAACCATAACGCAGAACGGGAATGTTGAGATACGTACTCCTGCCCGTCATCAGGCTGATGTGTATTATGTTGGCAGACTCGGAAAACTCGGAATAGACTTCAACGCATCCTATGTTGCCATGAGGTTTAAGGAAAACCATACCCAGACAGAGCATTCCGACCAGCTTTCCAACCGTGAGGTACATTCTTCAGGCAACCAGCGCAGCCATCTCTGGGCAGGAAAACTTGTCTTTGAATATCCGCTATGGCGTGGTAATCTGAACTGGGGAACGGAGTTCAGCTATACCAACTCCTGGGGAAACTTCACCAATAAAGAGCAGATTGTTGCATCCTCGGAGACTGACATCAAGGAAAGGAACCAGGCTGTTTTTGCAGATTACAGCCTTCCTTTGGGTAAGTTCTCCCTTAGTGCAGGACTAAGATACGAGCATGTAGTGTCAGACTATTACTCCTTCGAGACTAAACAGGACGATGCCAGCCGGCGTTACAGCAACTTCTTCCCTTCTGCGTCACTGGTATGGAACAGTGGGAAGTGGTCGCTCCAGCTTAATTACAGCAATAAGATCAACCGTCCGAGCTACCGTTCCCTGCGCAATTTCGTACAATACAACAACCGTTACGGCTATGAAGGGGGCAACCCGGAACTGCGCCCGGAACAGATACACAACATAGAAGTAAATGGAGTATATGGTTGGCTGAACCTTTCGGCTGGCTATAAATACTACAAGAATGCAATGATATGGACACATGGATTATACCAGAACAAGGCCATCTCCTTTGCTGCAGTCTACAACTATGACCATTCTGAGATGTACTATGCCTCTGTCGTCGCCTCACCTAAATTCAAATGGTATCAGCCTACGGCAGAATTAAGCTATCTGCAACAGAACTTCCATGCACCGAATGATGATGGCTCGTTAGTGAAGAACAAGCCTACAGTAACATTCTCATTGCTCAACCAGTTCGTATTCTCCAAGACATTCATGGGCAGAGTGAATTTCTGGACACGTACAAGACTTTACCAAGGCTTTCAAGAGGCAAACGGCTTTGCAAGTCTGAACCTGGCTTTACGCAAGTCATTCTACAATGAACGCCTCATACTTTCCCTTTCTGCAAACGACATCTTCGATTCCATGCGAGAACGATGGGGGCTCAGAGGCTATGGCTCCACTATGGATAAGGACTGTAACACCTATTCCCGCTCCGTCTCACTGACCGTTACCTATAATTTCAATGCAAAGCGAAGCAAGTACAAGGGGACAGGTGCAGGTAATGCAGAGAAGAACCGGCTGTAAAGGAATCGGGAATCATCCACTCATCAGAGACTTCACGTGTCCAGCACGTGAGACAACCGTAAAAATAACCGTATGAATGTTACCACGGAACAATAAAAAACACGGATGTACATGGCGTATATCCGTGCTTTTTTGTAACTTTGCAGCCAGCAAGGTTAATCTGCATACAGAGAGGAAAGCAGATATTTCAACAAACAGAAATCATTCAGACGCTAAAAAAATGACAACAACACAACACCATCACCACCGTTCCCACCACAGATCAGGATTTTACGACAACGCATCATCAAGGAATGCACGTCGACGGAAGAAGCTGAACAAAATGATGAAAATCGTTATGACTTTCTTTGCACTGGCAATTGTCGGGCTGGTCTGCTGGCTGTACAGCAACTGATCCGGCTCTTCCCTTTCCCTTACTGTCCACTGCAGACACTGTCAGGGGACAGTGGATTTTTCGTGGGGGTAGACTCATTCTACTTATGAAAGAATCTTCTAAAGTTTAGAGTGGCAGGATGCTGACAATGAGGACAGAATTACCGACTGTTTACTGCAAAAGTTTATTT